>Ga0315298_1000109_pt1 | contig 156594 bp, 138 predicted proteins | sample WHS_1_MG_FD_203077 | JGI IMG/M metagenome (GOLD analysis project Ga0315298, IMG submission 203077) | Extremophilic microbial mat communities from Washburn Hot Springs, YNP, Wyoming, USA - WHS_1_MG | ecosystem: Environmental > Aquatic > Thermal springs > Hot (42-90C) | place: USA: Wyoming...
TGAGCAAACGTCTGGTTTTCGCTCGGAATTTCCGAGACCATCCCCAGTCGGGCAAGTGCGTTCATCGCGAACCCCCTCAACCAGTGACAGCCTGTAGAACGCAGCACCGCGCCACGCCCCCCGGGGCCAAAGAGAGCGCGATATGCGCAGAAATGTCCTGAGGCGCAAGGGCTTGGCGCCGATAGTTATGTGAAATTTTGCCCCATGGCGCACAGGTCGGTCATGCGGGGGGCCGGTGGCGGTCGATCGCGGTGCACCGGTCGGCGTGATCGGGATGTCGCGGTCCACAACCAGTGGACCGTTTCAGAACTCCTCCCACGACGAGTCGCTCGAACTGACTGCGACGAGGTTCGGTCTCGCTTGGGTCGGTACGGATGCGGGTTTCGTGCTTTGCCTGGCGGCTCCGGACGCGAAAGGGCGCGTGGCCAGATTGCGTCGCTCGACTTGACGCTGACGCGCCGGTGCCGGCTCGACATCGCCAATCACGAATCCCTCGACCAGTCTTGCGAGTTCGGCGGCTTCGCTGGAGAGGCCGTGGCTTGCGGCCGTCGCCTGTTCGACCATGGCGGCGTTCTGCTGCGTGACCTGATCCATCTGATTGACCGCCACGTTGACCTCGTGCAGGCCAGTGGACTGTTCGCTGGCCGAGGCGGCGATGTCGGTGATCAGCACGTTGAGCCGGGCGACCTGATCCGCGATCCGGCCCAGCGCCTGCCCGGTTTCGCCGACCAGGCGGACGCCCACCGCGACCTGTTGCCCGGAAGCGGAGATCAGCCCCTGGATCTCTTTCGCCGCAGAAGCTGAGCGTTGCGCCAAGGCGCGCACTTCCGTCGCGACCACGGCGAAGCCCCGCCCGGCATCGCCCGCGCGAGCGGCTTCGATCCCCGCATTCAGGGCGAGCAGATTGGTCTGGAAAGCGATTTCGTCGATCAGGTCGACGATTTTGTCGATCTGGCGGGATGATCCTTCGATCGCGCTCATCGCCTTCACGGTTTCGAGCACGACGTCGCCGGACTGTTTCGCGTCCTGCCCGGCAGCCGAGGCCAGATCCCGTACGTCGCTGCTGCGCAGGGCCGTGGTGCGGACCGTTGCGGTGATCTGATCCATGGCGGCTGCGGTTTCCTGGAGTGTCGCCGCCTGTTGCTCGGTGCGCCGCGCCAGGTCGTCGGACGCTTGCGTGATCTCGCTGGCGCCGGCACGCACGCCGGCGCTGCTCAGGGCAATGGCGGTCATGGCGGTCTGCAATTTGGCGATCGCCCCGTTGAAATCGCGCCCGAGTTTTTCGTATCGGCCGGGCAGCGTGCCATCGATCCGATAGGTCAGGTTGCCCGTTTCGAGTTGCTCCAACCCTGCCGCCACCGCAGTGATCGCCAGCGTCTGGCTTCGGGTGATGGAGCGCTGTTCGGCGGCCAGGCGTCGACTTACGTCATCGGCCTCCTGACGCTTGGCGATCGCAAGCTCCATGGCGGCCAACTGCCCGGACCCGATGATCTCCAGATTGTCGATGTTGGCCGCAACCGACCCGACACACGGCCTGGTCGGGGGGATCCGGGTCGAGGACCCGACGATCGATGCGGATGGTACGCCCACGAACAGAATACCGATCACCCGATCATCCCGCAGGATCGGCTCGTAGACCGTGATGTAGGACTCACCGAGAATCTCGGTGACGCCACGGTAGCTGAGACCCTGTACGAGCACGCGCTCATACACCGGCCCGGGCGCGAGCGTGGTTCCGATCGCGCGGGTACCCGCTTGAGTCAGGACGTTGGTGGATACGCGTCGATCGCGCGCGAAAATCGTGGCGGCACCGCCAAATTTGGCCTTCACTTGATCGACGAGCTCGAAATCGCCGTTGATCCGGTGGTCGCCCAACCAGAGATCCTCGCGCTCCAGGCGCGCTTCACCATAGTCCTGGGTCAGACTACGCAACATGTCGATATTCTGGCTGAGGGCGTTTTGCGTCAGCATCATGCGCTCATGTTCCGCCGCACGGGCGACGACCGCCGCAATATGGTCGCAGACGGGCTTCAATTGTTGTCTGGCCCAGACCCGCTCGATCAAAACACCGAGGCCAACGACGACGACGGAGAGGGCAAGCGGAAGCCAGCTCATGGCCGGTTCCCGGCGGTCCGAGACCTCCACCCTGCGGAGCACCCGCTGATCGTGAGACTTCTGTTCAAGAAAAGCTTCTCCGTTCACGACCGACATGATCGATGTCTCCGAACTGTGCCTCAAAGATATTAACGGATAGTTAACCGCCAGACCTTCCGTTTGCGCCCGGTGCAAGCGGTCTTGCGTGCTGAAGCCAATCAGGGGGGCGGATCAAACTCGGAGGGGGGACAGCGGCGCTGGACGTTGAGCGATCGGCCATAATCGGATCTCGCCGTTAACGATGGGGTAATCTTTGGTCGCTATCGTGATGAATGGGGGTTGGAGTCGCGCGGTGCCGACACGCGATGCGTTCGATCCCGACCGTTAATATCAAGACAAGTGGCGAGGCGCACATGCTGACCTGGTTCCGTGAAACCGCTCCGATCCGTTTGAAGCTTACCGTGGCATTTGCAATGGAAAGCGCGTTGCTGCTCGTTTGTCTCGGTGCGGCGGCGAGCGCCTCCGATCCGGCGCGGAGCAGCGTTCCGCTTGTGGTGGGTATCGCCGCGCTGCTGGTCTCGATCGGCCTCGGTTATGTCATGCGGCGGGCCATCGCCGATCCTTATGTCATCACGGTCGAACGCATGGAGGCGCTGGCGGCGGGGGATCTCGATTCGCCGATCCGGTTCACCCGGCATCGTGACTGCGTGGGACGGCTGACCAAGGCGATGGACGGATTTCGGACCATGATGATCGCGCGCAACAAAGCCGAGGAAGGGCTGACGTCGCGCATGGAACTGGAAGAGCAGCGGGCGCGCGCCGAAGCGGAGCGTGAGGCAGCGGCCCGGGCGCTGGAGCACGTGGTCCGCTCCCTGGCCGAAGGACTTGATCGGCTTTCCTCGGGCGTGCTCACCTATCGGATTACCGAGGCATTCTCCCCGGACTACGAACGGCTGCGCGGCGACTTCAACGGGGCGCTCACCCGGCTTCAGGAAACCATGAGAACCGTCGCGACCAATACGGCGGCGATCCGGTCCGGGACCGGTGAGATTTCGTCGGCTGCCGATGATCTGTCACGGCGTACCGAGCAGCAGGCGGCCAGCCTTGAGCAGACTGCGGCGGCGCTGGATCAGATCACCGCGACGGTGGGCAAGACCGCTGAGGGTGCGACCCATGCGCGTGACGTGGTGGGGACGGCTCAGGCCGACGCGGAACGCAGCGGGGCGGTGGTGCGTGAGGCCGTGGCGGCGATGAGCGGGATCGAGGCCTCGTCGCTCCAGATCAGCAACATTATCGGTGTGATCGACGAAATTGCCTTCCAGACCAATTTGTTGGCCTTGAACGCGGGGGTCGAAGCCGCACGCGCCGGGGATGCCGGGCGTGGCTTTGCGGTGGTCGCCTCGGAAGTCAGGGCGCTTGCCCAGCGCTCGGCGGATGCGGCCAAGGAAATCAAGGCGCTGATTTCAACGTCGTCGAAGCAGGTCGGCAGCGGGGTCGAACTGGTCGGGCAGACCGGCAAGGCGCTGCAGCATCTGGTCGTTCAGATCGGCGAGATCAACCAGATCGTCGTGCAGATCGCGGCCTCTGCCCAGGAGCAGGCGACCGGGCTGCATCAGGTGAATGCCGCGGTCAATCAGATGGATCAGGTCACGCAGCAGAACGCCGCGATGGTCGAGCAATCGACCGCGGCGAGCCATGCGCTGGCGCAGGAGACCGAGCAGCTCGCGACATTGATCGCGCAATTCCAGATCGGCGATGTTGCCGCGCCACCGTCACGCCAGGTGATTCGCAAACCTGTCGCGCGACTGGCCCCGGCCGCGCGCCCTGCCAAGGTATCCCGGCCAGTGGTGACCCCGATGAAGGCAGCCGCAGCGGGCACATCGCGCAAGCTCGCGGTCGTTGCGGATGCCGATAACTGGGAGGAGTTCTGAGCGTCATGACGAGGCGGACGCGTATAGCCAAGAGCAATGGCAAGAGCACTGGCAAGATGAAAATAAGGCTCGATCCCGTGCTCGATATCAAGGCGGCAGCGCCACTTTATGCGCTGTTAAGCAGCAGGCGCGGGGGTGATCTCGCAATCGATGCCAGCGCGGTTGAGCGAATTGGCGGGCAGTGCTTGCAGGTGTTGCTTGCGGCGCGTGCGCGCTGGGAGGCCGATCAGCGTGGATTTCTGATCGAGGGATTTTCCCCCGATGTGATCGCCACGCTGAGATTGATGGGCATCAAGCCCGCCGCGTTCGATCATCGAAGGGAAATAGACGCTTGATCAAGACAGTTTTGACGGTCGATGATTCACGGACGATGCGCGACATGCTGCGCTTGTCCCTCGTGGAGGCCGGTTTCAGGGTGGTGCAGGCGGAGGATGGCGTCCACGGACTCGAAGTGCTGCGGGACGAAACGCCGGATGTCATCGTCACCGACATCAACATGCCGCGGATGGACGGGTTCGGCTTCATCGAAGCGGTGCGGCGCGATGCCGCCTGGCGATCGACGCCGGTTCTGGTGCTGACCACCGAGGTGGATGCTGAAAAGAAGAGCCGCGCGAAGGCGGCGGGGGCGACGGGGTGGATCGTCAAGCCGTTCGATCCGGTCAAGCTGGTCGACGTGATCCGACGCGTGGCGGCGTAAGGAGGCACGTCATGGACCCGATGGCGGCAATCCGTGAGACATTCTTTCAGGAGTGCGAGGAGCAGCTGTCCGAACTCGAAGGCGGCTTGATGCGGATGGAGACCGGCGAGACCGATCAGGAGACGGTCAATGCGGTGTTCCGGGCGGTTCATTCGATCAAGGGCGGTGCCGGTGCGTTCGGGCTGGAGGATCTGGTTCGCTTCGCTCATGTCTTCGAGACGACGCTCGATCAGGTGCGGGCGGGCAGGCTTGATCCTTCGGCGAGCACGATGCGGCTCATGCTTCGCGCCTCCGATGCGCTCGCCGATCTGGTCCGCTGCGCGCGCGAGGGGACCATGCCGGATGAGGTACAGACGACATCGCTCGCTGCGGCGTTGAAGGCCCTGACCAATGACGGCATGGCCGAAGGGATTGATGCCGAGGACGGCGATGACGGGCTTGGCGACCTGAATTTTCTGCCGTTGGCGGTCGCGGTCGAGCAGGAGACGATGCCGGATGCCGGATGGGTCATCACGTTTCGCCCTCGCGCTGCCTTGTATGCGAATGCGAATGAAGCGGCCCTGCTGCTGCGTGAAGTCGGCATGCTCGGGCCGGTGAACGTGACGGTCGATACGTCTTCGCTCCCCGACTTTGCCGATCTCGATCCGGAAGGGGCGTATCTGACCTGGACGATCATGCTCCAGGCGGATTGCGATGAGGCGGCAATTCGGGCTGCCTTCGAATTCGTCGAGGACGATTGCGATCTGGTCATCAGCCGTGCTGCGGATCGGCCTGCCGAGGCGGGGCTTGTTCAGGTACGATCCGATGCAGATGCGGGGGATGTGGTCGCCGATGTCCGTGTCCTCGATGGTGATGAGGCGGCTCCGGCGAGCTCTTTTGCCGATATACCTTCCGATGCCGATGTGCTGGCGATGATCCGCAAGGCGCAGGAGAGCGTATCCGCGCCTCATGATGACCGGCCGGTGGCCGTTGCAGGCGGCGCGGTCGCGCCGGTCGCGGCGCAATCGCGTCCGGAGGCGCGGGGGGGCACGGATGGACCGGCCTCCAGAAGTGATAGCGGTGCGGCGGTCGGGGCGACCATTCGGGTCGATCTCGACCGGGTGGATCGGCTGATCGACCTCGTGGGCGAACTGGTGATCAACGAGGCGATGCTGTCGCAGCGCGTCTTGGAAGCCGGTCTGGCGCGAGCCTCGGGGGTGGCGGCGGCGCTCGACGAGCTTGAGCATCTGACCCGCGAGATTCAGGACAGCGTGATGGCGATAAGGGCGCAGCCGGTGCGGTCGGTTTTCCAGCGCATGCCCCGGCTGGTGCGCGAGGTGGCGGCGATGACCGGCAAGCAGGTCCGGTTGCTGACCGACGGCGAGGGAACCGAGGTGGACAAGACCGTCATCGAGCGGATTGCCGATCCGTTGACCCATATGATCCGCAACGCGATCGATCATGGGCTGGAGCCGACCGAGGCGCGGGTTGCGGCCGGCAAGCCGGAGGAGGGGGTGGTCAAGCTGACCGCCCTGCACCGGTCCGGACGGATCGTGATCGAGGTGGCGGATGATGGCGCGGGGATCGATCGCGAGCGGGTCAAGGCGAAGGCGATCGAGAAGGGGCTGATCGCGCCGGACGCCCAGTTGAACGACGAGGAAACCGATAATCTCATCTTTCTGCCGGGGTTTTCCACCGCGAGCACCGTTTCGGACATCTCGGGCCGTGGGGTCGGCATGGATGTGGTGCGGCGCTCGGTCCAGTCGCTCGGCGGGCGGATTTCGATCGCGTCGCGGCCCGGCGCGGGTTCGACCTTCACGCTGAGCCTGCCGCTGACGCTGGCGGTGCTCGATGGCATGGTGGTCAGCGTGGCCGGTCATACGCTGATCGTTCCGCTCAGTGCGATTATCGAGACGTTGCAGCCGCAGGCGGCGACTGTTCATACGCTCGGGATGGATGCGCGAGTGGTCGCGATGCGCGGGCGTTATATTCCGCTGGTCGATGTCAGTGTCGCGCTGGGCTATCGCGACGCGCCGCTCGATGCGGACAAGAGCGTGGCTCTGCTGGTCGAGGGCGAGGGCGGAGTCCGCGCGGTGCTGATCGTCGATGCGATTCAGGGCCAGCGGCAGGTCGTGATCAAAAGTCTTGAGGCGAATTACCGGGCGGTGCCCGGTATTGCTGCGGCAACCGTGATGGGCGATGGGCGCGTCGCGCTGATTCTCGATGTCGATGCGATCGTCTCCGTGACGAGAACCGAACGTCTCCGTGGTGACGGGCTGCGGGCCGAACCAACTCTTTCACAGGCAGGGTAAGTCATGAATGAACCGCTCACAAACGGGGCCGAGGGACGCGAGCTGATTGCGTTTCGCGTGGGTCAGCAGGAGTTCTGCGTCAACATCATGGCGGTGCGGGAAATTCGCGGATGGACGGCGGCGACCGCCCTGCCCCAGGCGCCGCGCTATATCTGCGGCGTCATCAATCTGCGCGGTGCGGTGCTGCCGATCGTGGATTTCGCGGTGCGGCTCGGCCTGCCGGGATCGGCACCGACCGCGCGGCATGTGATCATCGTGACCCAGATCCACAACCAGCAGGTCGGGCTGCTGGTCGATGCGGTTTCGGACATTCTGGCGTTGAATGAGAGCGCGATCCAGCCGACGCCGGATGTCGCTTCCGATCTGGTCAAGGCGTTCGTGCGCGGGCTGCTGCCGGTGGACGGGCGCATGATCAGCGTGATATCGCTCGATCATATCCTGCCGACCGAAGAGCGTCAGGCCGCATGAGCCCGACCCTCAGCCAGGCCCGGGGCCGCAGCCTGATCGACGGGGGCGAGTATTGCCTGACCGCGGAGGATTTTCGGCGGATTTCGGCCATGATCCATGCCGATGCCGGTATTTCGATGCCCGCTCACAAGGCGACGCTGGTGTATTCGCGGCTCGCCAAGCGATTGCGGATTCTGGGGCTGAAGGATTTCTCGGAATATTGCGCGCTCGTCGCGAGTGCCGAGGGGAGTGGCGAGCGGCAGGAAATGCTGGCGGCGCTGACCACCAATGTGACGCGGTTCTATCGCGAACCGCATCATTTCGAGCATTTGCGGACGCATATCCTGCCGCCGTTGATCGCGAGCGCCCGCAAGGGCGGTCGGGTCCGGTTATGGTCGGCGGCGTGTTCGAGCGGGCAGGAACCCTACTCGATCGCGCTGACCGTGCTGTCGCTGCTGCCGGATGCGGCGCAGCGCGATATTCGGATTCTGGCCACCGACATTGATCCCAACATGATCGCGATCAGCAAGAGCGGTCTGTACGATCGGAGCGCGATCGAACCGGTTCCGTCCGATCTGCGCCAGCGCTGGTTCGCTCCGGTCGAGGGCGATCGCGGCATGGTGCGGATTGCGGATCAGGCGCGGGCGCTCGTGGAGTTTCGCCGGCTCAACCTGATTGGCGACTGGCCGATGCGGGGGACCTTTCAGGCGATTTTCTGCCGCAATGTCGCGATCTATTTCGACGATCCGACGCAGGGGAAGATCTGGTCGCGCATGGTGACGCTGCTGGACCCGGCGGGCGCGCTGTATATCGGCCATTCCGAGCGTGTGAGCGGTCCTGCCGAGCGGAAGCTGCGGAGCGACGGCATCACGACGTACCGGCCCCGGGGCGAGACGGAGGCGGGGCGATGAGCGTGCGCGTGCTGGTGGTCGATGATTCCGCGACCATGCGGGAGCTGATTTCCGCGGTTCTGCGCCGTGATCCCGAGATCGAGGTGGTCGGCCACGCCGCCGATCCGCTGGAGGCGCGAACCGCGATCAAGCAACTCAATCCCGATGTGATCACTCTCGATGTCGAGATGCCGAACATGAACGGTCTCGATTTTCTCGAAAAGATCATGCGGTTGCGTCCAACGCCGGTCATCATGGTCTCGACCCTGACCCAGGCCGGAGCCGCCGCGACGTTGCGGGCGCTCGAATGCGGGGCGATCGATTGCGTCGCGAAACCATCCAATGGCGATTACCACGATTTCGACCAGCTGCCGGAGAAGGTCAGGGCCGCCGCGAAATCGCGCCTGCAGCCGCGCAGCCTGGCACAAGGCGAACCGGTGAAACGCGAGCGCACCGAACGGTTCGCATCCGATGGGCGGATCGTCGCGATCGGGTCGTCCACCGGCGGGGTGGAGGCGTTGATCGCGGTGCTGTCGCGGTTTCCGGCGAATTGTCCGCCGGTTTTGATCGCGCAGCATATGCCGGCGACCTTCACCAGAAGTTTTGCCGAGCGGCTCAACCGGCTGTGCGCGCCCGAGGTGGCGGAGGCGGAAGACGGGATGCCGGTATTGTCAGGGCATGTCTATCTGGCACCGGGCAGTGCGCATCTGGAGATCGTGCATCCGGGCAAGCCGCGCTGCCGGTTGCATGAGGGCGAGCGGGTCAGCGGGCATCGGCCTTCGGTCGATGTGTTGTTCGGCTCGGTGGCGCGGGTGGCGGGCGCGCGATCGCTCGGGGTGATCCTGACCGGGATGGGGCGCGACGGGGCGCAGGGATTGCTGGACATGCGCCGCGCGGGGGCGGAGACGATCGGGCAGGATGAGGCCAGTTGTATCGTCTACGGCATGCCGAAAGTGGCGTTCGAGGTTGGTGCGGTCGCCCGGCAACTGCCGCTCGGAAAAATGGCCGATCACATTCTTCGCCGCACCAACCTTCATAACAGGGAGAGAGTGTGATGCCGCAGGCGAGCACCCTGACGATTCTGGTCGTCGATGATCAGCAGACCATTCGCAGCCTTGCCAGGATGGCGCTGGAGCAGTTGAAGATCGGCGAAATACTCGAAGCCTCCGATGGCGAGGAGGCGCTCAAGGTGATTTTGACCCGCAAGACACCGATCCATCTGATCATTTCCGATTACAACATGCCCAATCTGAACGGGTTGAGCCTGTTGCGGGCCGTGCGCGCCCATCCGCCGATCAGCAAGACCGCGTTCATCATGCTGACCGGGCGGGCCGACAAGCAGATGGTGCTGACCGCGGTGGAGCACGGGGTCAACAACTATCTGGTCAAGCCGTTCACGCCGGAGTCGATGCGCGAGAAGATCGAGGCGGTGATCGGTGCGTTGAAATGAGGCCAGCGACGGCGCCGGAGGTCATTTTCGAACGCAGGATCAACATCGTGCAGGGCGAGCAGCAGGTGTCGAGCGACCCGGCTGTGGTGCTGACGACCATTCTCGGCTCATGCATCGCGGCCTGCCTGTGGGATCGAGAGGCGGGGATCGGCGGGATGAACCATTTTCTGCTGCCGGGCGATCGGGCCGATCCGGGTCGGGGGGCGGTGCATGGCGATGCCATGCGCTACGGGGCCTATTCGATGGAGCTGCTGGTCAACGGGCTGCTCAGGCAGGGGGCGCAGCGCCGCCGCCTGCAGGCGAAATTGTTCGGCGGATCGTGCATGATGGCCGGATTGACCGATGTCGGCACGTTGAACGCGACATTCGCGGAGCGGTTTCTGCAGGCGGAGGGAATCGTGATCGTGGGGGGCAGCCTGCGCGGCAATCAGGGGCGGCGGGTGCAGTTCTGGCCGGTGTCCGGGCGGGCGCGACAGACCTTGCTGAGCCGCGGCGATGATACGGTGTCGCGGGCCGAGGCCAACCGCGCTCCGCCGCCATCGTTCGCCACGGCCGGGACGGTGGAGCTGTTTTGAGCCAGTCACAGGTATCAATCGGCGAGCTGTTGATGAATGTCGAAGCCGAGCTGGTCGAACTCGGGCGTCTCGCGGAGCAGTTCCAGACGGTTCTGGGCCCGGCGATGCTGCGGGCGGCGGATGATTTCGCGTGTCATCAGGAGGCGCAGATGATCGATCTGATCACGCAGCGGCTTTATGGGCTGAGCGATTTCATGCGGGCGTTGCGCCCCTCGGTGCCGGAGGCGTGGGCGATCGACCCCGATGCGGCGGCGCGGGTGGTCACGCTCGGGGATATGGCGTGCCGGTTGCGCGGTGTGCCGCAACAGATATCCAGCCATGCGGCTGGTGAATTCGAGGCGTTTTGACGCAGGGCTGGCGCGCGCCTCACCGGAGGGGTTGATTGTGCCCCGCCCTCGCGCGGCGCCAAGGCGGCGCCAAGGCGGCGATCGGGCGGCGATCCGGCGGCCAGCGCGCTCCGGAGGGAGCCTGCCCCGGTTGCGGATGTTCGGTGAGGTGGGCAGCCTGCCGTTGCCGGACTAAAAGGGATCGGCATGACGAGGGATACCATCATGATCGGGCTGGGGTTCGCCGGTCTCGCTGTGCTGGCGGCCGCCGCCGCGCTGGCGTGGGCCGCGCAGGCGGCGGTGCGCGCGCTGGTGCCGATCCTGGTGCCGATTCTGGCCGGGTTTCGCGCGCCGGTCCGCCTGGTGCCGCGCCGCCTGCACCCGCTGCTCGACCCTGCACGCGCCGAACTGCCCGGTATCGCCACGCTCGGCGTGCTGCTGATCGCGAGCCTGTGGCTGCTGTTCGGCGTGATGCAGGATCTGATCGCCGGCGATCCGCTGGTCCACGCCGATCATGCGGTGCTGCACCTGTTGCTCTCGCTCCGGGTCGGCTGGGCGGTGCGGCTGGCGGTGGGGTGGAGCGCTCTCGGAAGTGGCGCCGTGGTGGTGGCGCTCGGCATTGGCATCGTGCTCTGGCTCGATCGCCAGCGCGCCTGGCGCGCCATGGCCTATGCGATCACCGCGGCGATCGGGGCGATCCTGTTCACCGCCGGGCTCGATGTCGCGCTGGACCGGCCCGCGCCGTTCCTGCGCCCGACCGGGCTGAGCCTGCTGCCGTTTCCCGGCACCCATCTTGCGGTGCTGACCGCCCTGCTCGGCTTCATGGGCGTGGTGATCTGCCGCACGATCGGCGCGGTGGGGCGGATCGCGGTGGTAGCCGCCATGCTGGTGTTTCTCGCGGGACTGCTCGCGGCGCGGCTTTATCTCGGCGCCGATTATCTCTCGACCGCTCTGGAGGCCGTCGCCTTCGGGGCCGCCTGGGCGGCGCTGCTCGGGTTTGCCTATCTGGTCCACCCCGCCGAGGCGGTTCGCCCGGCGGGGCTCGGTGTCGCGATCCTGCTCCTGATCCTCGGGGTCGGCGGCGTGTCGGGTGCCTTGGGCCAGCGGGCCGCGATGCGCGATGCGACGCTGGCGCGCGGCAGCCTGATCATGTCGCGCAGCATTTGGCTGCACGGCGGCTGGGCGCGCCTGCCGCGCCGGTCGCTCTCGCTGCTCGGTGATTACAGCCGCCCGTTCCCGGTGCAGTTTCTCGGTGCGCCGCGCGTGCTGCGGCGTGATCTGACGGACCATGGCTGGCATCCGCCGCCGCCATGGAATGCCGCGACGCTGCTGCGCTTTTTCGGCATCGGCACGCCACCCGGCGCGCTGCCGGTGATGCCCCGCTTCGATGACGGGCGGCTGCCCGCGCTGGTCCTGATCCGTACCGGCGGCACCGTGCCGGCCAACCGGCGGCTGGTGTTCCGCCTGTGGCGCTCGCCCGTTCTGGTGCCGTCGCGCACGGGCGGATTTGCCCGTATCTGGCTCGGCGCGGTTTCGCTCGAACGCATCGGCCATCCCGGATCGATCATGGCGCTGCCGCAGGAGGTCCGAAGCCATGGCCAGGCCCGGCATTGCCTGATCCGCGCGCTCGGCGCGCCGATCACGGTCGCTCGCGCCGATGGCCACACCCCGCTCCGCCTCGCTTTCGTGACACCGTCCCGGACAGATGCGCCATGAAGCTCCTGATCGTCGAGGACGAACCCAAGACCGCCGGGTTTCTGAAAAAAGGGCTGGAGGAAAACGGCTTCAGCGCCGATATCGCGACCGATGGGGCGATTGCGGGCTCGCTGATCCGCCACGGCGGCTATGATCTGGTCATTCTCGATGCGATGCTGCCCGGCATCGATGGCTGGACCCTTCTGAAAGAGATGCGCCAGCGCCGCGACCAGACGCCCGTGCTGTTCCTCACCGCGCGCGATGCGGTGGCCGACCGGGTGCAGGGGCTCGAACTCGGCGCGGATGATTATCTGGTCAAGCCGTTCGCGTTTTCCGAACTGCTCGCGCGCATCCGCACCATTTTGCGCCGGGGGCCGCAGCGTCAGGCCGCGACGTTGCAGGTCGCCGATCTGGTGATCGATGTGCAGCGCCACCGCGCGCTGCGGGCGGGCCGCCTGCTCGATCTGACGCCGAAGGAGTTTCTGCTGCTCGCCCTGCTCGCCCGCCGCGCCGGGGATGTGATCACCCGCACCCTGATCGCCGAACAGGTCTGGGACATCAATTTCGACAGCGGGGCCAATGTGGTCGATGTCCACATGCACCGCCTGCGCGCCAAGGTGGACGACCCGTTCGCCGCCCGGCTGATCCACACCGTGCGCGGCATCGGCTATGTGCTTGAGGACCGCTCCGGTGCCTGATCAGGGCGGATCAGCCGCAGCGCGCGCGGTGCGGCCGATCCCGCCGCCCACCGCCGGCTCGATCGTGATCCGCATGACTGCGTGGTATGCCGGGACCAGTTTCCTGCTCATCCTGATCGCGGCCAGCGTGCTGTACGGCACCGTCGCCGGTAATCTGCGCGCGGAGGATCGCCGCATCCTGATCGATACCGCTTCCAATCTGCGGCTGCTGGCCACCGCCATGCCGGTGCCCGGTCCGTCGGCCCGTCCGCCGGTCTCGCCCGGTGCGGGGTTCATCGGGTTCCGGCTGATTGCGCCCGATGGCCGGATCGAGCGCGCAACCCCCGGCATGGACCGCGACGTGCCACTGACCGATTTCGCAGCACTGCTCGCGCTCCGCCCCGGCGCACGCACGTTCACCACCGTGCAGGACCGGCACGGCGCGCCGTTCGATTTGCTGAGCGAGCGTTTCAAAGTGGATGGCGCCGATACCATCGTGCAGGTCGCGATCGATCGCGCGCGCGATCAGCGGGTGCTGATCAAGGACCGGGAGCGGTTGCTGTTCATGCTGATCCTGTCGCTCGGCCTGTGCGCGGCGATCGGCTATGCGATTGCGAGCGGCGGTATCCGCCCGGTCGAGCGTATCGCGGCGGCGGCGGGCAGCATCCGCGCCACCACGCTGCACGAGCGGCTCGATACTGCTGGCCTGCCCGGCGAACTGCAATCGCTGGCCGCGACGTTCAACGACATGCTGGACCGGCTGGAAGCCTCCTTCGCGCAGGTCACGCAGTTTTCGGCGGATGTCGCGCATGAGCTGCGCACCCCGGTCAATAATCTGCGGGGCGAGCTGGAAGTCGCGCTCGGGCGGGTTCGCTCCGCGCCGGATTATCGCGACGTGCTGGGCTCGGCCCTTGAGGAATGCGGGCGGATCAACCGGGTGATCGACAGCCTGCTGTTTCTCGCGCGCGCCGAGGCCGCCGGGGCCGCGCCGCGGCGCGAGGCGCTCGATATCGCCGCCGAACTCGCCGCGATCCTTGAGTTCTACGAACCGGCGGCGCTCGAAGCCGGCCTCGATCTCGGGCTCAGCGCCACTGCGAGGCCGGTCGTGCCGTGCGATCGCACGCTGTTCCAGCAGGCGGTCGGCAATCTGGTCGCCAATGCGATCGCCCATACCGGCCGGGGCGGGAGTGTGACGGTCGGCCTCGTCGCGGATGCGGCGACCGCCTCCGTGCCGATGGTCCGGATCGACGTGGCCGACACCGGCAGCGGCATCGCCCCCGCGCACCTGCCGCATGTGTTCGACCGGTTCTATCGCGCCGATCCGGCACGTTCGAGCCTCGGCGGCAATTTCGGCCTCGGACTCGCGGTGGTCCGCAGCATCGCGACGCTGCATGGCGGGACGGTCGCGATCGACAGCACACCCGGCATCGGCACCGTGGTCAGTCTGCGCCTGCCGCTGCAGCCTGCCTGAACACATTTTCGTTTCTGACGATTCCGTCAGGTTCAGGTTCACGAAACGTCAGATAGCGCTGGTATCGGCTCATCCGAGATGAACCCGATATCCGATCCGACCAGCCGGCGAGGCCATCGGCGCGCGATGATGCTGCCGGCGATGGTGCTGGCGGCGACTCTTGCCGGGTGCGCGCGCTATGTGCCGCGCCCGATCGACCCGGCCACCGCCGCCACCCGGCTCACGGCGCGCCGCCTCGACGATCCGGCGCTGCTGCGGTTTCTCGCGGCGATGGGCGATGCCGCGCCGCGCTGGGGCATCGGCACGCTCACGCTGGTTGCGGTGTTCGAGCGGCCCGATCTGCGGATCGCGGTGGCGAACCGCGAAATCGCCGAGGGCGGGCTGATCGCCGCCACCGCCCTGCCCAACCCGACGCTGGGCCTCAGCCCGACCTACAATACCGGCACGTCGCTGCCTTCGCCGATCAAGATCGGTCCGATCGTGGATTTCGTGATCGGCAGTTTCGGGGCGCGGGCGGCGGATGCTGCGGCGGCGCGCGCGAGGATCGCGGCGGCGCGCGCGGCGATCCGCACCGCTGCCTGGCACGAGCGCGCCCGCGTCCGCGATGCGTTGCTCGCGGTCTGGCAGGCGCGGGCGGGGGCGGCCATTGCGGATCAGGCCACGCGCACCGCCGCTGCCAGCAGGAGGGTGCTCGCCCAGCGGTTCGCGGCGGGCATGATCGCGGCACCGCTGCTCACCGCCGGGCAGATCACGGCGGAACAGGCGCGTTTCGCCGCCACCGAGGCGGCGCGGCGAACCAGCCTGGCCATGACGCGCCTTGCTGCCGCCATCGGCATGCCGGTGGCGGCGCTGGATGGAGTTCGGCTCGATCTTGCCGCTTTCGATGCTGCGCCACCGACCGGGGATGTTGCGGCGCTGGCGCGCGCCGCCTTGATCGACCGGCCCTCGGTGCGCGCGGCGCTCGAACAGTACCGGGCCGCGCAGGATCGGCTTCGCGCCGCGATCGACCGTCAATATCCCGGCTTCACCATCGGACCCGGCTATCACTACGATCAGGGGGACAATAAATTCCTGCTCGCCCTCTCGGTGCCGCTGCCGGTGTTCAACCAGAATCAGGGCCCGATCGCGATCGCCCGCGCCGAACGCCGCCGCGCCGCCGCGCGGTTCGATGCCGCGCAGCAGCGCGTGCTTGCCATGATCGATCGGGCGCGTGCGGATTTGCGCACCAGTGACGCCGCGCTGCGCAGCGCCGATCGCAGCGCCGCCGGGGCGAATCGTTCAGCCGAGGCCGCCGCGCAGGCGTTTCGTGCCGGTGCCAGCGGCAGGCTCGGGCTGCTCGGCGCGCAACAGGCCTCGATCGTCGCCCGGCAGGAGGCGCTGGTCGCCCGGGGGCAGGACCTCGCGGCGATCGGCCGGCTGGAAGACGCGCTGCATCACCGTTTTTTCAGGAGCACGACATGATCCGCCCGACGCTCGCTTCGCTGGTCGTTCGGGCGCTGCTTTGGGCCGGCGGTCTGGGTGCGCTGGGCCTGCCGGGGCAAGCGGCATGGGCGGGCCAGACCGCGCCGGTTGCGGTGATCGGCAGCGGCCCGGCGCGGGAGGGGGGCGTGCGGACCGCGACGCTGCCGCTGATCCGCTTTCAGCCGCACCGGAGTGCAGACGGCGTCGTGACCGATCCGGCTGGCCTGCTGACGCTGCGAGCCGACCTGATCGCCGCCGGGATCCGCGCGCATCTCGCTGCCGCCACCCTCGCCCGGACCCGGCAGCTCTATGGCGCTGGCCGGAATGTGTCCGCCGCCAGCCTGCAACAGGCCGAAGCCGCCGATGACCTCGCCGCCGCGCGATCCCGGGCGCTGACCGCACAGGCGATCGCCGAGTTCGGCCCGGCGCTGGCCGCAATGATTGCGCGCCCCACCGGTCCGGTCGCCGACATCGCCAGTGGCAGCGCTGCGCTGGTCGCGGTGGCGCTGGCCGGTTCGCCCGCGCCGCACGCAACCGCGCGGGATGCCGCCGGGACCTCGTTCACGCTCGCATTGATCGGCGCGATGGCCCATGCGCCCGCCGGGCGGATCGGTGCGGGGTTCTATTACCGCGCGCCGCTGCTGCCCGCCGGGGAGCCGCTCGCCCTCGATCTCGATCGGGGCGGACCGCACAGGGGCTATGTGATCCCGGCCTCGGCGGTGGTCTATCGGCGGGGCCATCGTGCGATCTTCATTGAAACCGCGCCGCATCACTTCACCCTGATCACGCTGCGCGATGCGGGGGCCGCTTCCGGCTTGTCGGGCGGCGAATTCGTCCGCCGCGCTGCCCTGCCGCCCCACCCCATCGTGGCGATTGCCGGGGCCGGATTGCTGCTTTCGATCGTCGCGGGCCATCACGGTGCTGCGGGTGGCGGGGCATGATCGAGGCGATCATCCGCCTGTCGCTGCGGTATCGCCTGCTCGTCGTGCTCGGTGTCGGCGCGGTCGCCCTGATCGCCGGTGCGGCGCTGCCGGCGGCGCATTACGGCGTGTTTCCCGAATTCGCGCCCCCCACCGTCCAGATCCAGACCAATGCATCCGGCCTCGATCCCCGCGAGATCGAGCACGCCGTGACCGACCGGCTGGAACAGGGGCTGAGCGGGCTGCGCGGTATCGCCGCGATCCGTTCGCAATCGAGCACCGGCCTGTCGGTGATCGATCTGGTGTTTCACGGCGGCACCGATATCGTCGCGGATCGCGCGAGCGTTGCCGGCCGGTTGGCCAGCCTGACCGCCTCCCTGCCGCCGCACACCGTGCCGGTGATCGTGCCGCGCCAATCCGCCACCGGCACGGCGGTTGAAATCGGGCTCGATGCGCCGGGCATGTCGCTGATGCGCCTGAGCGCGATCACCGAGACCACCGTGCGGCCAGCCCTGCTGGCGGTGCCGGGGGTCGCCAATGTCGTCGTGTTCGGCCTCGCGCTGCCGCGGCTCGACATCCGGTTGAACCGCCGCGCCCTGCTCGCCAGCGGGTTCGGGCTCAATCAGGTCGCCACCGCCGCGCATGACGCCAGTGCCCTGCTGGGCGGCGGCTTCATCGATACCGGGAATCAGCAACTCCTGCTCGATGCCCATGGCCAGGCCCGCACCGCCGCCGCTCTGGCGCACAGCCTGCTGGGGGAACACGACGGATTGCCGGTCACGCTGGGTGATATCGCGGACATCACGACCGCGCCGCCGCCCCGGTTCGGGGCCGCGCTGATCCACGGCCAGCCCGGCCTGCTGCTGATCGTGTCCTCGCTGGCGGGGGCCGATACGCTGCGCGTCGCGCATGGCGCGGAGCGCGCCCTTGCCACCATCGCTCCCGCACTCCGCCGTCAGGGCATTCACATCGACGGCCACGCCCTCGCCCCCTCGGGTTTCGTGCGCGAGGCTTTGGGCGATCTCGCGCGCGTGCTGCTGATCGGCGCCGTGCTCATTCTGATCGTGTTGCTGCTCGCGCTGCGGGACTGGCGGATCGCGCTGATCTCGTTCGTTTCGATCCCGGTCGCGCTGCTCATCGCAACTTTGGTGCTCCGCGCCCTCGGCGTGACGATGAACACCATGACGCTGGCGGGCCTCGCGATCGCTCTGGGTGAAATCGTCGACGATGCGGTGGTCGATATCGAAAACATCAATCGCCGCCTGATCGAGAACCGGGCCCGTGCGACGCCGCTGCCGGTGCTGCGGGTGATTCGCGATGCCTCGGTCGAAGTGCGTGGGGCGATCATTTTCGCCACGCTGAGCGTCGCGGCGATGTTCACCCCGGTGCTGCTGCTCGGTGGTGTGGCCGGGCGGCTGTTCGCGCCGCTCGGCATTGCCTACATCGCCGCCATCATCGCCTCGCTGTTCGTTGCCCTCACGCTGACCCCGGCACTGGCGGGCCTGTTGCTGGCGCGGCGCACCGGCGGGGCCGCCCATGTGCCGATGCCGACCGCCCGCAGCGCCTATGGAAGCGTGCTCGATATCTCCGCCCGTCGCGGGGGCCTGCTCGCGCTGATCGCCCTCGTGTTCGTGATCGGCATGGGGGCCTCGCTGCCGCTGGTGCGCACCCGGTTCCTGCCGCAATTCCGCGAGCAGGACATGATCGCCCATTATCTTGCCGCGCCCGGCACCTCGATCGAAACCATGCTCGCGATCGGGCGGCACGTCGCCGCGATTCTGGGCCGGATGCCCGAAGTGGCCGATGTGGTCGAGCATGTCGGCCGCGCGACGCTCGGCAACGGCCATCCCGACGTCAACAAGGCCGAAGTCGACATCACGCTGAGCCGCAGCGGCAATGCGCATAATGCCGTCGCGGAACGCAAGATACTGGCTGCGATCGATACCGTGCCGGGCGTGCGCTGGTGGGCCAACAGCTTTCTGACCGAGCGCATCCATGAAACCCTGTCCGGCTTCACCGCCCCGCTGGTGATTTCGGTCTATGGCGATACGCTCGCCGCCATTTCGGTCGATACCGGGCGCATCCTGCATGCGATCCGCCCGATCCACGGCATTATCGTCGCCGCCGTCGCTGCTCCGCCCAATATGCCGGAACTCGCCATCACGCCGAACCGCGCCGCCATGCTGCGCTACGGGGTCACCGCGCGTGCTGTGCTCACCGCCATCCGCACCGGCTATGAGGGGGATCGCGTCGGCGAGGTTTATCAGGGCAGCCTGATCGAGCCGATCGTGATCACGCTTGCGCCCGCGCGCCGGGCCGACCCGGAGGCGCTGCCGGACCTGCCGATCGAAGCGGTCGATCATCGTATCGTCCCGCTCGGCCGCATCGCCCGCATCCGCCAGACCGGCACCCCTGCCCTCATCCTGCACGATGCCGGACGCACCGAACAGGTCATCACCGTCAACACGCGCGCGGGCGATGGCGACGCCGTGCTCGCCGCGATCCGGCGCCGGATCGATGGGCTCCATCTGACCGGCAATGCCTATGTCACCTATGGCGGCAGCGCGGTGGCCGGGGGGGCCGCGCGGCGCTCTCTGCTGATCCATGCCGTGATCGCGCTGGTGATCATTGCCGGGTTACTGGCGCTCGCCCTGAAATCGGCCCGTGGCGTCGCTCTCATGGCGCTCGGCCTGCCCTTCGCCCTGTCCGGCGGTATTGCCGCGACCTGGCTGTTCCTCGGCGGCACGATCAGCCTTGGCGCGATGGTCGGGCTGGTCACGGTGTTCGGCCTGTCGCTGCGCAACGGATTGCTGCTGCTGATCCATTATCGGCGGCTGGTCCAGAGCGACGGTCTTGTCTGGTCCGCCGCCACCGCCCGGCGGGGGGCGATGGACCGGCTGCCGGCCATTCTGATCACCGCGACCGTCACCGCGATCGGCCTGCTGCCGCTCGCCATCGCCAATGGCGCGCCGGGGGATGAAATCGAGGGGCCGATGGCTATTGTAATCCTCGGCGGTCTGCTGACCGCGACCTCGCTGACCCTGCTTCTGCTGCCCCGCCTCGCCGCCCGCTACCTGCGGATCGGCCCGGCGGTCGATGACGGACTCGACCCGCCCACCACCTGATCACCCCAAAGAAAGGATACCATCATGCCTCGTCTCACCAAAGCCGCTCTGTTTGCCGCCCCGATCCTGGCCGCGAGCCTCGGTTTGCCGCTCGCAGCCCGCGCCGCGACACCGAAGCCGGTCTATGTTCACATGAACGGCGCCAACATGTTCCTCGAAAATCCGGTCGCGGTGCGCCCCGGCCAGCCGGTCGTTTTCGTCAACGAAGACACCGGCTCGCATACCATCATCGGCTACAGCGCCACCACCGGCAAGACCAGCACGCGTTTCGATGGGGCCGTGGCGGGCACGAAGGGGCCGGGCCACAAGGTTCACACCTACACGATCACCTTCGCGCATCAGGGCATCGTGCATTATTATTGCTCGGTCCACGCCATTCTGGCCAAGGAGCCCGGCGGCCGCACCGTCGCCAAGGTTCGCCCCGGGGTTCATGGCTTCGGCGACCCGATGGCCGGCACGATCATTGTCACCACCGATCCGAAACTCCTTGCCGACAATCCGAAAACCGCCGCCGAGAAGATCCTGCCGGGCTATTTCGGCGGATGAGAATTGGGGCGACCTGACCGGCGCAGGCGATGTGCGGGTGTCAGTTCATGCGGACCCCGGGGGCTGTTTTTGCCCCCGGGCTTCCGGGGGGTCAGTCTGCCGAGGTCAGGCGGAATTCGATGCGGCGGTTTTTTGCGAGGTCCGCCGGTGTGTCCCCCGTCGCGATGGGATGCTCGGCGCCGTATCCTGTCGCGATCACCCGGTTCTTCGGCACGCCGTCCTTGACCAGGAGATGCAGGACCGACAAGGCCCGCGCCGCCGAGAGGTCGAAATTGTCCTTGTATTTGCCGCCGTTGATCGCGACCTTGTCGGCATAGCCGCCGACGCTCAGCACCCAGTTCAGATGGGGCGGGATTTTCGGCGCGATCTTTTCGATGGCGGTCGCGACATCGGCGATCTCGGCGCGTCCCGCACTTGAAAGCTGTGCCGAATCGGAGGGGAACAGCACGTCGCTCTCGAAGACGAACCGGTCGCCGACGATCTTGATGTTCTTTTCCCCGGCCAGCGCCTTGCGCAATTCGCCGAAAAACGCGCTGCGATATTGCTGGAGATGCTGCACCTTGCGCGCCAGGGCCTCGTTCAACTGCTTGCCGAGATCGGCAATCTGGACGTGATCGGCCTTGTCCTTGGCCGAGGCCGCGTCGAGCGCTGCGGCGAGGCTTGCGAGTTGCAGGCGCAGCGCCGCTATCTGCTGATCGAGCAGCGCAACCGTCGCGACTTCCCGCGAGTTCAGCTTGACCTGCCCGGAAAGCGCCGCCGCACTGGCCGCCTGCTTTGCCTTCATCAAGGACGCCATGCTCGCAAGTTCGTCCTGTAACGAAGCGGTCTTGGATTTTTCCAGTGCCAGCACGTTGGATAACTGGGCGATCTCGCCGCGCAGGGACGCGATTGTTTTGTTGCTGCCGCTCAGCGCCACCGACAGGAATGCCTCCGCCAGCACGAAGACCAGAAGGACGAAAATCGTCACCATCAGCAGGGTTGAAAGCGCATCGACGTAGCCGGGCCAGATATCCAGCCCGTTTCCGCGGCTTCGGTGCAGGCGTGCCATCGTTCAGGTCCTCACATCGTCGAGCCGGGCCGCGATGGTGCGGGTCAGAATTTTCAGGTCATGCCGCAGGTCGGCCATGCCCTGCATCCGGCCCTGCTCGGATTCCGCGATCAGGCGCGCAAGCAGCAACTCGATGTTCCGCAGATGGGCGCGCGAGATTTCATCGCTGCCCTGATCGCCCTGTTCGGCGAGTCGCGCCAGCGCGGCCTGACCTTCGCCGATTTTCAGCATGATGCGGTGCGAATTATGGATCGCCTCGGTCAGCGTGTTCATCCGCTCGCTCAGCGCCTGCGTCACCTGCGCGGTCTGGGTGCGGCTTTCCTCGTTGCGCAGCAGGACCTGCTGCAAGGCCTCGATATTCTCCGAACTCTGTTCCAGCAGGGCCTGGACGTAGGCGGGCATCGAGGCTTCGCTTTCCAGCGAGAGGGCACCGCTCGAAACCCGCGTCAGCCCGGCGAGCCATTCCTCCAGTTCGTTGAAGAAGCGGTTCATCGCCTGACCGGCGGTGAGGTCGAGGAAGCCCAGGATCAGTGCGCCCGACAGGCCGAACATCGAGGATGAAAAGGCCGTGCCCATCCCGGCCAGCGGTCCGGCGAGGCCGGCCTTGAGCTGGTCGAACATCGCATTGACGTCGCCGCCGCCGACATTCATGCCGCCGATCACGCCGGCCACGGCATGGACTGTCTTGAGCAATCCCCAGAACGTGCCGAGCAGGCCGAGAAAGATCATCACCCCGGTGACGTAGCGGGAGGTTTCGCGGCTTTCGTCGAGCCGGCTCGCGATACCGTCGAGCATGGTGCGCATGCTCGCGATCGACAGGCTCATCCGCTTGCCGTCGTCACCACGGCCGCCGAACATTCGGGCCATCGGGAGCAGGAGCTGTGGTTTCGGACCCTGTTCGATCGAGGAGCGCGAGCGCTGGAAGCGTTCGACCCAGTCCACTTCCGGGCTCAGGCGCAGGACCTGACGCAAATTCCAGCCGATGCCGAAAATCTCGACCAGGACGATCACCGAGTTGACCACCGGGTTCGCCATGTAGAATTTCGCGAGCGTGGGCGCGATGATCGCGGCCAGCCCGTATACCAGAACCAGAAACACCAGCATGCGAAGGAGGTAGCGGTTCGGTCGCGTCATGATGGCAAAACCCTTACGGTATTTCCGTCAGCGTAACATGATCGGGCACGAGTCCCGGCGGATCGCCCAGCGCCTGAACGATGATGTGATCGGATTTCACCCCGGCGTGGCGCAGCACCGCCCGCACGGCAAGCCCCCGGTTGAGCGCCATCCGCCGCGCGACCGAGGGATCGTTCGCGACACCCGGCGCGGTGGCCTGCACCACGAAATGGGCGGCCTTGTCGAATTTGGTCGCGATGAAGGCATCGAGCGCCTTTGCCTGGGTGGCGGGCAGCGCGACATCGACATGCGGGAACATCAGGGTCAGCGCGCGGGGCTGAACCGGGCGCGGGGGTGGTGCCGCGGCGATGACCGGCGGCGGCGGCGGGGGCAATGGCAGTCGAGGCGGGGCGATGACCGGATGCACCACGACCCGGCGTGGCGCGGGATGGCGGATGATCGGGTGATAACGCGGCCGTGCGACCGGTGGCGGCGGTGGTTTGCCCGAAAGTTGCTGCAACGCCTGCTGATTGACCACGACCTGCGCCATCGCCGCCGACGTGCCGCCGGCCACGATCAGGCCCAGCGCGATTGTCACCGAGATCCGTCTCATACGGTGCCAGACTAGCGTAAAACCGCCTTCCCCCTCAATGGCCGGGGAAACGAGGCGGTTGATGAAGCGGGGGCGAGCGATGGGGCCGGCGAAGCGGATGACGGGGGTGATGCCGCATTCATGCTGAGATTAGAGCATGAGGGGTGGGTGGGGGTTGCCCGTGGCTTGGCGGCGAAAATCTTGAGGTCGGGATGTTATATGACTATCCGGATGGTCAGGTGCGTGATTTCGTGTGCTATATGACGATTTACGTGGTCAGGAGCGTGGCATGGATGCGATCAATCTGGCGGACGCCAAAGCCCATCTGAGCGAATTGGTCGACCGTGTCGAAGCGGGCGAGTCGATCGACATTATCCGTCGCGGCAAGCCGGTTGCGCGGCTGACCGCCGTAACGAGGCCGCGCAAGCCGATCGACGCCGCGCTGCTGCAGTCGCTGACGGCGGGGATGCCGCCCCAGGCCCAGAGTGCCGCCGATCTCGTGCGGTCGATGCGGGATGACGATCGCTGCTGATGCGCTATCTCGACACGTCGCTGATCGTTGCGGCGCTGTCGAATGAAGCGATGACGCCGCGTGTTCAGGCGTGGCTGGCGGAACAGGACCCGACGCAACTCCTGATCAGCGACTGGACGGTCACTGAAATGTCCTCGGCTTTGGCGATCAAGCTGCGGACCGGACAGATCGGCCTGGAGCAACGCGCGGCGGCGCTCGCCATGTTCAACAAGCTGGTCACCGAGAGCTTCATCGTGCTGCCCGTGACGGGCGGGCAGTTCCGGGCGGCTGCGAGGTTTGCCGATCAGCACGACCTGGGGCTGCGCGCCGGGGATGCGCTGCATCTGGCCGTCGCATCGGAACATGGCGCCACGGTGCATACGCTCGATCAGCGGTTGGCCAAGGCGGGACCTGCGCTTGGTGTGCCGACGCAGTTGCTGGCATGAAGCAGACCGTTGCCAGCGTGGCCGGACCCGATCTGGAGTTGCCACGGAAAGTGCTTATCGCGCGGACCGGCGATATGGTCGGGTAGCGATCATTCCCACTCGATGGTTCCGGGGGGTTTGCTCGTGATGTCGTAGGTGACGCGGTTGATGCCGCGGACTTCGCCGACGATGCGGCCTGCGACGCGGGAGAGGAATGCCATGTCGAAGGGGTAGATGTCGGCGGTCATGCCGTCGGTGCTGGTGACGGCGCGGAGCGCGCAGGCGTAATCGTAGGTGCGGCCATCGCCCATGACGCCGACGCTGCGGACCGGCAGGAGGGCGACGAAGGCCTGCCAGATGGCATCGTACAGGCCGGCGGCGCGGATTTCCTCAAGGTAGATCGCGTCGGCCTGCTGGAGGATTTTGACTTTTTCGCGATCGACCGCGCCGGGAATGCGGATGGCGAGGCCGGGGCCGGGGAACGGGTGACGGCCGACCATGGTTTCGGGCAGGCCGAGTTCGCGGCCGAGGGCGCGGACCTCGTCCTTGAACAATTCGCGCAAGGGTTCGACCAGTTGCATGCGCATCCGCGCGGGAAGGCCGCCGACATTGTGGTGGGATTTGATCACGGCACTCGGGCCGCCGCTGACCGAGACGCTTTCGATCACATCCGGGTAGAGCGTGCCCTGGGCGAGGAAATCGGCACCCCCGAGTTTGGTGGCTTCCTGTTCGAACACGTCGATGAACAGGCCGCCGATGATCTTGCGCTTCTGTTCGGGGTCGGAGATGCCTTCGAGGGCGGCGAAGAACAGGTCCGACGCGTCGCGGTGGATGAGGGTGATGTTGAAGCGGTCGCGGAAGATGCGGATGACATCGTCGGCCTCGCCGGCGCGGAGCAGGCCGTGATCGACGAAGATGCAGATGAGCTGGTCGCCGATCGCTTCGTGGATCAGGGCGGCGGCGACCGAGGAATCGACACCGCCGGACAGGCCGCAGATGACGCGGCCACTACCGACCTGGGCGCGGATTTTGGCGCGTGCGACATCGCGGAAATTCGCCATGGTCCAGGCGTTCGACAGGCCGCAGACATTGTGCACGAAATTGGCGAGGAGTTGCGCGCCATGCGGGGTGTGCATGACTTCCGGGTGGAACATCAGCCCGTAGAAGCGGCGGGTATCGTCGGCGATGACGGCGAAGGGCGCGCCGTCGCTGGTGGCGACGGTGCGGAAACCGGGCGGCGGGGCGCTGATATGGTCGCCATGGCTCATCCAGACCTGTTCACGGCCACCCCGGGTCCAGGCGCCGTCGAACAGGGTGCAGTCATCGGTGATGTCGACGAAGGCGCGGCCGAATTCGCGGATATGGGCGCTGCTGACAGCGCCGCCGAGCTGGGCGCACATGGTCATCTGGCCATAGCAGATGCCGAGGACCGGGACATCCGACTCGAAGACGAGTTGGGGCGCGCGGGGAGAGTTTTCCTCGCTGACGCTCGCGGGGCCGCCGGAGAGGATGAAGCCGCGCGCCCGGAACGCCGCGATCCGGGCGGGGTCGGCATCGAAGGGCCAGATTTCGCAATAGACCCCGGCCTCGCGCAGCCGGCGCGCGATCAGTTGCGTCACCTGGCTGCCGAAATCGAGGATCAGAATGCGTTCGTCGGTCAGCTCATTCATGGGGTGTCATGAGCATGACCGGCGGCTGGATTCAATAGGCGCAGGCCGGGCGTCAGATCGGACCAGATGTTCAGGCCAGATGTTCGGCGAAGAAGGCGAGGCTGCGTTGCTCGGCGAGTTTGTTGGCCTCGGCGTTGAAGCTTGCCCGATCGTCGCAGCCGAAGCCGTGATCGGCGTTCTCGTAGATGAAGACCGGGATTTCGGGTTGGGATTGCTTGATCGCCTCGACATCGGACATCGGAATTCCCTTGTCGAGCGCGCCGAAATGCATCTGCACCGGGCAGTTGGGCACGGCTTCCTTGGTCTGCATGATGCCGCCGCCGTACCAGGTGACGGCTGCCTTGAAGCTTTTGCTTTTCGTGGCACCCCACCAGGCGATGGTGCCGCCCCAGCAATAGCCGATGATGCCGGTCGGGCGGGGGCTCAGTTTTGCCGCTGTCGCCTCGATATCCATCATGACATCGGATTCCGCGATCGCGGCGCGCAACTCGAGGCCTTTTTTCACGCCTTCCGCCGTGTAGTCGAGTTCGACGTTGCGCTCGGCACGGTCGAACACCGCCGGTGAGAGGACGTAATAGCCGGACTGGGCCAGCCGGTCCGCGACGTCGCGCATGTGAGGGTTGACGCCGAAAATCTCCTGCACGACCACGAGTGCGCGAGGGCTTTTGGGGTCACCGGCGGCATAGGCCTGGAATTTGTGGCCGTCGGCCGAGGTCAGTTCGATCATTTCACCCAAAATCATTCTCCCTCAGGTTTGGCGAAGACCGCGAAATCGCGGGCGATCCGCTCGTAGATGTGGCGCTTGAACGGGACTGCCAAGGCCGGAATTTCGGCGAGATCGGCCCAGCGCCACGCGCTGAATTCCTGATGCGCATCGGCATCGAGGCGGACCAGATCGTCGGTGCCGGTAAACCGCAGCGCGAACCAGCGCTGGCGCTGGCCGCGATGCCGGGTGCCGAGGCTGGTGCGGATTTCGGGCGGAAAATCGTAGCTCAGCCACTCCGCGATCGAACCGAGGATGATGGCGGCGTTCGTGCCGATCTCTTCGCGCAGTTCGCGCATGACGGCGATGGCGGGGTCTTCGCCGGGATCGATCCCGCCCTGGGGCAACTGCCAGGGATGGCTGAGCACGGCCTGATGCTCGATGCGGCGCGCGATCAGGATTTTGCCGGCGTGGTTGAACAAAGCGGCACCGACATTGGGCCGGTATGGCAGGGACGAGGGGTCGGTCATGGCGATCCTGCCGCGCTCGCTCCGGGATCGGCGAGGGTGCTTACCGGCACGAGGCTGACATGGCTGGTCGAGGGCGAGCGCAGCCATGCGGCCAGAGTTGCGATGCCCGCGCGGGTCGGTTCGGTGATCACGCCGATCGCGCTGCCTTTGGCGATGGCGGTCGAAACCAGCAGGTTGAGGTCGTTGGTGATTGCTGATGTGCCGGAGTCGGGGTCGATCACGATGGTGGCGGACCGGCCTGTCACGCCCGATGGCAGGGATGCGCCGGGGGTTGCGGCGACAAGGAACAGGCCGCTTGCCGAAATCTGGCCGGCGAGCCAGGACGCGGCGTGGGGGTGGGTCATGAAGGTTTCGGGAACCGTCATGCCGATCGCATCGGTGACGCCGGCGTAGCCCTGGATGCGCGAGAGGGCCCAGTCCAGCCGTTTGAGATTGGTTGCGGGCGAGGCGCCGGCGTGCAGGGCCTGATCGCCTTCGGTGATGTCGGGTGCATTGTTCACCTGCATCGGCAGGCCGAGAATGGTCTCGTGGCCGGCCTTGCGCGCCGCGAGGGTGAGGGCGGCATCGTGGGCGCCGTAGGGCGAGAGACCCAGCGACACCGCCGGGGGCAGGGTTTTGACCGCAGCGAGACCCGGCGCGAGGGCGTAGCCGAGCCCTGCCACAAGGATCGCGATTTCGGGCTTGCCGGCGGCGGTGGCGGTGGCGGGCCTTGCGGCGTAGTAGCGCATCGGGGTGATGCCGTAGGGGCCGGGATGGGGAATTTTCCAGGCGGGATCGACCGCCGAGGCGGCGAGCAGCATGGGGCTCGGGGCCGGGATCGCGCCATCCGCCTGCCGTGCCGGCAGCGTTGCGGGGGATTTGATCGGGCCGAGATATTGCAGGTAGGCCGCGCCTGCGATCACCACGAGGCCGAAACCGGCCCAGAAGAGTTTCAGCGCGCGGGGAACCGGGGTGGTTACGCGGTCCATCGTGTCCGGTTCAATGGGCGGCCTGATCGGTGCCTTCCTGAGCCATGGCCGAGGCGAGTTTCAGGGCCATCTGCAACTGGTAGTCGGTTGCGGGCTTGCCGGGGACCAGTTTCGGCCAGGATGCCGGGGGCCGGGGGGCGATGGATTTGGCCATCGGCGGCAGGACGAGCTTGGGCGGCAGGATCGGCGTTTTCATCCCGGACGGGTTGTGGAAGGCGTTGGGCATGTCGGCTTCGCGGATCTTCGGGAAATGGTTTTTCGAGTTCTTGCTCTCATGGACCTCGATATCGGGCTGCACGCCGTAATCCTGCAGCGATTTTCCCGAGGGCGTGTAGTAGAGCGCGGTGGTCAGGCGCAGGGCGCCATGGCCGGGGATGGTGAAGATCGTCTGCACCGAGCCTTTGCCGAAGCTGCGGGTGCCCATCACCACGGCGCGGCGGTTCTGCTGCAAGGCGGCGCTCACGATTTCCGCCGCCGAGGCGGTGCCGGAATTGACCAGGATGACGATCGGCTTGCCGTGGGCGATATCGCCTGCATGGGCGTACCAGACCTCGTCATCCGATGAATGGCGGCCATGGGTCGAGACGATTTCGCCGGAGTTGAGGAAATCATCGGCGACTGCGATGCCCTGATTGAGCAGGCCGCCGGGGTTGTTGCGCAGATCGAGCACGTAGGCATCGACCTTGCCGTGGCTTTCGGACTTCAGCTTGGCGACGGCGCGGCGGATGTCGCGATTGGCGTTTTCGGAGAAGCTCGCGAGACGCATGTAGCCGACGCGGCCATAGAGCTTGTCCTTGACGGCCTGGACGTGGATGGTCGCGCGGGTCAATTTGTCGATGATCGGCTTGTCGACCCCGGCGCGTTTGATGGTCAGGGTGATTGCGCTGCCCGGCGGGCCGCGCATCGCATCGACCGCCTTGTTCAGCGTGTAGCCGATCGTCGGTTTGCCGTTGATCGCGACGATCATGTCGCCGGGCTTGATGCCGGCCTTGTAGGCGGGGGTATCGTCGATCGGGCTGATCACCTTGATGAACCCGTCCGCCTGCGACACTTCGAGGCCGAGGCCGCCGAACTGGCCGCTGGTTTCGGCCTGCATGTCGGCGTACTGGCGCTTGTTCATGTAGCCGCTATGCGGGTCGAGCCCGGCGAGCATGCCGTTCATGGCGTCGTAGACCAGTTTTTTCGAGGGCTCAGGCATGACGTAATCGGCTTTGACCCGCTGGAAGATATTCTCGAACAGGCCGAGCTGCTCATAGGTGTTGGCACCGGCGGGTTGATCGGCCACGGCACCGCGAATGACCGGCGCGACCACGCCGACCCCGATGCCGACCACGAATGTACCCGCGATCAATAAACTCGTCCGAAGCCTCATACGCGCCATCCTTCTGTCCCGCCCGATCGCGTTGACATGATCCCATAATGCGCCTGAACCGGAAGTCCAGTGCCGCGAGGCACCGCGTCAGCGCGCGGCAGCGCCGGCGCCGAAATGACCGGCGGGGTCGATCGCTGCGCCGTGATGGCGCAATTCGACGTAGAGACGCGGCTGATTGCCTGGATCATGCGGGTCGTATCGTGCCATGCTCCCCACCGGTTGGCCAGCCCGGACGGTCTGGCCGACGGCGGCGTCGAACCGGTCGAACCCGGCCATCACGAAATCGTATCCCTGTCCGCAATCGATGATCATCAATTTGCCGTAACTCTGGAACGGCTGGGCGAACACGACGTTGCCGGTGCAGGCCGCCGTGACGACGGCGCCGGGGGTGGCGGCGAAAGTATCCCCGGTTGCCGGGCCGGCGGCGCTGGGCTGGCCGAAGCCGCGGACCAGCGTGCCGGCGACCGGGGCGCCGCTCAGCGATTTCGGCAGATTGCCGGCGGGGGCCGGGATGCGTGCGGCGGCGGCCCGCGCCCGTGCCGCTGCGGCTTGCGCCTGCTGGTGGCGGAGTCGCCCGATCAGGCCGACGAGGCTGCGCGCCTGGGCGGCATCGGCGCCGGCTTCACGGGCCTCGGCGGCGCGGCGCGCGGAGAGGGTTGCCGCCTGCTGGCGCACCGCGGCGATCCGGCGTTGCAGCACCGCCTCCTGCGCCTGCTGGGTCGTTATCGAGAGCGTGAGGGCGGCCTGCTGCGCCGTCAGCGCGGTGCTGAGATGGGCGTAGCGACGGCGGGCGCGACGCAGGCTGGCGGCGCGCTGGCCGATCTCGCGGGTGATCCCCTGCATCACCAGCGCGCCTTCCGCAGCCTTGCCGGGGGCGGCATCGGCGGCGAGCAGGGTCGCCGCCGGATGCAGGGCGAGCCGGGCGATCAGGGGCAGCAGGGGCGCGATCGCTGCGGCATCCGCTTCCAGCTCGGCGCGGGCGGCGGCGGTGGCGGTGGTCAGGCGGTCGAGCTTGGCGACGATGAGCGCGGTCTGGTCCTGGGTTTCGCGCAGGGTGGCGGCGGCGGCGATTTCGCTGCTGACCAGCGCTGCCGCCTGGGCATCGGCGATCCGGGCCGCGCGCTGGGCCGCCGCCGCCGCCGCTGCGTGATGCTGGGCCGCGAGGTTGGCGGCATCGAGCCGGCGTTGGGCCTGATCGATGGCTCCGCTGCCCTGCGCTGCCGAAGCGAGGTTGGGGATGACCCCCTGCCCTGCCGATCCGGCGATCAGCACGGCGATCATGCTGCCGCGCCATCGACGCCACAGGCGGGGATCAGGTGGGCGGCGCATCGGGTCCGATCAGGGAATGGCCGGTCATTTCGGCGGGTTGGGCGATGCCGAGCAACGCGAGCAGGGTTGGGGCGAGGTCGGCCAGCCTGCCATCATGCAGGACGGTGCCGGGGGGCGCGCCGGCCAGCAGCACCGGCACGCGGTTGAGGGTATGCGCCGTGTGCGGGCCGCCGGTTTCGGGGTCGCGCATCATTTCGCAATTGCCGTGATCGGCGGTGACGATGAGTTGCCCGTGCTGCGCGGCGATGGCCGCCGCGATCCGGCCGAGACAGGTATCGACGGTTTCGACCGCGCGGATTGCGGCTTCCAGCACGCCGGTATGGCCGACCATGTCGGGGTTGGCGAAGTTGAGCACGATGAGGTCGAGATCACCGGTCGAGATCGCCGCGACGACGCGGTCGGTGAGTTCGGGTGCCGACATTTCGGGCTGGAGATCGTAGGTGGCGACTTTCGGGGATGCGACCATGATGCGGTCTTCGCCCTCGAACGGCGTCTCACGTCCGCCGTTGAGGAAATAGGTGACGTGGGGGTATTTTTCGGTTTCGGCGGCGCGTAGCTGGCGCTTGCCGGCGCGGGCGACCACTTCGCCCAGCAGATTATCCATCGGGGCGGGCGGGAACAGGCTGTGCATGAACCGGTCGAGCGCATCGGAATACGGAACCATGCCCAGCGCCGCCGCGAAGCGGGGCACCAGTGCGCGTTGAAATCCGGCGAAATCGGGGTCGAGCAGGGCGGTGAGGAGTTCGCGCATCCGGTCGGCCCGGAAATTCGCCGCGAGCAGTCCGTCGCCGTCGCTGATGCCGGGATAGCCGGGCAGGACTGTGGGTTTGACGAACTCGTCGCCGGTATCGGCGGCGTAACTTGCTTCGAGGGCGGCGACGGCGTCGCGGGCCGCCGCGCCGGAGCCGTCGACCATCAGGTCGTAGGCGAGCTGGACCCGCTCCCAGCGGTTGTCCCGGTCCATCGCGTAATAGCGGCCGATGATCGTCGCGATCTCGGCACCTGCGGGCAGGGAGTCCGCGAGCCAGCGGATTGCGGCGGTGCCGGATTGGGGCGGGGTGTCCCGCCCGTCGGTGATCGCGTGGACGAAGACCGGGATGCCGGCGGCGGCCACGATTTGTGCGAGGGCGAGGATGTGGCGCTGATGCGCGTGGACGCCGCCGGGCGAGACGAGGCCGACCAGATGGCAGGCCCCGCCCGATTGGCGCAAGGCGGCGAGGAAGCGCTGGAAGTCGGGGATGGGGGCGAGCGCCTCGGCTTCGATCGCGCTGTCGATCCGCGGCAGATCCTGCATCACGATCCGTCCGGCGCCGATATTGGTGTGGCCGACTTCGGAATTGCCCATCTGCCCGTCCGGCAGCCCGACATCGCGGCCGCAGGTTCGCAGGAAGGCGTGGGGATTGTGCTGCCACAGCCGGTCGAAATGCGGGGTTCGGGCCAGAGCGACGGCGTTGTCCGCCTGATCCTGGCGCCAGCCGAAGCCATCGAGAATCGTGAGCATGACGGGTTTAGGCATCGCGTCCTCCTGATCGTCGGGTGCGGCGAACCGGCACCGGCGCGAAATGGCCCCGCCCCTGCGCGCAGGTCAAGGCCGGTCCGCAGTTCCGACCTGCGCCCGGCCACGCTATATGAACCTCATGCTGATCGATTCCCATTGCCATCTGGATCATTTCGAGGAACCCGAGCGGACCGCCGTGATTGCGCGGGCGGTGGCCGCGGGGGTTGGTCAGATGGTCACGATCGGGACCAGCATGGCCCAGTCGCGCCAGGCGATCGCGATGGCGGAGGCGGCGGCGAATGTCTGGGCGTGCGTGGGCGTTCACCCGGATCATGCCGGGACCGAGGGGCCGGTTCCGGCGGCTGAGACGATCGCGGCGATGACCGCGCACCCCCGCGTGATCGGCATCGGGGAGACCGGGCTCGATTATTTCCACGATACGGTGGCCCCCGAGGTTCAGGCCGCCAATTTCACCGCCCATATCAGGGCGGCGCAGATGACCGGCCTGCCGCTTGCGATCCATGCCCGCGCCGCCGATGAGGACATGGCCGCGATGCTGGAGGCCGCTTATGCCGCCGCGCCGTTTTCGTTTCTGCTCCATTGTTTTTCCTCCGGTCCCGAACTTGCCGCACGGGCGCTGGCGATCGGCGGGTATGTTTCGTTCTCGGGGATTGTGACGTTTCCGAAATCCGATGCCCTGCGGGCGATTGCGCGCGACATTCCGCCGGGGCGGCTGCTGGTCGAGACCGATTCGCCCTATCTGGCGCCGGTGCCGTTGCGGGGCAGGCGCAACGAACCGGCCAACACGGTTCACACCGCCAAAGTGTTGGCTGGGCTGCACGGCATGAGCGAGGCGGCGATGGCCGATCTGACCAGTGCGAATTTTCGCCGCCTGTTCGCCAAGGCGGCATGAAGTTCACCCTCACGCTGCTCGGGACCGGCGGCTCGGCGGGGCTACCGCAGATCGGCGGGGCCGATGGGTCCGGCGACTGGGGGATGTGCGATCCGCTGGAGCCGCGCAACGCGCGCAGCCGGGCGAGTGCCGTGGTCGCGTGCGGGGAGTCCCGGCTGCTGATCGACACCTCGCCCGAACTGCGGCTGCAACTGATCGCCAACCGGATCGGGCGGATCGATGCCGTGCTGTTCACCCATCCGCATGCCGATCATATCGCGGGGCTGGACGAGGTCCGGATTCTCAACCGGCTGCTGGGCGCACCAATTCCCGGCTACAGTACCGAACAGACCTGGGCGGAGCTGCGCCGCCGGTTCGATTACGCGTTCAAGCCCTGGGTGGCGCCGGAGCCGGGTTTGCCGCCGTCGTTTTTTCGCCCGGTGATCGAGACCCATCTGGTGGCACCCGGCGCGATCCACACGATCAACGGATGGAACGTGAACGTGATCGGGCAGGATCACGGGTTCGGGCCGACGCTGGGGCTGCGGTTCGGCAATGTCGCTTATTGCACGGATGTGGTGCGGTTCGACGATGAGGCGCTGGCGCAATTGCGCGATCTCGATACCTGGGTGATCGATTGCTTCACCCGTGGTCCCCGGCATCCGAGCCATGCCAATCTGGAGCAGGTGCTGGCCTGGGAAGCGCAGCTCCGCCCCCGCCGCACGATTTTGACCCATATGGGGCCGGACATGGATTATGGCGCCCTTCGCGCGTCATTGCCCGCGCGGATGGAACCCGGTTACGATGGGATGATCATCGAAGGAGAATTCGTTTGACTCACGCCGAACGGCTCGACCGGCTGGCCGAAATTGCGGTCAGGATCGGGGTCAATGTCCAGAAGGGCCAGGAACTCGTCATCAATGCGCCGCTCGATGCGCGGGCGCTGGTCCAGCGGCTGGCCGCCCATGCCTACGATGCCGGGGCCGCGCTGGTCGTCCCGCTGTTCGCCGATGATGTGATCCAGCGCGCGCGGTTCATTCACGCCGACGAGGAGAGTTTCGATTTCGCCCCGTCATGGCTGTTCGACGGGGTGGCGAAAGCGCTGGATCAGGGGGCGGCGATGCTCAGCATTTCCGGCTCGGACCCGATGCTTCTGGCCGGGTGCGATCCATCGCGGGTCGGACGCGCCCAGCGCGCCGGCGCCGCCGCGATGAAGCCGATGCGCACCATCATCAGCAGCTTCGCGACCAACTGGTCGATCCTGTCCTTCGCCACGCCGGGCTGGGCCGAATCGGTGTTTCCGGATGATGCGCCGGATGCGGCGGTTGGCAGATTGTGGGATGCGATCTTCAAGGTCAGCCGGATCGACGAGGCCGATCCGGTCGGGGCGTGGCGGGCCCATGTCGCGCGACTGCGCGAGCGGTGCGATACGCTGAATGGTCATCGATTTGCCGCATTGCAGTTTCGCGGGCCGGGCACGGATTTGCGGGTTGGTCTCGCCACCGATCATCTCTGGGCGGGGGGTGCGGTCGAGGCGGCGAACGGGGCGGTCTGCATGCCGAACATGCCGACCGAGGAGGTTTTCACCATGCCCCACCGCGACAAGGTGGACGGCGTGGTCGCCGCGACCAAACCGCTGGTGCATGGCGGATCGTTGATCGAGGGGATTTCGGTCCGGTTCGAGGCGGGGCGCATCGTCGAAGCGCATGCGAGCGCGGGCCAGGATGTGTTCCGCAGCCTGATCGGCACCGATGAGGGTGCCGCACGGCTCGGTGAAGTGGCTCTGGTTCCCGAAGCCTCGCCGGTTGCCCGCTCGGGGCTGATTTTCCGCAATACCCTGTTCGATGAGAATGCGGCCTGCCATATCGCGCTCGGTCAGGCGCTCGCGCTCAACATGAAGGGTGGGTGCGATGCCGCGCGGGGGGCCAATGAAAGCCTCATCCATGTCGACTGGATGATCGGCTCCGGGCAGATCGATGTCGACGGGGTGACTGCAACGGGCGCGGTTGTGCCGGTCATGCGCAAGGGTGAATTCACACTTTGACATGTTTTGATATCGACATGACATGAATTTCATTCGATTCGGCAGGATTGATTTAGGCGGCGGTTAACTTTTACGTTAGATACTAGGCTGATGATGATTTCAGCGCCGCTTCATGAGAGCCTGCCTTGACCCTGAAAGCGAATGCTTCCCTGCCCACAACCGCCCCCTTCGATGGAGGATGCGGTGCCTGCCGGACCGGCACCTATGATGTTCCTCTGGCCATGGCGTTTCAGCCGATCGTGGATGTCGAGACCGGGGGCGTTTTTGCGTTCGAGGCGCTGGTTCGTGGCGTCGGGGGCGAGGGGGCGGCATCGGTGCTTGCGGGCGTCACGCCGGCGACGTTGTACGGGTTTGATCAGGCGTGCCGGATCACCGCGATTGAAACCGCCGCGGAACTGGGGCTGATCGCCCAGGGTGCCGCGCTTTCGATCAATTTCATGCCGAATGCGGTTTACGAGCCGAGGGCGTGCATTCGCGCCACGCTTCAGACTGCGGCACGCGTCGGCTTTCCCACCGACCGGCTGATATTCGAGATCACCGAGGTCGAGGCGGTGGCCGACCCGGATCATCTGAGCCGCATCGTTGCCGCGTATCGCGCCATGGGGTTCAGGACCGCGATCGATGATTTCGGGGCCGGTCATTCGAATTTGAATCTGCTCGCCCGGTTCCATCCCGATCTGGTCAAACTGGATCGGGCGCTCATCGTGGGGATCGATCAGGACCGGGTGAGGCAGACGATCGTGCGGCATTGCGTGGCACTCTGCCGCGATCTCGGGATCGAGGTGATTGCCGAAGGGATCGAAACCGCCGCGGAATATGCCACGCTGGTGGAATTCGGCGTCGGGTTGATCCAGGGCTATCTTGTGGCGCGTCCCGGTTTCAGATCGCTTCCGGCACCGCTTTGGCCAAATCGGGCGTGAGCAGGACCAGATCGTCGCGGTGCACGATTTCATCGCGCCCCCGCCATCCCAACAACGCTTCAATCTCGTCGGTCCGGTGGCGTGCGATCAGGCGGGCATCCTGAGCGGAATATCCGGCGAGGCCGCGCGCCAGGCTGGAAGCGTCCGGGGCCAGGATTTCGACCGCATCGCCGCAGTCGAAATCGCCTTCGATCGTGACCACGCCCGCCGGAAGCAGGGACGAGCCGCGCTTGATCGCGCTTGCGGCCCCGGCATCGACGTGCAGGCGGCCAAGCGGGGCGAGGGAGCCGGCAATCCAGCGTTTGCGTGCCGAACGGCCACCGGGTTGCGGCAGGAACCACGTGCAGCGGGCACCGTCCTGCAACGCGGCGAGGGGATGTTCGATATGACCGAGCGCCACAGCCATCGCGCAGCCGGCCTGGGTGGCGATGCGGGCGGCGACCAGTTTGGTGCGCATGCCGCCGGAGGAGAAGCCCGGTGGCGGCGCACCGCCCATGGCTTCGATTTCGGGGGTCAGGGCGTCGATGATCGGCAGATGGCGCGCGGCGGGGTCGCGTTTTGGGTCGGCGGTGTAGAGACCGTCGATATCCGAAAGCAGGACCAGTTGATCGGCCTCGACCATTTCGGCGACGCGCCCGGCGAGGCGGTCGTTGTCGCCGAAGCGGATTTCGCCGGTGGCGACCGAGTCGTTTTCGTTGATCACCGGGATCGCGCCGAGTTCGAGCAGGGTGCGCAGGGTGGCGCGGGCGTTGAGGTAGCGGCGGCGGTCCTCGGTGTCGTCCATGGTGAGCAGGAGTTGCGCCGCGACCAGCCCGTGGGCGGAAAGTGCCTCGCTCCAGGCCTGGGCGAGGCGGATCTGGCCGACCGAGGCGGCGGCCTGCTTTTCCTCAAGTCGCAGGCGGGGCTGCATCAGGCCGAGTTGGCGGCGGGCCAGGGCGATGGCACCGGACGAGACGACGATGACGCCGACGCCGCGGGCGCGGAGCTGCGCGATGTCGGCGGCCATTCCATCCAGCCACGCGGTCCGCGGTGCGGCGGCGGCGGGATCGACGATGAGGGCCGAGCCGATCTTGACCACCAGCAATTTCGCATCGGTCAGGCTCGGCGCAGGGCGGTGGATCATTTGCGGTTCTCGCGCACCATGTCGAACACCGCGCGCAGCACCTCATCGACGCCGATCTGCCCGGCGGCGGACATGACCATGACGCGGGCACCGGAGGCTTTGACCAGGGAGGCTTTGCGCGAGGCGATCTCGCGCGGGGTCATGGCATCCATTTTATTGAGGACGATCAGCTCGGGCTTGGCGTCGAGCCCGCCGCCATAGGCGCCGAGTTCGCCGCGAATGGTGCGCCAGGCATCGACCACATGGCCCGCCGCGCCATCGATCAGATGGATCAGGGCGGCGCAGCGTTCGACATGGCCGAGGAAGCGATCGCCGAGACCGGCACCGTCATGCGCGCCCTCGATCAGGCCGGGAATATCGGCGAGGACGAATTCCTCGGTCATCGACAGGCGAACGACGCCGAGTTGCGGGTGCAGCGTGGTGAAGGGGTAGTCGGCGATTTTCGGCCTTGCCGCCGAGGCGGCGGCGAGGAAGGTGGATTTGCCGGCGTTGGGCAGGCCGACCAGCCCGGCATCCGCGATCAGTTTCAGGCGCAGCCAGACCCAGCGCTCCTCGCCCGGCCAGCCGGGATCGGCGCGGCGGGGGGCGCGATTGGTCGAGGTTTTGAACATGGCGTTGCCGTGCCCGCCGTCGCCACCGCGCAGGAACACGATGCGCATGCCCGGCTTGTCGAGATCGGCGAGGAGGGTTTCGCGGTCGTCGTCGAAAATCTGGGTGCCGATCGGCACCTTGATCAGCATGGTGGGGGCGGCGGCGCCGGTGCAGTCCCGCCCGGCGCCGTTGCCGCCCTTGCGGGCGCGGAAATGCTGGGTGTAGCGGAAATCGAGCAAGGTGTTGAGGTTCTCGACCGCTTCGAACACGATGTCGCCACCGCGACCGCCATTGCCGCCGTCCGGGCCGCCGAATTCGATGTATTTTTCGCGCCGGAACGCGACGACGCCGTTGCCGCCATCGCCGGAGCGCAGATAGATCTTGGCCTGATCGAGAAACTTCATAACGGTTCACATACGAAAAAAGGGTTCATGCGAAAAAAAAGGTCGGCGCGAGCCGACCTTCCCCGAACCCGACAGGAGGTCGGCTTACTCGGCGGCGATGGCCAGCGGCTCGACCGAAACCGAGACCCGGCCTTCGGCGCGGCGCGCGAACTTCACGCGGCCATCGACCAGGGCGAAAATCGTGTGATCGCGACCGAGGCCGACATTGGTGCCCGGCTTCACCTTGGTGCCGCGCTGGCGGATGATGATGTTGCCGGCGACGACCTGCTCGTCACCGAATTTTTTCACGCCGAGACGACGCCCGGCCGAGTCGCGGCCATTGCGGGATGAACCGCCGGCTTTTTTATGTGCCATGGTAAACTCCTATGATCAGGCGGCGTTGATGCCGGACACCCGCAGCACGGTCACGTGCTGGCGATGGCCGTTTTTGCGGCGGCTGTTCTGCCGGCGGCGCTTTTTGAAGATGATGACCTTGTCCAGCCGGTCCTGCGCGATCACGGTCGCGGTGACGGTGGCACCTTCGACGATCGGCTTGCCGAGGGTGACGCCCGCTTCGCCGCCCAGGGCCAGAACATCGGTGAAGGTGACCGTGCTGCCGGCCTCGGCTTCGAGCTTTTCAACCTTCAGCACGGCGTCGGGAACGACGCGGTATTGTTTTCCGCCGGTGCGGATCACTGCGAACATCGATAGGGTCCAATTCTGGCTACGCGCCACGAGGGCATTGAGTCACGAACAACAGGCACGAACATCAAGGTGGGCGACGGTCAAAGGGAAGGCGCGCGAAACCTTGCGGCATCGCGGCGATGGCGGGGTTATAGCCGGACGGGCGGCGAAGTCAAACGAAAGGGTGGCGGCTGGCGCAGGCCCTGCTCACGCCGCCAGCACCCGGGCCGGGACCGGGGCGACCGCTTTGGCCAGTGCCGGATCGACCTGCTGCGTGCCGTATCCGGCTGCGATGAACCCCTGCCCTGCCAGTGCGGCCTGATGGAACGCCGTTTCGTTCCTGTGGAGATCGAGGATCGCCGTGGCGATCGCCCCGGCATCGTCGCCGATCAGGCGCACGAGGTCCGGCGGCAGAGCGAGGCCTTCCGCCGCGACCGGGCTCATGACACAGGGCAGACCTGCGGCGAGACTGTCCAGCACTTTGCCCTTGATCCCGGCACCGAACCGCAAGGGGGCGACCGATAGCCGGATTCCGTCGAAAAACCCGGCGAGGTCTTCGACCTGACCGCAGAGTTCGAGTTGGGGGATTCGCCCGGCCCAGCGGATCAGGCTGGAGGGGACAGCGCTGCCGGCGAGCTTCAGCTTGATATCGGGGGCTGCCTGCCAGACCAGCGGCATGATCTGGTCGATCAGCCAGTCCACCGCATCGAGGTTGGGCATGTGGCCGAAATGCCCGACGAAACCGACACCGCTGCGCGCTCCGAAACCGGCCGGGGGGCTGCCGATGGCGACCTCCCACGGCACGACCTGCACGGCAAGCTCCGGCATGGCGGCGAGCAGGATGTTCCGTTCGACCGGGGAATGGGTGATCACGGCATCGACCATGCGCATCGCCATGAAATCGCGCATGCGGAGGCTGCGGGCCTGATCGGCCAGCGCCGGCCATTGTTCCAGCGCGGCCTGGCGCGCGAGGCGCAGCCAGTGCAGATCGGCCACGGCGTAGACCAGCCTTGCGTGCGGGCAGTGGCGCCGTGCCATGCCTGCGTAAGCTTCGGCATTGGCGAGGCGATGGAGATAGATCAGGTCGTAATCGGTGCCGCCGCCGCGCAGCACGTCCTCGACCGTGCTGACGGCGGGCAGGCCGTGGACCAGGATGCCCCGGGCGGTGAGCGCCGCCGTGAGGGTCGGGTCGATGGCGGGGGTCGCGGGCACGAACTCGACCTGAAAGCCGAGGCGGCGTAGCGATGCCATATGGGAGAGGATCGCATTCGATCCGGCGTCACGCCGGGCATCGGGCAAGGTGTCGTCGATCACCAGGGCGCGACGCGATCCGTGCCGGGGGCGGGCGTTCCGGCTGGCGGGGGATGCGGCGGCCCGCATCCGGCGGCCGCGCACCGATTGCATGGCCTGGGTCAGATCGTTGAGCATGGCATCGAACTCGGTCACCGTCGCGGCTGCCGCGAGGCCGATTTCGGTGATGCGCGAGAGGGCGTCCCGCGCGTCGCCGAAGGTCGATAGCGGGGGGACGAGGACGGGCGAGCCGGTCAGTTCCTGGTGATCGCTCACCCGGCGGATATGCAATTCGTGCGGCTGGTCCGGGGCCAGGGCGATCGGCAGGGCGAGGTCGAACCCGGCGCAGCCATCGCCCAGTCCCGCATCGACGATGTCCTGACGGAACGATTGGGCGAGGAAGCGCATGATCAGGGATTCGCCGTCGAGCAGTTCGAGCTCGACCGGTTCGGCCGGGTTCGCCTGATCGATCGCCCAGCCGGTGATGCGGTTGCGGAGCGCCTGATCGACAAAGCCGATCAGCGGGCCGGGGACCGGGGCCTGCTCGATCCCGGCACGGACGGCGATGGCGCGGCGGATGTGCTCGACCTGCAATCCGCCCTCGTGGCGCGGGGCGCAGAAGGCCCAGGACGGGCGGGAATCCTGCGGGTAGAGGGTCCGGAAGGTATCGACGTTCTGGAACAGCATGCGGCTGTCGCAATCGACGAAGCTCTCGGCTGCCGCACCTTCGGCGAAGATCACCTCGTGGGTTTCGAGCTCGATATGAACGTAGTTTACCGGGTCGATATCGTCGGCGATCAGCACACTGACGCCGTTGACCAGGGAAGCTGCCGGGATCAGCACGCCGGAGAGATAGAGTGCATGATCGGCGGACACCAGGAGGTCGCGGCGGGGAATGCCATCGGCCAGGGCACCGGCGCGAAACCGGATCGGCCGGGTGCGGGGGTTGGCGCGGGCGGCGACACGGCTGTAGTTGCGCCGGCCGATCCATTTGATCGGCTTGAAACTGCCGTTCAGGGTCCGGACGAGGTCGCCGATTTCGAGACATTCGACCCTGACCGCGCCGATTTTGGTATCGATCATGGTGCCTACGAGATAGCACGGGGCGGCGGAGAGCGCGATTTCGGTGGTGTTGCCGGCGGATGAGACCGTGAAATCGGCGGTGGTGAAGGTTCCGAGCAGATCGAGGGTTTCGGTGGTGACGCCGTTGCTCAGCACGAGGCCGGTGCCGGTGACGAAGCTGGCGCTGGTCGCGCCGAAGCCGGTGAGGTCCAGCACATCGGTGGCGCTGAAGCCGGCAATGGTCTGGCCTGCGGCGAGGCCTGCGGCATCGCCACTGAGGGTGCGTGACGCGCCGGTTGCGAAGGTGATGTCGTTGAAGCCGGTGAAGCTGGTGCCGAGGCCGGCGAGGGCGACAGCCGATGTGCCTGCGAGATCGAGCACGTCAGCCACCGTGCTGTTCGCCGCGACGGTGCCGGTGAACACCGCGCCGGCGTCGGCGATCAGGGTGGCGGCGATGCTGCCGAACACGATGGCATCGCCGGTTGCGCCGTTCGTCGCACCGATGCCACCCGCGCCGCCGCCGATCGTGCCCGCGTTCAGCAGGGTTCCGCCATCGAGATAGACGCCGGTGCCGCCGGTGCCGCCGATGCCGGTGCGGCTCAGAACACCGAGAATGTCGTTATAGCCGCCGGCCCCGCCGGTGCCGCCCGCGATGCTGGCCGCATTGTCGAGATAGCCGCCGCCGGAGACGATCGCGCCGGTGCCGCCGTTCCCGCCGGTGCCCGCCGCGCCGAGCGCCGAGATCAGGTTGGTTCCGCCGACGCCCCCGGCACCGCCGAGCACGATGCCGGTGTTGCCGAAGCGGTCGGCGGTGGCATCGATCACGAGGGCCGCGCCGCCGTTGCCGCCGGCACCCGGTGCGTCGTTACCCAGCAGCGACACGGCGTTGGCACCGCCCTCGCCACCGGCTCCGCCTGCGAGGGTTCCGCTATTGGTCACATCCGCAGCCGCCGCCTGACCGAAGAGGCCGATGCCGCCGGTTCCGCCTGCGGTAGCACCGAGCAGGTTGAGCACGCTGACGACTTCGCTCGCGCCGGACCCGCCGGCACCGCCGGCGATCGCGCCGGTACTGGTGATGGTTGCGCCCGCGCCTTTCAGATCGACCCCATCCCCGCCCGCGCCACCCGGCGCGCCGCCGAGCCCGAGCAGACCCGCACTGCCTGTGCCCCCGGTACCGGCGAGGATCGCGCCGTTGTTGATAATGGAGACGGCTGTTTGACTGGACGGATCATAGAGAGCGACGGCACCGGTGGCCGTGACATCGATCGCTCCACTGCCGGTGATCGAGATCGCTCCGGTATAGGTTCCGGTGCCGAGCGTGACGGTATTGGTCACGGTGGTATTGATCACACTCGTCATTCAACGACCTCCTGAATTGCAACTTTAAATTCGTGTTTGTTGAGTCAACAATACGAAAAACACGGTAAAGTTGTCAATCAGTAATTTAAACAACTTCTGATCCGGTCATTGATCAAATAATTAGTGATCTAATGTTTTTACAAGGAGCGGTCGTTTCGCGACCGGAGAAGGTCAGCGCTCCCGACCACTTGAAACTACTGCCTTGATTTTGCTTGTAAATATCGCATACGATAACGATTGGTAACAGGTATTTTTTACACTAAATACCTTGCTACCCTTTGGACTTTTCAAATAAAAAGCAACCTGAAGGTGCCCGCCTGAGTTGATCAGGAACAGTGGGCGGTGATCAGATGTATTGTGGCGCGCATCCGGGCGGATTTATCGGCGTAGCCGGGCAAGGCGGCGCGGAATGAGGCGAGCAGTTCGGCGCGGGTGGTGGCATCGGCGTCTTTTTCGTCGAGCAGGGCGCCGGCGGGGCCCATTGTGGCGGCGACCTCGGCTTCTTCGTCGAGGGAGCGGCCCAACAGGGTGACGGGTTCGGCGCGCACCGTGGCGTGGGTGAAGCCGGCGCGGGTCAGGGTTTCGGTGACGAAGGCGGGGTCGTCGAAGCCGAGCGGGCCGGGCGCGTGGGGGCGGCGGGGTTTGGGCGGGCCGAGTCGGTCGATCGCGAGGCCTAGGGGCACCGACCAGTGCGGGTTGTCCGCGATCGGGGCCCAGGCGACGCAGACCAGCCGCGCTCCCGGTTTGAGGGCGCGGCGCAGATTGGTGAAGGCGGCGACGGGGTCTTCGAAGAACATGATGCCGAAGCGCGAGGTGAGCAGGTCGAAATTGCGGGGGAAGGTTGCGGTTGCGGCGTCGGCTTCGGTGAGGGTGGCGTTGGGGTGGCCGGCCAGTCGGATGCGCGCGATGTCGAGCATCGGTTTGGAGACATCGACCGCGACGATATGGCCGGTGGGGCCGACCGCATCGGCCAGACGGGCGGTGGTGGTGCCGGTGCCGCAGCCGATTTCGAGGATGCGCTCGCCGGGGCGCGGCTGGGCGCGGGCGAGCAGCATGTCCTCGATGCCGGAGAGGCGGGATTCCATCGAGGCCTGGACGCGGACCCATTTCGGGCCCGCGACCTCGTTCCAGTAGGCGATCTGCCTTGAATTATCCGTCACGCGGGCTGGGCGGCGGATTTGGTCTTCCTGCTGGCGGGCACCAGTTTGAGCGCGAGGCGGACGAGGTTGGGGAAGGTGGTCGGGCGGAGGAGGCGGCGGTCGTAGCCGGAGAAGCGGCGGTCGTTTTCCTCAAGGCAGATCCGCATCAGGTCGAGCACCTTGATGTCCTCGTTGCTGACCGATTTCGAGCCGTTGACGGTGAAGTTGTTGTCCTGCGGCTTGCCTTTGCCATCGTCGATGCCGCGCGCGATGCCGATGCGCTCCCAGCCGAGGAAGGCATAGACCGCGGCGACGCGCAATTCGAACCAGGCGCGTTTGTGGAGCGGGAGGTTGGCGCGGTGCCACGCGACCCAGTTGGCGAACAGCAGGATGTGGCGGCATTCCTCCTGAATGACGGGCTCGAAGGTCTCGACCAGTTCGGCGGGGAAGAAGCCGGAGCGCTTGGCGAGTTCGAACAGGCCGAAGGCGAAGAAACTGTCGATGCACTCGGAATAGCCGGTGACCATGTAGGCCCATTCGGCGTCGCGCGGTTCGACATAGGCGGGTTCGGGCTCGAGGGGGATTTCGTAGACTTCGACGAGGCGGGAGAGCACCTCCTTGTGGCGGTTTTCCTCCCAGCCGTTCAGTTCGATGGTCTTTGCCATATCGGGGTCGATCGCCATGAGCTGGCGGGCGTAGGCGGCCATGCGCAGGCGGGCTTTGCCTTCGGTTTGGACCGCGATATCCCAGATCGGCAGGGAGGTGATTTTGTTGCGGGTCTCGGGGTCGAGTTTGGGCCAGGCGAGGACCGAGGGTTTGTAGGGGTTGAAGGTTTCGTGGAACATGTCGCACATCGCACGCTTGTGCGCTTCCGAGCCGGGTTTGATCGGGCCGGGTTGCTTGCTGGTCCAGAACCTTGCGGTGCGGTCGGCGGCATCGACGGTTTCGGGGGGGATGCGCGAGAGATCGGGCATCGAAAGATCGGGGGTCGCAACGCTCATCGGAGGATCGTCCTTGTTGGCGGTTCGATTTGTTCTGCGAGAGTTTAGGTCCGTGGGCGGGATGTTCAAGCCGTGGGACGCGCGTCAGGCGCGGCTCGAAAAATCGATCACCGCGACGAAGCCCGTTTCGGTGCCGAAGCCGAGGCGCGCGCCATCCGTGCTCCAGGCCAGGGCGGAGACCGGGCCGTGGCCGGCGGCGGCGACCGGCAGGATGCGTTCGCGCGCGATATCCGCGACCACGACCATGCCATCGCCATAGCCGGCGGCGACGACGTCGTTTTGCGGGTGGCAGGCGATGCGTTTGACCAGGGAGCCCGAGGCTGCGAGTTCGAGCGGGGCCTTGCCCATCGGGCCGCCGCCGAAGAACGGCCAGAGGATGATGGCCTCCGCCCCGGCGCTGGCCAGCCATTTTCCCGAGCGGGTGAAGCCGAGGGATTCCGGTTTGCTCGGGTAGCCGCTCATCCGCATGTGCTGGCCGTCGGGCAGTTTCCAGCCGTGCAGGGCGTTTTCCTGCATCGCGGTCACGATGGCGTCGAGATCGGGGTGGAGGGCGACGCCGATATGGCTGCCCTTCCATTCCAGCACCTGCGGTTTGGCGTTTTCCGAACGGACGAACCAGAGCGAGGCGCCGTTGTAATGTGAGGCGGCGATGCGGCGGGCCTTGGCGTCGAAGGCGAGGCCGGAGACGGTGGAGGGATGCGCGAGGGTGCGCAGCGTGGTGCCCGCCGCATCGAGCAGATGGATATTTCGCCCGATCGCGGCGGCGCGGAGCGGGGCTTTGCGGTCGGGCACGCTCGCGACGTGCTCGACCCATTTCATGCCGTAGCTGGCGAGGCTGACGGGGCCGCTCGCGGGGTCGATGCGGCGGAGATGCCCGTCATCGCCGCCGGTCAGGAAGCCGGTGAGGTCGATATCCGGCGCGAGGGCGAGCACGACACCGTCATGGATCGGGTGCTCGTGCCAGACCCCCGCTGCCAGGTCGCGCAGGGCAACACGGCCATCGCCCAGAGCGACGGCGAAATGGGTACCGGCGCGGTTGAAACAGGCGGCGGTGACGTGAGCCTCGAACTCATGGGTGGCGCCGCGCTTTTCGAGGAGTTCGTTGGGGTTCATGCGGGACAGGATGATTTATGGGAAAAAGAGAAGGCTTCTTTTTTGTAAAAAAGAAGCAAAAAACTTTTATTCATCTGGGTCACGGGCGGTTTCACCTGCGAGGACCAAATTAAAGGAAGTTTTTTTGCTTCTTTTTTTCCAAAAAAAGAAGTACTTGCTTGCCTGACCTTGCTCACGCCGCCACGCAGCTTTCAAACCCGCGCCGCAGTTGCGGCCGGTTGAGGTCGCGGCCGATGAACACGATGCGGCTTTCACGGTCTTCGCCGGGTTTCCAGGGGCGGATGTAATCGCCGTCGGCCATCATGTGGACGGCCTGAAAGGCGAAGCGGCGGGATTCGCCGGCGAAATCGAGGATGCCTTTGGTGCGCAGGATGTCCTGGCCTTTGGTGGCCAGGATGCCGCCGATCCAGGCGTTGAATTTTTCGGCATCTAGGGGGGTTTTGAGGGCGAGGCTGATGCTGGTCATGTGTTCGTCATGGGTGTGGGCGTCGTCGTCGAGAAAATCGGGGGTGGATTCCAGCACGCGGTCGAGGCTGAAGGCGTTGATGCCGAGGAGTTTGTCGGCTTCGATGTCGGCTTTGGTGGCGTGGTGGATCTCGGCGTAGCGGTTGATACTGCGGATCTGGGCCTCGACGGCGGCGAGTTCGTCCGGGGTGACGAGGTCGAGCTTGTTGAGGACGATGACATCGGCGAAGGCGATCTGGTCGGTGGCTTCGTGACTGTCACGCAGGCGGGCGGGCAGGTTTTTGGCATCGACCACGGTGACGATGGCATCGAGCCGGGTTTTCGATTTGACGTCCTCATCGACGAAGAAGGTCTGGGCGACCGGGGCGGGATTGGCGAGGCCGGTGGTCTCAACGATGATGCCGTCGAATGTGCCGCGCCGCTTCATCAGCCCGTTGATGATGCGGATGAGGTCGCCGCGCACGGTGCAGCAGATGCAGCCGTTGTTCATTTCGAAGACTTCCTCGTCGGTATCGACCACGAGGTCGTTATCGACGCCGCGTTCGCCGAATTCGTTGATCACGACGGCGTAGCGCTTGCCGTGATGCTCGGTGAGGATGCGGTTGAGAAGGGTGGTCTTGCCGGCACCGAGGAAGCCGGTGAGGACGGTGACCGGGACGAGGTGGGAGGCTGCGTTGGGCGCGAGGTTGGGCGCGATATCGGTCATGGGGGCGCTCCTGTCAGGATGAGGGCTCGGTTCGGATGCTGATATAGGGATTGCGGCTCGGGCGGGCCAGATTGGAGCCGCACGGGGTCGAAAGCGAGGCCGAGACCGAGCATGACGAAGAGCCAGCCGGCCATCGGCAGGACCGCGAAATTATCGGTCGAGGCGAGCGGCCAGGCATAGGTGAGGACGCCGATGAAGGCCCCGAGTTTCATGGGTTGGCGGAGCATGCCGCGCGCGAGGGTGAGGAGCCAGGCGAGGTTGAGGGCGGCGAACAGGACGAGACCGCCCAATCCGGCATCGATCGCCGCCTGAAGGTAGAAATTATGCGGGTGGATGTTGCAGGCGCCGCGGGCGAGGTTGGTCGGGCCGATGCCCAGCGCCGGGAGCCCGGCGTCGAATTTCGGCTCGGGGCAGAAATAGAGGAAGCCGTTGAAGCCGTAGCCGTGCCAGGGCGAATGTTCGATCATGACGGTGGCGCGGGTGTAGAGCTCGCCATAGGGGCTTTTGGCGAAATGGCGGATCTGGATGCTGGTTTCGCCGACCAGCTTGTCGAAGCTCGGCGGGGAGACGATTTTGAGGGCCGGGATCGCCAGGATGACCAGAATGCCGAGTGCGATGGCGGGAAGTCGCACCGGGCGGAATGCGAGAGCGGTGACGGCGAGGCCGAGGCCGGCGAGCAGGAAGGGCATGCGCTGGCCGATGATCAGGGCGGTGGCGAAGCCGATGATCGCGAAGGCGGCGGCGGCGAGTTTGGGGACGGTACCGCGCCGGGCGATCAGGGCGGCCACGATCGGCAGCGCGGTGAGGAACAGGAGGTGGGTGTAGGGCGGGCCGGCGCGCGGGGCCCAGAACGGGCCGGTGAGCGAGCCATCGGCCCAGCGATGGTCGCCGAAGACGTTGACGCCGAAAATCTCCTGCTGCCAGCATTCGAGCAGAATCCAGGCCTCCGACGCCGCGATGACCAGCCAGAACCACCAGCGGTTTCGGGGCGAATCGAGGACGAAGCCAGCCAGTGCGGCGGGCAGCAGCAGCAGGCGGATCAGGACCAGCGCCTGGGCGAAGGATTTCCAGCCGCCGGGGCCGAGGCCGAGGGCGGGGATCGGCAGGGAGCAGATCATTTCGGCCGCCCACCACGCAAGCGCGATGAGGAACCAGGGTTGGCGCGCCCAGGCCCAATTGCGCGTGCGGGCGGAGGTGACGAGGAAGGCGATGTCGATGATGGCGATCGCGAATTCCGCACCCGCCCGCGCGTAGAGCAGGCAGATCGGCAGGATCAGGGCTGCCGCGAGGGCAAGGCGTTTGGCAAGCATGGCGTGGTCATACCGGCGTTTCAGCGTCGCGCAACTCCTGCAGCAGGGCGGCGATGCGGGGTGTGTCGAACTGCAGCGCGCGGGTGCGGCCTGCGGCGGCGAGGTTCGTGCGGCGGGGTTCATCGCGGGCGAGGCTGGTGATGGCGGCGACGAGGGCGGGGATATCGCCCGGCGGGGTGAGCAGGCCGGCGGAACCGGCCACTTCCGGCAGGCCGCCGATATTCGAGGCGATCAGGGCCGCGCCGCTCGCCATCGCTTCCAGCGCGGTGAGGCCGAACGGTTCCGCCCAGCGCGACGGGACGACCACGATCGCGGCCTGTGCCATTGCGGTGAGCACATCGGCGTGGGGCCGGTATCCGTCGAACCGCACCCCGGCGGCGGCAGCGGCGTGGCGCATCGCGCTGACATAGGCGGTTTCGGGGCTCGCGGGGCCGAAGCGGTCGCCGCCGATGATCCGGGCCGACCAGCCCGGCAGGGTGGGCAGGGCGACCGCGCAGGCGGCGATGAAATCGGCGACGCCCTTGGGTTCGACGATCCGCCCGGCGAACAGGATTTCGGGACGGCGCGGGAGGGTGGTTTCGGGGAGTTCGGCGAGGGTAAGCGGGTTGGGCAGGATGGCGAGACGGGTTGTGGCAGCAAGGCTGGCGGCATAGCGGTCGCGCAGGAATGCCGAGACGCAGATCACCCGGTGCAGGCGGGCGAGGGTTCGGCGCCTTTGGCGTGGGGATCGCAGGCCGCGCATGGTTTTGGGATCGTTGTGCAGGACCAGCATGACGCGGGCATCGGGCATCAGCCGCGCGAGGATGAGGGCGAGGCGCGGTTGCTGGTGAACTTCGATGACCGAGGGGCGTGAGCGGCGCACACAGGCGATGACGCCGAGGGCGTAACCGAGCGTGCCGCGGGCGCGGACCGGGGCGTAGGCGATGCCGGGAAAGACTGGGGTGAGGGCCGCGCCGATCACCACGGCATCGGCGGCGAGGGCGAGGCGGCGCACGACCATCGCGATCGCCCCGGCGCGATCGGGGGCGAAACCTTCACGCGCCGGAAGCACCATCGCGATGCCGCCCCGCCGGTATCCGCCATTCACGCAGAGCGGACTTTGACGTAATCGCCCGGGGCATCGCCCAGAACCGGCAATTTGCCGTCGCCGGGGATGCGCGGTTTCACGGTGGATTTGCCGCGCGGCCTTTCGTGGCTGGTGATCCAGCGCTGCCAGTCCGGCCACCAGGACCCGGCGACTTCGGTGGCACCCTCCATCCACGACTGGGGATCGGGCGGGAGCGCATCGTTCACGAAATGATTGTATTTGCCGCTGGAGGGCGGGTTGACCACGCCGGCGACGTGGCCGGAGGCAGCGAGGACGAAGCGGTTGGGGCCAGCCAGGATCTGGGTGGCTTTGTAGGTGCTGGCCCAGGGCGCGATGTGATCCTCCCGGCAGGAGAGGAAATAGGCGGGGATGATGATCCGGCCGAGATCGACCGGGGTGCCGCCGAGTTCGAGCGCGCCGGGTTGGATCAGGCGGTTCTGCTGGTACATGTTGCGGAGGTAAAATGAGTGCATCGCGGCGGGCATCCGGGTCGAATCCGAATTCCAGTACAGGAGATCGAAGGGGAAACTGTCGTTGCCGAGGAGGTAGTTGTTGACGACGAACCCCCAGATCAGGTCGTTGGCGCGGAGCATGTTGAAGGTGGTCGCCATGTCCGCGCCATCGAGGTAGCCTTGGCGGTTCATTTTTTCCTCGATCGCGGCGAGTTGTTCCTCGTCGATGAAGACGCCGAGTTCGCCGACATCCGCGAAATCGGTCAGGGTGACGAGGAAGGTGGCGGCGCGGATGCGGTGATCCTCGCGCGCGGCCATGACCGCGAGGGTCGCGGCGAGGAGCGTGCCGCCGAGGCAATAGCCGATGGCGTTGACCTCGCGCTCGCCGGTTGCGGCTTCGATCGCCTCAAGGGCGGCGAAAACGCCGTCGTTCATGTAGTCGGCGAAATCCTTGGCGGCGAGGTGTTCATCGGGGTTGACCCAGCTTGCGACGAACACGGTGTGGCCCTGCTCGACCGCCCAGCGGATGAAGCTGTTTTTCGGGCGGAGATCGAGGATGTAGAATTTGTTGATCCACGGCGGGAAGATCACCAGCGGCGTTCTGAGCACGGATCTGGTGGTGGGGATGTATTGGATGAGTTCCATCAGATCGTTGCGGAACACGACTTTTCCGGGGGTGACCGCGATATTGCCGCCGACTGTGAAGGCATCCGCGTTGGTCATGCTGATGTGCAGCCGCCCCTGCCCGGCTTCGAGGTCGCGCAGCAGGTTGTTGAGGCCGCGTAGGAGGTTTTCGCCGCCGGTCTCGACGGTTTTGCGGAGCACCTGCGGGTTGGTCAGGGCGAAATTCGAGGGGCTCATCGCGTCGATGAACTGGCGGGAATAGAAATCGACTTTTTGCGCGGTTTTCGCATCCAGCCCGTCCACGCGCGTCACCACGTCCTGCACGAACCGGGCGGAGAGCAGGTAGCTCTGGCGGATGAAGTCGAAGACCTCGCTGGTTTTCCAGCCTTCGTCGGCGAAGCGCTTGTCGCGCGGGTCGGGCGGGACCACCGGGCTGGTCTCGATGCCCATCATGCGGCGGGCGGAATGCTGCCAGAGCGTGGTGTAATCCTGCCAGAAGCCCATCTGGGCCTCGATCAGCCTGGCCGGGTTGGCGGCGAGGCGGGCGGCCATTTCCATGAAGGCGCTGCCGATGTTGAGCGGGTCGAACACCGGGCTGTCCGGGGCGGGGTTGGCGGATTGGCGCTGGAGCCATTCGCCGACGAGCCGCTGCGCGCGGGTGCCGATATCGGCCATGGTGCGGGCATAGACCGCGGGATCGGGCCGCTCGGGCCGCGTGGGGTCACGATTTTCCTGATCGGCCATGGACACTCCTTCCGGCTCCGTGATCCAGGCGCTAGAGAGGAGCCGGACGGACGAGGAGCCGATGTGATCTATAGCGAAGTTTTGCCCAAGGCTGAAATGCGCGCCCGGTATCGCCGTGTGGCGCTGCGGATGGCGCCGATGCTGGCCCTGCTGGCGAGTTCGGGGTGTGCGACGATCAACCCGATCAAGGCATTCCATGAGTATGAGGGCGGGGCGATCAGCAAGAATCCGCCGCCGCCGCCGGGGTTGAACCGGCCGTCACCCAACCTCGCCTCGGTGCCGCCGAAGCCCAAGCCGATTGCGCCGGAACTTCAGCGCAGCATCCGCGCCCAGCTTGAGGCGGCCAATCACAGGCAGAATGCGCTGGCTGCGCCTGCGGGCGGCGTGGCGCCGAAGCCGAAGTCCGTGGCGGTGCCGCTGGTCGAGCAGCCGCCCGTGCCGGTTGCGTTCGTGCCGGGGCGGGCGATTGTTTCGCGGCGCGATCGGGCGGCGCTGGCGGTGCTGGTTGCCAAGCGGGGGGCGTTGCCGATCGCCGCGATCGGTTTCGCGCCGGTGCGGACGGCGGCGGGGCTGCATCTCGCGCTGCGGCGGGCCACCGCGATCGCGAATACCCTCACCGTGCTGGGGGTACCGGCTTCGGCCATCCGCATCGAGGCGCTCGCCATGGGTCGCGGAGGGGCGGCACAACTGCTATACGGCGAGACAACGAAATAAACTTTCAACTCCAGCCGCGCCCGCCCGCATCAGGACCGACCATGACCGAGGAATTTCACCGCATCCGCCGCCTGCCGCCCTATGTGTTCGCGGAGGTCAATCAGGCCAAGGCGGCGGCGCGCAACCGGCGCGAAGACATCATCGATCTCGGCATGGGCAACCCCGACAGCGCGACGCCGCCGCATATCGTTGCGAAGCTGATTGAAACCGTCGCTGATCCGCGCAGCCACCGCTATTCGACCAGCAAGGGCATTCCCGGTCTGCGCCGCGCTCTGGCCGGGTATTACGACCGCCGGTTCGGCGTGAAGCTGAACCCCGATACCGAAGTGATCGCGACCCTGGGCTCGAAGGAGGGTCTGGCCAATCTGGCCAATGCCATCACCTCGCCGGGCGATACGATCCTGGTTCCCAACCCGTCCTACCCGATCCATCAGTTCGGCTTCATCATTGCCGGGGCCTCGGTGCGCTCGGTGCCGGCGACGCCGGATGAGACCATGCTCCATGCGCTGGAGCGGGCGGTGAAGCATTCGGTGCCGAAACCGACCGCGCTGATCGTGAATTTTCCGTCCAACCCCACCGCCTATCTCGCGACGCTCGATTTCTACAAGGATATCGTGGCCTTCGCGCGCAAGCACGAGATCTTTATCCTGTCCGATCTTGCCTATGCCGAGATCTATTTCGAGGGCGAGCCGCCGCCCTCGGTGTTGCAGATCGACGGGGCGAAGGAGTTCACGGTAGAATTCACCTCGATGTCGAAGACCTATTCGATGCCGGGCTGGCGGATGGGGTTTGCGGCGGGCAATCCGCGCCTGATTTCCGCGCTGGCACGGATGAAATCCTATCTTGATTACGGGGCGTTCACCCCAATTCAGGTGGCGGCGACGGCGGCGTTGAACGGACCGCAGGATTGCGTCGATCAGATGCGCGTTCTGTACAAGGAGCGGCGGGACGTTCTCATCAAGGGTCTTGCGCAGGCCGGGTGGGACGTGCCGAGCCCGGCGGGGTCGATGTTCGCCTGGGCGCCGATTCCGGCGCGCTATGCTCATCTCGGTTCGGTCGATTTTTCGAAACTGCTGCTGGAACGCGCCAAGGTCGCGGTGGCACCGGGGATCGGGTTCGGCGAGCATGGCGATGGTCATGTGCGGATCGCGCTGGTCGAGAACACGCATCGGCTGCGGCAGGCGGTGCGCAACATTCGCGGCTTCATGGCGCCCGGCAACATCGATGCCACCGCGGAGCCCGAGACGGTATGAAGGATGGGCTGTCGGTCGGGATCGCTGGTCTCGGGACGGTCGGGGCCGGGGTGCTGCGCCTGTTGCGCGACAATGCGGATCTGATCGCGGCACGCGCGGGCTGCAGCATTACGGTGGTTGCCGTGGCGGCGCGGGACCGGGCGCGGGACCGGGGTGTTTCGCTCGACGGGTTGCGCTGGCACGACGATGCGGTGGCGCTGGCGGCGGATGCTGCGGTTGATGTCGTTGTCGAGTTGATCGGCGGGTCGGACGGGACGGCGCATGAACTGGTGATGGCGGCGCTGGAGGCGGGCAAGCCGGTGGTGACCGCGAACAAGGCGCTGATCGCGGTGCGCGGGGATGAGATCACCGCGCGGGACGGGGCATCGGTGCGGTTCGAGGCCGCCGTGGCGGGCGGGATTCCGGTGATCAAGGCGCTGCGCGAAGGGCTGGCGGCCAACCGGATCGGCGGTATCGCCGGGATATTCAATGGAACCTGCAACTATATTCTGAGCCGGATGCAGGCCGAGCGGCTCGATTTTGCGACCGTGCTGGCGGATGCGCAGGCGCAGGGCTACGCCGAGGCCGATCCGTCCTTCGATATCGACGGGATCGACACCGCCCATAAGCTCGCGATTCTCGCGGCGATCGCGTTTGGCCGGCCGGTGGCGTTCGGTTCCGTTCATGTCGAGGGCATCCGGGGGATCAGCGCGCTGGATATCGGGTTTGCCGCCGAACTCGGCTACCGGATCAAGCTGCTCGGCATTGCGCGGGCGACCGAAGCGGGGGTCGAGACGCGGGTGCATCCCGCGATGGTGCCGCTGGCATCGCCGCTGGCGCGGGTCGATGGCGTGCATAACGCAGTGGTGATCGATGCCGATCCGGTCGGGCAGGTGGTGTTGCAGGGGCGCGGTGCCGGTGCCGGACCTACGGCCTCTGCCGTGGTTGCCGATCTGATCGATCTGGCGCGGGGGCGCGCGGCCCCGATGCTGGGCGTGCCGCATGAGGCGCGCGTGGCCGCAGCTTCGGTGCCGATGTCGGCGCATCGCGGGGCCTATTTCCTGCGGCTGATGGTGGTGGACGAACCGGGCGTGATCGCCGATGTCACCGCCGTGCTGCGCGATTATGGAATTTCGCTGGAGTCGATGCTCCAGCATGGCCGCAGCCCCGGCGATGCGGTGGCGGTGGTGATGGTGACGCATGAGACCGGCGAGGCGGCGATGACCGCCGCTCTCGCCCGGCTCGCGACCCTCCCCGCCGTGCAGGAACCGCCTGCGCTGATCCGTATCGAGACCGCTTGACCCAATCATCAACCTGAGGAAACCCCACGCATGACCGTCGACAAAAGCCCGAGCCTGTCCGACCGCAACCTTGCTCTCGAACTGGTGCGCGTCACCGAGGCGGCGGCGCTTGCCGCTTCGATCTGGATCGGGCGGGGCGACAAGAACAGCGCCGATGGCGCGGCGGTTGGCGCCATGCGCAAAGCGTTCAACGCGGTGGCGATCAACGGGCTCGTGGTGATCGGCGAGGGCGAGATGGACGAGGCGCCGATGCTTTATATCGGCGAGAAAGTCGGTGCCGGCGGGCCGGACATGGATATCGCGGTCGATCCGCTCGAAGGCACCTATGTCACCGCCAAGGGCGCGCCGAATGCGATTGCGGTGATCGCGCTCGCGGAGCGGGGCAATTTTCTGCATGCCCCCGACATTTATATGGACAAGATCGCGGTCGGGCCGGGGCTGCCGGAGGGCGTGGTTTCGCTCGACGCCTCGGTTCATGAAAATCTGCGCAACCTCGCGCGGGCGAAGAAATGCGATGTGTCCGACCTGATGGTCTGCACCCTCGATCGCGACCGGCATGAGGAGAAGATCGCTTATTGCCGGGAGGCCGGGGCGCGGATCAGCCTGATCGGGGATGGCGATGTCTCCGGGTTGATCGCGGTGTCGCAGCCTGAGGCCGGGATCGATCTGTTCATCGGGTCGGGCGGCGCGCCGGAGGGCGTGCTGTCGGCAGCGGCGCTGCGCTGCATCGGCGGGCAGATGCAGGGGCGGCTGCTTTATGAGGACGACGCGCAGATCGAGCGCGCGCGGGGGATGGGCATTACCGATCCGAACCGGATTTATACCGTGTCCGAAATGGCGCGGGGCAATGTGATGTTCGCGGCGACCGGCGTGACATCGGGGCCGATGCTGCGCGGGGTGCGGCGCTCGGGCAGCGGGGCGGTGACCCATTCGACGGTGATGCGCTCGAAATCGGGCACGGTGCGCTATATCGAGGCGCATCATAATTTCGAAACCAAGCAGTGGATCGGGTCGTAACCACCGGCGAGGCGGCTTACGGCGTCGAGCGGAGCCTGACCGGACGGCGCTGGGTCTGGACGCCGGCGGAGGAGCGGATCGGCCAGGCGATCGCGCAGCGGTTGGGGGTGGCGGATCTCATCGGGCGGTTGATCGCGTCGCGGGGCGTGACCGTCGAGCGGGCGGCGGATTTTCTTGATCCGACGCTGCGCGCGTGGCTGCCCGATCCTTCGGTGCTGACCGATATGGATATCGCCGCCGAGCGGTTGGCCGATGCGGTTCAACGGGGCGAGACCGTGGCGATTTTCGGCGATTACGACGTCGATGGGGCCTGCAGCGGCGCGATCATGGCGCTCGGCCTCGGAGCGCTCGGGGTTCGCACGATCAATTACGTACCGGATCGGATCCGCGAAGGGTACGGGCCGAATGCCGTCGCGTTGCGGGCGCTGGCTGATCGGGGGGCGCATCTCGTCGTCTGCGTCGATTGTGGGGCGACCGCGCACGATGCGCTCGCGGCACTCGAAGGTATCACCGACGCGGTCGTGCTGGATCACCACAAGCTCGATGGGCCCCCTCCCCGCATTGTCGCGACCGTCAATCCCAACCGGCTCGATGACCGCTCCGGGTTGAACGATGTATGTGCCGCGACCATCGCATTTCTCACGTTGGTCGGCACCCAGCGGGTGTTGCGCCGGCGCGGCTTTTTTGCGGCCCGCGCGGAACTCGACCTGATGGCGCTGCTCGACCTCGTCGCCCTCGCCACGGTCTGCGACGTGATGCCGCTCGCGGGTCTCAACCGGGCGCTGGTGACCCAGGGCTTAAAGGTCATGGCGCGGCGGGCGCGGCCCGGGATTGCCGCTCTGCTGGAGGTTGCCGGCGTGGTTGAACCACCCGGGGCGATGACCTGCGGTTTCGCGCTCGGCCCCCGCATCAACGCCGCCGGGCGGATCGATCAGTCCGATCTCGGGCTGCAGGCGCTGCTTGCTGAGGAACCGGGCATTGCGACCGAACGCGCCCGGCAACTCGACGACATCAACCGCCAGCGTCAGGAAGTCGAGGCCGGACTGCTTGATGAGGCGATGCGCATTGCCGAGGCCCAGTTCGCATCCGGTGCCGCCGTCGCTGTGGTGAGCGGGGCGGACTGGCACCCTGGCGTGGTCGGCATCGTCGCGGGGCGGATCAAGGAGGCGTTCAACCGCCCTGCCTTGGTCGCCGGGATCAGCCAGGGCCGGGCGACGGGCTCGGGACGGTCGATCACCGGCATCGATCTCGGCAGCGCGATCATCGCGGCACGTGAAGCGGGGCTGCTGATCAAGGGCGGCGGTCACGCCATGGCGGCCGGTTTCACGCTGGATGCGGCTCGGCTCGGCGAGTTGCACGACTTCCTGTGCCTTCGGCTCGCGGCGGCGACCCTGCTGCCCGCCGCCCCGGTGCTCGCGGTTGATGGCATTGTCGCGGTTGGAAACGTCACCGAGGCCCTTGCCTGCGAAATTGCCCGGCTCGGCCCGTTCGGCGCGGGCAATCCCGAACCGCTTTTCGCGATCCCGCATGCCCGGATCGTGATGGCCGACCGGATCGGGCGAACCGGTACGACAATCCGCGCCTATGTCGACGGCGAAGCGGGTGGACGGCTCAAAACCATCCTGTTTCGAGCCAAGGACGAGGCTTTGAGCGGCGCCATGCTGGCCAAGGGTGGCCCGCCGCTCCACCTCGTCGGCCATATTCGCGCCGAACGCTGGAACGGGCGCGTGACTACCAGCCTGATCGTACAGGACGCCGCCCCCGCTTGACCGGTCCAGCCGCCTCAGCTACCTCGTATCGGAACGTCCCGTTCGTCTAGAGGCCTAGGACGCTGCCCTCTCACGGCGGCAACACCGGTTCGAATCCGGTACGGGATACCAGACCTTATGGCGCCCTGCCCTCAATTTGCTGATTGCTGCGCCCTCTCGTTACGCGTGGGGGTGGACGGTCGCGGGTGTTGTTCGGAAGGCTGAAGACACCTCACGCCGATCGCGATTGATGCTCTGTCGAGTTCAGGATGGCGTCGAGGTTGCGGCGGGCGATGTCGAGTACGGTGGAATCGCCGCTGACCATCAGGGCTGCGATGGTACCATCGATCAGCAGCAGCAGCTGGCGTGCGAGGACCGCAGGTTCGGCAGATCCTGCCATTGTCGCGATCGTTGCGAGCCGCGCGAGGATTTCGCGGTGATGGGCCGCGGCCATTTCGCGGAGCCAGACCTCGTCCTTGCGATGCTCGGAGACCGCGTTCATGAAGGCGCATCCGTAGAACTTGCCGCCGCTGAACCAGTCGCCGAGCGCGGGGACGATGGCGCGCAGTTGTGCCAGCGGGTCGGCGCCGGCGGCGTCGAGCCGGGCGAAGAAGCGCTGACGCCAATCGGTGCCTTCCTCGGTCAGCACGGCGCGGAGAAGGGCATCTTTCGAGCCATAACGGGCATAGAGCGTCATTTTCGAGGCCCCGGCCGCGGCCAGGATGCGATCGATCCCGGTGGCGTGGATACCATCGCGGCAGAATAATTCGCGGGCGACATCGAGGATGCGGGATTGCGGCGAGGCTGCAATCGGTTCTGCTGACTTCAGTAGCAACGCCGCCTTCGTCTTGCTCATGAACCGGTCACTTCCTTAGGCATATGATTAATAATTATACAAACAAACGCGGCGGCGACTCCGGGGCGGGCCTTTGGGTCTCTTGTTCTACACAAATCGTGCCAGGAAAGCGCGGAGAAAAATCATCAGCGATTTCCTGTCTCAAACGGGGCTGCACTGGGGTTGCAGAGCGTGCTGCCCGACTTTGCGATGGATTTGGCATACGAATTGCATTGTTCTGGTTACGACAAGACAGACCGTTCTGTCTTGCTCTCATCAACCGGACCAGCCCGAAAGGATCCACCGTGAGCCAGCCCGCCAGCGCACCGACCGCCATGATTTCCTGCCTGCAGCCGATCGACCGCACCGGGCTCGAAGCCCTGATCGCCAAAGGCAAGGCCGATCCCACCGCGATCCGCACGCTCAAGTGCAAGACCATTGCCGAAGGCCGGTTCCGCCATCTCAACATGATCCGCAACCTGCCGCCTTATATCGTCGATGAACCGCCCGGGCTGCTCGGCGATGATACCGCGCCCAACCCGTCCGAAGCCTCGCTCGCGGCACTCGGCTCCTGCCTTGCCGTCGGCATTCATGCCAATGCGGTCGCGCAGAACATCACGATTCAGTCGCTCGAACTTGAGCTTGAAGCGGATATCAACATCACCGCCGTCTGGGGCACCGGGGACGTATCGCCCAAGCCGGTCGGCTTCGATGCGGTGCGGGTCAAGGTCAATCTGCGCGCCGATGCGCCGCAGGACCGGATCGATGCGCTGATCGCCCACGCGACCAGATGGTCGCCGGTCGCCAATACGTTCATCAAGCCCGTGGCGCTCGATGTGAAGGCGGCCTGACATGGATGGCGGCATCGGACTGATCAACCGGCGTTCCACCCTCACCAGCGGCGAGGCGCGCGATGCCGTGGCGGCGGAAACGGCTTCGTTGGTTTCGCTTGCCGCCGCCATCGACCAGAACGGTGTTTACCCGGAGATGCAGTTGCGCGGTCTGGGCGAGGCCGGTGCCTACGGGCTGCACCTTGCCGCACACAGCAAGCTGGGCCGCCCTTCGCTGCTCGATGCGATCGAGGCGATGGCCGTGGTTTCGGCCGCCTGCATGTCCAGCGGCTTCTGCGTCTGGTGTCAGGATTCGGCGGGGTGGTATCTCGAACAGACTGAAAACGCGGAGCTGCGCGCGCGGTTGCAGCCGGGCATCGCGAACGGTGAGGTCATGGCCGGCACCGGCCTGTCCAACGCGATGAAGGCGCTCTCCGGCACCGAAGACTTCCGCCTGCGGGGCAAGCGGGTCGCGGGGGGATATGTTGTTTCGGGCATTCTGCCCTGGGTGTCAAACCTCGGCGAGGGCCATTGGTTCGGCACCATGTTCGAAGACGTCGATGATGCCAGCCACCGCGCGATGGCGATGGTGCGGGTCGGGCAGGACGGCGTGTCGATCAAGCAGAATGCGCATTTCGTGGCGCTCGAAGGCACCGGCACCTATGCCGTGCTGTTCCGCCGTGCCTTCATTGCCGATGAACAACTGCTGGCCGATCCGCTTGGCGAGATGGTTGCGCGCATCCGGCCCGGCTTCGTGATGCTGCAGACCGGCATGGGGCTCGGGGTGATCGATGCCGCGATCGGGCTGATGCATGAGGCCGATCGCACCCAGGGGCATTGCAATACCCATCTGCGCCTCGGGGCGCGCGAGGCGGAAGACAAGGCGGGGGCGCTGCGCGAGCGCCTCGCCGCCCTTGCCGCGACGCCGCTGGAACGCGGACGTGGTTATCTCCGCGCCGTTCTCCAGGCCCGGGTCGATGTTTCGGAACTCAGTCTTGAAGCGACCCAGTCGGCCATGCTGCACTGGGGTGCCTGCGGCTATATTCACGGCTCGCCGGTCGATCGCCGGCTGCGCGAGGCCTGGTTCGTCGCGATCATTACCCCCTCGATCCGCCAGCTGCGCCGTGAAATCGCGGCTCTTTCGGACTGCTGAACACCATGCCCATCATCGTCATCAGCGACCTCGACGGCACCGAACACCGGCTTGCGGCACAAGCCGGCGAGACCGTGATGCAGATCGGCCGCGCCGCCGGGCTGCCGATCATTGGCGAATGCAATGGCTCGATGGCCTGCGCCACCTGCCATGTCATCGTCGCGCCCGCGTGGGCCGACCGCCTGCCCCCGATCGGCGAGGACGAGGACGCGACGCTCGACACTTTGTTCAACCTTACCGCCACGTCCCGCCTCGGCTGCCAGATCGCGATCACCGCGGCGCTGGACGGGCTGGAACTACGCCTGCCCCAACGCTGACCTGCTGCACCCAACCCCAAGGAGGCCAGACCATGACCGTGCTCATTTCTCCCGCCGAACTCGACACCGCGATGAAAGCCGGCGGCATCGTCGTCATCGATACCCGCAACCCTGCCGCCTACGCCGAAGGACATATTCCGGGCGCGGTGAACCTGCATGATATCTTTACCTACCTTGCGACATCGACGCCGGAGGGCATGGCCGAATTGCGCAGCAAATTCGCGGCGGCGTTCGGCGAGCTTGGCCTGTCCGGGTGCGAAACCGCCGTGCTCTATGAGGGTTCGATGAATTCGGGCTTCGGCCAGTCCTGCCGGGGCTACTTCCTGCTGCAATATCTCGGCTACAAGAACGCCAAAATCCTCCACGGCGGCCTCGCGGCCTGGATTGCGGCGGGCATGGCTGTGAGCACCGAGGTTGCATCCCCGACGCCCGCAACCTTCCCCGTGACCGACGCAGGCAAGGGCCTGATTCTGACCAAGGAGGATGTTCTCGCGGCACTCAATGATCCTTCGATCGTGCTGCTCGATGTTCGGGATGTCGATGAATGGGTGGGCGAAAGCTCCTCGCCGTACGGGCCTGATTTCTGCCCGCGCAAGGGCCGCCTGCCCGGTGCCCGCTGGCTCGAGTGGTACCGGATGATGAAGCCCACCGCCGCCGGCCCGATGCTGAAATCGAAAAACGAGATCCTGGCCGAATGCGCTACCGCCGGTATCACCCCGGCCTCGAAAGTGTATATCTACTGCTTCAAAGGGGCGCGCGCCTCGAACAGCTACGTTGCCCTCGCGGAAGCCGGCATCACCAACACCGCGATCTATTTCGGGTCGTGGAACGAGTGGAGCCGCGATCCGGCACTGCCGATCGAGGAAGGGTTGCCGTTCGCCTCGGCCATTCTGGCGGAGGCGGCGGAGTGAAGGGGAAGAAGGGTTCTTTTTTGTAAAAAAGAACCAAAAAACTTTCATTTGCGGGGCCTGAGGCGCTCGGTCCGAGTGCCTCAGGCCCGGATTGAAAAAAGTTTTTTGCTTCTTTTTTTCAAAAAAGAAGCGCTTGCTTAACTTTGCAGGACCAGCATGAACGACGAAAAAACCGCTCTCGGCCAGAAGATCCTCAAGATCAAGAAGTCCAAAGGCCTGACCTGGACCGATATCGCCACCCGGCTTGGTCACGCGCCGGTCTGGGTTTGCGCCGCCTGTATGGGTCAGATGTCGATGACGTTGGAAACCGCCGAAAAGGCCGCTGCCCTGTTCGGCCTCGATGATGAGGAGACCGCCCTGCTCGCCGAGCCGCCCTATCGCGGTTCGCTGCCGACGGCCGTGCCGACCGATCCGCTGATCTACCGGTTTTACGAGCTCGTCTCGGTTTATGGCACGACCTGGAAGGAAATGATCCAGGAGGAGTTCGGCGACGGGATCATGAGTGCGATCGATTTCGACATGACCATGGAACGTCAGCCCGACCAGAAGGGCGATCGGGTCAAAATCACCATGAGCGGCAAGTTCCTGCCCTACAAGCGGTACTGAAGGCGGGGCGGGTTAGCGGCGGCGCCCGCCGCGGTTGCGACGCCAGATTTCGGCATCGAGGATGCTGGCAAAGGCGAGCCATCCGATCAGCGGCACGCTCGCAACGCCGGCCTTGCGATCGACTTTTGCCGCTGCCGCTGCTGCCGCAGCCGCGACCGCGCTCATTCCGACTGCGGTGGCGACACTGCCGGGAAGATCCTTGCGACCGAAGAATACAGCGGGCCATAGCGCAATGCCGACCACATTGGCGGTCCACAGCGCGACCGCCATGCGTTTTCCGGGTTTGGGCTTCGCCATCAGCAATCTGCTGCCGGAATAGATCAACAGCCCGCCAAGGGCGGACCACGCGATACCGTAAACCGGGCCGGGCGGAGTGAAATCCGGTTTGCGCAACCGCGCATACCACGCCGTGGTGCGCGGATGGCCCGGGCCGGGGCCGAACCGCCCGCCAGCCACCAGCGCCGCCACCACGGCACCCGCGCTCACGCTCAATGCTTCCGCCTGACGCATTTCGATCTCTCCCCGATGTCGTGTCGCATCCTGATGTGGCGCGTCGTCGCACGCACCGCACCCTGGCCGCACCCGGGTTGATAAGTATTAATGATGGGGAGCACGAACCGTCATGCGGCGACCGGGTTTCCGCAGGCCGATGGTATCAGCGCCTCGGGCGACCCGCCTGCTGCTGCGCCGCGCCGTTCACCTCGGCACCGAGGACGACGAGATAGATTGAAAACCACATCCAGGACAGAAAAATCATGACCGCGCCCAGCGACCCGTAGATCCGATTGTAATCGCCGAAATGAACCACGTATTCGTAGGTGGCGACGGTGGTGACCGACCATAACAGTGCGGCCAGGATCGCCCCCGGCGAGGCCCATTCCCAGTCGCTGTCCGCGCGGTCCGGGCCGTACCGGTACAACAGGGCGAGCAGGGCGATCATGTACACTGTCAGCGCGGGCCATCCGGCGAGCAGCAGCAGGGAGGTTGCCGCCGGCTTCACGCCCAGTCCGACCACCACGACCACGAGCGCCACGACCAGCGCGAGGGAGATCATGCCGCCCGCCACCAGTGCGATCGCGGTTGCGTAGAACCGGATCAGGCTGCGCCGCTCCTTCCGCCCGTAGGCGATGTTCAGGGCATCGATCATGCCGCCCATGCCTCTGCCCATCGTGTAGATCGCGACCACGATCCCGGCCACGATGCCGAAACTGAGACTGCGCGGATCGGCGGAGACGATCTGGTGAAGTTGACGGGTGATCAGGGTCTGCGCGGACGGCTGCAGCCACCCGGCCAGTATGTGCACCTGTTGCTCGATCCGGTGCGGCTGGGCCAGCAACCCATACACCGAGAGCAGCGCGGCCAGTGCCGGGACCACCGCGATCAGGATATAGAACGTCACACCTCCCGCCACGAGCGCGATGTTTTTGTCGTTACTGTCATGCCAGACGTTCAGCAGGATCGCCCGCCAATCGCGCACCGAGAGTTTTTGGGGAGGTCTGCCGGGTTCGCCCGGATCATCGGTTGCCGCAGCCGCCATCGGGAATATCTTTCAAGGTATCTCGCGTTTTCGCTCGCGACGGGTGAGGACGACGATGTGATGGCATGTGGGGTGGCCAGGCGCGCAAATCGACCGGCAACCCGACGCGAGCGTATCCCAAAGCCCCGCAGGCCGCGCCGGAACCACGGCTTGCCGTTTTATGTCTCGGAAACGTGAGATTTTTTCCTACATCTAAAGCGACGGCGCGAATGGGCGACGCCGGTATAGCGTGCGGAGACGATCCACCATGGCCGAAGCGAACAACGTACCGATCGAGCATGTCGTTGTCCTGATGATGGAAAACAATGGATTCGACCGCATGCTCGGGGCAATGTCCGCGGTTCATCGAGGACTCGACGGGATCGATCCCGCCCGACCCCATCACAATCCTGCGGCGACCCCGGGCAAGCCCGTTTTGACGCAGCGGGAAACCCAATCGCGCAATATCGACCGCGATCCGAAACATTACCTCGCGAACTCCCTCGCTCAATACGCCGACGGCACGAATAGCGGATTTGTCGCCGATTTCGTGCGGACCCATCCGAACAGTACGGATGAGGAACGTCAGGAAATCATGGGATATTTCCCGCGCGGTTTTCTCCCCGGGCTGCACACGCTGGCCGAGAATTTCGTGGTGTGCGACCACTGGTTTTCATCATTGCCCGGCCCGACCTGGATCAACCGGCTGTTCGCCCATAGCGGCACGTCCAACGGCCACGTCAATGAGCCGGGCGGCCTGTTCAGCTCCAAGCTGCACATGTACGACCAGCGGACCCTCTACGATGAACTGACCGAGGCAGGGGTTCCCTGGCGGATCTATTTCGGCGATGTGCCGCAGACGCTCGTGCTCAGTCATCAGTGGTCGCATCTCGACCATTACCGGAGGTTCGGCCGATGGCACGCCGATATCGCACGCGGTGACCTGCCGGCGTATACCTTCATCGAACCGAGCTATTTCGGTCCCGAGCAGAACGATCAGCATCCACCCCACGACATCATGCGCGGCGATGCGCTGATCGCGGATGTCTACAACACTTTGCTGAAAAACCCGGCGCTGTTCGCGAAAACCCTTCTGATCGTCCTGTATGATGAACATGGCGGGTTCTTCGACCATGTCATTCCCCCGGCCACAGTACCGCCGGACGATCACACGGAGCATTTCGGGTTCGATCTTTTGGGATTCCGGGTTCCGGCGGTGTTTGTCTCTCCGATGCTCGATCCGGGGGTGATATCGACCGTGTTCGACCACACCAGCCTGTTGAAAATGGCAAGTTCGCTCTGGCCCGGGGTCGAACCGCTCGGCCGGCGCGCCGCGCAATCGAACGACCCGCTTGCGGCGCTGACCTGGCGAGCCACGCCGCGCGAGGATCTCCCCGAAGCAGGTGTCGCGCCGGATATTCAGCCGGTTCGTTCACTTGCGGCGCTCGAAGGTTTCAAGGCCTCGCTGTTTGGGTTCAGCCATCACCTGGAGAGCCAGATCCGCCACGAAACCCACAAATCCCTCCTGATGCAGCGGGCACATGAAGCCCTGATCGATGGCATGAGTCAGGCGAAACTCGCGACCGATCGGTTTGATACCTTCCTCGGTGAGCGGCAGACCTCGGGCGGTCTGCTCGGGAAGCTGGAGGAAGGCGTCGAATTCGTTGCCAAACGGATCGGCCTCGGCCATCGTTCGCCCTGACCGGGCGACCGGTCCGATGCTGCTGCCGGCGCTATTGATAGTGCGCGCTATCCCCGCCTGTGACATCGAAGGTTGCCCCGCTGATCATTCGCGCCGCATCGGAGGCGAGGAAGGCGATGACCGGGGCGACATCCTGGGGTTCGATCCACGGAACCCCAAGCGGGGTTTTCGCGGTCAGCGCCTTGCGCGCACCGGCTTCGTCGTAGTGCTCCTCACCTTCCGGCGTCTTGCCACCTTCCTGCAATGCCTGGGCGTAGCGGCTTTCGTGCCGGGTCAACGGCGTGTCGATCAGCCCGGGAATCACGGCATTGACCGTGATGCCGTGCGTGCCGAATTCGAGCGCTGCGGATTTCATCAGCCCGATGATCCCCCATTTCGAGGCGGAATACGCCGCGCCGAATTTCGTGCCGTGACGCCCCTGGGTCGATGACGAGACGATGATCCGCCCGCGATTCTGGCCGCTGGTATGGGCCACGATTGCGGGGCCGAATGCGCGTATCGCATTGGCTGTGCCGGTCAGGTTGACGTCGATCTGGTCGTGCCAGTCGGCGTCGTCCATTTCCAGCAGGGGCTTGAACGCCTGGATGCCAGCATTGGCGAACAGGATATCGATCCCGCCGAACTGTGCTACCGCATCGTCCGCGCAGCGGCGCAGTGCGGCCAGATCGCGCTGATCGGCTGTCATTGCGAGAAACCGCCGTCCGAGCGCCTCAACCGCGGCGCCGGTTGCCGCAAGGTCCTCGCTCGTCGCGACCTTCACCTCCAGCGTTGCGCTGACCGGGCCGGCGATGTCGATCCCGACGATATCCGCGCCCGCCGCCGCCAGCGCAACCGCTGCCGCCCGCCCGATTCCCCGCGCCGCCCCGGTTACCACCGCGACAAGGCCATCGAGCTGCAGACGATCAAGATAAGACGGCTCCATTTTAAAAACTCCACCGATGCTGGACGCGTAGATGGCGAGCCCTCGCCCGCCGATCAACGGGACCCGGACCGGCGCGCGTTTCATCCGGCAAATCACCGTGATCGCAGTTCCGTCGATCGGATGGCGCTGCCGCGGATCGGGCAGGATCAGGTGGAGGATGGTCCGCCGTAGACGGGGTCACCCGGTAAACGATCGGATATGACGATCACTCCAATATGATTTATAGATAATATTATCTATTCTCGCATTCGTGAAGATCTGTTACTAAAAACGGGACAGAACGAAGAAGATCAGCCACGTCGAAAAAGGAAACTAAACTATGTGACTTATAGTATATATTTTAAATTTATCAAAAAAATTGGGGGAGATTACTTATGCGTCTAGCCAAACGCGGCTTCACAGCGTCGATGATCGGGCTTGTGCTGATCGGCAGCCCCGCCATTTCATCTGCGGCGAACTGGGTGAAATTGCAGGACGTTTCGCCAGCCTCCGCGCCGGCTGTGCATATTTCCGGCTTCATCGAGCCGATCTACTCCAGCACCTCAGGTACCGCGACCATCAATGGCGCCACTCCGAACGAGAATCTGATCGGACCGGGGCTCAATTCAAGCAGTGATTTCAACATATTGCGCGCCCGCCTGATGGTACGCGGCTACATCAATCGTTATTTCTCGTATTTTTTCGCGGGTGAATTCGGCAACAACTCCTTCAGCAACCCCGGGACCGGCTATGCCCCCCGCCTGCAGGACGGCCACGTCACCCTGAGCTATCTGCCCGGCGTGCGCGTCACCGCCGGCATCATTCGTGCGCCCGGCCCGGAAAACGCGATGCAGGGCTACATGGCGTATGATTTTACCGCGTTCCCTGCCGTCATTCAGCAACTGATGTTCCAGACTTTCTATAATCCGCGCCCGACCAAAGGTTATGTTGCGAGCGCGGGGGGCTATCTTGTGCCGGCATCGGGGGTGCAAGGAACGAATGCGTTCCGCTATACCGGAATTGCCGCCGAGGATTGGTTTCGCAACGGACCGTGGGAATTCACCTACGATACGATGCTTGGCAGTTTCGCGCCGTTGACCGCCATCGGTCAGCCCGGGGACGGACCGATCTTCGCGGCGCGGCTGCAGGAATCCTACATTTTCGGCGGTCACGGCCCTTACCGCAGCGACCTGACCGGCTTCGTCTGGGCGCAATATGCCCATCCTCAGTTCGATGACCGGTTCTATGCGCTCAGCCGGCAAGGGCTCGGCGTGACGTATATGCAGAACGAGTTCCATACCGGTGGCCGCTGGTTCAAGGCGGAGTACATGCGAGGGGCCGGCATGATCGATACCTCGCCGGCCTTCGGAATTCAGTTGGCCACGATCAGATCACCCACGCTGACCCAGGCGCAGGTTTATCCGGGTATCGGCAACCGCGCCTATGGCTATTACGTCGGGGCCGGCGTTTTCGTGACCCCCAAGCTCGAACTCGACCTGCGCTACGATTATTATAACCGTCTGCCGAACAACCATGCGCAGAACCGCGTGTTTCATACGGTCACTGCCGGTATTCAGTACCACCTCGCCCCGCTCGACAAGATCATGGTCGATTACGCGATCCGCAGCCTCGATGTCCCTTATCCAACCGCGGCACCACCCGCGAGCCGACCGATCGTCGCCAGTATTTCCCGCTCGATCGACAACCAGATCACCGCCGAGCTCGTCCTGAGCTTCTGATCGCGCACCATCTGCCTTAACTGAAAGAAACGCCATGAACATCAACACTCCAACTCTGCCCGCCACGCCGCGTCGTGCCATGATGCGTAACATCGGACTGACCGCCGGTGCCGCCGGGCTGATCGCGGCATCGGGACCATCCGTTCATGCGGCTGCCGATGACGCCAGCCTGATCAACCCGGGGGCAAAGACCCTTCAGGATCTGCACGCCAGACTGGCCAAAGCCCCTCATCGCCGGGATTTTAAAACCGTGCCGATGATCCTGACCGATCCCGCCGACTGGGATGCCCAGGCCATCAAGGAACTGGTGGCTTATCAGGGTGACCCGAAGCAGGTTTGGGACAACACCGATCTGACCGGTCCCTGGATCAACCTGATGCGCAATGCGGTCAATGTGCAGACCTATTCGTTCCGCAAGCCGGACTTCCTTGCGGTATCGATCACCCATGCGCTCGCCCACCTCGCGCTGTTCGATCAGGAATTGTGGGATAAGTATCAGCTCGCAAAATTCGCGGGCGGGAAACTGGCCCGGAATACCCTGATCGATACCCCGAAAGCCGCGTCGACCGACCCAAAGGATTTCAACAACATCAACGGTGTCTTCTCGCCGAACGATAATTCGATCACCGTGCTGCAACGGCGTGGCGTTGTGTTCATGGGCTGTCACAACGCGATCTGGGAAATGACCGGCGGTCTTTTGAAAAAGGGCATCAATCCGGACAAGCTCTCTCATCATCAGATTGCCGCGGAATTCACCAACCACCTGATCCCCGGAGTCGTCCTCACGCCCGGCGTGGTCGCCACCATGATCTATCTGCAGAAAGCGGGCTACGAATACGCAAAGTGACCCAACCAGCCGGCGGCACGGTCCGCCGGCTGGTTGGGCGGCCTTCGTGAGCACCAGTTGTTGTGGCAAGAACGCGATGAGGTGGCCAGATCCATGTCATTCGATGAGGCACGGTCCGGAACTTCAGGAAAATGAAAAAAGGGCGGGGCCAGATTTCCTGATAAGTGATTGTGTTCACTTCGGAAAATCTGGTGGGCGCGACAGGGATTGAACCTGTGACCCCCGCCATGTCAAGGCGATGCTCTACCGCTGAGCTACGCGCCCACTGTTGACGCGGTCATAGCTTCGGATGCGACGATACGCAAGCGGGGGTCAGCGTGGCGGCAGGCGTAGGGCGCCATCGAGGCGGATGGTTTCGCCGTTCAGCATCTCGTTTTCGCAGATGTGGCGAACCAGGGCGGCGAATTCGGCAGGTTGACCGAGCCGGGGCGGAAACGGCACCGTGTTGCCGAGACTGTCCTGCACCGCTGCGGGAAGGCCTGCCATCATCGGCGTGGCGAACAGGCCGGGGGCGATGGTCATGACCCGGATCGCTGAGCGGGCCAGCTCACGGGCGATCGGCAAGGTCATGCCGACGACGCCGGCTTTCGATGCCGCGTAGGCGGCCTGGCCGATCTGCCCGTCGAAGGCCGCGATCGAGGCGGTGTTGATAATAACACCGCGGCTGCCTGCATCATCCGGCGCGTTCCCGGCCATGGCAGCCGCGGTGAGGCGGATCATGTTGAACGTACCGACCAGATTAACCATGATCGCGCGGGTGAACCGTGCGAGGTCGTGCGGTGCCTCGCGGCCGAGAACGCGTTCGCCCGGCGCGATGCCGGCGCAATTGACCAGGACATGCACCGATCCGAATGCCGCGATCGTGGCTGCGATCGCGCTTGCGCCATCCGATTCGCTGGTGACATCCGTGCGATGGAACCGGGCAGTGGTAACACTCGCCTTCGGCGGCTCGATATCAGCGATCATCACCGCCGCACCGGCCTCGACCAGCATCGCGACGGTTGCGGCACCGAGTCCCGAACCCCCGCCGGTAACCAGGGCTGTCTTGCCGGCAAGATTCATGTGCGATCTCCACGGCGCCCCGAGGCGATCATCCGGAAGATCGCGGAAAAATCCTCGCCTCCATGTCCCGCATCCGCGAAGGCCTGATACATGCGTGCGGCGTGCGCGCCCAGTTCGGTCTCCGCACCGGTCTGCGCCGCCGCCGCCTGGGAGAGCAGCAGATCCTTCAGCATCAAAGCGGCGGCAAAGCCTGGCGCGTAGCCGTGATTGGCCGGGCTCTCCGGGACCGGGCCTGGAACCGGGCAATAGCTGGTCAGCGACCAACACTGGCCCGACGACGTGGATGCCACATCGAACAGCGCCTGACGCGCGAGGCCGAGGCGGTCGGCCAGGGCGAAGGCTTCGCTGACGCCGATCATCGAAATGCCGAGGATCATGTTGTTGCAGATCTTCGCGGCCTGACCGGCGCCGGCATCGCCGCAATGCACCACGCGGGCACCCATCATCTCAAGCAGCGGACGGGCGCGGTCGAACGCCTGTGCCGTGCCTCCGGCCATAAAGGTAAGGCGCGCCGCGACCGCGCCGCCGACACCGCCCGAAACCGGAGCGTCGATCGCCTGCTTGCCGGCGCGCTCTGCGGCGGCGTGGGCGTAGCGTGCGGTGTCGACATCGATGGTCGAACAGTCGATCATCAGGCAATCGTTCTGCGCCATCAGGATGCCCGCAGGATCGTCATACAAAGCGCGCACCGCTGCGCCGGAGGGCAGCATGGTGATTACTGCCTCGCTTCCCGCCGCTGCGGCGACGGCATCGGGCGCGATGGTTACGCCGTGCGCGGCTGCGGCGTCACATAGAGGGGCGACCAGATCGTAGCCGCGCACCGCATGGCCGGCGCGCACGAGATTGGCCGCCATCGGTCCTCCCATGTTGCCCAGGCCGATGAACCCGATGGATGCCATGCTCCCCTCCCCCGCTGGTCTGTCAGTCGAACCGCAACTCCCCGGTGCCGAGCGAGGCGAAGTAGCCATCGAGCGCGGCATCGTCGATTTCGGAAAGCCCTTTGGGGTTCCATTGCGGGTTGCGGTCCTTGTCGACGACCGCGGCGCGGATGCCTTCGATGAAATCGTGGGACCGAACGCGGCGGAGCGCGATACGATATTCCAGCGCCAGACAGGGTTCGAGCGAGCCGAGACGGCGCGCTTCGCGCAGGGCGCGCAAGGCGAGACGTACCGAGGTGGGCGATTGGCGGGTGATGATTGATGCTGCCTCGCTCGCGGCAGGGCCGGATGCGCGAAGCGCTTTCAGGATATCGGTGATCGCCTCGAACGCGTAGCATTGCGCGATCCATGATGTCTGCGCGATCAGGGCGCTGGGGCCGGGCGGCGTTGCGTAGCGCCGGAGGAGGGCGCCGATTTCGCCGGGGTGGGTTATTTCAAAGAGATCGCGTCTGAGCTGGTCGAGCGAGGCCGATGCGACGTGATCATCGGCAAGGTCGATGGCCAGGGCATCGGCGGCGGTCAATCGCATCGCGGTCAATGCGACATGGATGCCAAGATTGTCGGGCGCGCGGCCGAGCAGATGGCTTGCCCCGACATCCGGGATGAAGCCGATCCCGACTTCCGGCATGGCGAGCGTGGTGCGTTCGGTGACGACCCGGTGCGACCCATGAGCGGAAAGTCCGACGCCGCCGCCCATCGTGATGCCATCCATCAAGGCGACATAAGGTTTGGGGAACGATGCGATATGCGCGTTCAACCGGTATTCGCGCGCAAAGAAAGTGGCGATGGCATCGACATTGCCGTCACGCGCCGCATCGTACAGTGCCCGGATATCGCCGCCGGCACAGAAACCGCGCTCACCCTCCCCATCGATCAGGACGCCGATGATCGCGGGATCGGACGCGAATGTGGCGAGCGCATCGTCGATCGCGCAGCACATCGGATAGCTCAGGGCGTTCAGGGCGCGGGGACGATTGAGGGTGATGTGGCCCCAACTGCCGACCGGGCGGATCAGGACATCGTTGGTGCTCACGTCTCGCGCCCGATCAGGCTGCGCGCGACGATCATGCGCATGATTTCGTTGGTGCCTTCGAGGATCTGGTGCACCCGGAGGTCTCGGACGATCTTTTCGATGCCGTAATCGGCCAGATAGCCGTAGCCGCCGTGGAGTTGCAGGGCCTGATTGGCGACGTCGAACCCGGTATCGGTGGCGATGCGCTTCGCCATCGCGCAGAGGCGCGTTGCATCGGGGGCGCTGCGGTCGAGCGCGGCGGCGGCGTACCACAACATCACCCGTGCGGATTCGAGCGTGGTCGCCATGTCGGCGAGGCGGAATTGCAGCGCCTGGAAGGCATCGAGCGGTTTACCGAAGGCGGTGCGCTGCTTCGTGTAGGCGAGCGTGGCCTCCAGCGCTTTCTGCGCGCCGCCGAGGGAGCAGGCACCGATGTTGAGCCGCCCGCCGTCGAGGCCGCTCATCGCGATCCGGAACCCCTCGCCTTCCGCACCGAGCCGGTGGCTTGCCGGTATGCGGATGCCGTCGAACACCACCTGGCGGGTGGGTTGTGCGTTCCACCCCATTTTGCGCTCGTTCGAGCCGAACGACAGTCCGGCCACATCGCGCTCCACCACGAAACAGGAGACGCCGCCGGGCCCTGTCCCGCCGGTACGCGCCATCACCAGATAGAGATCGGTGGCACCGGCACCGGAGATGAACTGCTTGGTGCCGTCGAGCACGTAATCACCGCCATCGCGGCGGGCGCGGCAGGTGAGCGCGGCGGCATCCGACCCGCAGCCCGGTTCGGTCAGGCAATAGCTCGCCAGCGTGGCCATGCTCACGAGATCGGGGAGAAAGCGCGCGCGTTGCTGGTCGTTGCCATAGCGGTCGATCATCCAGGCGACCATGTTATGGATCGAGATATAGGCGGCGATCGCCGGGCATCCGGTGGCGAGCGCCTCGAAAATCAACGCGGCATCGAGCCGGCTCAGCCCGCTGCCGCCGCTGGACTCGCGAACATAAATGCCCCCCATGCCGAGCGGTGCGGTGGCGCGGATGACATCGAGCGGGAAGTGACGGCGTTCGTCCCAATCGAGTGCGTGGGGGGCGATGGACCGATCGGCGAAGTCGCGCGCCATTTCCGCGATGGCCCGCTGCGCCTCGGACAATTGGAAGGGGTGCATCGGGTCGGTCGCGGTCACGGCGTCCATCATGGCGTCCTCAGCCTTGCGGCATTCCGTGGGGGACGATGGTTTTGACGATGGTGGCGTCGAGCGCCTCGAACCCCGCGTAGTCGATGGTCTCGTAAAGCTCGGCGCGGGTCTGCATTGCCTCGACGCAGTTCTGCGCCCCGTCATCCTCGCGGATGGCATCGTAAAGACGGGCGACTGCCTTGGCCGCGACCCGCAGAGAGGTGACCGGCCACATCACCATGCGGAATCCCATTGCCTCGAATTCCGTGGCGGTGAAGAACGGGGTGTGGCCGAATTCGGTCATGTTGGCGAGGAGCGGCACGCCCGGCATCCGCCGCGCGAACTCCCGGAACATCTCGGCGTTGTGCAGGGCTTCGGGGAAGATCGCATCGGCACCGGCTTCGACATAGAGTTTCGCGCGCGCGATGGCGCCATCGATCCCCTCGCTCGCCGCCGCATCGGTACGGGCGATGATGTAAAGATGCCGGCGGGCGTGGGCGGCGGCGGCGACCTTGGCGGCCATATCGTGCGGGGTCACCAGTTTTTTATCGTTCAGATGGCCGCATTTTTTCGGCAGCACCTGATCTTCGATATGCACCGCCCCTGCCCCGGCATCCTCGAAACTGCGCACCATGTGCATCACGTTCAGCGCCTCGCCGTACCCGGTATCGCCATCGACCAGGACCGGAAGGCCCGAGGCGCGCGCGGCCTGGCGGATGAAGAAGCAGACTTCATCGACCGTGATGATGCCGAGGTCGGGCAGGCCCATCGACGCCGTCATCGCCGCGCCGGACAGGTAGCAGGCTTCGAACCCCGCACGCATCGCCTGCCGCGCGGCAAGCCCGTTATGCGCACCGGGAATCCTCAGGATGCCGGGGCGGTTCACGAGGGCGCGAAACCGCTCGCCGGCCGGCAGGATCACCATATCGTCGCCGCGCAGATAGGTCATGGTTTCATCCTTCAGGCGCGCCGCTCGATCGGCACGAATTGCAGATCCTCCGGGCCGATATAGTTGGCCGAGGGGCGTATAATCTTGTTGTCGATGCGTTGCTCGATCACATGCGCCCCCCAGCCGGAGGTGCGGGAGATCACAAACAGGGGGGTGAACAGCGCGGTCGGCACGCCCATCATGTGGTAGGAGACCGCGCTGAACCAGTCGAGATTGGGGAACATGCGTTTGGCGTCGTGCATCACGGTCTCGATCCGTTCGGCGATCGAAAACATCCGGGGCGATCCAGCCTGATCGGACAGCGCCTTCGCGACCCGCTTGATCACGACGTTGCGCGGATCCGACACGGTATAGACCGGGTGCCCGAACCCGATGATGACCTCGCGCGCCTCGATCCGGCGGCGAATATCCGCCTCCGCCTCATCCGGCGTCGCATAGCGCTTCTGCACCTCGAACGCCGCCTCGTTGGCGCCGCCGTGCTTCGGACCGCGCAGAGCGGCGATACCGGCGGTGATCGCGGAATACATGTCCGATCCGGTGCCGGCAACGACCCGGGCCGCGAAGGTCGAGGCGTTGAACTCGTGTTCGGCATACAGGATCAGCGAGGTATGCATCGCGCGCACCCAGTCATCGCTCGGGGCATGGCCGTGCAGCAGATGCAGAAAATGGCCGCCGATCGTCGTATCGTCGGTCTCGACGTCGATCCGTTTGCCGTTGGTTGCGTAGTGATACCAGTAGAGCAGCATGGAGCCGAGCGAGGCCATCAACCGGTCGGTGATGTCGCGCGCGCCGGCGATGCCGTGATCGTGCCCTTCCGGCAGCACGCAGCCGAGGGCGGAGACCGCGCTGCGCATCACATCCATCGGGTGGGCCGCCGCCGGCAGGGCTTCGAGCACACGCTTGACCGCGCCCGGAATGCCGCGCAGCCGGATGAGCTTTTGCTGGTAGGCCGCAAGCTCGACCTGATTGGGCAGCGTGCCGTGCACCAGCAGATGGGCGATCTCCTCGAAACTGCAGTGCTCGGCAACGTCGAGAATATCATAGCCACGATAATGCAGATCGTTGCCGGTGCGCCCGACGCTGCACAACGCGGTGTTGCCGGCGGTCACCCCGGACAGGGCAACCGATTTTTTCGGCTTCGGCAGAACGGCCTCGTTCATCGCAACCTCCTTTGTCCGTCCTCAGAAGATGCCCGGCTTGCCCACGTGCAGGGCGCCGCCCGGCAGCGCCACGTTCAACCGGTCGAGTTCCCCGGTCGGCAGCTTCGCCAGATCCTGAACCGAATCGAGGAACCGGGCGGATTCTCGGGCCGAGACGATGCCAGCAGTCAGCGTTTCGAACTTGGCGATGTACTCGGCCCGCCCGAACGGGCGTGCGCCGAGCGAGTGCGCATTGGCAACCGCAAGTTCGTCGGTCAGGGTCGAGCCATCCTTGAACTGGATTTCGATACGTCCGCCGAAGGCCTTTTCATTGGTATCGGCGGTGTGGTAGCGCCGCGTCCATTCCGGGTCTTCGCGCGTCTCGATCTTGTGCCAGAGCGTGACGGTGTCCGCCCGCTGCGCGCGCTGCGGCGCATAGCTGTCGACATGATTCCAGACCCCGTCCTGCAGCGCGACGGCGACGATATACATGATCGAATGATCGAGGGTTTCGCGCGAGGCCTTCGGGTCCATCTTCTGCGGATCGTTCGCCCCGGTCCCGATCACGTAATGGGTGTGGTGCGAGGTATGGATGATGATTTTCCTGATCGCATCGAAATCCTCGATGCTCTCGCGCATCCGGAATGCGAGGTCGATCAGGGCCTGACTTTGGTATTCCGCCGAATGTTCCTTGGTGTAGCTGTCCATGATCGCGCGTTTGGCTTCGCCCTTTTCGGGCAGCGCCACCTGATAGGAGGCATCCTTGCCGCCGAGCATCCACGCGATCACGCTGTCCTCGCCTTCATAGATCGGGCTCGGTGCCCCCTCGCCGCGCATCGCGCGGTCGACCGCCTCGATCGCGAGCTTGCCGGCATGGGCGGGGGCGAACGCCTTCCATGAGCTGATTTCGCCCTTGCGTGATTGACGCGTGGTGAAACTGACATGCACCGCCTGCTGCACGGCCTGAAAGATCACCTCCTGCTTCAGGCCGAGCAATGCGCCGATGCCGGCGGCCTGAGCCGGTGCGAGATGGGCGATATGGTCCTTTTTCCACTCGTGCAGGCAGATCGCGCGAACCAGATCGATCTGGATTTCATAGCCGGTGGCGATGCCGCGGATCAGATCGCGGCCGGTGCGCCCCATTGCCTGTGCCACCGCGAGGATCGGGGGAATATTGTCGCCGGGGTGGGAATAATCGGCGGCGAGAAACGTGTCGTGATAATCGAGTTCGCGCACAGCCGTGCCATTCGCCCAGGCTGCCCATTCCGGACTGACGGTCTTGCGCCCGGGCAGGCCGAACAAGGTGGCGCCGCCGCGTTTGGTATGGCCGAGCGCCATGCCGCGCGCCGCAATCACCGGATCGCGATTGATCGACGCGATGGCGACCGCCGCATTGTCGATGATCCGGTTGATGATCATGGCGGTCACGTCTTTTTCGACCGCGACCTTGTCCGCCGCGACGCCGGCGATTTTCCAGGCCAGCTGATCCTCGCGCTTGAGTAACGATTTCGACGGATGGACGCGGACCTCATGCAGTTTCATGCGTTTCCGGCTTTCATTCCTGTTTCGTTATGATTAATCCGTTGGCTTCGAGATTTGTCCTCGGGCAGATAAAACGCAACCCCCGCAGGCGGAACGCAGCGATGCGGGCAGCGATCAGGCCATGGCTGCCCCCAGCAAAGCCGTCGCGCGGTTGCGCATCAGTTTCTTGTCGAGTTTGCCGACCGAGGTTTTGTCGAGCGTCTCGACCACGATGATCCGGTCCGGCACGGCGTAGCGCGAGATCGCGCCGGTATCGGCATGGGCACGGACATGGTCGCGCACCGCATCCTCATCGACCGTCACGCCGGGTCGCGCCACCACGAAGGCAACCGGGCGTTCGCCCCAGCGCTCATCCGCCACGCCGACCACGGCGACCTCGAATACCGCAGGATGGGTCAGGATAATGTCCTCAAGCCCGATCGAGGAGATCCACTCACCGCCCGTCTTGATGACATCCTTGACCCGATCGACGATGCGGAGGAACCCGTCGGCATCCATCGTGCCGATGTCTCCGGTATGCAGCCAGCCGCCGCGCCACAACGCTGCCGAGGCTTCGGCATTGCCGGCGTAGCCCGGAGTCAGGCAGGGTGACCGGGCGACCACCTCGCCGACCGCGATGCCATCGTGCGGCACGTCGTTCATCGCCTCGTCGACCACCCGCACCTCGCACAGCACCGCCGGCATGCCCGCCGCGAGCCGGAGGCGGATTTCGGCCTCCTTGCGGTCGGGCTCGGCGTCGAGAATATCGCCGCGCAACTGCGTCATCGTCATGATCGGGCAGGTTTCCGACATGCCGTAGGCGGCATAGATATCGACGCCGCGTTTCAACCCTGCCTCGCACAGCGCCCTCGGCAGGGCGGAGCCGCCGATGATCACCCGCCAGCCGGTGAAATCGATATCCTTCGCCGCCGCCGCGTTCAGGATCATGTGCATGATGGTCGGCACGCAATGCGACACGGTGACGCCTTCGGTGCGCAGCAGATGGCACACCACGTCGGGCAGGAAACGCCCGACATAGACCTGCTGCATCCCCATCATGGTCGCCACGTAGGGAAAGCCCCAGGCATGGACATGAAACATCGGGGTGAGCGGCATATAGACATCTTCGCGCGAAATCCGTCCGTTCAGCCCGGCCATCATCAGCGTCGACATCAGCGCCAGCGTGTGGAGCACCAGTTGACGGTGGCTGAACATCACGCCCTTGGGCAGGCCGGTGGTGCCAGTGGTGTAGAACGTGGTCGCCTGGGTGTTTTCGTTGAAATCGGGAAACTCCTTGTGGGCGGATGCCGCGGCGAGCAGGGCTTCGTAGCCGCCGACGCTGCCGAGCACCGCCGGGGTTTCACCATTGTCGCTCAGAACGACGATCGCGCGGAGCTTCGGCAGCCGATCGCGGATCGCGTCCAGCACCGGCAGGAAATCGGTATTGATCAGCAGGATTTCAGCGCCCGAATGGTCGATCGTATACGCGATCTGGTCCGGACTGAGCCGGATATTGACCATCATCAGCACCGAACCCAGCATCGGCACCGCGAAATAGGCTTCGAGATAGCGGTGACTGTCCCAATCCATTACCGCGATCCGGGTCCCGATTTCCGCGCCCAGCGCATCGAGCGCGTTGCCGAGCCGGTTCACCCGCTCGACGAATTGGGGATAGGTGAAACGCTCCACCCCGCGGTAGACGATCTGCCGCCGGCTGGCCTGAGCCAACGGCATTTTCAGGATCTGCTTGATCAGAAGCTGATACTCGAACGGCCGGTCGATGTCGTTCATGCTGCGTCTCCTCATTACTCTTCCGGTCCAGCCGGGGCTTGCCCGGCATAGGATAGGAGCGTATCGCGCGCGTCAATATCCCGCGCCAGCGGACACATGAAACGGGGGAATGGAATGACCGAGTTGAAATCGCTGTTCGACCTCACCGGCAAGCGTGCCCTGATCACCGGCGGCTCACGCGGGCTCGGGCTGCAGATTGCCGAAGCGCTCGGCGAATACGGCGCCACAATCGCGATATCTGCCCGCAAGCGCGACGAACTCGACGAGGCGGTGCGCCATCTGGCAGGGCTGGGGATTACCGCCACCGCCCATGTCGCCGATCTCGGCAAATTGGAAACTGTGCCAGGCCTGGCCGATGACGTGCTCGGCGCGCACGGCACGATCGATATTCTGGTCAATAATGCCGGCGCCACCTGGGGTGCGCCGGCCGCCGATGTCACCCCGGACGCCTGGGCGCGGGTGATGAACCTCAACGTCAACAACCTGTTCTTTCTGACCCAGGAGATTGCCCGGCGCACGATGATCCCGCGGCGCGCCGGCAAGATCCTCAACATCGCCTCGATCGCCGGGCTACGTGGGCATCATCCGGATATCACCGGCACGATCCCTTACAATGCGTCGAAAGGCGCGGTGGTGAACCTAACCCGCGCGCTCGCCGCCGAATGGGGACCGCACAACATCACGGTCAACGCGATCGCGCCGGGATTTTTTCCCTCGAAAATGACCAAAGGCATCCTCGGTCAGTTCGAGGCGCAGGTGCTCCATCACACCCCGCTCGGCAAGCTGGGCAATAACGACGATCTGAAAGGCGCGGCCCTGCTGTTCTGCTCCGCCGCCTCCGGCCACATCACCGGCCAGATCCTTGCGATCGACGGCGGCACGATGGTGATCTGACCAGATCCGCGCCGCTGAGCGGATAGCGCAGGCTGGCCGAGACGACCACAGTGATGTCACGACCGCCCTTCAGCAGACAGGACGGGATCGAAGCGGCACCATCGGTCCACCGTCCATCCGGTTCCATGCCGTGCCAACCCTTGATCAGCGCTGGATGGTCGAGGGGGATGGCGGTGCCGTCCACCGCGAGGGCGGCAAGCTTCACCCCCAACCGGCGCCGGTCTCGCGGGTCCGCCGTGATTTCGCCGGGAATTGCGGAACGGCTGGCGATCACCGCACCTTCCGGCCCGTGCCGTACCGAAACCGCCGGATCGTCGGTCGTCTCGATCGCCGCCCGACCGAGCAATCGCCGTCGTACCGCCTCGACCACTGGCCCCGCCTCGGCGAAGGGCGCGCACCCCGACGCGATCCGCCGGGCCTGATCGAACATGCAATGCAGCACCACCGGCGTATCGGCGTTGTCGAAGACGCCCCGATTGCCGGTATCGAGGTAGGATTCTGCCGGCGTCCCCTCGGCGGAGAGCACCGCGTGCCTCGGCAATTCGATGTGGTAGTAGGTCACCTGACGGGGCATCACCATTCTGATCGTCGCCCCGTTGACCAGCGCCTTGGCGGGAATCAGGTGGCCATCGAGCCATAGCGCATGATCGGGGGACAGCAGCAGCGGTCGATGGGGCACGCCGTCGGCGATCGAGCCGGCTTCGAAGCGGATCGGATTTGCCCGCTCCGGGCTCGGGTGGCGGGTCAGATCGACATGGCGCCGCCCGATCCAGCGGATCGGTGCCAGCGTGCCGTCATGACACACGACCATCTCGCCGATTTCGAGCCGCTCGACGGGAATTTCACCGCGTCGCGTCATGATCAGGGTGCCGGTCACGAAGCAGGTCATCGGGAGCAACTGGCTCCAGACCGCTTTTTGCGCTGCATTGAGGCTGCCATTGGCATTCAATGTGCCATCCGGCGCTTCGCCGGGGAGGTAGCCCCAAACCCACCAGTCGCCGCTGACCGGCTGCTGCTTGCCCGTGAAAACCGGGCCGCCCTGTGTGCCGTCCTGGCCGTTCATGTAAGCGGTCATGGTCGCGGCCCAGGCCTGGGAGTTCGCGGTGGTCATGCTGCTGCCCATCTCGCCGACCCAGACCGGGGCGGTGTTCGTGGCCTCCAGATAGCCCCAGGCCTGGTTCATCCGCGCGACCGCCGCAGCCCCCGAATCGTTCGGGATGTTGGAAATCTCGGTCGGGTATTCGTGAACCGAATAGACAACCTTGTTGGGGTCGGTCAGAACCACCGGGTCCTTGGCGGCGACGCTGAGATCACCCTCGGGCGCTGTGCCGGTGCCGGCGAAATCGCCGCCGTAATTCTGTGGTCCTTCCGCAATGATCAGAGCCCCGGGATCGACCGCCTGGATCGCATCGCCCACGGTCTGATACATCGCATGAATGTCGGTTGGGCCGCCGACCACGCCGTTATTGGTGCCGGTTGCGGTATAGGGGCCCCAGGTGATGCCGGTCGGGCCCGCTGAGCCGTACATCAAGGGCTCGTTGTCGAGGTCGAATCCGATGACGGTGGGATTGCCGGCGAACGCCTTGGCGACCGTGACCCAATCGGCCTGGAATTGCGCCTGCGTCACCGTGCCCGGCACGCCGACACCATTGGTGTTGTTGGTGCCCGGACCGGAATCGTACCAGAGCCCGTTCTGCTGCTGCGCGCCATAGCCGTCGCCTGCGGTTCCCGCCTCGTCGGTGTGATGGTCGATGATGACCTTCATTCCGACCGCACCGGCGGCGGTCACGATCTGCTCGATCGTGTTGAGATTGATCGAATCGACCGGATTGGCCTGAAACAGCGTTGCATCGACCCAGTCGAGCCGGATCGTGTTGAATCCCGCCGCGGCCATTGCGGCAACGGTACCTGGAATATTCGTGAAATTCTGATTCCATCCGACACTGGCAATCCGGACCGCCGTTCCCGCAGCATCGACGATCTGGTTGCCGTTCGTGCTCAGAAAACCCGCCGGCAGCAGCATGGACGGCTCGGTCGCCGGCGGCGTTGCGGTCGTCACGAGGACACGCCGGGGTTCGATCGACCCCGCGGTTGATTCGATTGCATCACGTCATGCCTTTTGATTAGAGATTGCGTTATAGTAGAAAACGCAACCACCAATTGCAGCATGACAAGATGAGAGCAACAGTTTTTTTGCTAATCGTCTCTAAAACTATATTTATATACGAAAACGCTATGTCAAATCCGATCGGATCACGTTGCCGGCGCAGCGCGCGCTGCAACCCGAACAGGGCCGCGCGGGTCGGTGGGTCGAAATATCCCACCGGCATTGTGGGATAATCGGGCGCGGCTCCGCTCAGATAGCGCCGGACATCCCGGCGATATTCCAGCGCCAGGCTGGCGCTTTCGTATTCCGGATGTCCCTGCAGGAACAGGCAACCGGGCGCATGGTCATGCACGAAGCGATCGACCTCGCCACGGGCGGAGGCTGCGAGCACCCGGTAACCCCGCCTGGTCAGCGGCGCTTCATCCAGACTGTTCCAGCGCGAATGCGGCACTGCGATCCTTCCCGTCGTATCCGCCAGCAGCGGATGTTCGCCCCTGACGTCGAACCGCAGCACGCCGTGGCATTTACGGGCCAGCCGCCGCCGCGCCACACCGCTCAGATGCAATACCGCGACATGCGAGGCGAGGCAGGAAAACAGCATTGGTATCCGCCGCGCGATCGCGTGATCGATCAGCCGGGTCAATGCCGGGTAATAGGCTTCGTCGCGCAAATCCTCCGTGCTGGGCTCGGCGCCCGTCACGATCAGCCCGTCCGGCTGCTCGTCCGCGATCGCTGCCGCCGGGCGATAGCGAGATCCTGCAACATCCCGACCGTCATCGGTCATGACATACCCTTGAACGACCAGTTCAGGCATCGCCTCCGCGGCTGCGGCGTGGAGGATCGCCCGAAACTGCCGATCGGCATCACGAAACCCGGCCCCGTACAGGTTGTTGACCAGCCCGATCTTGAGCGCCTCGCCTCCGGCGGCGGGTAACACGCGCATCGGTACGCCGGGTGGGGTCCATGCCGAAATCGGGGGCGCGCGCTGAACGTCCGACATTCTCACGCCGCCGTCGCGCAATTGGCGTGTCCAGCCGCGACGGTCAGCGCCTGATCGAGGTCGGCGATGATATCATCGATATGCTCGATCCCGATGCTCAGCCGGATCATCTCGGGCGTCACGCCGGTCTGCGCCAGCTCGGCCTCGTTCAACTGGCGATGCGTCGTCGAAGCCGGGTGCGTCGCCAGCGATTTCGCGTCTCCCAGATTGACCAGGCGTTTGAACAGCGCGAGGGCGTCGAAAAAGCGCCGCCCGACCTCGAATCCGCCCTGCACGCCGAACGTCATCAGCGAACAGAACTGACCACCGAGGTAACGCAAGCCAAGATCATGATAGGGATTTTCCGGGAACCCGGCGTAATTCACCCAAGCGACGCGCGGGTCGGCGCGGAGAAACCCGGCGACCGCACGGGCGTTGGCGACATGCCGCTCCATCCGCAGCGGCAGGGTCTCCAATCCCTGCAACAGCAGAAACGCACTCAGCGGTGCCAGCGTGGCACCGCCGTTCCGCAGGCATACGCTGCGGCAATGCGCGACGAAGGCCGAGACCCCGAACTGCTCGGTGAACACCACATCGTGATAGGCCCGTTCGGGCGCGTTCAGCATGGCGAATCGCGGGCCCTGCGCCGCCCAGTCGAACCGCCCGCCATCGATGATCGCCCCTCCCATCGTGGTGCCGTGGCCACTGACGAATTTGGTGAGCGAATGAACCACCACATCAGCCCCATGCTCGATCGGGCGCAGCAACATCGGCGTCGCGACGGTATTGTCCACGATCAGCGGCACCCCGTGCGCGTGCGCCACGGCCGCAAGCCCGGCAATATCCGAAATATTGCCGGCCGGGTTACCGACGCTCTCGCAATAGACCGCACGGGTCCGCTCATCGATCATTGCCGCCACTGCTGCCGGCGTATCGTCCTGCGCCATCCGGACATCGACGCCCTGGCGCTTGAACACGTGAGCGAACAACGTATAGGTCGCCCCATATAGTTGCGGGTACGTCACGATATTCGTACCGACTTCGGTGACGTTCTGAATGGCATACTGGATCGCCGCCATGCCGGTGGCCGTGGTCAGTGCCGCGACACCCCCTTCGAGCGCCGCCATGCGTCGTTCCAGCACATCGTTGGTCGGGTTGCTCAACCGGCAATAAATGTTCCCCGGTACTGTGAGATCGAACAGCGCCGCGCCATGGTCCGCGCTGTCGAATGCGTAGGCCGCCGTTTGATATATCGGGACCGCGACGGCCCTGCTCGTCGGGTCGGTCTGGTAACCGGCGTGGATCGCCATGGTTTCCCGCTTCATCGGGCGGTTCCAGCCAAACGAGCGTCTTTCGTGACGAATCCGACCATCCAGAACAAGCTTCCATCAAATACGAGATCAAGTCTCAGAAATAACAATCAGTCGCTTATAAAAAAATTAGATCCATTTATGATAAAAACACGGCTTGGTATAATATTGGTACAGCGTCGCCTACCATTAAAATAGATCCGTTACGAATTCAACAATTTTCGTGGATATGGTCTTGGCGCGGCACGGTTCCTTCACCCCTTTGTTCAGGCGCGTGCTTGGGTTTGGCGGTCATAGTAGGTCACCATATCCTTCGGTTGAACGCTCTGCCGATCGCTGCGCCAGCCCAGAAAATAATGGCCGCTCGCCGCATCGGCATTCGGTGCGGCACGGGCAAATCGTTCCAGCCACCGCAACCCGAAAAAGGGTGCCACGCAGATTGTCGCAACTGGATTCCGGACCCCGAACGCGCGCAGATAATACCGCATCGACCATAGCAACGCGGTGCCGGCTCCACCCACCGTGCCCGACTCGATTTCGTCGAACCGCCGGAACAACCAGCGGTGACCGCTCCTTGTAAAGCGGGTGAAATCGAATGCCGCCTCATGGACCTGCTGCATGAACGGCGTATCGGCATAAACCAGCCCCTCAGGGTGCAGCACGCGGTGAATTTCGTTCACGACGGCCTGCGGCTCCAACACGTGTTCGAGGACCGCCTGAACGATCACCGCATCGAACACGCCGTCCTGAAACGGCAAGGCATGACCATCCGCCACCAATTGCGTGTTCACCGATGCATATACATCGGTTCCGACCACCTCAATGGAGGGATCTTCGTAGAGCGCGGTGATTCCCGATCCGATCGCGCCGCCGCCCAGCACGAGAACGCGCGGGCGAGCTGCCTCGCGGCGCAAATGGTGCAACAGCGTGTCGCACATCCGCGCCGCCTCGGTGTTGTGGCCCAGAACCGCGCGGCGCAGCATCGTCCGAAGGCCCCGGCCACTATCGTCGCGCGGCAGAACCGAACCAAGCCCGGCTTCGTAACTCGCCCGATCGAAAATGCTCGTCTCGAAATCGACCAGCACGGGTTGGCCCTGCGTCACCGGAAATCCAACGGTTGCATAAAGGCAGGTCACCTCGCGGCAGATCCATCGCGCGCCCGCCTGCTCGACCGCGCCATGGCAGCGCGGGCAGCACAGGATGGTCCGCAAATCGGTGCGCTGTCGGTCGGCGGGGCAATTAGGATCAGAATCGATCAGCGAGTGATCCGGATCAAGCCGGTCGGCGGTGCTGGCGTTGCTGAGCATGGATGGGACCCCGTATGTGCAAATAAAATTCCAGAAGATCGCGAAATCGGCCACCCAACTCGCAGCGACCGGCCTCTAAAGACGAAAAATATCAAAAACGAAACAGAAATTCAAAAAATAAAACAAAACAGCTTCAGTTCCCGAGCATGATGGAGATGCAATTCAACATCACACCTGCTATACTGCAAGTATTCAAGGATGGCATCATCTAAATTCAGGTGTCAAAATAAATTTTACTACTTCCGCGTAAGAGGAATCGCATTATGCAACTTCTGATTACAAGACCCCACTCATGCAGGGGGCGATCGGTCGCCACGTTGATTGCCGTGACCACGAAAGTATCCGCTTATGTCGGGCGTTGATTTGTCCTCCCGAACCGCGTCCCAACCGGCACCGCAGCACGCCGATATCATCGATCCCATCGTGAACTGGCTGATTGCGCAAGTTCAATCGATATTACGTGGCCCGGCACCGCGCCCGGATGATGATTTCTTTGATCTCGGGGGCGATTCAATGAGCGCTCTGGCCCTGTTCGATGCCATCGAACAACGTTACGCCTGCGCGCTGCCGCTCACCACCATTTACGATGCGCCGACCATGACCGATCTCGCGGCCCGGATCGCGGCCATCCGACCCACCGAGGCACCCCCCTCGTGCCTAATCCAGCTCAAGGCCGCCACCGAGCCACAAGCGCGCCACGGCGCCGTCGTTCTCATCCACGGGATCGGCGGCCATGTGTTCGATCTGCTGCGCCTCGGGGCCATGATCGAGTCGCCCCACAGCATCGCGGCTCTCCGGGCGCGCGGCCTCGCCGCAGGCGAAACACCGGTCGACCGGATCGAAACCATGGCGGACAACGCCTTCACCCTGATCCGCGCGACATATCCCGACCAGAGGATTCATCTGGCCGGCTATTCGTTCGGCGGGATGCTTGCGATCGAAATCGGCCGCCGCCTGCGCACCGCCGGACTCAAGTTCGGCAGCATCACCCTGCTGGACACCTATCCCCAGCCCCGGTGCTGGCCGCGCGCGCAGGCGCTCGATGTCCGCCTCCGCCGCATGCGCAATCAACTCACCACCCTCCGCACGTCCGACTGGCCCACCCGGATCGCCTACGTGCGCCACCGACTCGGCTTGTGGGGCGACGCGGTTTCCGCGAAATCCTCGCGTGCCGGCTGGCTCGCCGCCCCCGACGGCGCCACCCCGGAGATTCGCGCCGTGTTCGAGGCCGCTTCCGTCGCGATCGACCAGTACCAGCCGACGATGTTCGAGGAGCCGGTCACTTTCATCAAACCGGAGACCGCCTCGGTGTTTCTCCCCACAAGGCCACGCACCGTCTGGCAAAAATTCATGCCGCAACTCGATGTCCAGACGGTCCCGGGTGATCACATCACGATGCTCGACGAATACGCGCCCGATCTTGCCGTCCTGCTGTCACGCATTATCGCGCGGGCGGATGGCCGCCCGGCATGATCTCCCCAGTTCTGCCCGAATTCGAGCACATCGCCGCCCCGCTCGCCCATTGGGCCGCTCGCACACCCGAGCATCCCGCGCTGATCGAGGGCACCAGGGTCTGGACCTATGCAGACTTGAACGAAGCCGTCATGGCGGCGCGAAACATCCTCCTCGCGCGGGGTGTCGTCCCCGGCGATCGCGTCGCCATCATGGGCGATAACACCGCCGCCATGATCATCCTGCTCCTTGGCGCAAGTCTTGCGGGGGCCTGGATCGTGCCCCTCAACCCCCGTTTGTCAGAGCGCGAAATCGACGAGGTCGGCCATCACGCCGCGCCGACCTGCCTGTTGTTCGCCACCTCTGCTTCCGCAAAAACGCGCCAGCACGCCGAACGCTGCAACGCCGACCCCCTCGTCATTGCCGGTGTCGGCGGCGTGGCGGTCATCAGGACCGACCACCCAGCATGCCCCGAACCCGACCGAAATATCGCTGCCCTCATCTACACGTCCGGCACGACCGGTCGTCCCAAGGGTGTGATGCTCACCCATCGCAACCTCACAGTCTCGGCGCGCACCTCCGGTGCCATCAGGGCGATCGGCCCTGACGATCTCGTGTATTCCCCGCTGCCGGTCAGCCACATCCTCGGGTTCACCGGCGTCATGCTCGGCACGCTGACCTACGGCGCAACCCTCATGCTCGCCCCGCGATTCGATCCGCCCGGTGCGCTGCGCGCCATTCTGCACCACCACATCACGCTCATGATCGGCGCGCCGTCGATGTTCGCGTTGCTTGCCGAATATGCTGCCCTGAAAGGCATGAAGACCCTGCCGCCGCATCGCCTGCGCCTGATCGCCAGCGCCGGCGCCCCGCTCGACGAGACGGTGAAAGCCACAGTCGAAGCCTGCTTCGGCATCGTCCTGAACAATGGTTACGGCATCACCGAATGTGCCCCCACCATCGCCCAGACCCGGATCGACCGCCCGCGCCGGGATTGCTCGGTCGGCATGCTCCTCCCCGGGCTCGAAGCCCGCCTTGCCGGCGGGTCGAACGGAATCGGCGCCCTGCAACTACGCGGTCCCACCATCATGGCCGGCTACTACCGCGACGATGCCGCCACCGCTTCCGTGCTCGACCACGAGGGCTGGTTCGACACCGGCGACCTCGCACGCTTTCACGATGATCATCTGTTCATCGTCGGCCGCAGCAAGGAGCAGATCATCCGCTACGGTTTCAAAATCTATCCGGTCGAAATCGAAGCGGTGCTCAATGCCCACCCCGGCGTCCGGCAATCCGCCGTGATCGGACGGGGCACCGGCGCGCATCAGGACGTCATTGCCTTCGTCGAACCCGCCGCCGATGCCAAGATCGAAATCGCCGAGCTGCTCGATTATGCGGCTCGCTCCTTGGCCGATTACAAGCGCCCCACCGAAATTCATCTGAGCCCGGCCCTGCCGATGGGCGCCACCGGTAAAATCCAGAAATCCGCCCTGATCGCGTGACGCGAGCCCGGTTCATCTGACCGGAATTGCGCGCAGGCCGCCTTGTCGGCTACCTGCCGGATTCATCCCGTCTCACGCGTCAATACGACCGATCTTCCCAATCGAGCCGGAGATTTTCCCGAATGTAGGGCACCGGATCGGACAGGACGTAGCCGAGCATGGCAACATCGCGGCGCCCCAGCCGCCAGGGCGTCGGCAACGCCGCCAAAATCGCCTTGATCGAACGCACGGCATCACCCGGCTTCGCCGCAACCGGCGGTTCGCCAGTCGGGATATTGGCCATCACCGCCAGTCCCAGTGCCGGGAAATTCACCCCGAGCAGCATCGATAGCGGCATTTTGTAGAACACGCGCGGATTGCATTCCAGGAAATGCACCTGCCCCGCCGTATCGAGGCGCATGTCGAAATTCAGGATCCCGGAAGCGGAGGTCGCTGCAACGATCCGGGTCAGCGCATCCAGAACCACGGGCAGATCGAGGGCGGTATAGGTCGCACGCCGCAGCCGGTGGCAGATATACCCGATCACCCGCCCGCGATCGGCAAACACGGTCGCTCCGATGTCATCCCCATCGATGAAACGCTGCACCAGCACCGGCTGGTAATCGATCGTGGCGGCGATCGCCTCGGCCTCCGTAGCGACCGCACTCACCCCCCGGTTGCCATCGAGCGACAAGGGTTTGATCACGGCGGGGGTCGGAGTTTCGCCCTGCGCGATGCTGGCCAGCAGTTCCGCGCGATCTCCAAAAACCCGGGTCGGCGGACATAATATCCCGAGCGTCTGGCACAAGGCGGTGAAGCGCGCCTTGTCGTTCAGCACATCGAACGTCGCGAGGTCGGGCATCGGAAAGCAGTGCGTGCGAAGGTAGGGCGCCATCGCGATCAGCGAGCGCGTGCTGGGCTGATCGCCCGCGAACACGAAATCGATGTCGTCCTGCACGATCAGCTCATTCACCACCGCGATCATCGCATCATCGCAGGTGCCATCGAAGGTGTGTGAGGTTTCGGTATAGCGTGCGCAGAACCGCGACCGCCGCAGGCCGTCCGATCCGGTATTTCCCAACACATGCACCGTAACGCCCGCGGCGGTGAAGCAGCGCAGCGCGCGATAAGGCAGGGTGAACAACCCGCATACCAACAGGCCGCGCAACGGGCGTGCCTCGATGATTGCGGCTCGCGCCTGCCGCTCGGCCACCGGTGGGGCCGGTGTCGCCGCCGGCGCAACCTCGCGAAACGCAACGTCACTCATTCGCCAGCCTGACCGTAAGCCGCCGCCGGGGGGCCGAGCGGCACGGTAGTGCTTGCTGCGCGGGGGAATCGGCGGGCGAGATGCCGGCCCAGCACCGGCGTGGTGGTACCCGCGCCGAACACGAAGCGCATCACCGGGCCGAAACTCGGCGCGGCGACCGGCCCGATCATGTAGAGACCCGGCACCGAGGTTTCGAATTTGCGCGACAGCGCCGGTGCCGTGCCACAGGTGCGGATCGCACTCGCCAGCGCCGGGTCCAGCATCGCGATCCGCGCGACATCGGGCCGAAACCCGGTTGCCGCCACCACGTGATCGACCTCGATCCGGTGCGCCGCGCCATGCCGGTCTTTCAACGCGAACGTCACCACACCGTCATCGGCGGACACAGCCATTGTGGTCATGCCGGAAAGGATCGGCACCTTGCCTTCAATGCGGTCGCGCATGAACCAGCCCGGCGCGGGGCCCAGCGTCGTCTCGACTATGCGCAATCGGACCGCTTCGGGCAGTGCATGAAACAAGGCCGGAAAATTCACGTAAAACCACAAATCCCAGCCGCCGCCGATCCCGGTATCGGGCCGTCGGATGCGGTGGCGCAGCGGACGGCGGTGCGACGGCGGATGATGAAACGCCACGCTTTCGCGGCGTGTAATGATCCTGGTATCGGCCCCGGCCTCATGCAGCGCGGCGGCGACATCGATTGCCGACGCGCCCGAGCCGATCACCGCCACGCGCTTGCCCGCGAGCGCCGCGACCGGCCCGTGCTCGACGCTGTGGGTGATGCAGTCCGCCGGGAGTGCCGCAAGATGACGCGGCAGATAGGTGAACGATCTCACGCCGACCGCAACGACCACGGCACGCGCACCGACCTCCTCGCCATCCTCAAGCGTCAGGGAAAACCCGTTGCCGTCGCGGCGGATCGTGGCAACAGTCCGGGGATCGGCGTGCGACACCATGCGATCGCGAAACCGCGTGCCATACGCATGGAATTCCTCCACTGTGATCGGCTGTGTCACCACGAAGCTGCCGGTCGTTTCGATCTGATACCGGCTGATCGGAAATCCCGATCCCGGTGCCGGCAGATCGGACGATTGGCCATCCGATTTCAGCTTGGTGCCGGGCGGCATGTTGTCCTGCCAGAACGACATTGCCGGGCCGAACACACAATGATCAATATCGCTCGATTTCAGAAAGGCGGCTAGAGACAGGCCATATGGCCCGGCTCCGACAATGGCTACATCGAGTTTTCTCATTTCACATTACCTGCAATTTCATAATCTGTTATTATGCCGCACCAATTCTTCTCAGCCATTTCCTGAAAATTTCTTTTATGCATTTGCAATCGCCAGGCGGCGATAGAGAGCCGCGATACGATCAACAAAAATCTCCATGGTGAATTCCTGGCGGTACAAACAGCGCCCTCCCACCGCGAGTCGCTCGGCCAGCGCGGAATCGTCGATCAGACGACGCAGCGCGCTTGCAATCTCGCGGCTGCCGCCGGGCGGCACGAACAGGGCGGTTGAACCATCGTCCAGCACCTCGGGAATACTGCCGACCGGCGTGCAGATCACGGGTGTGCCGGCTCCCAGCGCTTCCAGAACGACCAAAGGCAGACCTTCATGATAGGAGGGCAGCACCAGCACATGCGCGCTCGCGGTCAGTTCGGCGGCGCGCGTCCGGTCGATCCAGCCGGTGAACGAAACGCGGTCGTCCAGCCCCAGTTCCCCGGCCTGCCGGCGATAGGTTTCGATGGCGCCGCCACCGGCGAAGATCGCCTCGAAACGGCATCCGGCGAGCATCGGATCAGCGAGCGCCACCAACAGGTCGCCCACGCCCTTGCGGGGTGTCAGGTTGCCGAGAAACAGGATTCGGAATATCGGCCCTCGGGCGGTCGGCTCTCCCAGGGCAATCACCGGCACCCCGTTGCGGATCACCGCGATCCGGTCGGGTGCCACGCCGATCGTGTTCACCAGCCAATCGCGCCAGCCAGTCCCGAGAACCACGCACAAATCCGCCTGCCGAAAGACACCGCGGGCAAGCCAACGCCCCCAGCCGGGCAAGCCGTCATAGAACGGCCGGATTTCAGCCGCGTGCAGATGCAGCAGCACCGGCACGCCGACCAGCCGGGCGGCAAACGCCACCACCCCCTTCCGGACCAGGCTGGCGCGTTCCGCGACATGGATATGCACAAGACCGAGCCGCCCGCGCGCCGCACCGAGCATAACGCGCACAAGTACGACCATCAGGTACCAGGGCGACCAGACCACCGAGCCCGGCCCCCGCGCATCGACCGGGATCAGACGCAGCGGCAGATCCGCCGGGGCATATGCCATCAGATAAGACACGACCTGCCCCATGCCTCCTCCGACGGCGGCGACTGGACAGACCAGAAAACAATCTTTTCGTCGCATCGATTTGCGCACTGGAAAAAATCTCAATAATTATAATAAAGTATAAAAATAAATATACTGTGTTTCGCTTTAATGGTTTGCTAGCATGATTAAAATGAAACACGCAATTGATTTCGACGACGACGTTTCCGCATGGCTGCCGCGCCAGTGATTGCGGTGCTGCCCACCGTCGTCGCGGCCGCCAGTCGACTGCCACCTGGATATCTTCATACGTCGGGCAGTCAGATCGTGGATGCGGCGGGTCGCCCGGTGCGGATAGCAAGCGTCGGCTGGAACCAGCATTTCGGTGACGTTCCAGCCACGGTGAACGCGATCGCGGCCTCGGGGTTCAACACCATCCGGGTTTCGTGGGACGACGCCGATCTGGCTGCCGACCGCGTTCTGCTCGCCCATATCGTAGCGGCGGCCACCAGATCGGGGCTGAAGGTGATCATCGATCACCATAACAACGAAGGCTTCACCAACCCGCGTGACGGTTACGGCGCCCAGCAACGCAACGGGCTCTGGTTCGATCGCGGGCCGGGCACCAACAACACCAATGGCGCGGGCGTCCCCGGCACCGTCAGCGCGGCACGCTTCGAGGCTGACTGGCTCACCATCGCGCGGGTTTTCGCCGGTAATCCGACCGTCATCGGCTTCGATCTCGATAATGAACCGACCGCCAACGGTCACATCACCTGGGGCGGTGGCGGCCCGACCGACATTCACGCGATGTACCAGACCGTGGGCGACGCGATCCAGCGCATCGATCCCGGCGTGCTGATCATCGCCGAAGGTCCGCAGAATTATCGAACGTCCTTCGCCCATCGCGGCCCGGCACCGGTCGGGGATCTGACCATGGTCGGCTCGAGGCCGGTGGTGCTCACGATCCCCGACCACGTGGTTTATTCAGTTCACGATTATCCAACCGGGATTTCGAATTTCCGCCCCGATTCGGGCCCGGCAGCGATTGCGCAGATGAACCGTGTCTGGGGCTATCTGGTGACCGACCATATCGCGCCGGTCTGGATCGGCGAGATGGGCAGCAGCATGAAAACCGCCAATGACCGCGCTTGGGCGGCGACGCTTCTGGGTTACATGAACGGCCAGGATGGTGCCGAAGGCGGCCCGGTGTTCACCGCCGGGCAACAACCCGTGCCGGGGGACTGGTGGGCCTGGGGCTATTTGCCGGGTCAGGCGCCCGATGGCACGCTCAACGCCGCCGGAGGTTTGCGAGGTTCACAATATCGCGTTTGGCAACAACTCCTGCCGATTGATCCGGCGCGTCAGCCGGGATAAATCAGCCCAAATCATGCTTATTAAATAGAAACCGCTCATAAGGAGATTTCAATACCTATAAATTACCAATTGTATTTGTTTTTAACGTTTTAGTTCTATTTATTTACATTTTTTTCTGTTGTTTTGGGAGCGCAATTTAGCTAGTAATTAATCCATTGCTGCGCTGCACCTTTCAACTGTTACAATGATTTTCTGCAGAATTTTCCTGGCTGTCGTGCCGATCTTTTCATGAACGTGACCCTCGCGGGTCGAAGAATCCGGCAGATTATTTCAAAACGAGGCGACTGCATTGTCTTCGGATCATTATTCCAGCCCGACCAGCCTATTTCAGCAGACGCATTCTGGCAGGCCGGTTGCCGGGCGGCTCTCGCCCGGCACCGGCTTCTCGCTTCTGGCAGCCTTCGGCGAAGCCGCGATCATCGCCGGGGCCGTCGCCGCCGCCCTCCTGTTGTTCCGGTCCACCAGTTCTCTCGGCTGGGCAAGCTGGGTCGCCCTGATCGGTCTGCCGCTGTCCACCGTGGCTATTCTCGCCCAGCGGCAGTTCTATGCCGCTCACAATCTCCTGTTCGCGCGATTCCAGCCACTGCGTCTGACCGGTGCCTGGATCGGGGCGTTCGCGACCACCATCGTGCTGGCCACGCTCGCCCGGAGCATCGAGCCGGTGCGCCTGCACGAAATCGGCATGGTGCCGCCGGAACTCGCCGTCCTGTTCGGGGCCGGGCTCGGCGCGCTGTTCGCAGGCCGGGTTGCATGGGCGGTCGTTCGCCCGCGATTCGCGATTCATGCCGTGCCGCGGGTCCTGTTCATCGGCGCGCTCGACGCGAGCCGCCGTCTGCTCGCCCAGTTGCACGAGGAGGACACGATCCATCTCGTCGCCACGCTCGACTATCGCGACGACACGATCGCTCGATCCGCCACGGCGGATTTGGCTTCCGTGGAACCCACTCTATCGGGTCACGACCGGCTTGCCGCAATGCTGGAGCGCGAGGCGATCGATGCAATCCTGATCGCGCTGCCGCACACGCCGCAGGATGCAACCGCCGCGATCGCCGCCGCCGCGCAGAGTTGCGGGGTCACCACGGTGGCCCTCCCCGGCCTGTCGCTGCGGCGCAACCCCGCCGCCGGCTTCACCACCCTCGGCGGTGTGCCAGTCCTGCAACGCGAGACGACGGGCCTGCCGCCCGGCTTCATGGTGCAGAAGCGCCTGTTCGATCTCCTGCTCGGTGGGCTGGTCCTGCTCGTCATCGCCCCGGTCATGGCGATCATCGCGGTCCTGATCCGGCTCGATTCGCCGGGTCCGGTGCTGTTTCGCCAGTTGCGGGTCGGCCGCGGCGGTGCGCTGTTCGAGATCCTGAAGTTCCGCACCATGCACCATCAGGTCCCCCGCGATCCGGGCCAGGATCACGGGGCGGTCCCTGATCAATTACAAACCGCGCGCAACGATCGGCGCATCACCCGCCTCGGCGCGGTATTGCGCCGGCACAGCCTCGATGAACTGCCCCAGATTTTCAACGTGCTGCGCGGCGATATGTCGATCATCGGCCCCCGCCCCCACGCGGCCGACATGACGGTCGAAGGCATGCGCCTCGAAGCACTGGTACCCGACTACACCGCGCGCTTCGCGGTCCCGCCCGGGATCACCGGCTGGGCCCAGATCAATGGCCGTCGCGGCATTCTCGATACCGCCATCGCCCTGCAGAACCGGGTCGACCACGACCTCTATTACATCGAAAACTGGTCACTCGGCTTCGATGTTTCGATTCTGCTGCGCACCATCCTGTGCGTCATCCGCGACGATCAGGCGTTCTGAACCGCCCCTTTCCCGAGAGTGTCGAACAGCATGAACACCCATTTCCGTCCCGTCCAGACCGAACACCCCGTTCGGGATCACCTCGGCGACTCCACGACCGCGCGACCACTGACCACCACGACAGCAATCCATACCGAACCGCTGCCATACGGGTTCATCGCGCTGTTTCAGACGATCGAAACCCTGAGGGTGCCGGATCGCAGCTTCATCATCCAGTTCGTGGCACCGCACCCCGGTGCCGGCACCTCCACGGTCGCAGCCGGCTTCGCCATTGCCGCAGCGCAATCCTACCGCCGTCCGGTCCTCCTGGTCGATGCCGGTGCCCCTTACGTCGCCGGCCCGTTGGAGCCGGTTCCGACCGATACGGCCTATCTCATGAAATCCACCCTCCGGCCTCGGTCCGAGCCTTTCATCGATCCGGCGGAAACCAGCCTCGAAAACCGCCTCGCCGATCTGCGCCGCCATTACCATGCCATCGTGATCGACTGCCCCGCCCTCGGCCGTTCCGCCGAAGCCGTCACCATCGCCCGCCATTGCGATGGAACCGCATTGATCGCCGCCGCCGCGCGGTCGTCAGCCCGCGAAATGCTCGCCGCGCGTGATGCCATCACGCAAGTCGGCGGTCAGATCCTTGGTGCGGTGTTCAACCGCGAGCGCAGCTATCGCCCGCGCTGGCTGGGGGGACAAGGTTGACGTCGCGACCCTGCGCCGCACCGCAACGCCGCAACCTCCACCGCCTGATCGCGGGCTATCTGCCCGCCACGATCATTCCTGCGGTGGTCTCGCTCGGCGTCGTGCTCGCGTTCACCCGCCTGTTGTCCCCCGCCGAATACGGCCGGTACAGTCTAGCATTCACCGCGCTGACGGTCATGCAGGTCTCGTTGTTCTACACGTTGAGCCTCGCGATCGTACGGTTCTACCCGATAGCGGCGCGAAACGGCACCACGTCCGATCTGGTGCGAACCAGCTATATCGGCATCCTGGTTGTAGGCCTGGTTGCAGCGGGTGCGACGGTTGCGGTTCTGCTGTTCGTTCCGCTCCCGCCCCGGCTGGTTCCGGTGCTCTGGCTGGCGGTGCCGCTCCTGTTGCTGCGCGCCACCGTCTCGGCCGGGCAGGCGGTGCGTCGCGCCAGCGATTCGGTCCGCGCTTATTCGATCGTCGAATGCGGGCAGTCGATCATCGGCTTCAGCGCGGGTGTCGTGCTGGTGATCCTGCGCGGCCCCACGGCCATCAACGTCATGCTCGGCCTCATCATCGGCGCGGCGACCATGCTGGCGATCGGCGCGCGGGATTTCTGGCGCGCCTTCCTCGCAGGGCGGTTCGACGTCACCCTGCGGCGCGATGCCTGGGTGTTCTGCGCGCCGCTCGCCGCGACCTACGCCGTCAGTGCCGCGCTGCAATACGGCGATCGCTTCATGGTCGCCGGGCTTGCCGGGGTTCAGGCGCTGGGCATCTATACCGTAGCAACGGTGCTGGTTGACCGCCCAACCTCGCTCGCGGGGATGGCCATCACCACGGCGACATTCCCACGCGTCGTGCACACCATGGAAAACGAGGGGGTTGAAACCGCGCGCACGCAGCTCGGGTTCAACGGCATCCTCCTGCTCGCGGTCGCCGCACCGGCCTGCCTCGGCCTCATGCTGATCGCCCCGCAACTCGCGTTCATCTCGGTCGGCTCCGCGTTCCGCACCGGGCTGGTGAAACTGCTGCCGATCGTGGCCGCGACCGCGCTGGTCCGGATGATGTCGGCCCATTTCATCGATCATGCCTATCACCTCGCCCGCAGGTCCGACCTGATGCTGCTGGCCTACGGCCCGTTCGCGGTGCTCAATCTCGGTATCGATGTCGTGCTGATCCCCCGCTACGGCGTACTCGGTGCCGCCTGGGCCGCGTTCGGCTGCCTCAGCTTGCAAGGCCTGCTCAGCGCGATCCTGGCCCGCCGGGTTTTTCCGCTTCTGCTGCCGCTGGCCGATATCGTGCGTGTCGCGGTCGCCATGATCCCGATGGTGGTGCTCGCGCGCATGATCACGCTCTCCAACCCGTGGCTTCATCTCGCCGTCATCACGATCGGGAGCATCCTCACCTACGCAGTGATGCTGGTCGTCGTGGATCTCGGCGGCCTGCGCGGAATGCTCGCCACACGGCTTCGTCGCGGTGTCACCGTTCAGGGGCGGGCATGAGCGCGGCCTACACCTCGATCGATCCTCCACGCAGCTTCCGCCGCGTCTGGCGCGACCGGCTCCTCTGTGAATGGTGGTCGATCGGCATCTGCGCGCGCTCGATCGGCGAGGTGCTGGATCACGGTGCTTTGGGCCCGGTGCGCTGGCTGGAACCCGCGCGCGGTGCCGCCTACCGGGCCGATCCGTTCGTCCTGCCCGGCACCGGGCTGCTATTGTGTGAGGAAGTTCCGCTCGCAAGCGGCATCGGGCGTATCGTGGCCTTGCGCGCGCATGATGGAAGCTTCGCGCCGGTGCGCACCTTGCTCGACGACGGTATCCACCGGTCCTACCCGTTTATCTGGCAGGACGGCGGCGAGAGTTTTCTGCTCCCCGAATCTTCTGCCGGCGGGCCGACCATCCTCTATCGCATCACGCCCGATCTCCGTCTCCAAACCGTCACCACCATCGCTCCCGGCCGCCGGCTGGTCGATGCCACAATGTTTCGGGCCGGCACGCGTCTCTGGATCGCGGCGACCGATCTCGAATACGGCACCAACGACAATCTCTGCCTTTATCACGCCGATCATCCGGCCGGCCCGTGGTTGGCCCATGCGATGAACCCGGTCGTGACCCACCGCCGCACCGCCCGAAGCGGCGGCACGCCCTTTCATCACGCGGGCCGCTTCTTCCGCCCGGCACAGGACTGTAGCGAAACCTATGGCGGCGCGCTGATCATCACCGAAATCACCGCATTGACGCCGGATGATTTCGCCGAACGCATCGTCTGCCGGCTCGCCCCCGACCGGCACGGTCCGTTTCCCGACGGGCTGCACACCTTGTCCTCGGACGGCGAACGCTGCTTCGTCGACGGCAAGCGCATGGTGTTCGACCCGCGTGTGGTCGCCGGTAAAATCGCGCGCCGCCTGACCACGCGCCCCCGTACACTGAGGCTGGTGGCATGAACCCGCCCCTCGATGATACCACGTTCGACCGGATCGCCACCGGGTCCGACACAGCCGAAGCACCCTCTGGCGCTTCACCCCCGCCGCCAGCCTCGATCGTGATCTTCCTGCCGTCATTGACCATCGGCGGCGCTGAAATATCTCTCATCCGCCTTGCCGGAGCGTTCGCCGCCACCGGAGATCGCGTTGCGGTTGTGGTGCAGACATCGGTTACCGGCGAGACTATCCCCCTGCCGCCAGAGGTCGAACTGATCGTGCTCGGCATCCGGCGCACCTGGGCCAGCCCGTTCGCATTGGCGCGTTTCGCCGTCGCCTGGGGTGCGGATGTGATGATCGCGGCGCTGCCCCACAACAATCTCGCCGCCATTTTCGCAGGCCGGATCGCCCACCTCCGCTATCGCAGACATCTGCGCGTGGTCGTGACCGAACACGCCCCGATCGGCGCTCTGATCGCCGCCAACCGCGGATTTCGTTATCGTATCCTGCCGCTCATGCAACGGTGGCTCTACCCGATGGCCGACGCAGTGGTCTGCGCCTCCAGCGGCATCGCGACCGAGTTTCGCGCCACCCTGCCGGTTCGCACCCCGATCCACACGATCTTCAACCCGATCGTCTCCAAGGTTCTTTCATCCGCCGAACCAGCCCCGCCGCCTGAGCCCGATCCGGCGCGGTCCGTGCTGATCGTCGCGGCAGGGCGGCTGGCGCCCGAGAAGGATTTCGCGACCCTGCTGCGCGCATTCGCCCTGCTGCGCGCGCAAATCCCCGCCCGCCTCGTCATCGCCGGGGAAGGAACCGAGCGCCCCCGTCTCATGGCCCTCGCCGCCGCTCTCGGTATCACGAGCGATGTCGAAATGCCCGGGTTCGTGACCGATCTGCCCGCCCTGCTCGCCCGTGCCGATGTATTCGTCAGTACCTCCCGCTTCGAAGGATTCGGCAATGTCATCGCCGAAGCGCTCGCCTGCGGCACCAGGATCGTCGCAACCGACTGCCCGGTCGGCCCACGGGAAATCCTGACAGGCGGCGCTTTCGGCACGTTGGTACCGGTCGGCGACGCCCCGGCGATCGCCGCCGCGATCTCTCACGCGCTCGATCACGATCACGACCGCGCCGCACTGCGTCATCGCGCGGCGGATTTCACGGTCGAGGCCAGCATGGCGGCCTATCGCGCGGTGATCACCCCTGCCGGTCGGCCGCTGTCGCTGGCGATCTACATGCACGACTTCAGCAGCGGCGGGGTCGAACACGCTGTTCTCAGCCTGATCGGCGCCTTCCGCGCCGGAGGCATCGATGTCACCCTTCTGGTCCATTCCGATGCCGGGGAACTGCGCGGGAGGCTTCCGCCCGACCTGCCGGTGATCAATTTCGCCACCGGCCGGACCATTGCGGACCTGCCGCCGCTCATCCGCTATCTGCGGCAAAACCGGCCCGATATCCTGCTCGCCAACCTCGACCACAACAATCTGATCGCCACACTGGCAAGCCTGATCGCGCGAACCGGCACGCGGCTCGTCATCGTCCAGCACAATGCGTTGAGCGCCGAAGCCTCCGCCATGCCGAGCCTGAAATACCGCCTGCTGCCGCTGGCCTACCGCATTCTCGCTCCCCGCGCCGCCGGAATCGTTGCGGTATCGGCCGGGGTTGCCGACGATCTGGCCCATTGCGCCGGGATCGACCGCGCGGCCATCAGCGTCATCAACAATCCCGTCGTCGACGACGGCTTTGCCACCCGCACCGCTGCCCCGGCCGAACACCCATGGATCAACGAGGCCGCGACAATACCCCTGTTCGTCACCGCCGGTCGCCTGGTCGCCCAGAAAGACCCCGAAACCCTGATCCGCGCCTTCGCCATCGCCCGCGCCCGACATCCGATGCGCCTGATCATGCTCGGCGAAGGCCCGATGCGCCCGAGGCTCGAAGCCCTGATCGCCGAGTATGATCTCGGTGATGCCGTGCAGATGCCGGGCTACGTCGCCAACCCGCTCCCCTGGTTTGCCGCCGCCACCGGCTTTGTGCTCGCATCGCGCTACGAAGGGTTCGGCAACGTGCTGGTCGAAGCCATGGCCTGCGGCACGCCGGTAATCAGCACCGATTGTCCCCACGGCCCTGCCGAAATCCTCGATAACGGCACTTACGGAACACTGGTCCCGCCCGGCGATATCGAAGCGCTGGCCGACGCACTCGACCCCGACCTCCGGCAGCATTGGCCTGCGGCAGCCCTGCGCGCGCGGTCCGATCATTACACGCTCGCCGCCTCCGCGTGCGGCTACCGTTCCCTGTTCGCCCGCCTGATGGACCGGCGGGCGGTATCATGAAGGACATGATGGCGAAACCCGATTTTCGTTCGCGGGAAACGTGCGCGCGATGCCCGATCCAGCCTCGATCCCGCAGAATTTTCCGCTTCCATTTTGCGCACAGGCGGCCTTTCCTTTGTCTGCCATGACCGCGCACCCTATTTTCGGACTGATCCCCAGCACGCTCGATGAAGCCGGCGTCACGGCGCGCCTCGCCACATCCTCTCCGGCAGGCGCAGGTGCCTGCCTCATCGTGACCCCCAATCTCGACCATATCGTGCAACTCCGCCGCAATGCCGCGTTTCGCGCCGCCTATCGCCGCGCCGTCCTCATCCTGTGCGATGGTTTTCCGGTGCAGTATTATGCCCGGCTGCGCGGTCACCATGCGCACCGCGTCACCGGTTCCGGGCTGATCGCGCGAGTGATGCAGCATCCGGACCCCGCCATGCGTCTGATGTTCGTGGTCGATCGGCCGGAAACCGCCGGGGCGGTAGCCGCCTGGGCGCGCACGCACGGCATGATCGATCAGGTGGCCACCGCGATTCCGCCCGTCGGCTTCATCGCCCAGCCCGCCGCATGCAGTGCGCTCGCAACCGCCATCGCGCACCATCGGCCAGGCCTCCTGATCATGGGCGTCGGCGCGCCCCAGAGTGAAATCTTCATCGACCGGTATCATCGTGACCTGCCCGATTGCTGGGCGCTCTGCGTCGGCCAGGGCGTCAAAATGGCACTCGGCCTGGTGCGCCGCGCACCGCCGGCGGTGCGGACCCTGCATGCCGAATGGCTCTGGCGACTGCTCCAGGAACCGCGCCGACTCGCCGGCCGCTACGGGCTCGGTGCCTTCCGGTTCGCCGGCGCGATTGCCGCCGATCTGCGAGGTTCCCGCTCATGACGTCGCCTGCGTCCCGCGCCCTGCGCCCGCTGATCCCCTCCCGCCGGCCACCTTATGCGCCGCCCGTGGCCCCGCGCCTCAGTGTCGCGCTGGCCATGCTCTCGCTCGCGATGCAGCTGACCATCTCGGCCAACCTGCTGATGATCATGGGCATTCACTACGACATTCCCGGCGGCAGCCCGATCGTCAAAATCAACCCGGCGACCTATGTGGCGGTCCTTGCCCTCGCGATCCGCCTGTTCGAAGGCGGCGACCCGTTCGGCACCCTGATGCGCCTGTTCGCCGCCAACCGCCTGATCGCCACCTTCGTCATCGCATTCATAGCCTGCATCGCCTATTCGCTGATCACGATCGGCGTCACCGGTTCCGCCGCCCTGATCGACAGCTACCTCTCGGCGGGCATCCTGCTCCTCGTGCTCTGCGACATCTCGATCGCCGAACGCCGCGTCCTCGGTGCGGTCATGCTCTCGCTCTACATGCTCAACGTGGTCATCGCGATCACCGAGAGCCTCACCCGCCACCTGCTGGTCGGACTCTATATCGGCACCTATCAGTACAAGGCGCCGTTCCAGGTGTTCCGGGGCGTCGCCCTGTACGACCATCCGCTGACCGGCGCGATGATGACGTCGATGGCGATCTTCCTGCTGCTCCAGATGCGCCTGCGCCCGCTGTTCACCACCGTCCTGCTCGGCCTTTCACTGGTCGGTCTGTTCGCCTTCGGAGGCCGTGCGGCGCTGGTTGCCACCGTCGCCGCTCTCCTCGCGCTCGGCGCGTGGTTTCTGGCGCTCGATCTGCTGAACCGCCGCCTCACGGCGCTGAAACTCGCCGCGATCCTCGGCGGCCTGGTGCTCAGTTTCGCCCTCGCCTGGTTCGTCATCACCCAGACATCGATCGCCGATCGCATCGTCAGCCAGGATTACGTCGATACCAGCGCCAAAGTCCGCGAGATTCAGTTTCTGGTCCCCGGATTGATGGATTTTCGTGAAATCCTGCTCGGCATCGAGGTCAACCGCATGCCACAACTCCTGTCAGAGGTCGGGCTGCACCCGCCCTTCACCGGCATCGAAAATTTCTGGCTGGTCGCCTTCGTCAATCTCGGGCTGATCGGCTTCTCGGTCTATCTGCTCGGCTTCATGTCCCTGATGATCGATCTTTGGCGGCGCTCGCCCTTGTTCGGGCGCGTGATGCTCGTGGTGGTCATCATGGTCGCCTCGACCAGCAACTCCCTTGGGGCGAAAAGCAACGTGCTGTTCGTGCTCACCGGCGCCCTAGTCGCCTGCTCGGGCTACGCCGAACCACGCCGCGCCCCGATCGCCGCCAGGCCCCGCTCCGCCGGTTTCGCCCGTCCCGTTCCGCCGCACCGCGCGCTCACCCCGCTCGCGTCCCTGTCCCGAAAGTAAACCGCCATGTCGTCCACGACCCACCGCTTCACCTCCGCCGACAATCTCCACGAACTGGTTGAAACCGGCTTCATGCTGCGGCGGCGTCTGCTGAAATTCGCGTTGCTGATCCTGGCGATCGGCCTCGGTTTCGCGCTCTACGTCAAACCCAGCTACATCGCGACATCGCAGATGGTCGTGTTGCCGAGCACCGAATACACGTTCCGTCCCACCGCCGGATCGCGCTCCCTCGCCAACGAGGCCCTGTCGCTCCAGAACATGATGGATTCCGAAGTCGCGATCATCCGTTCCGCCGATCTGGCGCATCAGGTGATCGCAACGATCGGCGTCAGGACGCTGTACCCCGCCCTCGCCCGCAAGCCCGGCCTGCTCCACCGCCTGATCACCACCATCCACAATCTGGTCGTCCCCCCGAAACCATCGAGCGGCTCCGGCTCGCTCATCGAACGCGCCATCCCCGTATTCGAAAGCCATCTCGATGTCATCGCCGGGGCCGATAACGACGTGATCACCATCCGCTTCGGCAACCCCAGCCCCGAGGTCGCGCGTCAGGTCGTCGCAACCCTTCAGAAACTCTATCTCGAACGCCGCCGCGCGATCTTCACGGATCGTCAGTCCCGCGCCGTCGCCGCCGCCGTCGCCGTCCAGCGCCGGGCGCTCGCGACCGCCGAAGACAATCTCACCGCATTCCAGGCCGCCCACAACGTGACCCAGTTCCAGACCCGCGAATCCATCCTGCTCAGCCAGCAGGGCGGGATGGAACAGGACCTGATGGCAACCCGTTCCAAGGTCGCGCAGCTCTCCACCAGCCTTGCCGCGCTGCGCCGGGCCCATTCCTCGGTGCCCCGCTCGATCCCGCTCCGGCAGAGCACCAATATCGATGAACGCACCATGGCGCTGCGTTCGAGCCTCGATGCGCTGCGGACCAAACTTGCCACCATGCTGTCCAACTACCGCCCCAGCAGCCCGGAAGCACAAGACCTCCGCGCCCAGATCGCCACCGAAACCGCCCTGCTCGCCCACGCCACCGCCAATGGCGCGCCATCCAGTCTGGAAAGCGGCCAGAACCCGGTCTTCGGCCAGATCGACCTCGATCTGATGCAGGACACGGCGTCCCTGGCCGCCGCCCGCACCCGCGCGCAACAGGACAGTGCGGGCCTTGCCCATATCGGAACCCAACTGACGAGGCTCGATGCGCTCAAGGCCAAGCTCGGCAATCTCGAACGCCAGAAGGATCTCGCCGCCGCCAACTACGCCAATGCCGCCAAAACCCTCAGCGAACAGCAGCTCGTCGAACAGGTCGATGCCGAAAAACGCGCCAATGTCCGCGTCCTCTCACCACCGGTCGTGCCCCTCAACCCCGCACCGCTGCGCAAGCTGATCATGCTGGCAGCCGTGATCCTCGCGCTGTTCGGCGCCGTTCTCATCGTCATCCTCGGCAACTTCTTCCGCAAGGGCGCCCTGTTCGGACGCGTCCTCGAAGCCGAAACCGACATCCCGCTCCTCGGCATCATCCCGGAACTCGGCCTCACCCAGATGCACCAGATCAAGGTCAGCCGCTGACGAACGGAGGGCGCGGCTTGCCGCAGGTCAGGCCCTCTCCTCCGCCTCGATGGTCACGAGTTCCGCGCCATCCTCGACGAGTTCACCCACGGAACACAACACCTGCCTGACCACGCCGCCCCCCGGCGCCGTCATGCGGAACTGCACCTTCATCGCCTCGATCGTCACCAGCAGATCGCCGGCCGCCACGATATCGCCGGGCGCGACCCCGATCGCCATCACCCGCCCCGGCATCGTCGTCACGACACGTCCACCCCCTGCGGCAGCCTCGCCCCGCGCTGCGAACGGATCGATCACCCGCATCGCATGACGATGCCCGTGCGCGAACACCACGATCAGATCCTCGCGCCGCAACACCGTCACCGTCATGACCTCGCCGCCCACCATCACGCGCACCCGATCAGGCGCCACCGCCGTGACGGTCGCCTGATGGATGTGCCCCTCCAGATCGAACCCGAACGCGCATTCGGACCGGGGATAAACCCGCACCGAACACGCCGCCCCGTCAGCCTCCACCATCAGGTCCTGAAACGCCTCACCGTTGAGCCGCCAGGCAGTGCGCACATTCCATGGCGATGCCGGATCGCCTGACACCGGCAGATCACGCAGCCAGCGATCGATCGCCGCCGCATACACCGCAACCGATGCCTGGGGCGCCGCTGCCATCAGTGCCGCCTCGTGGCGCGCAATGAACCCGGTATCGAGATCGGCGGCGGCGAAATCGGCGTCCGCGACGATCCGCCGCAGCAGCCCGATATTGTTCCGCACCCCCTCGATCTCGAACCCGGCCAGTGCCTGCGCCAGATGCCGGATCGCCCCGTCGCGGTCGGTATCCCAGGCGATCACCTTGGCGATCATCGGGTCGTAATGCACCGAAACCGCATCCCCCTGCCGCACACCGGAATCGATGCGGACATGGCGGGACGCCTCCGGCAGGCGCAGATGATGCAGCGTGCCGGTCGATGGCGCGAAGTCCCGGGCCGGGTCCTCAGCATAAATCCGCACCTCGATCGCGTGACCCGCCCGCTCGATCTCGTTCTGGGTCAGCGGCAGCGCCTCGCCCGCCGCCACCCGGAACTGCCATTCCACGAGATCAAGCCCGGTGATCATCTCGGTGACCGGATGCTCGACCTGCAGGCGCGTATTCATTTCCATGAAATGAAACGCGCCACCCTCGGCGATGAACTCCACCGTTCCCGCCCCGACGTAATCGATCGCCCGCGCCGCCGCACATGCCGCCTCGCCCATCGTCAGGCGCTGTGCCTCGCTCATCAGCGGCGCGGGCGCTTCCTCGATGATCTTCTGATGGCGGCGCTGGATCGAACAATCCCGCTCGAACAGCGAGACCACATTGCCGAACCGGTCGGCGAAGACCTGGATTTCGATATGCCGTGGCCGGGTGAGATATTTTTCGATCAGCACATGATCGTCACCGAAGGCCGCGCGCGCCTCGCCCTTGGCCAGCGCAAGGGAAGCCGCGAAATCCGCTGGCGCCGTCACGATCCGCATCCCTTTGCCGCCGCCGCCCGACGAGGCCTTGATCAGCACCGGATAGCCGATCACCGCAGCCTCGGCTTCGAGGCGCACCGGGTCCTGATCATCGCCGTGATACCCCGGCACGAGCGGCACACCGGCACGGGCCATCAGCGCCTTCGCCGCCGATTTCGAGCCCATCGCGCGAATCGCGGCGGCGGGCGGCCCGATGAAGATCAACCCGGCAGCCGCACAGGCTTCGGCAAAGGCCGCATTCTCGCTGAGAAACCCATAGCCGGGATGCACCGCCGCAGCCTCGCTCGCCCGCGCCGCCGCGATGATGCGCTCGATCGCCAGATAACTCTCCACCGCAGATGCCGGCCCGATCGCCACCGCCTGATCAGCGAGTGCGACATGGGCGGCATCGCGATCCGCCTCGGAGAAAACCGCGATGCTGCGCAGTCCCATCCGCCGCGCGGTGCGGATGATCCGGCAGGCGATCTCGCCGCGATTGGCGATCAGGACAGAGTCGAACATCATGCCTCGTTCAGTCGATCCGCCAGGACGGCGCGCGTTTTTCCAGAAATGCCGCCAGCCCTTCGCGCCCCTCGGGCGATGCACGATGCGCTGAAATCAACTGCGCGGTGGCACTCATCAGGCCGGTCTCGATCGGTCGGTTGGCAACATCGGCCACCAGAGTTTTCGCCGCCCGCATCGCCGAGGGTCCACCCTGTCGCAGCGCATCGATGATCCCCGCCCGGGTGGCCGCCACCGCGCCCGATGGCACGACCTCATGCACCAGACCGAGCCGCAACGCCGTCGCGGCATCGATCACCTCGCCGGTCTGAAAGTATCGCCGTGCCTGCCGCGCCCCGATCGCCCGGATTACATAAGGGCTGATCACCGCCGGGATCAGCCCCAGCCGCACCTCGGAAAAACCGAACCGCGCGCCCTCCGCCGCGATCGCGATGTCGCAGCACGCGACGAGCCCGACCCCGCCGCCGAACGCCGCCCCCTGCACCAGCGCGATGGTCGGAATCTCCAACCGGTCGAGCGACGCCATCAGCCGCGCCAGATCCTCGGCATCGGCGAGATTTTCCGCTGGCGAATAGGCGGCACTCCGGCGCATCCAGTTCAGATCCGCGCCAGCGGAAAAACTCCGCCCCCGCCCTTCCAGGCACATCATCCGGATCGACCGATCCGCCGCGATGCGGGCGAACACCTCGTTCAACGCACCGATCATGGTATCGTCGAACGCATTGTGAATCTCCGGCCGGTCGAGCATCACGGTTGCGATACCAGCACCATCGATCGTCAGTTCCACGGGACCATTCATGAGCGTCACATCCTGAACAGGCCGAACCGCGTCGGCCGCGCCTCGGCATTCCGGCTTGCCGAAAGCCCGAGACCCAGCACCATGCGGGTATCGGCGGGATCGATGATCCCATCATCCCATAGTCTGGCACTCGCGTAATAGGGATGTCCCTGGCTCTCGTACTGCGCCGCGATCGGCGCCTTGAATACGGCCTCGTCTTCCGCGCTCCAGGCCCCGCCTTTCGCCTCGATATTGTCGCGCCGGACCTGCGCGAGCACCGAAGCCGCCTGAAAGCCCCCCATCACCGAAATCCGCGCGTTCGGCCACATCCACAGGAAATGCGGATCATAGGCCCGTCCGCACATGCCGTAATTCCCCGCGCCGAACGAACCGCCGATGATCACGGTGAATTTCGGCACTGCGGCGGTCGCAACCGCCGTCACCAGTTTCGCGCCGTCCTTGGCAATCCCACCCGCCTCGTATTTCCGCCCGACCATGAAGCCCGTGATGTTCTGCAAAAATACCAGCGGAATCCCGCGCTGCGCGCATAATTCGATGAAATGCGCCCCCTTGAGCGCCGATTCCGAAAACAGCACCCCGTTATTGGCGACAATCCCGACCGGATAGCCCCAGATATCGGCGAAACCGGTCACCAGCGTGGTGCCGTAACGCTGCTTGAACTCATCGAATTCCCCGGCATCGACGATCAACCGGATCACCTCGCGCACATCGTATTGCGCGCGCGGATCAGCGGGCACCACGCCATAGATATCCTCGGGCTCGCCCAGGGTCGCACGCGGCGGGCGCGTCTCACCCGCCGCAACCGCCCCCGCGTTCAGCCCTGTCACGATCCGCCGCGCAATCCCGATCGCATGGGCGTCGCTCTCGGCAAAGTGATCCGCGACACCCGAGAGCCGGGTATGCACATCCGCCCCTCCGAGATCCTCCGCCGTCACGATTTCGCCGGTCGCGGCCTTGACCAGCGGCGGTCCCCCGAGAAAAATCGTGCCCTGATCCCGCACGATGATGCTTTCATCGGCCATGGCCGGCACGTAGGCACCGCCCGCCGTGCAGGAGCCCATCACCACCGCGATCTGCGGAATTCCAGCCGCCGACATCTGGGCCTGATTATAGAAAATCCGGCCAAAATGCTCGCGATCGGGAAACACCTCGTCCTGACGAGGCAGATTGGCCCCGCCGGAATCGACGAGATAAATGCACGGCAGCCGGTTCTGCGACGCAATCGCCTGCGCCCGAAGATGCTTCTTCACCGTGACCGGAAAATACGTCCCACCCTTCACCGTCGCGTCATTGGCAACGATCACGCATTCCCGCCCGCTGACCCGGCCGATCCCGGTAATGATGCCGCCGGCAGGCACGTCCTCGTCATACATGCCGTACCCGGCGAATTGCGAAAACTCCAGAAACGGCGAAGCCGGATCGAGCAGCAGCCGCACCCGGTCGCGCGGCAGCAGCTTGCCCCGGCCGACATGCCGCGCCCGCGCCGCTTCGCCGCCACCCGTGCTGATCATCGCGACATCGGCGCGCAATCGTTCGACCAACCCCCGCATCGCCGTCCGATTTTCCGCGAAATCCGCCGAACGCCGATCGATCGCCGAGCGCAGCCCGCTCATGCCGTTCCCCCGTTTTGGTCGTCGCGTTATTTTATCACGCAGATACCGATGATCGGCAAGGCGACGACCGCACGATCATCGCCGCCGGAAGCCTACCGCGACCAGATCAGCCGCAGCATCACCCGCGCCTCGCGCGGCGCCGACCCCGGCAGATCGTGCCGACGCGCCACCAGCAGCGACGGCGCGATCGTGAGGCTGCGCGAGAGTTGAAGGTGCGCCGCCACGGTCGCGTCGATCTCCGTCGCCGTCCGGTTCGCCACCACACCGCTGCGCGCATCAAGGTCGAAGGTGAACAGCAGATTGCGCGCATAAGCCTCGGCAATCGCGAGCCGGGCGGTATTTACCGCCGTTCCCGGCGTCCCGAGCGTGGTGGCCAGCCCGGCATCGCGCGTCACGTCGAGTTCGAGCGAAACCAGACCATCCGGCGTCCAGCCCAACCCCGCCGATACCACCGGACTCGTTACATCCCGCACGGTTCCGACAGCGAATACCTGACGCACCACGCCCGCGAGCAGCCGCACCCGCGTCACCGCAGCCGGTTCGGTCTCGACCCCGGCGATCAGCGCCAGATCGTAACCATCGGTAAATCCCGCGCCCGCCACCGCATCGCGATAGCGCACCACATCGACATGCCCAGTCACCAGCCAGCGCAGCACCGCATCATCGGCGGTCTCGATCGTGGCACCGGTCGTCAACGAGGTGCGTGCGCGAAACCCCGGCGGCACCGCCCCGCCGATCACGCTCAGCCCCGCCTGCGTCGCGGCGATCCGCGCCGTGACATCGAATGCCCCCACCGGGCGGCGGACCGCCAGCCGCACCGCATCGACCACCACGCCGAAGGGCGCGCTGCCGCCGCTCTGCGTCAGACCGAGTGCCGAATCCTGCGTCGCCACCCGCGCCGCGCCGAGGGTCAAGGTCTCCGGCCCGAGCGGGATCTCCATCCCGGCCCCAGCGGAGATATCGTTGGAATCAGCAGCGCCATCGTGACCATAGCGCGTCAGATCGGCCCCCGCATACATCACCAGCCCCAGCGCCGCATCGTCGAGCCGCACCGCCGGCTGGATCTGCCCGACAACCGAAGCCGCCTGCCCGGCACCCGGCGCGCTGTCGCCCCCGATGCCCGCGCCCAGCGACGGATAGACGTCAACATCCGGCGGCAGACCCGGCAACGCGATCCCCTCGGGCAGATCGTCGCGATGCAGCCGCGAGAGCGCGGTCACGCCCGGTGCCACCGCAAACCCCGGCACGGCCAGCGGCAACGCATCCCCGATCGACTGCGCCACGCCAACGCGCACCGAGCCGATCAACCCAATCAGCAGCACCAGAGACGAAAGATCCCGCAGGCGATCCGATAGCGACATGATTTCAATTGCAATCCGGTTGCATTTCAGGCCATCATACACAACCTTTAATTGAATGTCGCCGGTCAACAGGATGTTGCGATGCCCGCAAGCCACCCCGATCCATCGACCAGCCCCCGGTCATCGCAGCCCCCCCGCCCCCTGCTCAGCGTGGCGATCTGCACCCATAACCGCAGCCTCGCCACCGCCCGCTGCCTCGCCGGGCTCGGTGCCCCCCGGTCCGACATCGACATTCTGATCATCGATTCCGGGTCGAACGCCACCGAGGCCGAAGCGATCGAGCGCATCAGCACCCGGTTCGGTGCGCAGCACATCCGCCTCGCGGCCATGGGGCTGAGCGCCGCCCGCAACGCCGCCCTCGCCGCATCCCACGGCACCTGGATCGCCTATCTCGACGACGATGCCACCCCCGCGCCGGACTGGGTCGAGGTCCTCACCCGCTCGATCGCGCAGGACCCCGACATCGCGGCGATGGGCGGCAGCATCCTGCCGCAATTCCAATCCCGCCTGCCATCCTGGTGGCCGCCATCGCTGCGCGCGGTGCTCACCATCATCGACACGGTCAAGCCCGACGACCCCGGCGCTGCCGACACCGAACCCTATGCTGCGAACATCGCCTTCCGCCGCGACATCCTCACAAGGTTCGGCGGTTTCCCGGCCTGCCTCGGCCGGCACGGCGTCCGCCTGCTGTCGAACGAGGAAACCTACATTATCCGCCGCCTGCGCCGCGCCCGCCTGAAAGTCCGGTTCAATCCGCATCTGGTGGTGCACCACGAAATCGCCCGCGAACGCCTGCAGCCCGCCTGGCTGATCGACCGTCAGTACTGGAGCGGGGTTTCCGAAGCCGTGATGCTCGGCGCGCTCGCCGAACCCCGGGCGCGCAAGGCATGGCGCATGGCGGCCCACACCATCCTGCTGGCACCCTTGCTGTTCTGGCCGAAATCGAGCACCGCCCTTCTCACCCTGCGCTGCACCGCCGCCTTCGCCGCCGGCTTCGTCCACGGCATCCTGACCGACGCGCCGGACCGCGTTCCCTCCGCCTGATGCGACGGCTCGACATCGATCGCGCCAAAGGCCTCGCGATCATGCTCGTGGTGTTCGGCCATATCGTCGCCCGCCAGGACCCCGCCCACGTCGCCTGGTACCCGCCGCTGCGCCGCGGAATCTACGGGTTTCATATGCCGTTCTTCTTCTATCTGAGCGGCATGGTCGCCTCCCTTGCCGGTCACGTCCGGGTCCCGCCGCGCGCATGGGCTGGCCTGCTGAAATCCCGCGCGCGCCGCCTCCTGCTGCCTTTCGCCGTGATGGGTCTGCTGATCATCGCGGGCAAACTCGCCGCCGCCCGGTTCATGTATGTCGACAATCCCCCCCACAGCGTGCTCGCCGGCATGATCGACCTCGTGTGGAACCCGGGGCGCAGCCCCGCCTATTCGCTCTGGTACCTCGCGGTGCTCTTCGTCCTCGGCATCACCACCCCCGTCGCGGTCTGGCTCGCCCGCAACCGGCTGTGGCTGGTCCTGCTCGGGTTCGCGGCCCTCGAATGGGCCACGCCGCCATGGCATCTCTACCTCGCCGATATCTGCCGCTACGGCCTGTTCTACGTCATCGGCATCGGCGCCGGAGCCGCCGGGGCACGCTGGACCGACTGGATCGATCGCTGGCATCGCCCCCTGATGGCCGTCTTCGCCACCGGCTTCGTCCTCGTCGCCCGGTTCGGCCACGCCTGGCCGTTCGACCTCCGGTTACTCGCGCTCGGCATCATTTCGATGCCGACCGTTCATTCTTTGGTAAGACGTCCGTGGTTATCCTCCGATCGTATCCTGGTCACGATGGGGCGATATTCACTCATGATCTACCTGTTCAACACGATCTTCATCGGCTTCACCAAAGGGGTGTTGCTGCACCTGACCTCCTGGAACGGCGATCATTTTCTCCTGTTCCTGGTCGCGATGATGACCACCGGCATGATCGGCCCGATCCTGCTGAAACGCACGGTGCTGCGCGCCATCCCCCCGCTCGACCGGATGACCGGATGATCGGGCCATGTCCGGTTTCATGTCTCGTTCCAGCGCGGTCGCGCGCTTTCTCGACCGTCTGCCGACCGATCTCGCCGGCAGTTTTTCCGATGCCCAGCTCGCCGCGATCGATCTGCATTTCGGCATGCGCTATCGCGCCCGTCACCTGATCGACTGGCGGCACCGCTTCGGCATCGCCCGTTTCAGGCTCTACGCCGTTCTCCTGATCGGGCGTGATCGCAATGCCGCCTGAACCCTCTGGGCGATCAACATCCCCACCATCACGGCCAGCCAGACGATCCGGCTCTGATAGCGGTCATGCGGTCCGGAAAGCGCGCCGGTGACTGCAGCATTGCCGATCAGCGCAAGGCCGACGATCCAGGCCAACGCAACCAGCCGGCCGCCCCGCCCGAAGGTCGCGGGCCACCACCCAGCACCGCAAAACCCCGCCACGGGAAAAGCGAGCGCAACCGCCCCGGTCAGCGCCATCCCGATCACCGCAAGCCCCTGCACCACCGACATCAGCAAGTCCGGAACTCTCAGCCTGCCATGCGCCTGCAGGCTTCCGATGAACGCGCGCACGTCGGGTCGCGCCATATCGCGCGCGATCGTCTGCCACGCCGTGGCATACCACGGCCGCAGGCCGCTCCCGGGCGCGAACGTCATCATCTGGCGCAGAAAATCCCGCCCCGCATCCCGCGCCACCCATCCGGGCTCGGCGGCCAGGGTCGCCGTAACGATCGCCTTGGTCTGCCCGATCAACCGGACCGGCCCGCCGGCGCGATACAGCGGACTGCCCGCCCGCCACAGAAACGCATCCGCAGTATGTGGAATCTCATGCCGATACGCGCACAACGCCCAACCCCGCGCCGCACAATCCCGCGCCAGCACCACCCGCGCCGGCCCATCCCCAAGCAGCCGCGCCAGAATGAACGTCGCGCCATACGGCGAGGGCGATAGCCGGCCCGAAGCGATCAGATTGACCCCGATCAGCGCCGCCGTCCCGATCACCACCGGCAGCAGCAACGCCCGCCACCGCACCCAGCCGCGCCGCAAAACGCGCAGCGCCAGCACGGTGAGGCACAAGCCCGCATAGATCGGCAGGTTGCTCAGATGCACCATCAGCGCCAGCGTCACGATCCCCGCCAACACCCGGATTTCGACGTTCGACAGGTCCGCTTCCAGCACCAGCAGCGCAAAGGCCAGCACCATCATCGGGGTGAAAATATCCGGCATGATCTGCGCCGCCGTCCACGGCAGCGACGTCACCAGCGACAGCCCGCCCAGCAGCACCGCCCCGGCCCCCAATCCCGCACCGGGAACCACCATCAACTGCGTCCGCCGGATCAGCCAGGATGTCGCGAGGCACTGCGCGAGAACCGGCGGCCACAGGCTGCGCCCCCAATCCAGCGCAAGAATGAAAAAACTATAAAACGGGGGCCGGTCCCAGCCGAGATGAAACTCCATCGCCTGCGAAATATACGTGCCGGTATCCGAGAAAATCAGCGGAAAGCCGTTATGGAGCGCCGGCCACAGCATCAGCGCCGCGCCCGCCGCGATCAGTCCGGCCTCGCCGAACCCAGCAGCCGCGTCACCGCCCGCGCGGGCGTCAAGACCTGAAATAACCGCCATAGCGTGGATGATAGAGTTCGGAATCGTCAAATCCTGCCTTCGCATGGCGCGCACCGTCCACCCGCGTCAGCACGGTACCGGCGAGCCGGATACCCGCCTGATCGAGCAGCCCGATCGCCGCCGCCACAACCCGCCGCGGCGTGTCCGACCAACGGACGCACAGCAGCGTCGCATCCGCGACCCGCGCGAGCACCTGCGCCTCCGCGAGCGCGAAGACCGGCGGCAGATCGAGAATGACCAGGTCATACCGCTGCCCCAGCGCCGTCATCAAATGCGGCAACCGCTGCGACATGAACAGCGAGAGCGCATCGGTCGCGACCGATCCTGCCGGCATCACATCGAGCCCCAGTTCGGTCATCGGGTGAATTGCACCATCGAGTTCGACCCGCGCGGATAAATGGTCGGTCAGGCCCGGCATCCCGCCGAGGTCGAAGACCGCATCGAAACTCGGCTGGCGAATATCGCAATCGATCACCAGAATCCGCATCCCCCCCGCCGCCAGCGACACCGCGAGACTGACCGCGAGCGTGGTCTTGCCCTCCCCGGGTCGCGCGGCGGTGATCGCGAGGCTGCGCGGCCCGGTGGGATCGAGCCACAGGCTGGTCCGCAACGCTCGCATCTGCTCACTGAACGGCGAAAACGGATGCAGCCGCGCATAATCCGCCACGCTCAGCCCACGCCGGGTCCTGCGGGTCAATTCGGGAACGAGCGCCACGCAGGGCAGACCGAGATCGGCGCGGACATCCCCGCCGGTCCTGAACGTCGCATCGAGCGCATCCGCCGCCAAAGCCGTCACGCCTCCGAGACAGAGCCCGAGCAGCACCGCCCCCGCCACGATCAGCACACTATGGGGCGCGCTCGGGCTTCCGGGCGGGGTGGCCGGTGAAATCACCCGCGCATCCGGCCGGGTCAGCACACTCTGGCTTTCCAGCGTGCCGATCTGTTCGGTCTGCGCGCGCAGCAGGCTGCGTTCGGCGCTGCGCTGCTCTTCGAGGCTCGCGAGCGGCGCGGCACGGATCGATTCCGTCGCGGTCCGATGGCGCAGCGCGGCCAGTGCGGATTCCAGCGTCTCGACCCGCGCCTCATCGGCCCGCACCGCGAGGCGGGACGCCGTCATCTGCCGGGCGGTCGCCGCCGCGATCTGCCCCCGCAAAGCCGCCAGCGCATCCCGCGCCGCGCGCACCGCCGGATAATTCGGCCCCTCGGTGCCCGACAATGACGCGAGTTGTGACGCAAGTTCCGCCGCCCGCGCGCGCATCGGCGCAACATTCGCCGCAATCGCCGCCTGCGCCGCCGCGGCCGGCATGCCGCCCCTGCCTCGTTGCATCGCGGCGCGCGCCGTCGCCAGATCGGTCTCGGCGACCGCCAGGCTGTCGGTCAGTTGTCCCGCCTCCTGATCGGTCAGCGGCGCGGCACCGCTGCCATGCTCGGTGCCCGCCCGCGCCCGCGCCCGCGCGATTTCGACATCGAGCACCTCGACCGACCGTGCCGTCGCCGCCGCCCGCCGGGTCAACCAGGCCTGCGCATGATCGAGCACGGCCAGATTGGCGTCACGCTGCCGCGCGAGATAAACCCGCATCGCCGCATTGGCCGCCGCCGCCGAAAGCGCCGGACTGCGGCTGTCAAAACTGACATCGAGCAGTTGCGACCCGTCCGGCACGCTCACCCGCAGAGATGCCCGCACCCGCTCGATCAGATCCCGCCGCGTGAGCGGCTTCGGATGCCACGCCGGCAGGCCGAACAACCGTCCGAACCATCGCCGCCACAGCGGTGCCCGCCCCGCCTGCGGGTCGAACACCGGATCACCCCGAAAATCGACCAACCCGACCATCTGATCGATCGCCGGCAGGCTGCGCACCACCTCGCTCTGGCTCGCCATCACCGAATCGGTGACCTGGCTGGTCTCCAACACGCCACGGAGCAATTTCGGATTGAAATCGACCGGCGCGTATAACAGCGTACCGGTCGCGGTATAAACCGGTGCCACGCGCGACAACGCCAATCCCGTCAACAGCGGCAGCCCGATCGCCACGCTGCACGCCAGCCGCCAATGCCGGCGCACCGCCCGCAACGGCACCAACGGATCGCCACGCTCGGCCCGCCCCGCCGATAACGCCAGCCCATGCATGCGCGGGACCGCTTCGGACATTCAGATCGGGCGCGAATTCAGATCGGGCATTGGTTGACCTCCGCATAATATGCGATGCACGCAGTGGCTCGATTATTCTGTCATTTCGCCCAATAGTCAATCTAAAGTTGTGTGTCACCGCAATCGCCCGAGGGTTGAGTTCACCATGCCATCCCAGCCGCGACGCCGCCTTCTGCTCCGCGCCACCTCCCTGCTCGGCATCGCCGCCATCGCGGGCTGCGCCGACGGTGCCGACCTGCCGCCTTTGCCGCCCGATGCCACACATTCCTACCGGCTCGGCACCGGCGACGATATCAGGATCATCGTGTTCGATCAGAAACAACTGAGCGCCGATTATCGGATCGGCGATTCCGGCACGATCGACCTTCCGCTGCTCGGCCCGGTCACCGCAGCCGGTCACACCACCAGCGGCGTCGCCCATGCCATCACGGCAGGCCTGATCCAGCGCGGTTTCCTGCGCGATCCGAAAGTCGCGGTCGAGGTAAAATCCTACCGGCCCTTCTCGATCCTCGGCGAAGTCAACAAACCCGGCCAATACCCGTTCCAGCCCGGCATGACCGTGCTCACCGCCGTCTCGATCGCCGGTGGCTTCACCTACCGCGCCATCGAGTCACGCTTCGGCGTCATCCGGGTCAGTCATGGAGTCTCGCGCGAATACCGCGCGTCACCGACCACGCTGATCGCGCCGGGCGATGTGGTCAAGGTGATGGAGCGGCATTTCTAGGGTCTGTTCAGTTTCAGGATAAGACTTCTTTTTGTGAACAAAAAGAAGCAAAAAAACTTTATTGATCTGGGCCGGTATCGTTGAAACCGCCCGTGCCCCAACTCACAGAAGTTTTTTGCTTCTTTTTTACAAAAAAGAAGCCCTTGCTCCTCTTCCCTTATCTTTCCCCATCAAGAATGACTGCCCTTGGCAAACGCCTCCTGCTGCGCGGGCGATGCCGCCTTCTGATGCAGGGCCTGCCACTCCTTGTAAGGCATCCCGTACACGATTTCGCGGGCTTCCGGGTCGGACATCGCCACGCCCTGCGCTTCGGCGGCTTCGCGATACCAGCGCGAAAGGCAATTGCGGCAAAATCCCGCCAAATTCATCAGATCGATGTTCTGCACATCGCTCCGCTCCCGCAGATGCGCGACCAAAGTACGGAATGCCGCCGCTTCGAGTTCGGTGCGCTGTGCGTCATTTATCTCTGTCATGTCGTTTGCGTCCACTTCCTCTCCGGCGCGACCACGCAGCCGCGCCGCACTTGTTTGCGATGCCGGATTGTAGCACGACGCCCCCGCACACGCGATCAAAGGATACGGACATGGCCTCTCGGCTTAGGCGTCACCGGCGCACCAAGATCATCGCCACTCTCGGCCCGGCAAGCGCCACCCCGGACATGCTGGCGCAATTGTTCGAGGCGGGGGCCGACGTGTTCCGCCTCAATTTCAGCCACGGCACACATGAGGATCATCTCGGCCGTATCGAGATGATCCGCGCCCTGGAACGCAAGTTCGACCGCCCGATCGGCATTCTGGCCGACATTCAGGGACCGAAGCTGCGGGTCGGCCAGTTTCGCGGCGGCCGCATCCAGTTGCAGACCGGCGCCGAATTCCAGCTCGACCTCAATCCCGCCCCCGGCGACACCCGCCGCGTCAACCTGCCGCATCCCGAGATCATCGAAGCCGCCAGCATCGGCGCCACCCTCCTGCTCGACGACGGCAAACTCCGCCTGCGGGTCCTGCGCAAGCGCGACGATCATCTGCTGACCGAAATCGTCAACGGCGGCCCGCTCTCGGACCGCAAGGGCGTCAACGTGCCGGACGTCGTCCTGCCGATCCCGGCCCTGACCAGAAAAGACCGGATCGATCTCGCCTTCGCCCTCGAACACGGGGTCGAATATATCGGCCTGTCCTTCGTCCAGCGCGCCGAAGACGTGCTCGAAGCAAGGGAAATCGCCGCCGGTCGCGCCCTGATCATGACCAAGATGGAAAAACCCCAGGCGCTCGACAATCTCGACGCGATCATGGACGCTTCCGACGCCGTCATGGTCGCCCGTGGCGACCTCGGCGTCGAACTCCCGCCCGAGGAAGTGCCGATCGCCCAGAAGCGCATCATCCGCGCCGCCCAGTCGCGCGGCCTGCCCGTCGTGGTCGCAACCCAGATGCTCGAAAGCATGATCTCGGCACCCGCCCCCACGCGTGCCGAAGCCTCCGACGTCGCAACGGCGGTGTTCGACGGCGCTGATGCCGTGATGCTCTCCGCCGAAAGCGCCGCCGGCCAATACCCCCGCGAGGCGGTCAACATGATGGACCGCATCATCGCCCGGGTCGAACGCGACGAGGACTGGCGGCGCGGCATCGATGCCAAGCGCCCCGCCCCCGAGGCGTCATCCGCCGATGCCATCGCCCAGGCCGCCGATCAGGTCGCCCGCACCATCGGTGCCCGCGCGATCGTCGCCTTCACCAATTCCGGTGCCAGCGCTTTGCGGGTCGCCCGCGAGCGCCCGAACTGCCCGGTGATCGGCCTGACCCCCTCGATCGACACCGCCCGGCGCATGGCGGTGGTCTGGGGTGTCCATGCCCTGGTCACCGACGAGGTGTTCTCGATGAGCGAGGCGGTCAACCTCTCGGCAAAACTCGCGCGACAGGAAGGTTTCGTGCAGGCGGGAGAGGAAATCGTGGTCGTCGCCGGCGTGCCGTTCGGCCAGAGCGGCTCGACCAACGCGCTCCGGGTGGCAAAAGTATAGGACCGACCAATGCAGTGCTTGCATGACCGTGTCGGCAGCGCCACAATGGCGCACCAATAAATTGAGGACACGCCAATGATCGCCATCTCGGTCCTGTACCCGAAAACCGCGACGTCGAAATTCGATACCGCGTATTATCACGACAGCCACATGAAGCTGGTCGATGCCCGATGGAGCCATATGGGGCTGCGCGGCAGCCGGGTAATGCACGGCGTCCCCGGCCCGGACGGCGGCGCACCGACCTATGCCGTCATCACCATCCTCGAATTCGAAAGCATGGCCGCCTTCGGCAAGGCCGCCGAGGCCCATGGCGCGGAAATCATGGGCGATATCGCCAATTTCACCGATGTCAGCCCGATCCTGCAATTCAACGAGATCGCAGTCTGAGCCAATATTTTACTTTACTTCTAGGCAGTTCCCCGACTATGTGAAGACACTCGGGCGCCAGCCCGGGCGTCGGTCCCTGTTTCTGAGGATGTTCCATGCGCCGCACCGCCAGCCGCTTCGCCTTCGGATTGATCGCCACCATGTTCGCCGCCGGCAATGCCATGGCCTGCATGGTGCCGACGACGCAGCAGGCACTCGACGTGATCGGCTTGAAAAGCACCCTGATGGTCAGCGCCCTCACCTGCGACCAGCGCAGCGACTACGACACGTTCATGAAGCGGTTCCAACCGCACATCCTCGCCGAACAGCACGATGTCGATGCCTATTTCCGCCAGAAGCATGGGCGGTTGTTCCAAAGATATGAGGACACCTACATCACCAGCCTCGCCAACGTGCAGTCTTCGGCCGGCATCCACGAAGGCACCGATTTCTGCAACCAGAGCAAAGTCCTGTTCGGCAAGGTCCTCACCTTGAACACCGAACATGAACTCGACGATTTCGCCCGTCGCGCTCCGGCAGTGCAACCCATCGTGGTGGTCGCTTGCGGTATCGTGGAAAGCAGCGCCTTCCGCCGCATGGAGCGCCTCGCGCCCAAGCCGTGACGAGCCTTTCCGGCGCGCCTAATTTTCGCGCCGTCGCCCCTCTGCCCACCCATGATGGCCGCCATTTGCGACCCGATACGCTGTACCGGTCAGGTGTTCTCGCGCACCTGACCGAAGCGGACCTCGCTGTCGTCGAAACCCTGAGCGTCAAGCTGATCTGCGACCTGCGCAGCAGCGCGGAGCGCCACCGCTTTCCGAGCCGATGGCCCGGTCTCGCCCCCGCCCGTACCATCGTGATGCCCGGCACGACCGACCGCGAAGCCGGCATGCAGCCGCTGATCGACCGCCTCGCCCGCGAGCCGGGTCCCGAAGGGGCGTATCGCGCCATGCTCGACCTTTACGCGGCGTTGCCGCGGCTTCTCGCCCCCGTGTTGAGCGACACCACCGAAGCGATCATCAGCGGCTGGGGCATTCCCCTTCTGGTCCATTGTCACGTCGGAAAAGATCGTACCGGCGTCACCGTCGCCCTCCTGCTCGCCGCACTCGGCATCGAGCGGGACGCGATCGTCGCGGATTATCTCGAAACCGCAAACCGGATCGATATCGAAGCCGAGACGAAACACGTCGCCCGGACTCTCGGCAACCTGCTCGGTCGCGCCATCGACCCGGGAACGCTCGACTGTCTCGGCCGCGCCGACCCTGCCTATATCGAGGCCATGTTTACCGCGGTCGACCGGCAATGGGGCGGGGTCATGGCCTATTTCGAAGCGCTCGGCCTCACTGCGAGCGGTCGCGAACGTCTTCAGGCCCGGTTGCTGGCATAAAAAAACCCCGGCCGAAGCCGGGGTTTTTCAAAGCTATGATACCGAAATCAGTGAAGAATGATTTCCACGCGGCGGTTCTGCGGCTCGCGCACACCCGGGCCGGTCGGAACCAGCAGATGGGTCTCGCCGAAGCCCTTGATCACGATGTCGCTCTTCGGCACGCCGTCGGTCACCAGCTGGGCGGCAACGTTGTCGGCACGGCGATAGGACAGCTTCATGTTGTAGCCCGGGCTGCCCGACGTATCGGTGTAGCCGTTCACGTTCAGGCTGGTCACATGGGTCGTCTGCGAAGCCTGCGCGGCCTCGGCAACGATCTGCGTGGCGCGCGGCGTCAGATCAGCCTTGTTCCAGTTGAAGAACACCAGATAGGTCCGGGCCGGCGCAGGCGCCGGAGCGGCAACCGGGGTCGGTGCCGGAGCCGGCGCTGCCGGCGGCATCGGCGGGAACAGCTCGTAGCTCAAGCCGACCAGAACCATGTTGTTGGAATCGCGGCCAACCTTGAAGGTCGCGGGATGGCCATCCTCGATCGCCTTGTAATGCTGCGTGCCGATGGTCGACATGTAGCGATACTGCACCTGCGCCGCGAGCCCAGGCGCGCCCGGGATCGGAAACGACATGCCGACGATGCCCTGATAGGCGAACGAGCCGGGCGTTCCGTTGATGTAGCTGCCGGTGCCGGGGATCTCGACATTACGCCAGTCGAGGAACTGATACCCGACGCCCGCGCCGATGAACGGGTAAAGGTAAGGAATGCCGATGTCGAAATCGTAGAGCCCGTTGACCATCGCGCCGAACTTCTTCTCGTTGCCGCTGGCGACGAACTGGTTGGGGCCGACATCGAGCTTCTTGACTTGGTTATTAAAGTAATCGCCTTCGAGTTCAACCCGGAAACCATTTCCGAACCCGTAGCCGATCGAGGCCTCGCCGGTAAATCCGTTGCTGAACAAGGCCTTGCCACCGAGATTGGTGCTGACACCATTGATCGCGTAGCTCTCGACCTTGCGGCTGTTCATCACGTTGTAGCCGAGCCCGGCGCTCACATAGGGGCCTGTCACCGGCTGCGCCTTCGCAGCGATGGGCAACAGCGCAGGGGCTGCAATAAAGCTTGCAACCAGAAGTGTTGAGCGGATTTTCATCTGTTGTCTCCTCGTGCGCCCGGACCCGTGTTGAGAAATTCGAACCGGATTAACCAAACGATGAGGTCTATGTAGCATCGCTAACCGGCCCGGTGCAGGGCAGATCGCCCTCGGCGCGGCCGATATGGCTTGATTTCAGACCCATGTTGCGCCAGTGCCACACATCACGAATCCAATGTGGCTTTTATGACAAAGCCATGACGCAACAAAAACCCCCGGCCTGAGCCGGGGGTTTTCAGAGGCTTCATGCAACGCGGTGCCTGCGCTCCGCGTCAGATCGAAGACACGCCGAAATCAGTGAAGAATGATTTCCACGCGGCGGTTCTGCGGCTCGCGCACACCCGGACCGGTCGGAACCAGCAGATGGGTCTCGCCGAAGCCCTTGATCACGATGTCGCTCTTCGGCACGCCGTCGGTCACCAGCTGGGCGGCAACGTTGTCGGCACGGCGATAGGAGAGCTTCATGTTGTAGCCCGGGCTGCCCGACGTATCGGTATAGCCGTTCACGTTCAGGCTGGTCACATGGGTCGTCTGCGAAGCCTGCGCGGCCTCGGCAACGATCTGCGTGGCACGCGGCGTCAGATCAGCCTTGTTCCAGTTGAAGAACACCAGGTAGGTCCGGGCCGGCGCAGGCGCCGGAGCGGCAACCGGGGTCGGCGCCGGAGCAGGCGGCGGCGGCGGCGCGGGCGGGAACAGCTCGTAACGTGCGCCAAGCAGAATCTCGTGATTGCCCGAATGACCGACATTCACGACAGTCCCATAATCGTTATACTTACGATCATGCGTCAGTTCAGTGTACTGATACTGCGCGGTCAGCGCGAGACCCGGAACTTCAGGAACGTTATAGGCAACACCGGCCCCGACATCGAACGCAAAGCTACCATAGGTACCGCCGATCTGGTCGTCCGGACCCGGCGGCAGGCTGACATGCTGGAACTTCTGCCACATGTAACCGACACCGCCACCGACGAACGGAACGAAGTTGGTGCCGGTCGGAATGTCGTAATACCCGTTCAGCAACATGCCATAGGTGTTCACGCCACCATGCACACGTGTGCCGCCGTAAATCGCGCTATCGGCCTTGCGGGTGCTGTTGCGGAAATAATTACCATCGAGCTCGACCCGGAAGCCATTTCCGAACCCGTAGCCGACGCCGACCTGACCTGCCACATCGGGGCGGAACACCAGGCTGCCGTTGTTACCAGTGAATGCGGGTGCCACCGAATATTTCTGGCTCTGCATGATGCTGGTGCCGAGGCCCAGATCAACATACGGGCCGGTCACGGGCGCCGGGCCACCGGTCGCCATCTGCGCATGCGCCAACGGCGCTGCCGCAACGATCGCAGCGCCACAGGTCGCCGCGAAAAGTATTGAGCGATATTTCATAAAGCCTCCATTCGTTAACGTCGTTCAGCCATAACTGGGAACACAAAGCGCTGGTTACAACAAACTGATCTGCCTCTGATATGGCTTTGTCAATTAAGATCTTGTCATTTCAGCGGTATTTACACTTTGATGCAGGACGGCAACTCATCGCGACCCCGCCTCGCACCCAATCAACCGGAACGTCACTGCCGCATCCCCGACCACTGTGGCACCCGGTTCGGAGCGGATCAGCCATCCCCTGAACAAGGGCGCACTAACATCCTGACCACCTTGATCTTTGGCATCGGACACAGTTGCTCCTGCCCTCTGCGCGGTAACGGTCACGAAAATCGCCGCATCCGGCGTCATATCCGGCGGACGGACCATGCACGCCCCGACAGCGACGGCCAGACGCCCCTCGGTCGCGCTCGACCCCACGGGCACCTTGATCCGCCGTACCGCGCCATCCTCCTTGTCGAGCACATCGAGCACCGCGACCGGGCGGCGCAGCCACACCGGCGGCACCTGAGCCGGAGCGCCCGCATGGCTGGATTGCGTTCCGCTCGAATCCTGCCGTTTCGCGACCGCCTGGTCGGATGACGGCGCGCCACCGGTCAATCCCGGCGGCACGGTGAGCGAGGATTGCGGCAGATCCGGGGCGGCCAGCGGTGCCGTTGTCGAAGGTGCCGGTGCCGGCAACGGCGCATCGGGCACCGACGTCACGCCGGGTGAAAGCGGCATCGGCGCCATCTCGCCCGAGGCCGAGCTCTGGGCACGGCCCAAACCCGGCAGCGCGATCATCATCGCCACGCCGCAGATCAGGGCGATGCGCCCGTTCACGGTGATTTCGCGGGACCGGTCAGGCCGGGAAGCGCGGTCTTTCCACCTGCCCCCGCCGCCGGATCGGTGGCGGCCCCACCCGATTTACCCGCCGCGCCCTTCGCGGTACTGCTCGCGAAATTCGCCGCGCTGAACACGAATTTACCCAGCAGCGATTCGATGTTGATGGCCGATTGCGTCACCACGATCTGCCCGCCCGGCTTGAGCATGGTATCCGAGCCACCCGGCGCGATCGAAAGATAATCCCCGCCCAGCAACGAGGCGCTTTCGATCGCCGCACTGCTGTCCTTCGGGATCTTCACCGCCGGATCGATCATGAAATCGACGATCGCAGCATAGGTCTGCTGATTAAGCGTGGTCTTCTCGACATGTCCCACGGTCACTCCCGCAATCTTGACCGGCGAGCCGACTTTCAGCGGCCCGATGCTGCCGAACTGGGCATGAAGAACATACCCGTTGGTCGCCGTGGTATGCGTGCGCGAAAACGCGAATACGAGAAACGCAACGGCAACCACGATTACGGCAAGACCGGCGATAACTTCGGAAAGACGACGCTGCATCTGCTACTTTCTTGTGGGCGGGAAACGCGGCTGCGGCACGACGTGCGCCGCTCAGGCGTCCGGCGTCCAGGGTTCATAGTCTGCGGAGACACCGGCCCGCTGCCCGCCGAGATAATCATGCCCGCGCGGACGGTAAGCCCAAGGTGTCCCGGTCAGGTTCGGTTGATGCGGGCGCTGCCAGTCGCGCCGGCCCGCCTCCGACAACGGTGCGTCGGTGGTGAAGTGAAGCCACGCATGCCATTCGGGCGGCACCAGCGACGCCTCGCGCGCCCCGCCGGCATACATCACCCACCGCCGCGCCCGACCATCCGGCCGCGTGGCATGGCGTTCCTCGAAATACTGATTGCCCACCCCGTCCCGCCCGACCGCCCCGCCATGCCGCCACGTGTTCAGCACAAGACCGGGATTCGCTAGCAACGCCCGCCACCCACCCAGCGACGCGAGGCTCGGCGCCTCATGCGCGCCCGCAGATACGGCTTTCCTGCCGTGCCGCCGGCTCCGAAGCGACGGCATTTTGGGGTCGGAAGACTTCATGAATGTCTTTATATAGGAACGGTCGGGATCGGTCCATCCATGTCGCGTCGCAGCACGAAGCCGGGTTATCCACAATATTTTGTGGTCCGCTCCCCGCTTATCCACAACATGCCGCAAATCCGATCTGGAACCAGCGGTCGAAACAGGTTAGAGTTACGTTATGTTCAAAGATCGCGCAGCCTCCGGTCGCCCCCTTGTCCCATCGGCATGGCGCGGCGTTCGCCTGCGTCGTCTCGAAATCGGGGCCGACCCCGATCATCCCGCCGAGCCGACCATCATCCCCGCCGCCTGGCCGGACCAGTCCGCCGCCGGCCTGGTCGCCCTGCGCCGCTCGCCCCGCGCGATCACCGCCGCCGAAGCCGCCGCCGCCTGGATCGACCCGATCGCCGCGACCACGACAGACAACGAGCCGATCGGCCCCGCCCTGCACGACCTCCTGATCAGCCGGCGCGCCGCACCCTCCCCCGGCCTGTGGCGCGGCCAGCCGGAGGCAATTCCCGGCTTCGTGTTCAATCTGCCAATGTTTCTCGATGAGACGGCAGGGTTCGACATCGAGGGATTCACCCGCGCGGTCGAACTCGCGGTCACGGCGCTCAGCCATGCCAACCCCAACGCCCAGCGTCTCGCGCTCGGCATGGCCGATCTGGCGCTGTTGCTCGCGCGCCTCGATCTCGATTACGCAAGCGAGGCCGCCCACGCCGTCGCGGCCACCCTGGCCGGCCTGCTTGCCGCCCACGCCGATATCGCATCGGCTGGCCTGCTCGCCCGCGGCATCGCCCCCGGCACCCCGATCACCGGCGCCCCGCTGCCCGCACGCTGCGCGATCGCAGGCCTCACCCAGGCCGCAACCGCCGCCCAGACGCAGGCAGCCCGTCTCGCGCTGCGCCAGCATCGCAGCCTCACCGGCATCATGCCGCCCGGCCCGGTCGAAGTCCTGCTCGGCGTCGAGACCATCGGCATCGCCGCCCCGCTCTCGGCCCTCTCGGGCGACGGATCGCTCGCGTCCTGGGCGCGCGCACGTCTCGCCGCGAAAGGCTGCCCCGCCGAATCCGCCCTCGCCGCCACCCTCGCGGGCAGCGACCCGTTCGGCGTCCCCGACCGCGCCGCGTCGCAGACCATGCACGCCGCCGTCGCCCCGTTCTGCGCCCTCCTGCCGGAATTGCCGACAACCCTGCCCCAGCGCGCCGCCCAGCCCGGCATCGGGCGCGACAAACTACCCACCCGCCGGGGCGGCTACACCCAGAAAATTGCCATCGGCGGTCACAAACTCTATCTGCGCACCGGCGAATACCCCGATGGCCGGCTGGGCGAAATCGCCGTCACCCTCCCCCGCGAATCGGCGGCATTCCGGGGCATGGCGGAAGCCTTCGCCAGCGCCGTCAGCCTCGGCCTGCAGCATGGCGTCCCCCTCGAAGACTTCGTCGACGAATTCGCCTTCACCCGGTTCGGCGTCTCCGGCCCGGTCGAAGGCGATTCCGCCATCACCCAGGCCAGTTCCCTGCTCGACTACATCTTCCGCCACCTCGCAACCAATTATCTTGGCCGTCACGATCTGTCCGGCGCGGCCGAGGACCTGCCCGACACCTCCGCGCCGCCGCCGCGTCTGCCGCTCGACCTGCCGGAATCCGAAATGCGGCCCCGACGCCAGCGCCCCGCCCTCAAGCTGGTGAGCTGAACATGAGCATCACCGCGCGCCTGACCGAACTCGGCATCGTCCTGCCGACACCGGCAAGGGCGGTCGCCAACTACGTTCCGGTGGTGATCGCCGCCGGCGTCGCCATCGTCAGCGGCCAGTTGCCGCTCCACGCCGGCGTGCTCATCGCCACGGGCAAGCTCGGCGATACCGTGGATGACGCAACCGGCATCCGCGCCGCGCGCGCCTGCTTCATCAACATCCTCGCCCAGCTCGATGCCGAACTGATCGACGGTCTCGCCTCGGTCGCCCGGGTCGTCCGCCTCGGCGGCTTCATCGCCGCCACTCCCGGCTACACCGGCCACGCCAAAATCATGAACGGCGCGTCCGACCTCGCGGTGGATGTCTTCGGCGAGGCCGGCCGTCACGCCCGCTCGACCATCGGCGTCGCCTCCCTGCCGCTCGATGCCCCGGTCGAGGTCGAAGGGATGTTCCTGCTGCGCTGATCCCGCTCGATTGCACCGCGCCGTCCGCTCGCGTATCTCGCGGCAGAACCGACAGCCCAGGAGTCAACTATGAGCGCCATCGCCGATATCGTCGCCCGCGAAATCCTCGACAGCCGGGGCAACCCCACCGTCGAAGTCGACGTGATGCTCGATTCCGGCGCCATGGGCCGCGCCGCCGTCCCCTCCGGCGCGTCGACCGGCGCGCATGAAGCGGTCGAGCTGCGCGACGGCGACAAATCCCGCTACGGCGGCAAGGGCGTCACCAGGGCCATCGCCGCGATCGAACGTGAAATCTTCGATGCGATCGGCGGGATGGACGCCTCCGAGCAGGTCATGATCGATGAGTTGATGATCGATCTCGACGGCACGCCCAACAAATCCCGCCTCGGTGCCAACGCCATCCTCGGGGTTTCCATCGCCATCGCCAAGGCCGCCGCCGACGATCTCGGCATCCCGCTCTACCGTTATCTCGGCGGCAGCTTCGCCCGCACCCTGCCGGTGCCGATGATGAACATCATCAACGGCGGCCAGCACGCCGACAACCCGATCGACATCCAGGAATTCATGATCCAGCCGGTCGGCGCCGCCAGCCTGGCCGATGCCGTCCGCATGGGGTCCGAGGTATTCCACGCGCTGAAAAAAATCCTCCACGATGCCGGTCACAACACCAATGTCGGCGACGAGGGCGGCTTCGCCCCCGGCCTGAAATCCGCCGAGGAAGCATTGGGCTTCATCAGCCGCGCCGTCGAGCAGGCGGGCTACCGCCCCGGTGACGATATCGCCTTCGCGCTCGACTGCGCGGCCAACGAATTCTACAGAGAGGGCAAATACCACCTCGAAGGCGAAGGCAAGGTGCTCGATGCCGCCGGCATGACCGCCTACATCGCCGACCTCGCCGGCAAATTCCCGATCATCTCGGTCGAAGACCCGCTCGCGGAAGACGATTGGTCCGGCTGGGCCCATTTCACCAGCGAACTGGGCGGCAAACTGCAAGTGGTCGGCGACGATCTGTTCGTCACCAACCCCACCCGCCTGCGCCGCGGCATCGAGGAGCGTTCCGCCAACGCCATCCTGATCAAGCTCAACCAGATCGGCACGATCACCGAAACCCTCGAAGCCGTCGACCTCGCCCACCGCGCCGCCATGGCCTGCATCATCAGCCACCGCTCCGGCGAAACCGAAGACGCCACGATCGCCGACGTCGCCGTGGCGGTCAACGCCGGCCAGATCAAGACCGGCAGCCTCGCCCGCAGCGACCGCACCGCGAAATACAACCAGCTCATGCGCATCGAAGCCGAACTCGGCACCACCGCCCGCTTCGCCGGTCGCACCATCCTCCGTCGATAGGCACATGCGATCAGCGGGGGCCGATGAGCAGGGTTGGCTCCCGTCACGCACGCTAGAAATTTTATGTCGCCTCCCATTCGATCAGCCTCAACTTATTTCCAATCCGCACCGATCAAGAAAAAGTGTCCCTCCTCGCGCGGCTCACCGGTTCCAAACCTTTGACTCTGCCGACATTCCGCTCCTAGCCTCGCTTCCAGCGCATAGGAGGCATGATGTACGACGGCAACACGATCCCTTTCACCACCGTCACGCATCTCACCAAACAATACGGCGCCCGCACCGCGCTGACCGATATCTCCTTCGTCGTCGGTCCCGGTGAAATCGTCGGCCTGCTCGGTCCCAACGGGGCCGGCAAAACCACATTGATCGGCTGCCTGCTCGGCTTCCTGCTGCCATCCTCAGGCAGCGTTCATCTGTTCGGCGAAAATGCCGCCGAGCTCTCACCCGCCGGTCGCGGGCGCACCGGCTTCGTCCCCCAGACCATGACCGGTTTCGGCTGGTTCAAGGTCGGTGAACTGATCGCCTATCTCGGTAAATTCTACGCCACCGATCCCGGACTCCCACCCGCCTGGCTGCTGGACTGGGCCGATCTCGACATGAAAGCCCGGGTCAAATCCCTCTCCGGCGGCCAGAAACAGCGCCTCGCCATCGTCCTCGCCATGCGCCACGGCCCCGACCTTCTGATCCTCGACGAACCCGTGGCCAGCCTCGACCCGCAGGCCCGGCGCGACTTCATGGCCCTGCTGGTGACATTCTGCGCGCAGGAGGGCCGCAGCGCGATCATTTCCTCCCACATCCTCTCGGATCTCGAAAAAATCGCCACCCGCGCGATCTTCATGCGCCACGGTCGCCTCATCCACGACACGCCGATGAGCCGCTTCCGCAGCTCCGCCCGCTGGATCACCGCCCCGCGCGACGCCCTGCCCGAAACCCTCGCCTGCCTCGCCGAAGACCGCGCGACCGGCGCCCTGCTGGTCGATGGCTGGGATGACCATCACGCTACCCTCCTCACCGCCACCCTCGGCACCCCGCCCGAAATCCGCATCCCCGATCTCGAAACCGCCTTCCTGGAAATGACAAGGTGAGCCACAGCCCCCGCCTCATCCGCGCCGCCCTGCGCAACTACGTCTCGGCGGTCTTCATCCGCGAAAATCCCATGCTGATATCAGCCGTGTTCATGACGGTCGCAGCCACGGCGGCCTTCGAAAAAGCCTCCCGCATCGCGGCGCATGGCGGCGCCACCGCCTTGTTTGCCCACCGCACCGCCTTCGTGTTTTTCTGGTGGTATGTCGCGTTCTATCTCCCCGCCTGCCTGATGTTCCATTATTGGCGGCAGGTGCGCTCCAACCTCGCCGTCTCGATACCGCATCTCAAAGACACCGAGTTCACCGCACTCGTCCTTCTTCTCGTGCCAGTCGGCATCGCATTCGCAGCCCCCCTGATCCTGCTCCACGCCCCCGTTTGGGGTGCCATCGCCCTTGCCACGGTAGCCATGGCGGGCGGCAGCGTAATGAGCTTCGGTGTTCCGAACGGGCAGTCCCGAAAGGTGGCTCTGTCCAAGGCAGTTCTCTTTCTCCCCCTCATGCTGGCCGGTTCCCAACCGCAATATCTCAGGCTCATCCTGTTCGCGGCCCCGCTTCCAGCGGGCGTGATCACACTCGCCGCCGCCGCGTTCATCGTGTCAGGATTGCGGTTCTACCCGGCCCGCGCCGCCGAAGAAGCCGAGCGCGCCGAACATCGCGCCGATTTGGCCGCTGCCCGGCCTCGTCGCACCAGCCCGATCGTCACCCTGTTCGACGTGATCTTCCGCGTCATCACCTGGAAACCCGCCTTCATGGCCGACCGACCGATGCCGGGCACGCTCGGCGTCCGATCGGGTCCGATCGGCACTGTTCTGGTCCAGGGCCTCCAGATGGCGCTATTGCTGTTCTACATGCCCGCCTTCGCCTGGGTTCAGGGCCATGACTTCATGAAGGCCCTCATCCAGACCGCTCCGCAATCCCTCGGCTTCTTCGGGGCCATCACCATCTTCGGCTCCGGCCAATGGCTGCTCGACCGCTCGGACTGGCCGCCCCTGTTCATGGCCGGGCGCTACGGCGGCAGAAGCGGCTTTTCGCAGGCGATGTCGAACGCCTTTCGCATGAGAGCGATCGAACTCGCCCTCATCGATGCCCTCCTGCTCACCGGTGCCGCCCTCGCTCTCGGCATCATCGATCCCCCGGATGCGATCCCAACCGCCCTGTCCAGTTTCGCCCTGATCTTCGGCGCTAGCTACGGCGCGAGCCTGCCCCTGCTCTGGCACGAAATCGGCGGCCGGGGCTTCACCATGGCACTCGCTCTCGCCGGTGGATTGGGCACGATGGAGATACTCGGCACCGGCCTCCTGCACCACAGCCCCAGGCTCTGGGCGATCGCCGCCACGATCATGATATTCGCCTGCGGCCTCGCCATGTCCCGCATCGCTCCCCGGCGCCTCACGACCATGGACTGGCCGATCGAAAGCCCCTCGCCCGCATAACGCCGCCTCTGGCGTCCCCGCGCCGGTTCGGGCACGATAGCGCCGAATTTCGGGGGAAGATTCCATGCGACGCGCTCACGCCATCAAAACCGGCCTCATCGGTCTGGCCGCCCTGTCACTGAGCGGTCCCGCCCTCGCCGCCGGCCTCATCCGCGCCCCCGCCGTGCCGCAGCCCACCGCCCCCGGCGATCTGGTCGGCATCGTCCTCGAAAACACCCTCACCCGTGCCGAGCCGCCGCGCTACATCACGTTCGGCACCGCCTTCGCTCCGGGGCAACTCCCCCAGGGCGAGGGCATCGCGGCGATCGTCGGCGGCAGGACCGAACCCGCCCAGATCGACGTCAAAAACCGCTACCCGGACGGTTCGGCCCTGTTCGGCATCGTCACCCTGCGCACCCCGTCGATCGCCAGCGGTGCCGATGCCGCCGTCATGCTCCGCAAGGCCGCCCTGACCCCCGGCGCCATCGCCATCCTCCCCGCCCTGCAGAAACACGACATCACCATCACGCTCGCCCTGACCAACCCCGGCATGCCGACCAGCTATGTCACCGTCGATGCCGCCAAACTCCTCGCCAGCGCCCGGTCCGCCGACCGGACGAGCCCGTGGCTCACCGGCGACCTCGTCTCCGAAACCCGCGTCTCGCAACATATCCGCGGCTCGCTCCGCCTGGTGCTGGACATCCGCGCCTATGCCAGCGGCACGATCGCCGCCGATGTGCAACTCGACAACGACATCGCGATGAGCCCGAAGGGGGGTGCCGAAACCTACGGCATCACGATCGCCCAGAACGGCAAACCGGTCTTCGCGGTTCCCCGCATCCACCAGTTCCAGTATCAGGACTGGCACACCATCATCCGCTCCGGGGGCCGGGTGCCGATCAACGTGGTCCACGACATCGCCGCAATGGAACGCACCGGCATCATCCCCGCCTACGATCTCGGCATCGGCATCCCCCGCGCCGACCTCCTCCGCGAACTCAAGGACGTCAGCGCCCCCGGCTGGGATGCCCCGCTCGCGGTCAATGGCGTCACCCAATACATGCCGATGGTCGGTGGCCGTGGCAGTATCGGCCCGACCACCGCCGCCAACGCGGTCTGGCTGATCACCCAGAATCCGGTCGCCGCCGAATACGCCATCGGTCAGGCGGATGCCTCAGGCGCAGTCCCCTGGCATTTCTTCGACGTAAAGACCGGCACTTTCGTCACCACCGCCGATTACCCCAATCTCTGGACCGACGGTCGCGGCGGCCCGCATTCCTACACCACCGGCCTCACCCAGCAGGTCGACCCCAAAACCGGCTGGCACCCCGATGTCGCCCACGAACCCGACCTCGCCTTCATCCCCTATCTCCTCACCGGCCGGCGCTACTATCTCGACCAGCAGAACGCCGAGGCCGATTACTCCGAAGTCGGCCAATGGCCCGCACCGCAGGCGCGCAACGAAGGCGAAGGCATCATCGTCGGCCCCGGCGAACAGGTCCGCGGCGCTGCCTGGAGCCTGCGCGAAGTCGCCGACGCCGCCTATATCGACCCCGACGGTTCACCGATGCGCCATTATTTCCAGACCATGATCGCCAACAACATGGCCTATCTGAAACGCAACATCCCCGCCTGGACCAAAAAAGAAGGCGAGGCTTATGGATACATCATCGGCAACTACGGGGACTCGGGCATGATGGCTCCCTGGCAGCAGGACTATTTTGCAACAACCATGGCGACCATGACGCGGCAGCACGTGCCAGGAGCGGGCGGTGTTCTAGCCTGGGAGGATCACTTTCTATCCGGCAGTATCATTAAGGCCCATCCCGGTTTCAACCCGCGCAATGGCATTGCATACAATCTCAAAGTCTATCATCCCAAAACGCGGATTCACTTCAAGACTTGGGCGGAAATCGATCAGGCCACCCGCGAAGCCGGCCAATCCAACGGCACCGGCTGGGCGCATAGCGAGGGCGACTACGGCATGACCCGCATGGCCGCCCTCGCCAGCGTCTTCAACGCAACCGGTGCCCCCACCGCCCTGCAAGGCTACCAATGGGTGATCCATAGCGGCGCGCCCTACACCAACACCGCCGGCCTCCAATCGACCCCGCAATTCTGGATCGTGCCGCTGAGCGGAAGGCCAAGGAAGTAAAGGACTTCTTTTTTTGCAAAAAAAAGAAGCAAAAAAACTCTTGTTTATCCTGGCTCAAGCCTTTCAACCGCCCGTAGCCCAGATCAAAAAAGTTTTTTGCTTCTTTTTTACAAAAAAGAAGTCCTCCCTTCCTTTACGTCAAGCCACCGGCGTCGAAGCCGCCGCCTTGAGCGCCGCGAACAATGTCCCGCCCTTCATCACCCCCAACCCGGTGCAGGCATCCCATCCCGGCCCCGCGCTGTACCCGAGCGTCGAACCCGCCGGGATATTATTACCCTGGGTGATATCCCGAAACGCCGCCTCATGCGCATAAAGCGCCGGGTTGACGAACCCGAGCCGGCTGCCCCGCGCCGCGTTCACCAGCGCGAAAAACCCGGCCCATAACGGCGCCACCGCGCTCGTCCCCCCCACCGCGAAGGTCTGGCCATCCACCGTCACCTGATATCCGGTATTCGGGTCGGCATCCGCCGCCACATCCGGCACCCCGCGCCCGGTCCCGCCGGTGCTGACATTCACCGGCAGCTTCACCCCGGCCTGAAAGGCGGGTACCGGAAACACCGTCGAAATCCCGCCGCCCCCGCCGCTGGTCCCATTGTTCCACACCGATTCGGCGGTAATCGTCCCCCCCGAAACCGTAATCGCGGTCCCGCCACAGCCCACGACATGCGGGCTGGATGCCGGAAAATCGACATGCACCGCCCCATCGCTCAACCCGTCGGTCGCAAGGTTATCGCCCGAAGCCACCGTCACGGTCACACCCGCCATCGCCGCATCCTGCAATGCCGAGTTCAACGAATTGCGCCCCTGCGTCGAATAGCTCGACTCCGGCCCGCCCCAGCTGATCGACATCACGGATGGCTTGTTGGTGGTATCGGTCGCCGCCGCACTCACCGCATCGGTAAACCCGGCATCGGTATTCGGCGTGAAATACACCGCCAGCTTCGCCCCCGGCGCAATGCCCCCGGCCACCTGAATATCGAGCCCGACCTCGCCATCCGCCGAATCCGGCGTCGTGGGCGCATTGCTCCCGCCATCGACACTCACCGCAACCACGGTCGGCGGCTTCAATCCCATCGCCGCGAAGGCGGTCGTGATATCGCTCTCATGATACCCGCCCCCCAGCTCGATGATCGCAATGCACTCTCCCGCCCCGTCCGGCGAGGTCGGAATCCCGTAAAACCCCCCAACCTGGTTCGGCAGATACGTCGTCGATGCCGCCTGCGCGCTCTTGATCAGCCGCTGCAACCGCGGCTGCGCCACCGGCCTGGTATCCAGCCCGAGCACCGATTCCACGATCCCCGCAATATCCGATCGCAGCTTCAACGCCCCGGTATACCCGCGAAACTTCGCCTGATCGCCGGAAAACCAGTGCAGATCGACCTTGAACGCCGCCTGCATCGCCGCGGCACTGCCCGCCAGCCGCACCAGACGACGGCGTGCATCCGCCTCGATCACCTCCAGACCATGATCGGCGGCAAACGCCTTGATCGTCTCGATATCGTCATGATGCCGCTCGGCCCGATCCGCCAGCACCGCCTCATGCGAGACGAAACGGCCCGAAACCGGTCGCGGCTTGACATAAACACTAACCTCCACGCGCTCGCCATCCGCCAGCTTCTCGTGGCGATGGGCACGCGCAGGCATCTCGTGGCGGCTATCCGGAAACTCGACATAATGCTGTTCGGCCATGGGTCACTCCTGATTGACGGGGCGAACCATGCCGGAAACACCCCCGGGTGGGCAAGCGCAATTCGTTAGTTATCGACAAGTTAATGTTTATATAAATAACGACGCATTAGCCGCCGTTCGGTATCGCGAAACCCGAGGCTCTCATAAAGCCGGTAGGCCCGCTCATTATGTTTCTCGACCTCCAGCATCATCACCCGCACCCCGCGCTCCCGCGCCGCCGCCACCGCCGCCTCCACCGCCACCCGCCCCAACCCGCGCCCGCGCACCTCCGGCACCAGATAAATATCATCGATGAACGCATCCGTGCCGCCATGCTCCGGACTGTAGCCGAGCGACAACACGAAATACCCGACAATCCCACCCTGCCACCGCAACAAATAGGTCGGCGCCAACGCCGCATCCCCCACACCATGCACACTCGCCGCCGTCGCCGCCTCCGCCGCCGCATCCATCGGATGCCCATCCTCGACATGAAAAGCCCGCGCCAACGCCAACAGCACCGGAATGTCATCCGGTCGCGCGAGCGTTGCCGTCAATGGGGGCAAATCGGGCGCGGTCATGGACGGAAGTAAGTAAAGAAGTACTTCTTTTTTGTAAAAAAGAAGCAAAAAACTTTTGTTATCTGGGTCTCTGGCTTTTTCACGGGCAGTGACCCATATTAAAAAAGTTTTTTTGCTTCTTTTTGTTCACAAAAAGAAGTCTTACCTCGCCTTCCCTCGCCCCACCCTCACCGCATCCGCGCACTCATCGTCTCCGCCTCGATCGCATTGAGCAGCGCCGCCCCCGCATCCCGCCCGATCAACCGCATCAGGCTGAATTTCTTCTTCGGCCCGATGAAATCCGGTTTCGCCCGCTCTCCGGCCCGCTCGGTGATCACGCCGCGCACATCGCCGAACCCGTCGATCAGCCCGAGATCCTTCGCCTTGTCGCCCAGCATGTACGACCCATCGAAAATCGCCGCCTCATGCCCCTCGATCGCCGCACCCCGCCGCGCCCGCACCCAGTCCTTGAACGAATTATGAATATCGTCGAGCAATTCCCGATTGAACCGGGCGTCCTCCTCGCGCTCCGGCGAAAACGGATCGTTGCGCAGCTTGTTCTCCCCCGCCGTGATCACCCGCCGTTCGATCCCGTAACGCCGGATCAACTGATGCACCCCGAACCCGCCGCCGATCACCCCGATCGAGCCCACGATGCTCATCCGGTTCGCCAGAATCTCATCCGCCGCACAGGCGATCCAATACCCGCCCGACGCGCCGACATCGCCGATGATCGCCACCACCCGCACCCCGGTCTCCTCGGCCTTGCGCCGGATAAACCGCCCGATCAGATCCGACTGAACCGGCGACCCGCCGGGGCTTTCGATCGCAAGGATCAGCAGGTTTTCCCCGGCCTTGGCCGCATCGAACCCCCGGGTCAGCGGTGCCGCAAACCGGTCCAGATTGACCGCACCCTCCCGCGCCGCGATCACGCCGGACATGCGGATCACCGGCACGGTCCGGGGCGTCCAGGGCAGTTTCCTACGCAGCGTCGCCATATCCATCATGGCAGCAGAGCCAGCGCCCGCAGGCTGCGCTGCATCTCCGCCGGCAGCGCATCCGCGCGCATCGCTTCGCTCATCGTGATATCCATCGGCGCGTCCTCCTCGGTCAGATATCGCCAGCCCTGAAACGGCCGCATCGGCCGCGCGGCGACCCGGACCAGATGTGGGTCGAGCACCAACCCGGCACAACGCGTATCATCATCCCACCGATCCTCGATCACGTCGAGCACGAGCTGCCGCGCCAGAATCGCCCCGCTGATGACCCAGTAGATCGACCCGCCATCCACCAACTCAGCCGCCCGGCGTGGAAAACTGCGCGTCTGATGCCGCAGCGGCGGCCGCACAACCGCCCGCTCCCGCTGGATGTCCGCCAGATGCAAGACATCCCGCACCCCGACCGCCAGCTTGAGCAGATGAATCACGCGGCACGTCGCCCATCACCTTGGCCTTGGGCAATCGCCTGCCAGATCCGCTCCGGCGTCGCCGGCATGTCGATCGCCCGCACCCCGTCCTCCGCCAGCGCATCGATCACCGCATTGATCAGGGCCGGCGGCGACCCCACCGCCCCCGCCTCGCCCGCACCCTTCACCCCCAACGGGTTTGACGCGCACGGAATCTCGACGAACTCGACCTCGATATCCGGCAGATCATCCGCGCGCGGCAGCGCATAATCCATCAGACTGCCCGAAACCAGCTGCCCGGTCTCGGAATCATAGGCGGTGTTTTCCAGCAACGCCTGCCCCAACCCCTGCGCCACGCCGCCATGAACCTGCCCGCGCACGATCATCGGATTGACGATCGTGCCGACATCGTCGCACACCAGATAGCGCACCACCGCAACCACCCCGGTCTCCGGATCGACCTCGACCTCCGCGATATGGCAGCCGTTCGGGAAGGTATGCTTGTCGATCTTCGCGATCTCGGCGGTATCGAGCGGATTGCCCGCCGCGCCCTCCCCCGCGCTCTCATGCAGAACCGCGGCCAGCGACACCAGATCGATCTCGCGGTCGGTCCCGACAATCCGGAACCGCCCCGCCTCGAATTCGATATCGGCAATCGCCGCCTCCAGATGCTCCGCCGCCGCCGCGCGCCCCTTCTCGATCACGCTCGACGCCGTCAGCACGATCGCCTGCCCCTCGGAATACAGGCTGCGCGCCCCGCCGGTGCCGCCGCCCTGCGGTATCGCATCGGTATCGCCCTGACGGATGCGGATCTTCTCGGGATCGATCCCCAACCGGTCATTGACCAGTTGCACATAAGCGGTCTCGTGCCCCTGTCCGGTCGACTGGGTACCGACGAACACGTCCACGAACCCATCCCGCGTGAACCTGATTTCCGCCCGTTCCTCCGGCGCGCCCCCGGTCGCCTCCAGATAATACGCCATCCCGATCCCGCGCCGCTTCCCCGCCGCCGCCGAAACCGCCCGCCGCGCGGCAAACCCTTCCCAATCCATGATATCGAGCGCCCGCTCCAGCACCTGATGGAAATCGCCCGAATCATAAGGCTGGTTCATCGCCGAACGATACAGCATCGCACTCGCGGGCACGAAATTGAGCCGCCGCAATTGCGCCCGATCCACCCCGACCTCACGCGCCGCCGCATCGATCAGCCGCTCAACCAGATAATTGCTCTCCGGCCGCCCCGCCCCGCGATAGGCATCGACCGGCACGGTATTGGTGAACACCCCGCGCACCTGCGCATGGATCGCCTTGAACCCGTAAACCCCGGCCAGCACCTTGGTCCCCGCCATGGTCGGAATGAACGGCCCGAAATTCGACAGATACGCCCCCATATTCGCAATGTTGCGCACCTTCATCGCCAGAAACCGGTTCTCGCCATCCAGCGCGAGTTCGGCCTCAGTAACGTGATCCCGCCCATGGGTATCCGAAAGGAACGCCTCACCCCGCTCGGAGGTCCATTTCACCGCCCGCCCCAGCTTGCGCGCCGCGTAGCAGACCATGGCATGCTCCGGATACACGAACAGCTTCATCCCGAACCCGCCGCCCACATCCGGCGTGATCACCCGGAACCGGTCGGGCTCGACCTTGAACACCGCCTGGCTCAGGCACCCTTTGAGCAGCCAGCCGCCTTGGGTATTGGTCGTCAGCGTCCACCGCCCGTCCTCGAAACTCGCCCGCGCCGCGCGCGGCTCCATCGAATTGACGATGATCCGGTTGTTGACCACACGAATTTTCGTCACATGCGCGGCCCTGGCAAACTCCGCCTCCACCGCCGCCGCATCGCCCACCGCCCAGTCGAACACCAGATTATCCGCAACCCCGTCCCATACGCGCGGCATCCCCGGCTCCTGCGTGCGCGCCAGTTCGGTCACCGAGGGTTTCATGTCATAAACGACATCGACCGCTTCGGCGGCATCCCGCGCCGCCTGCGCCGTCTCAGCCACAACAAACGCCACCGCCTCACCGACATGACGCACCACGCCCGAGGCCAGCACCGGACGATCCGCATCCGCCCGTGGCGTGCCATCCTGATTTTTGATCGGCACCATGCAGGGAATCGCCCCCACCCCATCCGCCGCCAGATCCGCCGCGGTGAACACGCCCATCACCCCCGGCATCGCCCGCGCCGCCGCGACATCGAGCGAAACGATCGCCGCCGCCGCATGGGGCGAACGCACCACCTGCACATACAAGGCACCGTCATTCGGCACATCGTCGGTATATTGCCCCGCCCCCCGCAGAAGCCGCGAATCCTCGACCCGCTTGACCGGTTGCGCCACGCCGAATTTCACCATCGCCGAAACCCCATCATGTTGATTTTAAAGCACCCGCCAACCGCAGCCGCCGGGCTGACACCGCATCATCCGCCACAGGATATGGGGTGGTCCCGAAAATACAATAGACATTCCCAACCTGCCGCTCCGCCCCAAACCGCCGCTTGCCGCCCCGCCCGGAATGCCCCATCTCCGCAACGAGGAGATCACCATGCAGATCAACGCCGACCTGACCCGCCCCGCCATCGTCGATTCCACAACGCTCGACTGGGTTCCCTCCCCCATCGCCGGCATCGAACGCCGCATGCTGGAACGCGACGGCGCGGAGGTCGCCCGGGCCACCTCCCTGGTCCGCTACGCCCCCGGCTCCGCCTTCAGCCCCCACCGCCACGATGCCGGCGAGGAATTCCTCGTCCTCGACGGCGTCTTTTCCGATGAAACCGGAGACTTCCCCGAAGGCTACTACATCCGCAACCCACCCGGCTCGCGCCACACCCCCGCCAGCGCGCCCGGCGCGATCATCCTGGTCAAACTCCGCCAAATGCCCGAGGCCGAAACCCAACCCCTCCGTATCGACACGCGCAACCCCGCCCTCTGGCATCCCATCGCCGAGAGGCTCGAACACGCCATGCTGTTCGACGCCCCGTGGGAACGCGTCGACCTCCTGCGCCTCGCCCCCGGCCACACCGGCGCGCCCGAAACCTTCCCCGGCGGCGTCGAAATCTTCATCGTCACCGGCAGCGCCACGATCGACGATCACCCCCGTTCGAGCGGCACATGGCTGCGCTTCCCACCCGGCGCCACACTCCGCCTCGCCAGCGGCACCGGCGCCACGATCTACCGCAAAACCGGCCATCTCGCCGCGCAATAACCCCCATGCATGACCTGATCATCGTCGGTGCCGGCCTCGCCGGTCTCGCCCTCGCCGCCCGCGCCGCCGCCACGGGGCTCGACGTCGCCCTCCTCGAAGCCCGCCAGCGCACCGGCGGGCGCATCCTCGCCCACCGCACCGAACACGCCACCTACGATCTCGGACCTGCCTGGATCTGGCCCGACATGCAGCCCCTGCTCGCCCGCGCCGTCGCACAGGCAGGGCTTGCCCTGTTTCCCCAAACCGAAACCGGCGGCCTCGTCGTGCAGGACCGCAACGGCACCATCCAGCGCCTGCCCCACGGCTTCGCGCAGAACCCGCCGAGCATGCGCATCCTCGGCGGCATCGCCGCCCTCGCCGCCCATTACGAAGCTGGCCTGCCGCCCGGCACACTCCGCCTGAACCATAATGTCACCGGCCTGACCGCCTCGGAAAACGCCATCGCCGTTTCCTGCACCACGCCGGCCGGCACCGCCACATTCCACGCCCGCCGCATCGCCCTCGCTTTGCCGCCGCGCCTCGCCGCCACCCTCGCTTTCGCACCGTCGCTGCCCGAACCACTCCAGCGCCGCCTCGCCGCCATCCCGACCTGGATGGCCGGCCACGCCAAAGCCCTCGCTCTGTACGACACCGCCTTCTGGCACAGCGCCGGCCTTTCCGGCGACGGTTTCAGCCAGATCGGCCCGCTCGGCGAAATCCACGATGCCAGCGTCCCCGGCGTCGCCGCCGAAGCGGCCCTGTTCGGCTTCTTCGCCTGGCCCGCCGATCTCCGCGCCGCCCGCAGCCTGTCCCTGAAATCCGCCATCACCACCCAGCTCGCCGCAATGTTCGGCCCCGAAGCCGCCACCCCGCGCGACCTGATCATCCAGGACTGGTCGACCGAACCCCACACCGCCACAAGGTCGGACGCCGCCAGCCCCACCAGCCACCCATCCTACGAACCCATCGCCCTGCCGCCACCTTGGCACCCCCGGCTCATCCTGTCGGGCGCCGAATCCGCCCCCGATTTCGGCGGCTACCTCGAAGGTGCCCTCGCCGCCGCCGCCGCCGTTCCACTCGCAGCGACCGCTACCGACCCACTCGCCGCAACCCCGGCAGGCCCCCTCAATTGACCCGGTCCACCGCATCCCGCCGCGCCGCTAGCGCCGCCATGATCACCGGCAACCCCGCCCGCACCCGCTCGGCAAATTGCGCGTCCTCGGCATCCTCGGCACGCGCCGCCACCACCCAGTCATGAAACTGCGCCACCGTCTCCACCAGCGCCGAATCCCGCGCCACCAACTCCCGCAATAACTGCCCCTCATCGCGATGCGCCTGCCACACCCGGTCCATCTCCGGCACCGGCGCATTGCGAATACTGGTCTCCACCGCCCCGATCGCCTCACCCGCCCGCGTCAGCGCCTGCACATGCGCGACGGCGGCCCGATCAGGAAACGGCTGCTCGCGCGTCGGCGACGGCAGATGCACCCGCCGATACCCCGCCTCCAACGCCGCCAGATGCGCCCGCGCCAACCCCAGCAGTTCGGAAAGCTTCGCCCGGATCAGCAGATCATCCGCCCGCAGCCGGTTCTCCGCCCGATACCAGTTATACCCCCACCCGTTCAGCAACAGCGTCGCGGTCTCACCGGCCGACATCATTTGACCGGCTTGTCCCACTCGCCCGCCGGCACCATCCCCATCCCGCCGATATTGAACGGCGCGCCGATCGCCATATTCGGCGCCGAAACCAGCCCGCGCTCCGCCATCCGCAACGCAGTATAATACCGCACCGCCTCCAGCGGCGTCAGCCCGAACGCCCGCAGCGAAATCAACTCGCGCATCCGCTCGTCCTTCGGCAAAATCAGCAGCTTCACGTCGTTCAGCCGGATGCCGTAAATATCCAGAAAATCCCCGAGATGCTGCTTCAGCAGTTCCGCAATCTCGCCGATATGCTCATTGACGTTCTCCAGCGGCGTCACCTGCACCACCTGATTGACCGCCTGCTCCACCACCGGCCCGGCATAATCGGTCACTTCCTGGGCATTGATATACAGCCCCGCGAACGGCATATGCGTCACCAGCTTCAGCGCATCGTCCTTGGTGTCGATGTGGATGTAATAATCGACCTGATAAATCAGCTCCGCCATCTCGCGCGAGGTCGCAATCCCCTTCGCCCGCGCCACGATCTTCGCCCGATTGATATAAATCGTCTCATACTGCCACGGACTCGCCCCCGAAAAGAACGCCTGGGTGATCGACCCCAGCAACGGCTTGTCCGGCGTCGTGATCGGATACTGCCCGGTATCATAAACATTCAAAACCGCACCCCGCGACTTCAAAACCGCGAAATGATTGCTCTCAACCGTCAGCAACGACCCCGAAACAATATTCTCGTCGGGATATTTATAAGCCAGAATATTCGGCCCCATCGCATCCGTGCCATCCGGCTTGAGCGTGGTAATGACCTGCCGCGTGATCGCCATGAACAACTCCCTGTTACCGCCCGATCATTTCGCGACGGCACCGGCCTGTCAAGCGTCCGGGTGGGGCAAGAAGGAAGATCAGGAAAGTACTTCTTTTTTGTAAAAAAGAAGCAAAAAACTTTTTGAGTCTGGGACTGTGCAGTTGAAATCGCCCGTGGCCCAGAATAACAGAAGTTTTTTGCTACTTTTTTACAAAAAAGAAGCCTTCCCTCCCGTCCCCTCCCCTACAACCACCCCTTCTTCCGAAACCAGAACAGAGGCGCCACCGCCGTGATCAGGATCAGCCCGAGCCCGTAAGGATAGCCGAACCGCCAATGCAATTCCGGCATATGCACGAAGTTCATCCCGTAGATCCCGGCAATCAGCGTCGGCGGAATCCCGATCACCGAAACGATCGTCAGTACCTTCATCAGGTCGCTCTGCGCGATATTGATCAGTCCCAGCGTCGCATCGAGCACGAACTGGATCTTGTCGGTCAGATGGGTGATGAACTCGTTGAGCGAGGCGACATCCTGCGTCACCGTCTTCAGCCGCGCCGTCATCGTCTCAGGCACCCAGGTCGCGACCGAGCCCATATACGGCACGATCCGCCCGATACCGAGTTGCGAATCCCGCACCAGCGAGACCGTGTTGTAAAGCTGTCCCAGCGTCGAGACCGTCTCCCGCAACTCGCCTTCCTGCTGGCGCCGCGTGGCCCCGGCATGGCGTCCGTCCGGCGAGAGCTTGATATGGAATATCCGATGCGACAACCGATCGATCTGCCCGCGCGCCTGCTCCAGCGCATCGGCCTGACGATCGACCAGCGCTTCGAGCAGCCCGACCAGAATATCCGCGCTCATCGGTTCGGCGGCAGCATCCAGCCGTTCCCAGAACCCCTGAAACGCCCGGCTCGGCGCAAACCTGATCGTCACCAGACGATCGGGGGCGAGCACAATGCCAAGCGGCGCCGGCATCACCCCGTCATTGCCGGAATACATCATCGGCATCGACATGGTCAGAACCGCCCCGCCCGGCGGCGTCGTCACCGACAACCGGCTCGACGTCTCGATCTCCATTAAATCAGCCTCGTTCGGCACCGCAAGGCCGGTCGCCGCCGTCACCAGCGCGACATCCGCATCCGCCGGATTGACGAGGTCGATCCACACCGCCTCGCCGAGACGAGCCCGCGCCGCCTCATCATCGAGCCTGCTCACACCGGCATCGCCCCGAACGACGGACCGGATCATGCACTGGGTCGGAAGGCCGGAATTCATCGCCCAACCGTGGGGAGGTTTTAACCCCCCGTCAAGCGACCCCGCGCAGCACTCCTTACGCCCGCCCGCTCCGCATCCGCTTCAGCCGCAGCACGGTATCGATCGTGATCGCCGCCAGCAAAATCCCGCCCTCGACGATAAACCGCACCGACGATGCCGCCCCGAGCAAATTCATCCCGTTGCTCACGCTCTCGATCACCAGCGCCCCGAACAGCGCGCCGTAAACACTGCCGCGCCCCCCGAACAGCGAGGTCCCGCCAATCACCGCCGCCGCCACCGCGTTCAGCATGATATCGCCATTCCCCACCGAAGCCGAAGCCACGCCGAGCCGCGCCGCATCGAGATATCCCGCGAGCCCGACCAGAAACCCCGCGATCACGAACACCGCGAGCTGAATCCCCCGCACCGAAATCCCCGCCCGCCGCGCCGCCTCGGCATTGCCGCCCACCGCATACAAATGCCGCCCGAAGCGGGTCGATTTCGTCACGAACGCCGAGGCGAACAGCGCAATCAGAAAAATCATCAACAAAAACGGCACACCGCGATACGCATTGAGCATGAACACCGCGCCGAACAGCATCACCCCCACGCCGATCAGCCGCATCACCGCCGCGTAGCCGCCCTCGCTGCCGCCCGCCGCCCGCTTGCGAATACTGTTCAGCGTCAACCCGGCATACACCCCGAACAGCGCGACACTCGCCACCCAGCTCCACACCGGATCGAGGTTGAGCGTCCCGATCGCCGTGGTCAGATTATCCGCCAGCGGCACCGACCCGCCATGCGGCGTCAAAATCCCGAGCGTCACCCCTTCCGCCACCATCGCGCCGCCCAGCGTCACCACGAAACTCGGCACGCCCACCCGCGACACCAGCATCCCCTGCAGAAACCCCAGCGCCGTGGCACAAGCCACCCCAAGCACCAGCCCCGCGAGCACCGGCACATGAAAAAACACCGTGCTCAGCGAAAACACCGATGCCGCCAGCACCGAATTCCACCCGATCGACAGATCGATCATCCCGAGCAGAATGATATAAATCTCCGCCAGCGCCAGCGTCCCGGTCACCACGATCTGCGCCGCCAGGTTCGACAGATTCCGCGGCGTCAGGAAGTTCGCATTCAACACCTCGAACACGATCCATATCAGTATCAGCGCCGCAATCACCGGCAGCATCCCCAGATCGGCCGCATTGGTCACACCGGACAGCCAGCGCTTGAACGCCGATTGCGGCGCGGTCTCCGTCGTCGTGCTCATGCCACCGCTCCTGCGCCTGTCCTGCCCGGTATCGCGAGCGTCCCGGTAATCGCCCCCACCACCTGCTCCGGCGTCAGGTCCGAGCGCCGCGCCTCCAGCACGGTCGCCCCCAGCCGCAGCACCGCAATATTATCCGCCACCTGAAACACGTTCTGCATGTTATGCGTGATCAGAATCACCCCATACCCCTGCCCCGCCAGATCGCGCACCAGCCGCAACACCTCGGCGGTCTGCGCCACCCCCAGCGCCGCGGTCGGCTCATCCATGATCACCAGCTTGGAATCCCACAGCACCGCGCGGGCAATCGCCACCGCCTGCCGCTGCCCGCCCGAAAGCGACGCAACCGGCGTATCCAGCGCCGGCAGATTGATCCGCAGCGTCTTCAACACCCGCCGCGCCTCCGCCTCCATATCGACATCGCGCAACACATGCGGCCCGAACGGCGTCGGGTTCGACACCAGCTCCCGCCCCAGATACAAATTCGCGCAGATCCCGAGATTATCGCAAAGCGCCAGATCCTGATAAACCGTCTGAATCCCGAGCGCATTCGCCTCGGACGGATGCCGGATCGAAACCGGCCGCCCCTCCAGCAATATCTCGCCCTCGTCGATCGGCGCCACCCCGGCAATCGCCTTGATCGTGGTCGACTTCCCCGCCCCGTTATCCCCGAGCAGCGCCGTCACCTCGCCGCGCGCGACGGAAAAACTCACATCCCGCAACGCAACCACCGCACCATAGCGCTTCTGCAAACCCCGCACGGACAGCAGGGGCATCCCCGTCGCCGTGGTATCGATGGCGGCACTCATCGCATATCCTCCCGAACGAAAACGGCGGACGCCTCAAGCGCCCGCCGCACTCACCTGCGGCCTTTTAGTGGCCGTGCGCCTTGCAGATCGACCCGTTCGCCGCCGGGCCGACACAAATCGCCGGCCACGTCGTATACCCCGATTTGATCACGGTCGCAGCAAGATTCTTCTTCGTCACCACAACCGGCGTCAGCAACACCGAAGGCACGTCGATCATCTTGTTGTTGGTCTTGCCGTTCAGCAACCCGGCAGGCGGGGTCGAATGCGTCGCCACCGCCACGGCCAATTGCGCCGCCGCCGCCGCCTCATCCGGCACATATTTGAACACGGTCATCGACTGCAGACCCTCCAGAATGAAGGTCAGCCCGCCATTGGTCGCATCCTGCCCGGTCACCGGCACCTTGCCCGCCAGCCCCACCGCCTGCAAAGCCCGGATCGCACCCGAAGCCGTGCCGTCATTCGCCGCCAGCACCGCATTCACATTGTTATGCAACCGGGTCAGCGCCTGCTGGCTCTCCTCGAACGCATTCTGCGGGCTCCAATCCGGCGTCATCACCGTATAGGCCAGATGCAGCTTGCCCGATTTGAACAGCGGCCCCAGCACATCCATCGCACCCTTGCGGAAATCGAACGCATTCGGATCGGTCGGCGCCCCGTTGATCATCATCACCTGACCACCGGCCTTGGTGTGCGCCGCAATATACTTGCCCTGCAATTTGCCGACCTGCACATTGTCGAACGACACGTAATAATCCGGCTTGGAATCCTGGATCAGCCGGTCATACGAAATCACCTTCACATGATTTCGCGCCGCATAATTCACGATCGCGGCCCCCGCCTTGCCATCGACCGGATCGACCACAAGCACATCCGCCCCGTTCGAAATCGCCGACTGCGCCTGATTGAGCTGGGTATCCGGGCTGGAATTCGCGTTGCTGACAATCAGCTTGGCATTGGGGTCCGCCGCCTTGGCCATCTTGATGAACCACGGCCGATCGACCTGCTCATAACGCGGCGAGGAATTCTCCGGCAACAGAAACGCAATCGTCGTCTTCTTGGTGCTGATCTTCACCGGCTTCGGCTTGCTGATCGTGTCGGCATGCGCGACCGACAGGCCAAGCCCGGCCACCGCCAGAACGCCGCCCGCAATGAGACTGAGATAAGAGATTTTCATGGTGTTTCCCCTGGTTTGACGCCAAAGTCGTGCACCGGTTGCGCGGCGCACCAAATTAATTTGACCCTTGTAGTAAATCGGTCGTTAACGTCAACCCCGGTTCATTGTCAAGCAATAAGATGAGGGTGCGGAACGATCGGGCCGTGAGGCGGGGAAGCGAAGGAACAGCGAGAAACGAGCACTTCTTTTTGTGAACAAAAAGAAGCAAAAAAACTTTGATTGCTTTGGGCCCCTGCCGCCGAAAACGCCCGCGACCCGGACCAGAAGACGTTTTTTGCTTCTTTTTACAAAAAAGAAGCGCTCCCTTCCCGCCCCGTCCTACTGCCGCGTCTCGTCGATCTCCCGCAATTCCCCCGATTGCACGCTCTCCACCGCATTTTGCAAAATCCGCAAAATCGCCTCATCGGGGAGAGACGCGCTCAACACGTTCAGCGCCCCGCCAAGCAGGGCGGACGCCACCGCGATCGGCGGAATCTTCTGTTCGATCATATGCTTGACCATCCGGTCGATCATCGATCCGGCCTGCATGATCTGCTCTTCGGTCGCAAACTCGTCCATGTCCGTCACGTCCGGTGCTCCTGATGTCTATCTCAGCGCCTGACCTAAGGACAACCAATGGCAAAATAAAGCGCCCGCCGCCATTATTCCGCCCGATCGCTCACCATTTCGCGAGCAGCCAGCCCGGTCGCCAGATCCTGCTCGACATGCTCACCCTCCGCAATCTCCGATTGCGCCGCCCACATCGTGGCATAAACCCCATCCATCGCCAGCAGCGCCGCATGGGTGCCGCGTTCCACGATCACCCCATCCCGCAGCACCAGAATCTCATCGGCATCGATCACGGTAGAAAGCCGATGCGCGATCACCAGCGTGGTCCGGTCTCGCGCCACCTGGCGCAGCGCGATCCCGATTTCCTGCTCCGTCGCGGTATCCAGCGCACTGGTCGCCTCGTCGAGTATCAAAATGCGCGGATTTTTCAGCATGGTCCGCGCGATCGCCACCCGCTGCTTTTCGCCACCCGAGAGCTTCAACCCCCGCTCGCCCACCCTGGTCTCGTAGCCCTGCGGCAGCGACATCACGAAATCATGGATCTGCGCGAATTTCGCCGCCTGCTCCACCTCGGCCGCGGTCGCACCCGGCCGCCCGTAGGCGATATTGTAGCGGATCGAATCGTTGAACAGCACGGTATCCTGCGGCACCACCCCGATCGCCGCGCGCAGCGAATGCTGGGCGAAATCGCGCACATCGACACCATCGACCAGCACTTCCCCCTCGCTCACGTCATAGAACCGGAACAGCAGCCGCGAGGTCGTGGACTTGCCCGATCCGGTCGGCCCGACCAGCGCGATCTTCTGCCCCGGCTCGGCCCGGAACGACACGCCATGAAGAATTTCCCGATCCTGATTATAGCCGAACCGCACATCGCGAAACTCGACCGAAACCGCCTCGCCCTGCGGCGCGATGCTCTTCGCGTCCGCCCGGTCGGTAATCTCCTGCGGGGTGCGCAGCAGCGAGAACATCTGCTCCATGTCGATCAACCCCTGCTTGACCTCGCGATACACCACGCCGAGGAAATTCAGCGGCTGATAAAGCTGGATCAGATAGGTATTGACCAGCACGAACTGCCCGATATTGAGCTTGCCCGCCACGATCCCCTGCGCCGCCATCAGCATCATCACTGCCAGCCCCGCCGCGATGATGATCGCCTGCCCGAGATTGAGCGCGTTGAGCGACACCTGCGATTTGACCGCGGCACTCTCATAGGCGGCAAGGCTCTCGTCGAACCGCGCGGCCTCATGCGCCTCGTTGCCGAAATACTTCACCGTCTCGAAATTCAGCAGGCTGTCGATCGCCTTGGTCTGGGCCGCGTTATCGGTCTCGTTCATCTGCCGGCGGAACTTGATCCGCCACGCGGTGAACGAAAACGTAAACGCCATATAGCCGCCCACCGCCGCCAGCGTCACCGCCGCATAGCGCCAGTCGAACAGCGTCCACAAAATCCCCATGGTCAGGAACAGCTCGAACAGGGTCGGGATCACATTGAACGTGGTCAGCCGCAGCACGTTCTGTATCCCGGTGGTCCCGCGCAGTATCACGCGCGACAACCCGCCGGTCTGCCGGTCTAGATGATACCGCATCGACAGGGAATGCAGATGCTCGAACGTCTCCCGCCCGACCGAGCGCGCCGCCCGCTGCTGCACGGCAGCGAACAGCGCATCGCGCAATTCGTTGAACCCCGCCGCTCCCATCCGCACCAGCCCATACGCCACGATCAGCGCCGCCGGCACCACCAGCGGCCCCGCCTTCGGCGACAGCGCATTGACCGCATGCGAATAAATGATCGGCACGATCACGGTGGCCACCTTGGCCAGAATCAGCGCCGCCGCCGCCAGCACCACGCGCACCCGCAGCCCAAGTTCGCCTTTCGGCCACAAATACGGCAGCAGGGATTTCACGGTGGTCCAGGAGCTGTCGCTCTTGGCAATCTCGACGGTTCGGGCCATCACAACGACATGGCATGGCAGCGCGGGATTGCAAATGGGTGAACAGAACGAAGCACGACATACCAGTCAGCTCACCACCGCCCTCTGCCTCGACCTGATCGCCCGCTGCCGCAACGCCCGCCTCCCCGGCGATCGCATCCGCCTCTCGATCGGCGCCGACCACATCGGCTACGTCAAACCCGGCCTCGCCGCCGCACTTCAGGGTTTCGCCACCGAAACCGATACCGGCCTCTCCATCGACCCGCGTAACGCTCCCCGCTTCAACGAGATCGCCGCTGCCCTCGCCCCCACATTCGGCTTTCGCATCCGCCGCGAGGATTTTGATGTCCGCAGCCGCACCGAAGGCCCGGTCCTCGCCATCCTCGATCGCGGTGCCCTGCCCGCCTTCGGCGTCATCGGCTTAGGCGTCCACCTCAACGGCTACTGCCGCCGCCCGGACGGCATCCACCTCTGGATCGCCAAACGCAGCGCCACCAAAAAACTCGACCCCGGTAAATACGACAACATCGTCGGCGGCGGCATCTCGGCGGGCATGACCCCGCGTGAAACCCTGCTCAAGGAAGCCGCCGAGGAAGCCGCGATCCCGGAAGCCACCCTCGCCCACGCCACCGAGGTTTCCCGCATCGCCTACATGATGGATCGGGCCGAAGGCCTCCGCCGCGACCTGCTGGTCTGCTACGATGTCGAACTGCCGGAAAGCTTCACCCCCACCCCGGCGGATGGCGAGGTCGAAAGCTTCCAGCTCCGCCCCGCCACGGAAATCCTGGAATTGCTCACCGCCGGCGACCTCGTGAAATTCAACGTCAACCTCGTCCTGATCGACTTCCTGCTCCGCCACGGAATCCTGCCCGACCCAGGCGGCACCATCGCCACCGCCCTGGCCGCGCAAGAGCCGTTCTGAGCAAAGCCGCGCCGGTCAGCCCCGCTTCATCCACGCCTCGCACCACCCGCCCGCGCTGATCGGCCCGGCGACGAGGTGGCAATGGCTCACCGTGCTCCCGGCATCGGGCGGCTTGAACCACACGCACGCCCCGCACACCCGCCCGTCCCACGGAATGTCCCGATACCCGACCGATGCTTTCGACAGGCTGGGCACCATGTCCTTCAATTGCGCCGCACTCGGCCGCGCCGCCGCCTTCGCCTCACCCGCCACCGCCGCCACGGCTGCCGCACCCCCGAGGCCGATGACATTGCGCCGCTTCATCGTGTTCATCGTCATCTCCCTCAGTAATTCACGGTCTTGAGCGCAATGTTCGCATCGAGCGTCCGCCCGTCGCCGATCGGCCCGAACAGATGCAGCCCGACCAAATGGTTGTCATGCAGAACCTGCCGCACCATCAGCACCACCGGCGTCACCTTGCCATCCACCGTCACCCGCCCCGCGAACTCGTTGCCCTGCGAGGCACAGGCCCCGCCGAGCAGCACCGGGTTCTTGCCGTACTGGGTCGAGAAATTCGCGGTCATCCGGCAATCGGTGCGGTTGCCGTTCACCCACACCCGCCCGGAAATATCATTGAACTGCCGGGTCTTGCCGTCCGCGCTCAGGCTCGCCTTGGTGCTGCCGGTATCGAGATCGACCTCGATCGTCGCCTCCGAGCGCAGCGCCGCCACGGTATTCGCAGTCGCATCCGGCTCGCCCCGATTGCCCCACGCCGTCCGCACGTAATTCGCGATATCGGCGATCTGGGCATCGCTCAGCGTCGCGCCGAACATCGGCATCGCGGTCTGGTCCTTGTGCCACGGCTCGAACCCGGCGAGCATCATCCCGATCACATCGATCGGCCTGCCGTTCCACACCGCCTGATTATGGGCGAGATTCGGAATATTGTTGTTCACGCCTTCGCCGGTCTTCATATGGCAGCGCGCGCATTCGTCATCGTAAAGCGTCTTGCCCGCCGCCACCGAAGCCGCGGCATCCGGAATCGCCGGCGGAATATGGCTCTTCAGCGGCTTCAGCGTCCGCAGGTAATCCACGATATCCTGAACATCCTGCTTGGGCATCCGGCTCAGGCTGTCATCGACCACCGCCTTCATCTTGCCGAACGGCGCCCCCTGCTTCATGTCGCCATCGTCGTGCAGATAGGTATAAATCGCCTTGTCGCTCCACGACCCCAACCCGTCGCTCTTCGACGAGGTGATATTCGGCGCATACCACGCCTGATCGATGATATGCCCGCCCGCCAGATACCGCGAATGGATCGAGGCCATCGCGATATTCCGCGGCGTATGGCACGCATCGCAATGCTCCAGCGCCTGCACAAGGTACGCCCCGTGCCTGACGTTCTGGCTCCACCCTTTCTGGTAGCGCACCGGATGCGGATGGAAAAACAGCAACCGCCACGCCAGCATCCCCGCCCGCAGATCGGTCGGAAAGAACATGGTATCCGGCCGGTTCTTGATCGCCACCGGCTTGAGCGTATCGAGATACGCCTTGATCGCCATCACGTCGGAATAGGTCAGCTTCGAATAGGAAGTGTACGGCATCACCGGATATTCGTATTTCGGAAACACCACCAGCGAACTGCCGGGATCGATCCCGCCATGCACCGCCGCATAGAACTGCTTGTCGGTCATGCTGCCGATGCCGTATTTCTTGTCCGGCGTCAGATTGGTCGAAAACACCGACCCGAACGGCGTCCCCACCGCGCGCCCGCCGGCAAATTCCGGCTCGCCCGCCACGCTGTGGCACGGCATGCAATCCCCCGCGACGGTCAGGAACATGCCCTTCTTCACCAGCGCCGCCTGTTTGGGATCGCTCGGCATATGCACCGGCTGGGGAATATCCCACCCGTCCATCCCCTTCGCAGGCTTCGCGGCAATCGCGGTCTCCGCGCTCGACCAGGTCGTCACCCCGCCCCGCGCCGCCATCGCCGCGCGCGCGGTCCGAACCCCCGCACTCACCGCAAATCCCGCCCCGGCCAGCACCACGACCGCCCCGCCCGCAAGCAGAATTCGTTGCAATTTACTGAACTTTTTTTTACCCGTTCCAGACATTCGCTCACCCTCCAGACCCTACGTAAAAGGAGGTTGACACGGGAAATTTCAACCGTTCCGCAAGCCGATATTCCGCCCCCCCAAGCGTCATGCCGACAACGTGATAATCATTTCCCCACCTTAAGTTCCGCAATACGAAACTTTCTCCCAGATTCCCGCAAATGGCGATTGACTTCCCCGTGTCCTCACTCGATAAAAAACAAAAATCGCGGTTCGAAACGCAGGGGAAACGACAATGGAGTCCACGGCAGCCCGCACCTACGAGCACATCGTCCGTGCCGAAAACCTGTCCGTCTCGTTCGGCAAGGTCCGCGCCCTCGCGGAGATCGACCTCGCGATCGGCCGCAACGAAATCGTCGGCCTGATCGGCGATAACGGTGCCGGCAAATCCACCCTGATCAAAACCCTCACCGGCGTCATCCCGCCCTCGGCAGGCCGCCTGTTCATCCGCGACCAGCCGGTCGACTGGGCCAATTTCTCGGTCCGCCGCGCCCACGATCTCCGCTTCGAAACCGTCTATCAGGAAAAATCCCTCGGCGAAAAACAGCCGCTCTGGCGCAATTTCTTCGTCGGCCGCCAGATCACCAACCGCTTCGGCTTCATCCGGGTCCGCGAACAGCGCCGCATCGCCAACGAAATCCTCCAGCGCCAGCTCGGCTTTCGCGGCGTCGGCATCGATGCCGATTCCACCGTCGCCAAACTCTCCGGCGGCGAACGCCAGGGCATCGCGATCGGCCGCGCAATGCATTTCGACGCCGACCTGATCATCCTCGACGAACCCACCACGGCACTCGCGATCAAGGAAGTCCAGAAAGTGCTCGACTTCGTCCGCCGCATCAAAGACTCCGGCCGCGCCGCCATCTACATCGAACACAACCTCGCCCACGTCCACGCTCTGGCCGACCGCCTGATCGTGCTCGACCGTGGCCGCATCGTGGCCAATCTCCGCCCCGCCGACCTCTCCCTCGAAGATCTCACCCTCTTCCTGATCGACCTCCAGAAAACCAAGATCGAGGCCGCCGCATGAGCGACACCCCGTTGAAACACCCCATCCCCGCCCTCAACCCGCGCGCCGCGATCAAGCTCGAAGGCCTGCCGATCATCATCGTCTTCTTCGTCCTGATCGGCCTGTTCATCTTTTTCGCCCCCACCGTCTTCCTCCACTGGCCGATCTACAATTCCTTCCTGGTCACCATCCCCCCGATGATGATCCTCTCCCTCGGCCTCACTCTGGTTATCGCCGCCGGCGAGATCGACTTGTCCTTCCCCGCCGTCATCGCCCTCTCCGGCTTCCTGTTCGCCCATGTCACCCGCACCTACGGCGCGCCCTGGTCCGCCTGGATCGGCCTGCTCGCCGCCATCGCGGGCGGCGCGCTGATCGGCGTGGTCAACGGCCTCCTCGTCGCGGTCATCGGCATCCCGTCGATCATCATCACCATCGGCACCAGCTTCTTCTGGTCCGGCATCGCCACCGTCCTGTCCGGCGGCATGTCATACACGCTCCAACGCCTGACCGGCAGCGCGATCAACGGCATCTTCTCCGGCACCCTGTTCGGCATCCCGACCGAAGCCTTCTGGGCGCTCGGCGTCGCCGTCGCGGTCTGGTTCATCCTCAACCGCCACCGCTTCGGCGAACACCTCCTCTTCATCGGCGATTCCCGTGAAGTCGCCCGCGTCGTCGGCATCAACACCGTGCGCGAGCGGATCAAGCTGTTCACCCTGATGGGCGCGCTCGGCGGCTTCGCCAGCGTGCTGCTCACCCTCGAAAACCTCAGCTACTTCCCCACCCAGGGCCAGGGCATCCTGCTCTCCGCCCTCGCCGCCGTCTTCATCGGCGGCACCTCGGTCTTCGGCGGCACCGCCACCGTCATCGGCAGCGTCTTCGGCGCCCTGATCATCGGCATGCTCGATGCCGGCATCGTCGCCACCGGCGTCGCCGGCTTCTGGGTCGAAGTCATCGTCGGCCTCGTCTTCGTCGGCGCCGTCGTCCTGCATATCGGCATCGACGACCCCGCCCGCATCCGCCAGCTCCAGCGCCGCCTGTTCACCAAACCCTGAACATCAAACCACACCACCGGGAGAAACCACCATGAAACCCCTCAAAACCGCCCTCGCCACCACCGCCCTGATCGCCCTCGCCACCACCGCCCTCGCCACCATCCCCACCGCCCACGCAGCCCCCGCGAGCGACAAACTCGGCGCCGGCCTGACCATGTACTTCCAGATGGGCGGCAGCCCCGGCGACGGCTCCACCCTGCCGCGCGAAATCGGCGCCAAAGCCGCCGCCAAGGCCTTCGGCGTCAAACTCATCGAGCAATATTCCAACTGGCAGCCCGAAACCATGATCACCCAGTTCCGCCAGGCCCTCGCGGCCAGCCCGGACTGCATCGAAATCATGGGCCATCCCGGCAACCGCGCCTTCATGCCGCTGGTCGCCCAGGCCGAAAAACAGGGCATCGTCGTCACCGCCGGCAACGTCCCCCTGCCCAAGCTCCAGGCTCTCTACCGCGCCAACGGCTTCGGCTACGCCGGCACCTATCTCTTCAAAGGCGGCGAAACCACCGCCGAGGCCATGATCAAGGCGGGCCACCTGAAAAAAGGCGATGTCGCGCTGGAATACGGCGTCTTCGCCGAAGGCATTCGCGGCCTGTCCGACAAGGGCCTCGCCCACGGCCTGAAAAAAGCCGGCCTCAAAGTCTACGAACTCAACATCTCCAACAAGGTCAACGCCGACCCCGCCCTCGCCGTCCCGATCATGGTCGCCTTCATCGAACGCCACCCCGACATCAAGGCCATCGGCACCCAGCAGGGCCTCGTCACCTCCTTCATCCCGCAAGCCTTGAAGGAAGCCGGTAAAAAACCCGGCCAGATCACTGTCGGCGGCATCGACCTCGCCCCCGCCACCATCGCCGGCCTCAAAAGCCACTACATCACCGTCACCCTCAACCAGCAGCTCTATCTCCAGGGCTTCCTCCCGGTCGCCCAATGCGTGCTGACCAAAAAATTCGGCCTCGAAGGCATGAACACCAACACCGCCGCCGGCACCGACGACGCGGCCATGGTCTCCAAAATCCTCCCCCTGATCAAACAGGGCGTCTACTGACCAGACCATGCCTCCTGGTTTCCGCGCCGCGTCAGATCGGTTATGACGCGGCGTGGAAGTCGATCTGTTTTACGAACTCGCCGTCCCCGCGCATCTCGGCCGCAGCGAAGCCCAGGTGCTCGCCGAAACGCTCGACGAACTCGCCCTCGCCGATCACCTCGGCTTTCACGGCGCCTGGTTCGTCGAACATCATTTCATGCGCGAATACTCCCACTCCAGCAGCCCCGAGCTGATCCTCGCCGCCGCCAGCCAGCGCACCAGCCGCCTCCGCCTCGGCCATGCCGTCGTCGTCATGCCCTACCACCACCCGGTCCGCGTCGCCGAGCGCTGCGCCACGCTCGACATCCTGAGCGGCGGACGGCTCGAAATCGGCCTCGGTCGCGGCTTCTCGGCCCCGGAATACGCCCTGTTCGGCGCAAAAATGGCGGACAGCCGCACCCACGTCCAGGAAGGCCTCGCCATCCTCCGCGCCGCCCCCGGCGGCCCGTTCAGCCATCACGGCACCCTGCATGAATTCACCGATCTCGACATCCTGCCCAAACCGCTCCAGCGCCCCCACCCCCCGCTCTGGACCGCCGCGGTCAGCCCCGCCAGCTTCCTCTGGGCCGCGCAGGAAGCGCTCGGCGTGCTCGCCGGCCCGTTCAAACCCTGGTTCATGACCCGTCAGGACATCAAATCCTACCGCCGCGCCTGGCGCACCGCCCATGGCGACCTCCCGCCGACCCCCGGCCAGAACAACCGCTTCGCCATGACCATCGGCTGCCTCTGCCTCGAAGACGGCGACGAAGCCCGCCGCCTCGCCCAGGGTTTCGTGTGGTACTACCAGCGCCTGCTCGACCAGACCCGCCCGATCCTGATGCAGCTCCGCGAAAGCTACGAATACTACCACCGCCTCCGCTTCCTCGAACCTTTGCTCCGCCGCACCCTCAGCCTCCGCCTGCTGGAAACCATGGGCATGGTCGTGGTCGGCACCCCGGAAGATTGCCGCCGCCGCCTCGCCGCCTACGCCACCGCCGGGGTCGACACCCTCATCCTCGCGGTCGGCGCCGGCATGGTCCCGAGCAGCATCACCCAGCGCTCGCTTCACGTCCTTGCCCGCGACGTCCTGCCCCATCTCGCCCGTCTCCCCGCCACCACCATGACCGCCGCGACCATGCCCGCGACCACCATGACCACCGCCTGACCCGATGCGCGTTCTCGTCACCGGAGCCAGCGGCCACCTCGCCCGCGCCCTCCTGCCGCTCCTCGCCGCCGACCCCGCGATCACTGAAATCATCGCGCTCGACCGCCATCCCCCCATCCTCGCCCACCCGCGCATCACCCCCCGCATCGCCGACCTCGCCACCACCGACCCCACCCCCCATCTCGACGGCATCGACACCCTCATCCACCTCGCCTTCGTCGTCCTCCAGGCCAGCGCCGACCGCTACCGCACCCTCACCCAGCCACCCCACACGCAACCCCACCCCCTCCACCGCATCGCGAGCCGCCTCTCCCCCACCACCCGCGCCACCGATCGCGCCGCAATGCGCGCGATCAACCTCGGCGCCACCCGCTCCCTGTTCGAAGCCGCCTCCCGCGCCGGCACCCGCCACATCGTCTATTCCAGCAGCGTCGCGGTCTATGGCGCCTGGCCGGACAACCCCGTCCCGATCCCCGAATCCCACCCGCTCCGCCCCCAGCCCGGCTTCGCCTATGGCGAAGACAAAGCC
>Ga0315298_1000111_pt1 | contig 155860 bp, 119 predicted proteins | sample WHS_1_MG_FD_203077 | JGI IMG/M metagenome (GOLD analysis project Ga0315298, IMG submission 203077) | Extremophilic microbial mat communities from Washburn Hot Springs, YNP, Wyoming, USA - WHS_1_MG | ecosystem: Environmental > Aquatic > Thermal springs > Hot (42-90C) | place: USA: Wyoming...
GCCGAGCGCGCCCCTTGGGTCCATCCCAAGGTCTATGCCCTGCCGCCTGTGTTATTGTCATCTCTCTCAGCCCAAGATCTGCCCTCCCCCAGGCAGATCCTGGGTCAGGATCTACCTGGGCATGTCAAGTTTATCGAAATTGCCTCTTGCATTTGCTTTGCTTTTGCGCTACGCTGCTAGTTAATGAGGCCGAGACCACAAGCTCCTGACGAGCAAGGCGGCCTCAGCCTGTCTCCACTAGCCGTTGGCGTCATAGCCGTCATCATCATTAGCATCGGGGTCATCGTAGCTGGCCCCGCTTGATACGGCTTGCGGAGCGATTCCCAGGCCATCGGGCGGGGCGGAACAGTCCGGCGCGATGGCCTTTTTTGTTTAACGGAGAGATTCTTTCAAGGAGTTGAGAAGGAGATGCCCAACCTGATGAGCGGGGCGCAGATCCTGGTGGAGTGCCTGGTGCGCGAAGGCGTCGAGTGCATCTTTGGTTATCCCGGCGGAGCCACTTTGCCCCTTTACGACGTGCTGCACGATCACCCCATCCGGCACGTGTTGACCCGCCACGAGGAAAACGCCGCTTTTGCTGCCACCGGATATGCGCGCGCCACCGGACGCGTGGGGGTCTGCTGCGCTACCTCCGGGCCCGGCGCGACTAACCTGGTTACCGGATTGGTCAATGCCCTGATGGATTCGACCGCCTTGGTGGCTATCACCGGCCAGGTGCCCAGCAAAGCCATCGGCAGCGATGCCTTCCAGGAAGCCGATACCTTCGGCATCACGCGTTCCTGCACCAAGCACAACTATCTGGTCAAGAACGTGGCTGATCTGCCGGCCGTGATTCACGAAGCCTTCTATCTCGCTTCTACCGGCCGGCCGGGGCCGGTCCTGGTGGATATACCCAGAGATGTGCTGCAAAGCCGGGCCCATTACGTTCCGGTGACCAGCATTCACCTGCCTGGCTACAAGGTGGTCACCGAAGGCCATACCGGCCAGATCCGGCGCGCCGCGCAGATGATTTGGGAGGCCGAGCGCCCCTTGGTGTATGCCGGCGGTGGCATCATCAGCTCCGGCGCAGCCGAGGAGTTGCGCGAGCTGGTTGAGCTGCTGGACGCTCCGGTGGTGCTCACGTTGATGGGCCTGGGAGCTTTGCCCAGCGACCACCCCAACTTCATTTCCATGCCCGGTATGCACGGCTCTTACGCCGCCAACATGAGCCTGACGCAAACCGATCTCTTGATCGCGGTGGGCGTGCGCTTCGACGATCGGGTCACCGGGCGCCTGTCCGCCTTCGCCCCCCACGCCAAAGTCATCCATGTGGATATTGATCCCTCGGAGATAGGCAAGAACCGGGCGGCGGATCTGCCCATTGTGGGCGACGCCAAACGCGTACTGCGAAAGCTTATCAAGAGCCTGAAAGATGACATGGCTGAGGCGGGAAAGAATCTGGCCGCGCGCCAGGCTTGGTGGCGGCAGATACGCGCCTGGCAGCGTGAGCACCCGCTCATGCCTGTGTTCTCGGAGAGCGAGATCAAGCCGCAACATCTGATGGTGGAAATAGACCGTCTCACCGGCGGCGAGGCCATCATCGTTGCCGATGTGGGCCAGCACGAAATGTGGGCGGCCCAGTTTATCCGTTTCAAGCGGCCGCGCCAGTGGCTGTGCTCGGGCGGCTTGGGCTCGATGGGCTTCGGGGTACCGGCGGCCATTGGCGCGCAGTTTGCCTGGCCGGAGAGGTTGGTAGTGGCGGTGGTCGGTGACGGGGGGTTCCAAATGGCGATCCCTGAGCTGGCCACCATAGCCTCGAACCGGCTGCCGGTGAAAGTCATAATTTGCAACAACGGTTATTTGGGCATGGTGCGCCAGTGGCAGACGCTGTTTTACAACAACCGACTATGCGGGGTTGCCATGGACGGCTTTCCTGATGTGGAGAAACTGGGGGCCGCCTACGGCATCCCCGGCCGCATTGTGGAGCGGCCCGAGCAGCTTGCCGGCGCCCTGGAGCAAGCCCTGCGCGAGCCCGGACCGTACTTGCTCGACGTGCGGGTCTCGCCGGAGGAAAACGTGTACCCGATGGTCCCGGCGGGAGCGGCGCTCAATGAAATGGTATTGGGGCCGCCTCGACCTGTGGCGGTTCCCAAATAGGAGGAAGCCATGCTCCAGGTGATTTCGCTGCTGGTGGAGAACAAACCCGGGGCGCTGATGCGCGTCACCGGCGTGTTGAGCGCGCGGGGTTACAACATCGAGAGTTTGACGGTGGCGCGCACCCTGGATCCTACGCTTTCGCGCATGACCATAGTGGTGGACGTGGATCCGTCCCTGCGCAAGCAAGTCATCAAGCAGATGAACAAACTCGTCAACGTGCTGCAAGCCAGCGACCTGACCGAAGAGCCGGCGGTGGCGCGCGAGATGATCCTGCTGCGCGTGCGGGCCCCGCTGGAAAGTCGCCCCGCCATTTTGAAGGAAGCCGAGATTTTTTCGGCCCGCGTGGTGGATTCCTCCATAGAGGGCTTCGTGCTGGAAGCTTCGGGCGATCCGGAAAAGCTGGACGAATTTATTGACGTTATGCGCGCGTACGGGCAGATTGAAGTAACCCGCTCGGGCATGGTGGCGGTGGCGCTCGAGCCCAAGCGGCTGCGCCTGTCGCCTCCGGTGCCCACCAAGGCTGAGCAGCCCGGCAGGTCTCCCGTGCCGGCGGCTGATATGGAGAGTTCTTGATTGCAATCCGATTTTCTGAAATGGAGACAAAATGGCCAAACGGTATTACGAAAGCGATGGGGATTTGAGCTACTTGCAAGAGCGGACCGTGGCCGTGATCGGCTATGGCAGCCAGGGCCACGCTCACGCGCTCAACTTGCGTGATTCCGGCATCCGGGTGGTGGTGGCCGAGAAAAAAGGCGCCCCCAACTGGGACAAGGCTGAAGCTGCGGGCTTTCGGGTGGTTTCGGCCGCCGAAGCCACCGAGCTGGGCGACATCATCATGATCCTGGTGGCGGACATGCACCAGCCTGCGCTCTACCGGGAGGAAATTGCCCCCCGGCTAAAAGCGGGCAAGACACTCATGTTCGCGCACGGGTTCAACATCCACTACGGCCAGATAGTGCCCCCGCCCGAGGTGGACGTTTCCATGATTGCTCCCAAAGCGCCGGGCCACCGCGTGCGCGAGCTTTTCAAGGAGGGCGTGGGCGTGCCGGCCTTGGTAGCTATTCACCAGAATCCCTCCGGGCTGGCGCTACCCCGGGCGCTGGCATATGCCCGGGCCTTGGGCTGCCTGAAAGCCGGCGTCATTGAGACTACGTTCAAGGAGGAGACCGAAAGCGACCTTTTCGGCGAGCAGGCGGTGCTGTGCGGCGGCGTAAGCGAGCTGATCCGAGCCGGGTTTGAAACCCTGGTGGAAGCCGGCTACGCCCCTGAGATCGCCTACTTTGAATGCTTGCACGAGTTGAAGCTAATTGTGGACCTGATCCAGGAAGGCGGGCTCAGCTATATGCGCTATTCGGTCTCTGACACCGCCGAGTACGGCGACTACACGCGCGGCCCGCGCGTCATCAATCAAGCGGTCCGCGAGGAGATGCGGCGCATACTGGCCGAAGTGCAGTCGGGCGCCTTCGCCCGCGAATGGATCGAGGAGTACACCCGCAATGGGCTGAAAAACTTCCTAGCCATGCGCGAGGCAGCCCGCAACCAGCTCATCGAGGTGGTGGGCCGGGAGCTGCGCCAGATGATGCCTTTCCTGAAAAGGAGCAAAGAAGCCGGCGTCCCGGAAGAACAGCCCGGGGCGGCTACGGCTTAACAGACGGCGGGCCACGGCCCGCCGTCTTACGAGGCAGCTATGAGGATTTTCACTTACGACACGACGCTGCGCGATGGTACGCAGGGTGAGGCCGTCTCCTTTACCGTGGATGACAAGCTGGCCATCGCCAAGAAGTTGGATGAGCTGGGGGTGGATTACATCGAAGGGGGATGGCCCGGATCCAATCCCCGCGACAGGGAGTTCTTCGCACGCGCCCGCGAGCTGGAACTCCGCCACGCTCGTCTGGTGGCTTTCGGCTCCACACGCTTCGCCAAGAACCCGGTGGAGCGCGACCCCAACGTCCGGGCCTTGATCGAAGCGGAAACTCCAACGGTGACGGTCTTCGGCAAGACCTGGGACTTCCACGCGCGCCGCGCCTTGGGCATCAGTGAGGAGGAAAACCTCAAGCTGATCTCCGACACCGTGCGCTACCTCAAAGATCACGGGCGTGAGGTGATCTTCGACGCCGAGCATTTCTTCGATGGGTACAAGGCGCGGCCGGAATTTGCCCTGCGTTGCCTGGAAGCCGCCCAGCGAGCGGGCGCCGATGTGCTGTGCCTGTGCGACACCAACGGCGGGACTCTCACTTCCCAGTTGGCCGAGATTGTGGGCCAGGTGCGGCGCCGCTTCGACGGGGTCCTCGGCATTCACTGCCATAACGACGCCGATCTGGCTGTAGCCAATACCCTGGCCGCCGTCGAGCAAGGCTGCACCCACGTGCAAGGGACGATCAACGGCTACGGTGAACGCTGCGGCAATGCCAACCTTTGCTCGATAATCGCGAACCTGGAGCTGAAGATGGGCCACAGCACCATCGGCGCCGACCGGCTGGCTAACCTCAGTTCGGTGGCCCGCTTCGTGGCCGAGTTGGCGAACTTGCCCTTGCGCGCCGATCAGCCTTACGTAGGCCGCAGCGCCTTCGCCCACAAGGGAGGCGTGCACGTCAGTGCGGTCCTCAAGGATGCGGCCACCTACGAGCACGTGCCTCCGGGGACAGTGGGCAATCGGCAACGCGTGCTGCTGTCGGATCTTTCCGGGCGGGCCAACATCCTTTACAAGCTGAAGCAGCACGGGCTGGCTGACCGCCTCTCGGAGGAGGCGCGCCGCGAATTGCTCGAACGCATCAAGCACTTGGAGTATCGCGGCTACGAGCTGGAGGCGGCCGAAGGAACCTTCGAACTGCTGGTGCGGGAGGCGCTCCATCCCGGGCTGCGCTTCTTTGAGCTGGTGAATTTCGAGGTCACCACCCGCATGGACGACGACAAGCATTCCCGCACCACAGCCACTGTCACGGTCAAGACCCGGGACGGCGTGCACACGGCCAGCGCTTCCGGCCACGGCCCCGTCAATGCGTTGGACATTTGCCTGCGCCAGTGCTTGTCTTCGGTGTATCCCTCGATCGCTCAAGTGCGCCTGACTGATTACAAAGTGCGCGTACTGGATTCCAAAAAAGGCACCGCAGCCAAGGTGCGGGTGCTGATTGAATGGTCGGATCAGCGGCGCAGTTGGACCACGGTGGGGGTTTCCGACAACATCATCGAAGCGAGCTGGCGGGCGCTGGTGGACGCCATCCGGCTGGAGCTGATGCGGCTCAGCGAGCAGGACGAAAGCATTGAAAAGGTGGTGGAGGATTACTGCTGGGGTGTCTAAGGCAGGCTAAGGGCCGGCTGCGGTCGCCGCCCACCGGCGGCGACCGGGTAGGTTGGTTTTACCAGCGTGGGCCGCGTCCTCTACCGCAACCCAGCCCGCCGCCCCAGCCGAAGCCGCAGCCCACGGGACAGAGGTTATCCAGTTTGGCGCGCTGCTCCGGGGTGAGCAGGTTACGCAAGGTTGACATGGTCTGCGCACGGGCGGTGATCAGCTCCGTGTGCAGCTTGCCCAGTTCGGCGGCCAGCGACTGGATAGTCGCAGGCGCGGCATTGTTGCGCACCGCGTCGCGCAGCTTGAGATGCAACTGCTCGGCCTGCTGAACCGTGGCCTGGGTCTTCGTTAGCAGGGCGTCCAGAGCGGCTTTGAACTGAGCTTTCTGTCCTTCATTCAGGTTCAAATAAGTGGCCAGAAAGTTCAGCCGCTGTTCGTAGCGGCTCTGGGCAGTAGTGGCTTGCCCGGGGGCCCAGCCTCGGCCGAAGCCCCTGGCCCACTGCGCGTTCGCGCTTGTCGCCAGCAGCGCCGCAGCAGCCGTCAATGTGGCTAGTTTCCTCATGGTTTGACCTCCAAATCAGAATTACTACTTCGCTCACCTTCCGGTTTCAATTTCGGTGCCAAAGTATCGGCCCCGAGCGGGCAACGGGTTAGCCGTGGGCCCAAGGGCCGTGCGCGCAGCCGTTGCGCGCCCGCCAGCCACCCGCCGCGCAAAGTTTGCGCGCCGCAGCGACGCCCGGCGCTATATTGATGACGATAGCCTCGATCATGCGCTACTTCTTCAGCCTCCGCTTTCCAGAAGTCAGGCGGATCCTGCTGGTAGAAAGCGGATCGCGACACCTGATCGAGCAGCTTGTGCCCATTCTGCGCCAATACTGGCCGGAGGCTCCCATCGCTCTGGTGACTTGCTACGCGGGCTTGCCCGCGGTGCTGGAGGGAGATCCCAGCGTTGAGGTTTTCCGGGTCGGGGATTACCAGGGCCGCGCTGGTCGGCGTCGCTTGTATGCGCAATTGAGGGAGCGGGGCTACCAGATTATGGGCATCTTGTGCACGGGCGAGCCGGTTATGAGCAAGTGGAAGTGGGCCCTGGCGTGGTTCGTCCCCGCCAAGGTCTTCTTGGTGAACGAGAATTGCGATTTCTTTTGGTTGGACCGTACGCAATTGCGCACCATGGCCCGCTTCATCTTGTACCGTGCGGGCATCGCGGGAAGCCAGGCAGTGCCGACCTTGCTCAGGCTGCTCCTGCTGCCGTTGACCGTGCTGTATCTTGTCTTGTATGCGGCGCAGGCCCATTTGCGTCGCGGCTTATTGTTGCTTTGGAGGAGGCCTGAGGCATGAAGGCAATTCTGGTTGAGCAATATGGCGGACCGGAACAATTGCGCCTGCAAGAAGTTTCCACGCCCAGCCCGGGTCCCGGCGAGGCGCTGGTAAAAATGGCCGTTGCCGGTGTGAACTTCATAGACATTTACCATCGCACGGGGCTTTACCGGCTGGACTTGCCGATCACTCTGGGCATGGAGGGAGCCGGCGTAGTCGAGGCGGTGGGGCCCGGCGTAAGCGAGGTGACCGTGGGGGACCGCGTGGCTTATGCCATGTCGCGTGGATCCTACGCCGAGTACGCGGTGGTGCCGGCCTGGCTGCTGGCGAAGCTGCCGCCGGCGCTCGATTTTCACTCCGCCGCCGCGGCCATGCTTCAGGGCATGACCGCTCACTACCTGACCCACTCCACGTTCCCCCTCAAGGCGGGCGATGTTTGCCTGATTCATGCCGCCGCCGGGGGCGTGGGCCTTTTGTTGGTGCAGATGGCGAAGATGCGCGGTGCCCGTGTCTTCGGCACGGTCTCGACGGAAGCCAAGGCGGCTCTGGTCCGCGAAGCCGGCGCCGACGATGTCATAATTTATACCCGGCAGGACTTTCTTGAAGAAGTGCGCCGCGCCACCGACGGCCGCGGTGTGGACGTAGTTTACGATTCCGTGGGAGCGGCCACTTGGGAGAAAAGCCTCGACTGCTTGCGTCCCCGCGGCATGATGGTCTCCTTCGGCAATGCCAGCGGGGCCGTGCCGGCGTTTCAGCCGCTGCTGCTCAGCCAGAAGGGCTCGATTTTCCTGACTCGTCCTACGCTTGCACATTACTGCGCGACGCGGGAAGAGTTCCTCTGGCGAGCGGGGGATGTTTTGGGCTGGGTGCAATCGGGTCGCTTGAAGTTACGCATCGAGCGGGTTTATAAGCTCTCCGAGGCAGCCGAGGCGCATCGGGCGCTGGAGTCGCGCGCCACCAGTGGAAAGTTGCTGCTGGTGCCGGAGTGAGCGTGGGGCGCGATCGGGATCCGGAAATAGGTCGCTGGTCCAGAGTGCGCGTGGTGGCGCTTGCGGTGGCTTTGGTGTCGGTGGCAGCCGCTTTTCGTGCGGCCGATATCTCAAGGCAACTGGCCCGGCAGTCGCCCGACCCTTTTCAAATCGAAGCAGCCATGCTGCGCTTTTCCGCACTGGCCTCTCGCTTGCCGCCGGGGCAGGTGCTCGGCTATTTGAGCGATTTGCCGCCTGGCGATCGAGCCACCCTGGCCTTCCTGCAAGCGCAGTACGCGCTGGCGCCGAACCTTTTGCGCCCTTTGTCTTCCGGGGCCCGGCCGCAGTGGGCGGTCGGTAACTTCTCGCGGCCATTGGACGTGGCTGCGCTGGGAGCACAGCACGGCTACGTAGTCGAACAGGATTTCGGCAACGGGGTAGTGCTCTACCGGAAGGCTACGAAATGATGGGCTGGCTTTGCTTGCTTGCGGCTGCGCTGGGCGGCTACGGCTTGTTGGAGGGAGTGGGGCTGGCTCGAGGCGTGAGACGGGCGTGGCTGCGTGTATGGCTGAGCGGCTGCTTGGGCGCCGGATTGGGCCTCGGCTTGAGCTCATGCTGGTTTGTGGTCTTGCTTTGGGCGGGTTGCACTGCTTCCGTAGCCGTGGCGGCCGGCAACATCGGCCTTGCGGCGGCTGGTTGGCTCCTTTGGAGACGCAGGCCTGCCCGGCAAGCCTCCGCACCTCCTCCTGCCGGCGAGGCTCAAGCCTGGCTATGGATTTTGCGTGCGGCAGGCGCTCTCACGTTAGTGCTGGTCGTCGCCAACTGGGCTATAAGTACAGGAGCCTCGCCCCATGGCGATTGGGATGCTTTTTCGATCTGGAACTTGCGGGCGAAGTTCCTGGCCGGTGGCCAGCCAAGCTGGCGCTATGCAGTTTCAGCCCACTTGGGCGGGGGACAGTTGGGTGCGGCTCATCCGGATTACCCGATGCTCGTCTCCGCGCTGGTGGCCGAGCTTTGGGTCTTGGGCGGCCACATGGAGCCTCAAGCGCCAGCCTTGGTGGCCCTGCTGTTTGCTTTGTTGACGGTGGGCTTGCTGGTGGGTGCGCTGGGATGGTTGCACCACGAGGCTGTGGGTTGGGTGGCAGCCTTGCTGCTGGCTTCAAGCGAACTGTTTGGGTCGCAGGTGGCGGCGCAGTATGCCGACCTCCCGCTGGCTTTTTACATGTTAGCCGCGGTTGCCCTGTTGGCTGCCTCCGGCCGCGAGCAATCCTCGGGTGCGCCGCTGATGGCAGCGGGGGCGCTGGCCAGCCTGGCCGCTTGGACAAAAAACGAAGGGATTGTCTTCCTTCTGCTGGTCATGCTCTGGACTGCCCTTCGCAGGGGTGTGCGGGCGCTGCTGAAGCTCTCTTTGGGAGCTGCGCCGGTGCTCGTAGTGCTGGGTGTTTTCAAGCTGTGGCTGGCGCCGGCCACGGTGGGATTGTTCCCCTCCAGCACTTCTGAGGCTTTGGCCAAACTGGCTGATCCCGCGCGCTGGGCCATGATCGCTCGAGCCTACCTGAAAACTCTTTGGGAGATCGCTCCCTGGTGGGCGCACCCGCTGCTTCTCATCCCTCTGTGGTGGTGGGCGGCCGGGCTTGCTGAAAAGCGGCGCCTGAAAGGCTGTTGCCGGCGGGCATGCTGGCGGCTGATTTTCTGGTTTATCTGCTGACGGTAGCGGATTTGCGCTGGCACCTGGATACTTCGTGCAATCGGCTGTGGTTGCAAGTCTGGCCGGCATTGCTGTTTGGGTTGTTCCTGATCGCGGGCACTTGGCCGGTGAGGCCGGTCGCAGTTATCCAGCGTCCGCGAAACCCGAAGGCTCGAGTCCCTGGCAGCCCAGGCCGTAGGCGTTAAGCGGGCGCAGGAGCTGCTTGCTGTTACTCTGATCATTTATGGCGCAGGAAGTTAAACCGCTGGTGGCCATCCTGATGGGAAGCAAGGCCGACTGGGAAACCATGCGGCACGCCAGCGAGATATTGAACTCTTTTGGCGTGCCGCACGAGTGCCGCGTGCTGTCAGCCCATCGCACGCCCGAGCAGACGATGCAGTACGCAGGCGCTGCGCAGGACCGGGGTATTGAAGTCATCATCGCGGGCGCCGGCGGGGCGGCGCACCTGGCGGGCGTGGTAGCCGCCCACACGCTGCTGCCGGTGCTGGGCGTGCCTATCGAGAGCCCGGCTCTGCGCGGCCTGGATTCACTGCTTTCCACTGTGCAGATGCCTGCCGGCATACCCGTAGGCACGCTGGGCATAGGCAAGGCGGGAGCGGTAAATGCCGCACTGCTCGCAGTCGCCATTCTCGCCAGCCACAGGCCCGAGCTACGCCAAAAACTCCGTGAGTTCCGCGACGAGCAGGCCGCCCGCGTGCTCGAACAGGTAGTGCCTTGAGCAGGCTTTGTTATCGCCAATACAGGATCACCTTGCCGGATTGCCCCGAGCGCATCACCTGGAAGGCCTCCTGGTATTCGGTGTAATGGAAGCGGTGTGTGATGACGGGGCTCAAATCCAGACCACACTGTAACATGATGGTCATCTTGTACCAGGTCTCGTACATTTCGCGCCCGTAAATACCCTTGATGGTCAGGCCGTTGAAAATGACGGTATTCCAGTCAATGGCCATTTCGGCGCCCGGAATGCCCAGCATGGCGATCTTGCCGCCGTGGCACATGTTGGCGAGCATTTCGCGGAAGGCTTCGGGGCTGCCCGACATCTCAAATCCCACATCAAAGCCTTCTAGCATGCCGAGTTGCCTTTGCACTTCCGCCAGGCGCGTGGTGCGCGCATCTACGGCCAGCGTCACGCCCACCTTGCGGGCCAGCTCCAGCCGGTACGGGTTGATGTCGGTGATTACGACGAAGCGCGCTCCCGCGTGACGCGCCACTGCGGCGCTCATGATGCCGATAGGACCTGCCCCGGTCACTAGCACGTCCTCACCCAGCACGGGAAAGGACAGTGCCGTGTGGACGGCATTGCCAAAGGGATCAAAGATGCAAGCAATGTCCCGATCCACCCAATCTTTGTGGTGCCACACGTTGGTCATGGGCAGGGCGATGTACTCGGCGAAGGCGCCCGGGCGGTTTACTCCGACGCCCTGCGTGTGCGCACACAGATGGCGCCGGCCCGCCAGGCAGTTGCGACACCGCCCGCAAACCACGTGACCCTCACCGCCGACCAGCATGCCCGGAGTGAAATCGGCTACGTTCGATCCCACCTCTACGATTTCACCCACGAATTCGTGGCCCACCACCATGGGCACAGGGATGGTGCGCCGAGCCCAGTCATCCCAGTTCCAGATGTGCACGTCAGTGCCGCAGATCGAGGTGCGATCCACGCGAATCAGCACGTCGTTGATGCCAATCTCCGGCACGGGAACTTCTTCCAGCCACAAGCCGGGCTCCGGCCGGCTTTTTACCAAAGCTTTCATTTTTTGCATGCGAAGCTCTCTCCGGGCACCCACTGGCCTGATCGAAAAAGGCGCCCTTGCTGGTAGCATAATGTAAACTTGCTGGAACAAGCGCGTGAGTGGATTAGCAGCGCCAGATCGGTCGCGGTACTCACGGGCGCCGGCATCTCAGCCGAAAGCGGCGTGCCGACCTTCCGCGGGGCAGGCGGGTTGTGGCGGCAGTATCGTCCCGAGGAGCTGGCTACGCCCGAAGCCTTCGCGCGCAATCCACGCCTGGTATGGGAGTGGTACGACTGGCGGCGACAAATAATCGCGCAAGCCAGGCCCAACGCGGGGCACCACGCGCTGGTACGACTTGAGCAGTCCAAGCCGCAGTACGCCTTGATCACTCAAAACGTGGACGGCCTGCATGAACGCGCGGGGAGCCGGAATCTGATCAAGCTGCACGGCGACATCTGGATTGTGCGCTGTTTGAGCTGTGGCCGGCAGCAGCGGGATGAGCGCGTTCCTTTGCCTGAGTTGCCACCGCGCTGCACCTGCGGCGGGCTGCTGCGCCCCGGCGTGGTCTGGTTTGGCGAGCCCCTTCCGCCCGAGGCCTGGGAGGAGGCGGAAAGTGCTGCGCGGTCAGCCGAGGTATTGTTGGTGGTGGGTACCTCGGCGGTGGTCTATCCTGCCGCTGGATTGGTGCCGCTTGGCAAAGCGGCCGGAGCGCGGGTGATCGAGGTCAATCCCGAACAGACGCCCTTCTCGGGTAGCGTGGACTGCTCGCTTCGAGGTCGCGCGGGCGACATTCTGCCCGCCTTGATTCCCTCGGACCCAAGCGTGCAAACTGGATGATGAGAACCGCTTGGCCGCCACAGCCACGCTCGGATCATGCGCCTTGCCTACATTGACGCTTTCTCAGGGATCAGCGGCGACATGCTGGTCGGCGCGCTGGTGGATGCCGGCGCCGATGCCGAAGCCGTGCGCCAAGCTTTACAGTCGCTGGGAGCGGGCGCGGTGGTCAGATTCGAGCGGGTGAGCCGGGCGGGGATCGCAGCGACCAGGTTCTCGGTAGAGGCTGAGCCTGACTTGCCGCACCGGCATTTCAGCGACGTGATGAACCTGATCGAGGCGGCGGAGTTGCCAACCGCGGTCAAGCAAAGGGCTGGGGAAGTCTTCCGGCTTCTCGGCCAGGCCGAAGCTGCCGTGCATCAAGTGCCACTTGAGCAGGTGCATTTTCACGAAGTGGGCGCAGTGGATTCGATCGCCGATGTGGTGGGCGCTTGTCTGGCCTTGGAGTTGCTGGGGATTGAAGAAGTGCACTGCTCGCCGGTGAATCTGGGCAGCGGCACCGTCGGTTCCAGCCACGGCGTTCTCCCCGTCCCTGCGCCGGCCACCGTCGCGCTGCTCAAGGACAAACCGGTTTACTCACGGGGGCCGGCCGTAGAACTCACTACGCCGACTGGCGCCGCCTTAGCCGTGTCGCTGGCCCGCTACTTCGGCCCGTTGCCCGCCATGACGCTGCGCAGCAGCGGCTACGGAGCGGGCAGCCGCGAGTTGCCTGGCTGGCCGAACCTGTTGCGCGTGCTGGTGGGCGAGGACTCTCGCGCCAGTGAGGCCGTGCTGGTATCGGTGCTGGAAGCCAACATTGACGACTCCACCCCGGAGGTGCTCGGCTACGCGCTCGAGCGCCTGCTGGAGGCAGGAGCTCTCGACGCCACGCTGGAGCCCATCATCATGAAAAAGGCCCGGCCAGGCGTGCTTTTGCGGGTGATCGCGCGGCAGGAGGACCAGGAGGCCCTGGCGGCTCTCATCTTCGCTGAAACCTCAACTTTCGGCCTGCGCATTTACCGCGCCGAGCGCCGCGTGCAGCCGCGCCATTGGGCGGAGGTGGATCTGCCCCAAGGCAAGGTGCGCATCAAGATCTCCGCGGACGGGCGTTTCGCCCCCGAGTACGAAGACTGCCGTAAGCTCGCCGTGGCTTCCGGCAGGCCGCTGGCGGAAATAATCACTCAAGCCAGCCTGGCTTATTTGAAGAGCTACCGATGAAGTATTATTTGACCACTCCGATCTACTACGTCAACGCGGCGCCGCACCTGGGCACCGCTTATACGACCATCGCCGCCGACACCATCCGCACCTTCAAGCGCATGCAAGGTTACCGCGCTGTGCTCACAACCGGCAGCGACGAGCACGGGCAAAACGTGGAGCGCGCCGCCCGCGCCGCCGGCATGTCGCCCTACGACTACGCTACGCTTGTGCAAGCCGAGTTCCGCCGGCAGTGGGAAAAACTGGGCCTGCACATTGATCGCTTCGAGCGTACTTCCGACCCCAAACACCACCGCGCGGTGATCGAGCTTTTCGAGCGCTGCCGCCGCAACGGTTACATTTACAAGGGCGCCTACACAGGCCAGTACTGCTTCCGTTGCGAGCTTTATGTGGGCGAGGCCGAGCCCGGCGCGCTATGCCCGGACTGCCGCCGGCCGACGGAAACGGTGACCGAGGAAAACTACTTCTTCCGCCTCTCCGCATTCCAAGATCGGCTGCTGGAGCTGTACCGCAGCCAGCCGGACTTCATCCGGCCCGAATTCCGGCGCAATGAAATGATCGCTTTCGTCAGCCAGGGCTTGAATGATCTTTCCATCACACGGACCAACATCCAGTGGGGCATTCCCGCGCCGGTCGAGGGCCATCACGTCTTTTACGTGTGGTTCGACGCCCTGATTGCTTACATGAGCGCGGTCGAGGGCGAGGATCTGTGGCCGGCCGACCTGCACTTGATCGGCAAAGACATTCTGCGTTTCCACGCCGTGTACTGGCCGGCCTTCTTAATGGCCGCCGGGCTGCCCTTGCCCAAGCAAATCTTCGCCCACGGCTGGATTCTGGTGGAACAGGACAAAATGTCTAAGTCGCGCGGGAACATCGTGCGGCCTGAGCCCATCCGCCAGGTGCTGGGCGTAGACGGGCTGCGGTACTTCTTGCTGCGCGAAATCGTCTTCGGCCAGGATGGCAGCTTCAGCTACGACGCTCTGGTTACACGTTACAACGCCGATCTGGCCAACGGGCTGGGCAATTTGGCCAGCCGCACCCTGACTATGATTCGCCAGTATAGCGACGGCGCAATTCCTGAGGCTGCAGGCAGCTCAACCATGGCCGACATCGCCACTCAAACCGTTCGGGCGGCGGTCGGCGCATTTGATGGGTTTGAGTTCTCGCGGGGCCTGGAGGCCGTCTGGGGCATGCTATCCTCGGCCGACAAGTATCTGGTAGAGCAGGCGCCTTGGACGCTGGCGCGCAGCTCGGACCCTGCGGATCGCCGCAAGCTGCGCGAAACGCTGTACACGGCCGCCGAGGTGCTCAGAATTGCGGCCGCGCTGTTGGCGCCAGCCCTGCCTTCCTCAGCGCAGTTGCTGTGGAGCCAGCTCGGCATGAGTGGCTCGCTGGAAGAGGTGCGCTGGCAGGAGCTAGCCTGGGGTCAGTTGCCCCCCGGCCAGCGCATAGGCGAAGTGCGCCCGCTTTTCCCGCGCGTCGAGCCGCACCAAGCCATCGAGCGGATGCGTGCGCTGGAGGTCGAAGAAGCCGCCCGGCAGAAAGCGCTGCTGGAGGGCAAGAGCCAGGAGGTCGCCCGTACGCAGGTCGCAGTCCAGGCAGGATCCTCTGTTGCCCCGGCCGGCCGCATCAACATACGCGATTTCGCCAAAGTGGACATGCGAGTGGGTCAGGTGCTGAGCGCCGAGCGCGTCAAGGGCGCCGATAAGTTGCTGCGTCTGGAAGTGGACATAGGCGAGGCCCGGCCGCGGACCATTGTAGCGGGCATAGCCGAGGCATACCAGCCGGAGCAGTTGCTTGGGCGGAAGGTAGTCATTGTGGCCAACCTTGAGCCGCGACGCCTGCGGGGCATAGAGTCCGACGGGATGATCGTCGCCGCCACGCCGGAAGGCGGGCTGCCCGTGCTTATCGGCCCCTGGGAAGATGTGCCCGTGGGGGCGCGCTTGACGTGACTCTGATAGACTCGCATTGCCACTTGGATGACGGCCGCTTCCAAGCCGATCGCGAAGCAGTGATAGAGCGTGCGCTGGAAGCGGGCGTTGAATTGATGCTAGCCATCGGCTCAGGCGAAGGCCCCCCAGATCTGGAGGCGGCCATTCGCGTGGCGGGCGCGCATCCGGCCGTTTGGGCCACCGTGGGAGTGCATCCCCACGATGCTTCCAAGGCCGGTGAGCGCACCTGGCAGGCGCTGGCGGATTTGCTGGGCCACCCGAAGGTGCTGGCCGTGGGAGAAATCGGGCTCGACTATCACTACAGGTTCTCACCGCCCGAAACCCAGCGCTCGGTCTTCATTCGCCAGCTCGAACTGGCCAGGCAAGCGGGCAAGCCCGTTATCATCCATACGCGGGAAGCCTGGGCCGATACCCTGGATATCTTGAAGCGCTATTGGGTGGCCAGCGGGCTGGCCTGCGTTATGCATTGTTTTTCCGGTGGAGCGGGAGAGGCCGCGCAGTGCCTGGAGTTAGGCTGCTATTTGAGTTTCGCCGGCGTGGTGACCTTTCCCAAAGCTGCCAGCGTGCAGGAGGCTGCGCGAAAGGCTCCGCGGGGCCGCCTGCTGGTCGAAAGCGATGCGCCGTACCTGGCGCCAGAGCCGGTGCGCGGTCGCCGCAATGAGCCCGCTTTCCTGGTGTATACGGCTCAGAAGCTGGCCGAGCTGCGCGGGGAAACCTTCGAGCAACTGGCTGCGGCTACGACGGCAAACTTTTACCGGATCTTTGCGGCAGCCGGATTGCCGGCTCCCCGGGGCGGCGGTTAGACTGGGATAATCGCGCATGTTAGTGGGCAAGGCGGGACCAGCGCTGGCGGCGGCCGATATTGTGGCCCTGATTCAGGATGATCTCCGGCTGGTTGAGGAGGAGATCCGCATGGCGTCGGAGGCCCCGGTGCAGGTCATTACCGCTATAGGCCGCCATCTGCATGCAGGGGGCGGCAAGCGTCTCCGCCCCATGCTGGTGCTGCTGAGTTCGCGGCTGGTCGGTACAGGTGGCTTGCGGGCGATCCGCCTGGCGGCGGTGGTCGAGCTGATTCATACCGCCACGCTGGTCCACGACGACGTCATTGACGGGGCTAGCACACGCCGTGGCCGTCCCGCGCCTAACGTGAAGTGGGGCAATCAAACCTCGGTGCTGGCTGGAGACTGGATTTACATGAAGGGTTTCCAGATAGCGCTGCGGGAAGCCGACAATCGTATGCTCGACCTTCTTATCCGCGTTACCCAACTTATGGTGGAGGGCGAGCTGATCCAGCTCGAGCGGCTGGGCTCGCTGGAGGTGAGCGAGGCGGACTACATGGATCTGGTGAGCCGCAAGACGGCGGCTTTGTTTTCGGCCTGCGCGCGCTTGGGGGCGGCCTGTGCAGGGGGCAACGAGCGCGTCGAGCAACACCTGGGCGAGTACGCCTGGAACTTGGGCATGGCCTTCCAGCTTGTGGACGACGTGCTGGACTTCATCGCCGACGAGGAGATCTTGGGCAAGCCGGTAGGAAGCGATTTGCGTGAAGGCAAGCTAACGCTGCCGCTGATCTATGCGCTGGAGGAAGCGGGTCCGGAAGCGCGTCGCTTGATTGCCAGCGTTCTCGAGGACCGCGGCTACCAGCGCGTGCCCTTTGAGACCGTGCTGAAGCTGGCTCAGTCCGGAGGCATCCAGCGCGCTCGCCGGCGCGCCGAGCAGTTTGCTGAAGCGGCCCGGGGCCTGATCAGCAACTTCCCTGACTCCCCTTACCAGCGGGCCCTGCACGCGCTCACCGAGCTGGTTGTAGAGCGCGAATATTGAGCGAGCCTCGGCGGGGACAACAAGCGCGGTGATCGCAGTCGAGCTAGATCGGTTGCGTCATGACGTGCTCCACTTGCGGTTCGAGCAACAGACGCGCGGGGACGAGCGCCCGGCAAATGTGCGCCCGCGCAACTAAGTTCGGCTGAACCGGCGTTTTGGGCGATTCTGGCCAAAGGAAGAATCAATAAGTCACGCTGCGAGAAGCTTCGGCGGCAACTCGATTCCCGCTGCCTCCACCAGCCGTCTTGCCTTTCAAAAGTTCACACGCAGCCCAAGTTGAATGTGACGGGGTCGGCGAGCGGCGGTGGGCTCAAGAAACAGCGGGTTGATCTGGGCCCCGTCACGATCGAAGCGAGCCGTGGTATCCAAAGACGAGAACTGGGTGTGATTAAAGGCATTGAACAACTCGCAGCGCAGCTCCAAGGTTCGCTTTTCATCAAGCAGGCGAAGGCGGCGGCTGATTCGGAAATCCCAGTTATTTGTGCCAGGCCCGCGCAGTATGCCTGCTCCCGCATTGCCGAAGTAAGGCACCTCGACCTGTCCCGGCTCACGCGGGAGCGCCGGTCGCGCGAAGTTATTGCCGCCGAGCCAATCCGGGCGCGCGCTCTCGCTGCCGGTACCCAAGAAATTCATGCCGTCCACGGTGGCCATACCGGGGGTAAAGGGCCTCCCCGCAGAGAACAAAGCCGTGCCGCTCACCTCCCAGTTCCGCGCCAGCGAACGCGCCCAAGGGCTGGCGCCGAACGCGCGACGCGGCATCCGCCAAGTAAAGTTCAAAGCCAGCACATGATCCCGGTCGTAACTGAGACGGCCGTAGTTGCGCTGGCGGGGCTTCAGAAAGGTGCTCACTTGCGTGGTGTCGCCGGCGGCAGTGCCCAGGGTCTTGGCCCAACTATAGGAAGCCCGCAACTGCAAGCCGGATTTCAAATTTAGCAACGCGGCGGTCTGCAACGAATTATAGTTGGATGTTCCGCCCCACTCGTATTGCATGATATCCCCGTAGCCCTGATACAGCCGCAAGAAGTTTGGCGAGTACACGTTGTTAGTTACCGGATCACGGTTTTCGGGATGCAAGTTGAGGAACCGCGCACCCAAAGGCTCCGGGTTGATATTGCGCCGCCAGAGAAGATGCCGGGCGATGTTGCCGACGTAAGCAACCTCGATCCTAAAGCTGCGGGCCACGGCGCGTTGGACACCGAAGCTATAGTTGTACACGGTGGGCATGAAGCCCTTCCCGTATAGGGAGTGGCTGACGCTGGTCGGGGCCAGCACGGCGCTGCCGGCCGTGGCCAGCAGTTCATCAAAGGTGGTGTAGTAGACCGTAGGCGTAAAAACGATGGGCGGGTTGGTGGCCATATTCATAGTGGGGTTACCCTGGACCCGGTCGTAGAAGACGCCGGCGCCTCCGCGCACAGCGGTGTGGCCCTTGCCGGTGGGATCGAAGGCAAAGCCGAACCGCGGCCCGAGCACCAACCCAGGGCCCCGGTAGAGCGACTTCGGCAACCCCGCGGCTCCCGCCCGCACCATACCGACGGCCGGCTCACCCAAGCCCGGCGCGAAGGTGCCGACCAGGCCAGGGTTGTAAATCTGACCCGTCACCGGATTGACGCCCACCCGCCTGCCGGTCTCATCCCGCCCGTTCCGGATGAGCACGGGGGCGCGGGCCGGATCGTACATTCCCTCGACGAAGGCCGCAAGCTGGCCTCGCACCTCGTACTGGGGTAGGTTGCGGTAGAAGCGAATGCCGGCGTCAATAACCAGCCGACGGGTGACTTTCCAGTTATCTTGCACATACCATTCGAAGTTAGTGAACCGGTACAAGCCGTAAGGCAGGTTTGTAGCTTCCTGGTAACTCGTCATTATGCCGAGCAGCGCACTGGCAAAACCATAGCGTGTACGCAGCGGATTGTTAGCATCGTCGGCAAAACTGATGGAGCCGCGCACCGGCGTGCCTTGACGCTGGTCCTTGCGAGTCCGCTCGATATAGACGCCTCCGCGGAGGTAGTGCCGGCCGTGGATCTTCGACAGGTTATCCACGATGCTGAAGATGTGGTTTACGTTCCGATAGGGCAGGGCATTATGCAAGGAGGGATTTACCGCGTTGGGCACGTTACCGAAGGCGGTGATGTTAGGTATGTAGCCTCCGGGATTGAACTCGGGATGCCACTGCGGCAGGTTGAGGCCGAGGGCTTTGCGGCTTATTTTCTCCGGTCGGTCCGGCCTGGATGTCAGACGATTCATGCTGTAACCCAGTAACGTCTCGTTCATCCAAGTGGCGCCGATAGTGCGAGAGAAATTGGCCGTGAAACCGCGGCCGGGCTGTTTGAATGTGAGCGGCGTCAGGTCGTAGTTGACGCTGCCGTTGATCCAGACGCCGTAGGCGGGGTGCTGCTCGTCTGCATTTTGCGTGTAGCGAAAGTAAGTCTGCCAGCGAGAGACGGGATCCCAGTCTATCCGGATGGTGTCGGAGCGGCGCGGGTATGGCCCGCTAATCTGAGAAATGTAGTTCCATTGATTGACGCGGCTGGGCTCCGGATCTACAAAGTTGGGCTTGGGAAACATGTTGAGCAGGGCGCGCCCGACGGGATGATGTCGGTCTTTGGGTATCAGGTTGCCGGGGAAGGGCTGGCCGGTCAGTGGATCGTACACCGTGATGCGGCGGTTGTTGACGTCGTAAGTCTCGGTGAAATCGCCTGCTCGCTCGAGCAGATTTGGTACCCGCACGGTACGTGCGGCGTAATAGACAACCTGACGCGTGAACTCCTGGTTGGCGAAAAAGAACAGCCGCGCCTGACGCCGGTTGCGGGGCCAAACCGGGCCGCCCAGCGACCAGGAGGCGATATTAAATCGGTAGGGAGGCCGAGGCAGGCCGTTGCGGTTATTGAAATAGTCGTTGGCGTTGAGGGCTTCGTTGCGGAAGAACCAGCCCACCGAGCCCCGGTATTCTTTGCCGCCGCCTTTGGTTATGACTATGATGGTGCCGCCCACCGCCCGACCGAATTCGGCTTGGTAATTGCTGGTCAGCACCTTGACCTCGCGGATCATGTCAATGGTCGGGGCGGTGTGAGTCGTGTTGTTAGAGCCGGTGTCCATGTTGGTGACCCCGTCCACGGTCATGTTCTTCTGGTTTTCCCGGGCTCCGTTGATGAACAAGCCGCGAATGCCGTCCGGACCGGGCACCTCGCGACCCTCGCTCTCGTCCACCACGCCGGGCAGCAGTCGCAGCATGTCGAGAAAGTCACGGCCGCGCAAAGCGGTGTTTTCCAGTTCCTCCGCCGTAATGAGGCTTGATTTTTCCCCGCTGGCCAGTTGAACGGGCGCCACAGTATCTTCTACAGTGACAACCTCGGTAACCGCGCCCAGCTCGAGCGTTATTTCTCCCAGCGCCCGGGTGTCACCCGCGCTCACCTCGATGCCGGCCTGGCGGTGGTTCTTGAAGCCCGAGGCTTGGATTTCGAGCGTGTACCTTCCCGGCAGCACGTCGCCAAAGACGAAGTAGCCCTCGGCGTCCACGGTGGCGTTCCTCGCCGCGCCGGTTTGCTCGTTGATAAGTTTGACGGTGACGCCGGGGACGGCCGCGCCGGAGGCATCACGCACTGAACCAATCACGCGAGCGGAGACGTTCTGGGCGAGCGCTGCCGCCGGACACAGCAAGGCTAAAATGGCCCCCACGCACCCACGAAAGGCCATGGTCACCTCCCTGGGTTATTAATTTAGGCCACGCTACGGGGCAAAGCAAGCCCCCGGGGCAGCCAGAAGGCGGGATTCAGGTGCGGTAGCTGCCGTTGATACGCACGTAGTCTTCGGTCAGATCACAGGTCCAGAAGCGGGCTTGCCCCTGACCGCGCCCGCGTAGATGGAAGCGAATTACCACTTCCCTCTCGTTCAGCCTCTGCTTGAGCTCGTGCTCGTCGAAGGGCTCGGCCACGCCGTTCCGGCACACGCGCACTTTTTGCAAGTAAATTTCCACCTTCGTGGGATCAAACAGCACGCCGGCGTTGCCCGCCGCGGAGAGGATGCGTCCCCAGTTGGGATCCGAGCCGGCGATGGCCGTTCTGACCAAAGCTGAACCGGCGATGGCGCGGGCAAGCTGGGCGGCCTGCTGGTCGTCGCGGGCCCCGCTGACGTAAACGCTGATCAGCTTGCGCGCCCCCTCGCCGTCACGCGCGATTTTCTCAGCCAGATCTTCCAACACCCAGGCCAGTACTTCGCCGAAGACCAGTTGCTCTTTGGGGTCGGGCCGCAGGCCGCTGGCCCCATTGGCGAGCAGCAAGACAGTGTCGTTGGTGGAGGTGTCGCCGTCCACGGTAAGGCGGTGGTAGCTGCGCTCGAGCGCAGGCAATAACAGGGCCCGCAAGCGCGCCGGAGCAATAGCGGCGTCGGTCATAATGAAGGCCAGGGTGGTTGCCAGGTTGGGGTGGATCATGCCCGCGCCCTTGGTCATGCCCGCGATCCGCACGGTGCCGTCCAGCAGGGGGACCTCGCCGAAGGCCATCTTGGGCATGCGATCGGTGGTCATGATGGCGCGCGCGGCGTCCGCAAAGCCATCCTCACTGAGGCGGCTGCATAGCTTGGGCAAGGCGCGCAAAATCAACTGCGCGTCAAGTTCGACGCCGATGACACCGGTCGAAGCCGGCACCACCTGCTCGACCGGGGCATCCAGCAGGTGCGCCGCGGCGCGGCAGCAAGCCAGCGCCACTTTTTCTCCCGTGCGCGTAGCGCAGTTGGCGTTGCCGGCGTTCACCAGTATGGCGCGGACAAGCCCGCCCGAAGCCCGCAAGTGCCGTCTCGCCACCTTGACGGGTGCCGCCTGCACGCAATTACGCGTGAAGACAGCGGCTGCCGAAGCGGGCCGGTCCGAGACAATCAGCGCCAGATCGTCCTTGTTCTCCTTGCGTATGCCCGCGTAAGTGGCGGCATAACGGTAACCGACCGGTGTCTTCACTGGATTTTATCTCCAACTAACTCATTTTCGCCTAAACGAAGGCCGCGAAGAAAGTCGGTCGCCGGCATGCGCTTACGTCCTTCCAGTTGCAACTCCAGAATCTCCAAGGCGCTCCCGCTGCCGCAGCTCACCCAGAGACGATCTGCTTGCGCGTGCAAACTGCCTGGGGGGCCGCTGCCTGAGGCATCCTGCGCCCGCGCGCGCCATATGTGCAACAGCTTGCCGCGCAGCCAGGTGTAAGCGCCCGGCCACGGCTGGAAAGCGCGCACACGGTTGGCAATTTCGCGCGCCGTCCAATTCCAGTCAATTCTGCCGTCCTCTTTGCGCAGCCTGGGAGCCAGAGTGGCTTGCGCATGATCTTGCGGTCGGGGCACGACGGTCCCTGCCAGCAGGCCCTCTAAGGTTTCCACCAGCAACTGGGCGCCCATGGCGGCTAGGCGTTCGCGCAGCTCGATGGCGGTTTCCTCGGGACCGATCTCAGTTTCTCTTTGCAGCAGGATGTCGCCGGTGTCCAGACCGGCATCAATGCGAATGGTGGTCACGCCGGTGCGCGTTTCCCCTCGCGCGATGGCCCATTCGATCGGGGCCGCCCCCCGATACTTGGGCAACAGCGAGGCGTGCAGGTTGATGATGCCCAAAGGCGGGATATCAATGATAGTCTGCGGGATGATCTGGCCGTAGCCCACCAGCACGCCTGCCTCGGGTTCCAAACTGCGCAGCCACGCAATGAATTCGGCCTCGCGGATGCGCTCGGGTTGGCGAACCACCAGCCCCAGGCTCTCCGCAAACCGCTTGACGGGCGGCGGCAAGAGCCGTCCTCCGCGGCCGGCAGGCCGGTCCGGCTGCGTAATGACGGCGGCGATGCGGTGCCCGGCGCGCACCAAGGCTTGCAGGCTGGGTACGGCGAACTCGGGCGTACCGAAAAATACGAGGCGCATCGGGTGCTAACCCCACTCGCCTGACTTCATCATCTTGCGTATCTTCCGCCGGATCAGATCGCGCTTGAGCGCGCTCAGATGGGCCAGGAAAAGGCGCCCGTTCAAGTGATCGGTCTCATGTTGGAAGGCGCGCGCCAGCAGGTCTTCCCCCGTGATTTCAAAAAACTCTCCCCGCGGATTCTGGGCCCGCACCGTAACGCGCCGGGCGCGCCGCACGGGCTCGTGAAAGCCCGGCACACTCAGGCAGCCTTCCTCAGCCACCTGGACCCCCTCGCTGCGGACGATCTCGGGATTGATTAGCACTATGCGCCGGCCGGGATCCTCCCCGGCCGAAGGATCAATTACGGCGATGCGGCGGGAAAGCCCGATCTGCGGAGCCGCCAGCCCGAGGCCGTGGGCCGCGTACATGGACTCGAACATATCCTCCAGCAAGCGGTACAGCTCCGGAGTGTCAAACTCCGTCACCAGGTCCGCCGGTTGCTCCAGCACCGGATCTCCGTACTTTACTATGCGGTAAGTCATAATCGCTCCCCCGCTTGCTTCGGACAACAATCAAAACCGATCCAATTGTTCCAGATAACCCTGGTAATTGCGGCGCGTCTCAGCCAGCGAATCGCCCCCAAATTTTTCCAGGAAAGCGTCAGCGAGCACGAAGGCCACCATGGCCTCGGCCACCACCGCCGCCGCGGGAACCACGCACACATCGCTGCGCTCGTAAGCGGCTGCAACGGGTTGCCGCGTAACCAAATCCACCGATTCCAACGGGCGGCGAAGCGTGGAAATGGGCTTCAGCCAACCGCGCACCACGACGTCTTCGCCGTTGCTGATGCCGCCCTCGATCCCCCCGGCATGGTTGGAGCTGCGAAAAAACCGACGCCGAGCGGGATCGTAATGAATGGGGTCCTGCACCTGCGAACCGAAGCTGGCTGCGGCCTGCGCCGCATCGCCTATCTCGACGCCTTTGACGGCCTGAATGGAGAGCACAGCCTGCGCCAGCCGCCCGTCCAACCGCCGATCCCAGTTTGCGCAAGAGCCCAAGCCGGGCGGCACGCCCCGCGCCACCACTTCGAAAACCCCGCCCACAGTGTCGCCGTTGTGCAGGGCTTCATCCACTACCTGCTTCATGCGCTGTTCGACTTCTGCGTCCACGCAAGCCAGCACCACTTCCTGGCGGCGAGCCAGCGCCACCAGCTCATCCCAACTCACGCGGCGCTGCAAGCGCACACTACCCACCGCCACCACATGGCTGCGCACTTCAATGTCGAACTCCCGGAGCAAGATTTTCGCCAGCGCTCCGGCTGCCACCCGCGCCGCCGTCTCTCGTGCGCTGGCGCGCTCGAGGACATAACGCGCGTCGGTCAGGTTGTATTTCAAAGCTCCCGCCAGGTCGGCATGGCCAGGGCGAGGACGCGTCAGGGGACGGTGCGCTGCTTGGGCTTCGGGAGGATTTTCCACGGGCAAGGCCTTCTCCCATTGGGCCCAATCCCGATTCCGGATCAGGATGGCGACAGGCGCGCCGATGGTGCAGCCGTGGCGGACGCCGGCTATTATCTCAGCGCGATCCTGCTCGATTTTCATGCGCTGGCCGCGCCCGTAACCTTGCTGCCGCCGCCACAAGTCGCGGTCTATGGCTTCCAGCGAGACCGGCACGCCGGCCGGCAAGCCGCTCAGCACGGCTAGCAAACACTGGCCGTGGGATTCGCCGGCCGTCTCCAATCGCAACATGCAGAAGCTTTTATGTTAACCAACGGCAGGTCCCCTCAGCAACCCACCAGGCTCAATAAGTGTGCTAAAAAAGGAAGTTTCAAGCCGCCGCGAGCCGAGCCTACGGCGGCGCAACAGGGCCTTTGAGGAAAGCCAAATGCAAAAACTCTCTCTAGCCTCAGTGGTATTGTGGGTGACCGCCGGTCTCGTCTTGGCGCAGTCCGACGCCAACAAGGGCCAGATCATAGGAACCGTCTACGATCAGAAGCAAGCTGTGGTGCCGCAAGCTCGCGTGAAGGTCCGCAACCTGGAGACAGGCTTCACGCGCGAGCTGATGACTAATGAAGTGGGCCAGTATCGCGCGGTGCTGCTTGATCCCGGCACCTACGAGGTGGTGGCCGAAGCCGCCGGCTTTGCCCCTACTACAGTCTCCGGCTTGGTGCTGAACGTCGGAACTACGGTCAGCGCCGACATCCGTCTTCAGCTCGCTTCCACCACCATCGTGGTCGAAGTGGGCGAGACGCTGGTGAACGTGACCCCGGCCGCCTCGCGGGTGGTTGATCGCCGCGCGCTCCAGGACCTCCCCATCAACGGAAGGCGCTTCCAGGATTTGGCCTTGGTCACGCCCACTGTAATGGTGGATCCGCAGCGCGGCCAGATTTCCATCGCCGGTCAGCGCGGGATTAACTCTAACGTGATGGTGGACGGCACCGATTACAACCAACCTTTCTTCGGGGGAATTCGCGGCGGCGAGCGTTCCAACCTCATCTTCACGGTTCCCCAAAGCGCCATACAGGAGTTTCAGGCCGTGGCCACCGGATACGCGGCCGAGTACGGCCGCTCTACGGGCGGCGTGCTGAATGCCATCACGCGCTCCGGATCCAACGAGCTGCACGGAGAAGCCTTCTACCAATTGCGGCACAAAGAACTCGGCTTGAAGACGCCGTTCAACCGCCAGTCGCTGGAGACGCAACATCAGTTCGGCGGCGCCCTCGGCGGGCCCATCCGCAGAGACAAATTGTTTTTCTTCGGCGCCCTGGAACGACAGAAGGCGCGCACGCCGCGGCTGGTCTTCTTCCCGCAACTGCGTCGCATCACTCCGAACCCCAATACGGCCGAAGCTTACAACCACTTCCTCAGCCTGGAAACTCCCTTTACGCAAACTAACGACGGCGTGGCGCTTACAGCGCGCACTGATCAGCAGTTCGCCGGCGGCTCGCGCCTGACTTTTCGCTACAACTTCTCCGACGGCAACGCGCTCAATTCCACCACCACCGGCTCGCGCATCGAACCCACCATTGATCGGGCCCTTTCCAACAACGGCACCGAAAAAGATCGCACGCACACCGGCAGCACGCAGTTCACCTGGCTGCTCAGCCCCAGCGTGGTAAACGACTTGCGCTTTGCCACCTCTTATGAAATAAGGCCCCGCCTCACCAATTCGGCCACCCCGCAAGTCTCCTGTGTGATCGGTCGCTACGGCGGCGTAGATTACCTGCCTACTACCCAAGACGACATGCGCGTGCAGATCAACGACGGCCTGTCGCTCATCCGGGGCACACATACCTTGAAGGTAGGAGCTGACTACAACCGCCTGGGCACTTTCCAAACCTTCGGCTTCAACCAGTTTGGCGCCTTTGCGCTGAGCGGCACCGACGTCAACTTGCACCTGGATATCCTGTCCCGGGGCGGCAATATCGCCAACCGCTTCGATGACCGCTCGGTGACCTATCGTCGCCAAATGGGCAATTTGCTGGCCAGCTTCCGTGTGCACCAGGCCGCCATCTATGCGCAGGATAGCTGGCGCGTCAGCAGCGCCCTCACCGTAGACTACGGCTTGCGCTGGGAAGGCCAGTGGAATCCCACCCCCGAGGCCAACAACACCAGCCTGGTCAGCAAGGTTAAAGGCTTCCGCTTCCCTATCGGCAGCTTCGATCCCACGCTCATCCCGGACAATCCCGTGCAGTTAATGCCACGCCTGGGTTTTGCTTGGACTCCCTCCAGCTCGCGCCGCACCGTGGTGCGCGGCCACACGGGCATTTTTTACGCCAGCACACCCATGCTGCTTTTTGCCGGTCCCATGAATAATTACCGGCTGCCGCCCGGCGATGTTTCCATCCAACTGCCGCGGCCCGGCTCCACGGTTTACCGCGATTTGCTGGCGGTGGGAGTGGATCTGAATCAATACAGCCTCGATAAGCTCCCCATACTCGATTTGGCTACCGTGCAACGGGCGGCGGCAGGGGCAGGCGCTGCGCCGGATCCTTTCACGGGCGCCAATCTGCTCGCCATGGCTTCCGACTACCGCAATCCGCGCGCTTTCCAGGCAGGCCTGGGGACCGATACCGAATTGTTCCGCAATCTTGTGGCCGGCGTGCAGCTTCACTACGTCAACACCGTACATCTGGAATGGAATCGTGATTACAACTTGCCGGAGCCGATCATTCGGCCGTCCGACAAGTCGCTGCGCCCCTTCTTCGGCTTGCGCTCGGGCAGGACCCGGCCCATCCCCACCCTAGGCAGCCTCTGGGTGCGCGAATCCAGCTCCCGTTCCATGTACCGCGGCCTTACCCTTTCCACCCAATATCGCAGCCGCCGCTTGCAGTTTGGCGCATTTTACACCGCCTCTCAGAATTACTCTTACGACGATAACGAGCGCGACGCCAGCGGCGTGCGCTACGAGAACTCGTTTAACCTGGCGCCCGAGTACGGCTATTCCGACTTGGACATGCGACATCAATTCACCGGCTATGCTGTCGCCTCGGTATTCTGGGGCATCGAACTTTCCGCCACTTTTCGCGCCACCACCGGCAGGCCGATTGATCCCCGCACCGGCTCAGACAGCAACGAAGACCTGGGCGGTCCCGATCGGGCTTACAAGGCCCCCGGTGTTCCTTACCAGCGCAACAGTTTCCGCAATCGCGGCTACCGCAACGTGGATTTCCGCTTTCTGAAGAGCTTCCCGGTGAGCGAGCGGGCCCGCTTGCAATTTTCCTGCGAGATGTTCAACATGTTCAATTTCGACAACGTGGTTTATTCGGGAACCAACCTGAATTACGGCGTGGGCATTGACCCGGGTACTGGCTCGCCCGTACCACCGCCAGCCACTTTCATGCGATTGCGCTTGCCCGACGGCAGCTACGACCCGGTCAATGTGCAGCTTGGCAACCCCTTTCAGGCTCAGTTCGGCCTGCGTTTGATCTTCTGAGCGGCGGATCGCGGAGCGGCCCGCGCGCCCTGTGACCCTTGCCTGCTGGGAGCGCGAAAATAGCTTATTATGGAACTCAGCCAGCCGAACGCTCCGCCCGAGACGCTGCTTCGCACAATTACTGAGATTTCCCCCAGCGCCGTTTGTATCCTGGATTGTGCCGGGCGGCTCACCTTGTGGAATCCGGCTGCGGAGAGCATTTTCGGCTGGAAGGCGGAGGAAGTGCTGGGTGGGCGGCTGCCCATGCTCAAGCCGGAGCAAAGGGCCGAAATCGAGGCCCAGATCGTCGCGGGTGCCGGGCAATCGGCGCCGCAGGGGCGAGAGATCACGGGGGTTAGAAAAGACGGCATCTTGTTGAACCTCCTGCTCTGGACCGCGCCGCTGGGCGATGCGCTCAGGCCCGCCGGGCTTGTTGCGATATTTCAAGATGTCACCGAGCGCCGGTGGATGCGAGAGCAGTTACGGCAAGCACAAAAAATGGAAGCCCTGGGGCGGATGGCCGGGGGCATCGCCCACGATTTCAATAACCTGCTCACCATCGTCAGCGGCTATGCCGAGATGCTACTGCCGCAACTGGAGGGTCGGCAGCGGGAGGACGTCCAAGCCATTTTGGAAGCCACCCAAAGCGGCGTCGCTCTGGCTAAGCAGCTCTTGACCCTGGGGCGGCAGCAGGTGGGTGAGCCACGCCTGGTGGATCTGAACGCCACCATAACGGCCGTCGAAAAGATTCTCCGGCGGGCCTTGGGCGACAGCGTGGTCTTGGAGCTTTCTTTGCGCCCTGCGCTGTGGTACGTACGCGCGGATCCTGCCGGGCTCGAGCAGGTGCTGCTCAATCTGGCTCTGAACGCTCGGGACGCCATGCCGCACGGCGGTCGTCTGATCATCGCCACCGCCAACTGCACGCGCGCCGAAGCCGCTTCTTTGCATCTGAACGGGGGCGAGTACGTGCGGCTCACGGTACGCGACACCGGGCTGGGCATGGACGCCGAAGCCACGCGCCGGATTTTCGAGCCTTTCTTCACCACCAAACCGGATGACAAAGGCACAGGGCTGGGGCTGGCTATCGTTTACAACGTTGTCAAACAGTGTGGGGGCGTCATCTTCGTGGACAGCCAGCCCGGCGAAGGCACGGTTTTTACGATTTACTTGCCGCGCGCACACGGCGCGCCGGAAGCCCCGCGCAGGCACGCAAGTGGATTCTCCGCCGGCGGCGGCGAAACCATCCTTCTAGTGGAGGACGAAGAAGGAGTTCGCCGCTTGGTGCGCAACATGCTGGCCCGGCAGGGTTACAGGGTGCTGGAAGCTGCGGGCGCCGAGGAAGCTCTGCGCCTCTGGGAGCAAGCCGCTGATCGCATAGACTTACTGCTCACCGACGTGGTTATGCCGGGCATGAGCGGTCGCCAGTTGGCGCTGCGTCTTCTGGCGGCGCGGCCGGAGCTCAAGGTCGTTTACATGTCCGGCTACGCCGGTGATGCGCTGGGCGAACAAGGCGTCCTCGCGCCCGATGTGGTTCTCATCCAGAAGCCCTTCACGCCGCGGCTGTTGCTGCGGCGGATAAGGGAAGCTCTCGGCGCGCAGCCCAGACGATCCTCATCCCTCTAGCGGGTCCGCGCAGGGCCTACTCAGGCAGGCGCGCGTCTGTCCAATTGTCCGAGCGGAAAGGCGAGGCCGGCAAGCCCTCGGCGTTATAAAGGGTGGCTTCGGGATTGTTGGCCCAGGCGTAGCGCACGGCAACGGGCGCAGCTACGGCGGGGCTGGAGACAACCACGGTGGCGCCATCAATTTCCGCCACGGCGGGATGGAAGACACGATCGGCGCCCGCCACCAAGAATTCGCGCAGGCTGCCCTTGGGGGCACGCAGGCCGCTTCCCACGTGATCAAAGTACAGACGCAAACGGTTGCCCTCGCGCGTGGCTTGCCGGAAAACGGGGCCCGAGTAGACTAACTTCTCGCCGTAAACCAAGGCGCGCGCGGCCAGCCCCAGCCGCAAGCCCACGTCTTGCTTGTTCTTGGGGTGTATATCTTCGGCCTCACCAATATCAATGATGACGGCCATGCCCGTGTTACGCAGCTCAAGTGTCTTCAATTGGGCCTCCTGTACCAGCGACCAGTAGCCGCCCGGCTGCGCCTTGGCGTAATTGGCCAATTGCACGTAAAGGAAGGGAAAATCGCCCTGGCCCCAGGCCTGCCGCCAATCGCGTATCATCGCCTCGAAAAGCTGCCGGTAAAGATAGGCGAAACTGTTGGCGTTACTTTCTCCTTGATACCACATGGCGCCGCGGATGGTGAAAGAAGTGAGGGGCGCGATCATGGCGTTAAACAAGCCCGCGGGAGTGTGGGGATGGCCGGGTCCGAGCGGCTGGGCGGGTCTAGGCGGCGGCTGCCGCCCTTGCTGCTTGGCTTCGGCGGCCCGGGCTTCCCAACGCTTCAAGTTTTCCTCGTAGCGACGCTTGGTCTGCGGCCAGTTGGCCAGCACCCGGTCCCACTCGGTCAGGAAAGTCTGCAAGGTAGGCTCAGACACCAGCATGGCGCGGCTGGTCCAGGCCTGCGCCGGGGTGCCTCCCCAGGCGGATTGAATTACACCAATGGGCACGCCCAGTTTTTCGTGCAGGTGGCGCGCAAAAAAGTAACCCACTGCCGAGAAGCCTTTCACCGTCTCAGGACTACAAACTTGCCAGGCACCTTCGACGTCTTCCAGCGGCTCTGCGGAAACCTTGAGAGCCACTTTGAACAAACGGATGCGCGGGTAGTTGGCCGCCGCTGCTTCCTTTTCCGCATCCCGCGCCCGTTCGACCGGCCAGACCATGTTGGATTGCCCGGAAGCCACCCACACTTCCCCGACCAGGACGTCGCGCACAGTGATGGTGTTGTTACCGACGACAATCAGATCGTAAGGCCCGCCCGCTGACAGCGGCCGCAGCCAGGCTTCCCAGCGTCCCGTTTCATCAGCGCTGGCTGAAACCGACTGGCCCGCCAGGCGCACGGTCACTGCCTCGCCCGGAGCAGCCCAGCCGTAAATGCGGACTGGCGCGTCGCGCTGAACGACCATGTGATCGGCGATCAAGGCCGGCAGGCGCACCTCCGCCCGGAGCGGCCAGAACGCCCACAGCAAACAACCGACGAAGACCAGATACTTGCGCATGTGCTTCTCCATTGAATGGCTTATTCTACTCCCTCTTGCGGCTGCGTCGCGGCGCGCAGCGAGCTCAGCAGGCCGGCAAAACAACCCTCCATGATGGCGCGCCGTATGCGCCGCATCAGATCGAAATAATGGGTAAGATTGTGCAGCGTAGCCAGCGTGGCGAAAAGGATCTCGCCGGCCTGAAACAAGTGCCGCAGGTAGGCACGGGAAAAGTGGCGGCAAGTATAGCAGCCGCAATGCTCATCGAGCGGCGCCGGATCGTCTTGGTAGCGGGCTTGCTTTATGACGATGCGGCCGCTGCTGGTAAACAAACAGCCGTTGCGCGCGTTGCGTGTGGGGAGCACGCAATCCATCATGTCTATGCCGCGGGCCACGTACTCGGGCAACTCCTCGGGAAGGCCAACGCCCATGACGTAGCGCGGGCGATCCGGGGGCAGCAGCGGCGCTGTGGCCTCGATCATTTCCAGACTTAGCGTGCGCGGTTCGCCCACACTGAGGCCGCCGATAGCGTAGCCGTCGGCTTCCAGCTCCACCAGCTTCTGCGCGCAGGCCCGGCGCAAGTCGGCATAAGTCGAGCCTTGCACGATGGCAAACAGCGCTCCTGCCTCCGGCTGCTCCGCCAAGCGGCCGCGATAGTGCCGGAAGGCGCATTGCGCCCAGCGCAGCGTCCGCTCCACCGATCGCCGCGCGCTTTCGTAACTGGCCGGATAGGGCAGACACTCGTCAAGGACCATCATGATGTCGCTGCCCAAGGCAAGCTGCACGTCCACGGTTGATTCCGGCGTAAGCAAATGCGCCTCGCCGTCCAAATGGGAGCGGAACCACACGCCCTGCTCCTCAACCTTGCGCAGGCTGGCGAGGCTGAAAACCTGAAAGCCACCTGAATCGGTGAGGATGGCGCGCGGCCAGCTCATAAAGCGATGCAAGCCGCCTAAGCGCCGGATGACTTCAGGCCCCGGGCGCAAAAGCAAATGATAAGTGTTGGCCAGTAGCAGGCGAACGTCGAGCTGCTCGATCAGGTCGCGCGGGGTGACGCCTTTGACTGCCCCCTGCGTTCCTACCGGCATGAAAACGGGCGTCTCGACGCTGCCGTGAGGAGTGTGCAGCAACCCCGCGCGGGCGCCGGTCTGCGGGCAACGAGCGATGATCTCAAATTGCACGCGCGGCAACCAACCATTGTAAAATCGGGCGCATGAACAAGAGCCTGCTCCTCACTCTGCTGGCCTGCCTGGCGGCGGCCGCCCAGCCCGTGCGCGTGGAACGACTCAAGGCGGACATCCAGTTTTTGGCCTGCCAGCCCCTGGAAGGACGCCGTGCGCTGGAGCGGGGGTCTGACGTGGCCGCCCATTTCATCGCCGCTGAATTCATGAAGGCCGGACTCAGGCCGGCGGCAAGCGGTTGCTTTCTGCAAACTTTCCTCGTTCTCCAGCACCGGACCGACCCCAAGGCTACACGGCTGAGCCTGCGCTCAGCCTCCGGGCGGCGCGAGCTCGAATACGGCCGCGATTTCACAGTGTCTTTTCCCCGTGAAATCCAGTTGCGCGCGCCGCTGGTTTTCGCCGGCTACGGGATCACTGCGCCTGAATACGGTTACGACGACTACGCCGGCCTCGATGTACGCGGCAAGATTGCCTTGGTAATCGAGTACGAGCCCCGCGCATACGATCCCTCTTCGCCTTTTAACGGCGCAGGCAATACCATTCACGCCAGCCCGCGCCGGAAGCTACTTAACGCGCAAGCTCACGGGGCGGCGGCCGTGATGCTGATTCCCGCCCCTAACCGCAAGCGCCCCCTACGGCTAGCAAGGGGCGGTGTGGTCGAGTCACTGGCGGAAAGCGAAGTACACATCCCGCTGATAACGCTCAGCGCCGAAACGGCGACCAGGTTGCTGGAGGAGGCAGGCCGCAAGCCGGCCGACTTGCAAGCCGCCATTGACGGCGAGCTGCGACCCGTCCGTTTGCCGCTCGCCACCCAGGCGGAGCTGAAGCTGGTAAATGCCGAAAGCAGGCGCGGCGCCACGGCCAACGTGGCGGGCCTTCTGGAAGGCGCCGACCCCGCGCTGCGCGAAGAAACCATCATTTTCAGCGCGCACTACGATCATTTGGGGATGCGCGAAGGCAAGCTGTTGCCGGGCGCGGACGACAACGCCTCAGGCACCGCAGGGCTGCTCGAGCTGGCCCGCTTGTTTGCCGCCGAACAAGCGCGGCCGCGACGCTCCATTCTCTTTGTCGCCTTCGGCGCCGAAGAAGCCGGTCTGCTCGGTTCTTACTACTATGTCTCCCATCCTCTGCGCCCTCTGGGCAGCACGCGCGCAGTGATCAACCTGGATATGATCGGCCGCGATGAAAAGCCAAGCCAGCAGACCGCCAGACTGATTGAAATCGCAGCCGACACCAGCAATGAAATCAACCTGGTGGGCGCCTTTTACTCTGCTGAACTGCGCGCGGTGATCGAACGCGAAAACGCCGCCATCGGTTTGCGGCTTAGCGACAAATGGGATCGTGACGCGGCACTCAACATACTGTGGCGCTGCGACCACTTCCCTTTCCTGTTGCACCAGACGCCCGCGGTCTGGTTTTTCAACGGCTTCACGCCCGATTACCACACCCCGGCCGATACCCCGGAGAAAATCAACTTCGCCAAGATGGAGAAAATCGTGCGCCTGGCTTACCGCTGCGGGCGCGCTTTAGCCGAGCAGCAAGGCTGGCCGCGCTTCGCCGCCGCCAAATAGCATCCTCACTAGTCCCGATCCAACGTCGAACGCACCTTACCCAACAGTTCCTGCGGCGTGAAAGGCTTGGGCAGGTAATCAGAGCCCGGCTCCGGCTTCTCGCTGCGTGGCAGCCCCGCTGCGTACCCGGTCATGTAGAGCACCTTGATGCCTGCGTGCAGGGCGCGAATCCGCTCGGCCAGGCGCACGCCGCTGATCTCGGGCATGATCACATCGGTCAACAGCAAGTGAATAGGCTCGCGATAGCTCTCAGCCAGCCGGACCGCGTGAGCGGGGCCGGCTGCCTCCAGCACGCGGTAACCACAGCGCTCCAAGACGGCTCGCACCAACGCGCGCAGCGAGGCGTCGTCCTCAGCCAGCAGGATGGTCTCCCAGCCGCTGCGGATCCTTTCGCCGGCGGGCAACTCTTCCGGCGCCGCTGTCGCCTGCCGCATCGGCAAGTAGACGGCAAAGCGTGTACCCTTGTTCGGCGCGCTTTCGACCCTCAGCCACCCGCCCCAACCCGCCACTATTTCCCGCACTATGGCAAGCCCCAGCCCCGTTCCCAGCGCCTTGGTGGTGAAAAAGGGCTCAAAGATCCTGGCCAGCGTGGCTGCATCCATGCCCACCCCGCTGTCGTCCACCTCCAACAGCGCGTAGCGGCCCGGAGGCACGCGATCGGGCCATCCTTCCAGCGCCGCGGCCAGTTCGACGCCGGCAGTGCGGATGCGCAGCAAGCCGCCCTGCGGCATGGCGTCCCGGCTGTTGATAACCAAGTTCATGATCACTTGATCTAGCTGGCTGGGATCGGCGAAGACCGCGCCTGCGGCCCGATCAAGCACCACCTCCAAAGCGATGTCCTCGCCGATGACCCGTCGCAGGATCCTTTCCAGCCGCTGGATGCGCTCGTTGAGGTTGAGCAAGCGCGGCTGCACGACGGTGCGTCGGCTGAAGGCCAATAGTTGCCCGGTGATGCCGGCTGCCTTCTCGGCCGCGGCGGCAATTTCCGCCACACACTGGCGTCCGGGATGCTCCGGGGACAACAAGGCCAGCGCCAGCTCGCACTGACCGGAGATAACCGTGAGCAGGTTGTTGAAATCGTGCGCCACACCCCCGGCCAATCGGCCTATCACTTCCATTTTCTGCGCCTGGCGCAGTTGCTCTTCCAGGCGTTCTTTCTCGGTCACGTCGCGCAGCACACAAAGCAGTTCGCCTTGCTCCGCGGTAGCGGAGACGGTGCCTTCCACGATGACCGAACGCCCGTCGCGCGCCAGCATCCGCATACGCAAGCTCTCGGCGCCGCGATTGTCCAGCACTCTTGCCAGGGCTTGCCGGAAGGCGGCGCGGTCCCCGGCATCCACCATTGCCTCGCACGAGATCCCCTCGGCCGGCGCAGGGCCCAGCGTTCGCAACCAGCTTGGATTCACGTAGGTAAGCTTGCCCTCGGAGTCCATCACCGCCACCAAGTCAGCCGTGCGGTCAAACAGGCTCTGGTACCGGCGGGCGATGATCTGGAGCGTCTCGGCCAGGCGGCGACGGTCGGCCTCCAACTCGACCGAGTACTGACGCGCTCGCAACAACACCGCCAGACGCGCCGCCAACTCGAGCCTCTCGATCGGGGTGGTTACCAGCTCGTCCACCGTGCGCCAAAGGTGGCGTGTCACCAGGTTTACGTCCTGCCGCGAAACCAGCAACAGCACTGGCAGGAAAACCGGAGCCTCGGCTTGCTTGCGGGCCAGCACTTGCTGCTCGAGCCGATCTAAAGCAGTGCCGTCCACTATGCAAAGATCGAAGGGACCGCTCAAATCCTCATCCGAGCCGGCTATGACGGCGTGCGAGTGCGCCTGGATCCACTCCACCAGCAACCGCCGGTTAACCGGGTGATCCACCAGAAGCAGAATCTGGCTCGCTGCGGCGCCCGAAAGCTCACTCAAGTTTCTGCTCGCCTCGCCCCGTCTAAAGAGCTATTCCCCGAAGCACGCCCCGCACCTCGCGGAGCGGATTGCCCACGCGGATGCCTGTGTCCCCAATGCTGAACTCGCGCAGCGCGTGTTCGCAGGGACCGAGCCGCTTCTTCAATACCCCAACGGCACGGCGCAATTCCCCGTGCATTTCTACGTAGCGCAGGAAAATGAGGTTGTCTGCCAGATAACTGAGCCCGGCTTCAGTGGCCTGGAATTCCCCGGTTATCCGCTCGGTTTCGTTAACCAGCAACACGGACACGCCCATCCGGGACAAATACTTCGCCAGCGCGTGGAGGTGCTCGAGCAGATCTTCACCCCCCAGCGCCAGCCGGTAGCCAGAGACGCTGTCTAACATCACCAAGCGCGCGCCATCGCGCTCGACGGCTTGCCGGACCATAGCGGCAAACTCCTCAGCTAAGTATCGGAGCGGTTCCACCAGGAGTATCTGGAGCGTCCCGGATTCAACCGCCTGCTCAACCGGCAAGCCGAGCGTCCTTCCGCGTTCGAGCACTATCCCCGGCTCTTCCTCGAAACTGTAAATGACGCAGCGCTGCCCGCGGCTGGTGGCCGAGGCCACAAAGTGCATCGCCAAAGTGGACTTACCCACGCCGCTGGGGCCAGTAATTATGGTGACCGTGCCTCGCTCCAAGCCGCCGTGCAGCATCTGATCAAGCTCGGCAATTCCAGAGGGCAGCATGTCCCTGGTAAACTCGACACCGTGCTCGGCGGGGATCAACCGAGGGAAAACCGCCAGGCCGCGCTCGTCCAGCCGCAGGCCGTGGCGTCCCGCACGGTAGCCGGAGCCGCGCATCTTGGTCACGCTCAAGAAGCGCCCCGCGGGTCCGTGCTCCAGCAGGATGATTGCATCGCTCAAGAACTGCAAGTCATCATCGGGGGCTTCGGGACTGCTTTCGGAAGTGAACAGCACGGTGGCTCCGGCGCTGGTCAAGAAATACAAAAAGGAGAGAACCTGGCGGCGGAACTGGAACAGGTCGCGCGTTAGGTAGCGGAACTGCGTCATGGGGTCCACGACGACGCGCTTGGGCCGCAGTCTTTCCACTTCTTGTACGATACGCTGCGTTAGCGGGGTTCTTTCAACCTCTGCCGCCGAGAAAATGTCGTAAGTCTCGACTGCCCTGAAATACTCCGAAGTGGGGCTGAGGTCCAGGAAATGGGCTGCGTGCAGCTCGATTCCACAGCGGGCTGCGTGGGTGCGCAGCCGATCCTCCCGCTCTTCCAAGCTCACGTAGAGGACGGGCTCGCCCGCTGCTGCGCCGGCTGCCAGGAAGTGCAACGCCAGCGTAGTCTTGCCGGTCCCGGGACCGCCGCGGACCAGGCACGTATGTTCTGGCAAGAATCCCCCGCCCAGGATCTCGTCCAAGCCCGGCACCCCCGAGCCGGCCCTGCCTGCCGCGCCGCCGGACATACCCCAGGCCAACTTATTCTAGTCAACCGCGGCGGTGCTCGTCAAGCGTGTTATTACTGGTGCCAGCGCAATGAAGAACTCCCCTGTTAAACTGCGCCGCCGGCAGTTCGGACTGAGGGGCACCCGCATAGGCGGCCTTGGCAGGCCCGGTGACGCGATTGGGGGAGATGCCGTCAAACCCAACCACTTGCCGGTTGAAGCGTAGGGTTGACGTGCTTTATGCCCTCCCAAGCGAAATACCAGAAGATGCGATTGCGGCTGTCATAGAGTCGCGGAAGCCGCTCTCGCTGCTGAGTTGGCCGCTTACGCCAATGTCGAGTGGGTCTTAAGGGCCACCGGACAGGTCGAATGTACCGAGCGCGCGCAACGCGCCAACGCCACGATTACTTGCGCGCCGTCAAGTAAAGCTCGCCGACGCGCTTCCAGTCAATCACGTTATAGAAAGCTTTAATATACTCGGCGCGCCGGTTCTGATAACGCAGATAGTAAGCATGCTCCCAGACGTCAATGCAGAGGATGGGCGTGCGGCCGGCCGACAGAGGCGTGTCCTGGTTGGCGGAGGTTTCCACCCTGAGCTGGCCCGCGGAATCCACTGTAAGCCAGGCCCAGCCGCTGCCGAACACACCTAAGGCAGCGCGAGTGAATTCCTCTTGGAAGCGCGCGAAGCTGCCGAAGGTTTTCTCGATGGCGCGGGCCAGCTCGCCGGTGGGCGCGCCTCCTCCTTTGGGAGACATGATCTGCCAATAAAGGCTGTGGTTGTAATGCCCGCCGCCATTGTTGCGGATCGCCGTGCGAAGATCGCCCGGCAGGGCATCCAGATTGGCCAGAAGCTGCTCGATGGTCTTTCCGGCCACCTCAGGCCGCCCCGCCACGGCGGCGTTGAGATTGCGCACGTAGGTAGCGTGATGTCCGCCGTGATGCACCTTCAGGGTTTGAGCGTCAATATACGGCTCCAGGGCGTCGTAGGCGTAAGGTAGCGGAGGGAGCTGGAATGGCTGGTCTTGGGCGATGGCGACATGGCCTGCGCTGGCGGCCAGCAGAACTGCGGTGGCGAGAAAGTCGTACCTAAATCTCATCACTTGAATATATGCAAAACGGCCGGCCAAAGTGACAAAGATCGCTTCCCCGGCCAGGGCTACCTCTGCTAGACTCGGGATCGTGAAAGCCCTTAGCTGCACATTCTTGATCGGCCTGGCCTGCCTCTGGGCGCAAAGCCCCAGCGAGCTGGATTTCTTGACAAACCACACCGATTACCGCGACATCCGCAACATGCTGCCCGCTTACCTGAAGCGACTGGCGGCGGAACGCCTGCTGGCGCGCCAGCGCAATGTCGAGGCCTTGCGCCCCGAGCAGCTACCCGCCTACCGGCAGAAGGTTCGAGAAGCCATCCTGCACGGCATCGGAGGCCTGCCCGAACGGACTCCTCTAAACGCGCGGGTCACTGGAGTTATCGAGCGCGATGACCACAAGATCGAGAAAGTAATCTTTGAAAGCCAACCTGGCTTTTACGTGACAGCCAACTTGTACCTGCCCAAGACAGGCCGTCCGCCTTACCCGGCGGTGCTTTACCCGCTGGGGCACGAGCCAGGCGCCAAAGCGTACCCGGTGTGGCAGCAAATGCTGGTTACCCTGGCCCGCGCCGGATACGTAGCTCTGGCCTGGGACACCCTGGGACAAGGCGAGCGCATACAGCTATGGGACGAAGACTTCCGCGCGTCGAAGCTACTGCGCTCCACGACCGAACACACGATGCTTGGCATAGAGTGCTTGCTCGTAGGTGACAGCCTGGCGCGCTACACCATTTGGGACGGCATCCGCGCCCTCGACTACCTGCTTTCGCGACCGGAGGTGGATCCCAAGCGCGTGGCCGTAACTGGCAACTCCGGCGGTGGCACTCACACGGCTTACCTGGCTGCGCTGGATGATCGGCTCCAGGTTGCCGCGCCTTCTTGTTACTTGACCACTTGGGCGCGCCTGCTTGAAACTATCGGGCCGCAAGATGCCGAACAGTGCTTCCCCGGCTGGCTGGCTGCCGGTTTGGACCACGCTGATTTCGTGCTGGCTTTCGCACCTAAACCTTACTTGATTCTCTCTGCCATCCGCGACTTTTTCTCCATCGCAGGGGCGCGGCAAACCTACCAGCAGGCGCGCTCTCTCTACGAACGCTTGGGTGCGGGCGAGCGCATAGCCATGACGGAAGCCGACGACGGCCACGGCTACTCCCTGCCGCGGCGCCTGGCGGCCTACCGCTGGTTCGCGCGCTGGCTCAAAGGAACAGCGGGCGAGGTCTCGGAGCGGGAAGCGCCGATCGCGCGCGAGGATGAGCTGTGGGCCACCGAGACCGGACAGGTGGCCACCTCGCTCGGCGGCGAAACCGTCTTCACCTTGAACCGCAAGCGCGCCCAAGCTTTGCGACGCCCCGGAGCCCCCTTGGGGCGCCAGGAGCTGAGTCGCATCCTCGCTTTCGCCAAGCCCGCGGGTACTCCCACCATCCGCTCCTTCGGAGTGCTGGAGCGTACCGGCTATCGCATCGACAAGCTAGTTTATGAGAGTGAGCCGGGTATCGAGGTCCCCGCGCTGCTGGCCATCCCGGAGGCCCCGGCAGGAGCCAAACCGGCTGCCATCCTCATTCACGGGCGAGGCAAGTCGGCGGCACGAGCTGAGATGGAGGCGTTGCTGAAAGCCGGCTTCATCGTGCTGGCTATAGACGCGCGCGGGTTAGGCGAAACGCGCCCGGCCGCGGGCGGCAAGGGCTCCGATTGGACGCGCTACTTCGGTGATTATGACTCCGCCATGACCTCCCTGCTACTAGATCGTCCGCTGCCGGGCCAGCGCGCCGTGGACGTTGCGCGGGGCGTGGACTTGCTGGCGTCGCGGCCGGAGGTGGACGCCGCCAAGATATGCGGTGTGGGCGTCGAAGCGGGCGCCGTTCCCCTACTCTATGCAGCCGCGCTGGATGAGCGCATCCGGAAGGTGGCCTTGGATGGCATGCTGGCCGCTTATCGAACCGTCATCGAGCGTCCGATCCATCAAGGTGTTTTCGAGAACGTGGTTTTCGGTGCCCTCAAATCCTTCGACCTCCCCGATCTGGTGGCGAGCCTGGCGCCGCGGAAAGCATTTTTGATTGACGCCACCGACGGCTTGGGTCAACCGCTCAGACAGTCAGAAGTCGAGAAACTCTACGGCGCGGCGATCAAGGCGGCAGCAGTCAAGGTAATTCGCCGGAAAGCAGAGGAACCTCCGGCAAGCCTGTACCGGGATTTCCTGAACTGGTGGTGAGCCATGCCCGAACTGAAATTGAAGCTAGTGGGTTGCCTGACTCTGGCGGCCGCGTGCGGCCTTGCTCAGGAATCACTGCGGGTGACGGGCGGCCTGGAAGGAATGGTGGACCGCTACTTGAGCGGTCTGGCTCGTGCCTGCTGGGAGGCGCGCGAGGCGGCCATCGCGCGCATACGCACACCCCAACAGGTGGCTGAGCGGCAGGCTTACATACGCAAGAAAGTCATCGAGGCGCTGGGCGGATTTCCCGAAAAAACCCCGCTCAACGCGCGCATCATGGGAAGCCTGGAGCGCGAGGGCTACCGCATCGAGAAACTGATTTATGAGAGCCTGCCCCGTTTCTATGTGACGGCTAACGTCTATGTTCCCACCCGGGGTAAGCCGCCGTTTCCGGCCGTCTTGGGCACCGCCGGCCACAGCGCCCCCGGCAAGGCTTATCCGCTTTATCAACGTGTCTGGATATCACTGGCCAAGCGCGGCATCCTGGTGCTGGCTTACGATCCGCCGGGCCAGGGCGAACGGTCGGAATACTTTGACGAAACGCTGGGCAGGCCGCGCTTCGGCTCCACCACCGAGCACACCATGGCCGGCATACAATGCCTGCTCACCGGAACTAACTTTGCCCGCTATGAGTTATGGGACGGCATCCGCGCCGTGGATTACTTGCTCACGCGGCCGGACGTGGATCCTCAGCGCATCGGCGTCACCGGCAACTCCGGCGGCGGAACGCAGACCGCCTATTTGCAAGTGGTGGAGCCGCGCCTGGCGGCGGCCGCGCCTTCCTGTTACCTGACGGCTTGGAACAAGCTCTGGTTTAACCCGGGACCGCAGGACGCCGAGCAGAATTTCGCCGGCTTCCTGAAAGACGGCCTGGACTTTGCCGATTTTTTGATCGCCTTCGCGCCCAAGCCAGTGAAAATGATGACCGCCATTCGGGATTATTTTCCTATCGAAGGCGCCCGGGCCACTTACGCCGAAGCGCGTCGCATATATGAAATTCTCAAGGCCGCCGACCGTATTGATTTCTTCGAGTACGACGATACTCATGGTTGGTCGCAACCGCGCCGCGAGGCGACTTACCGCTGGCTGCAAAAGTGGCTCAATCGGCAGGAAGAGGAAGGGATCGAAGGGGAGGTAACCACGGAGCCGGAGTCCAACTTGTACTGTACGCCGACCGGGCAGGTGGCCACCTCGCTCAAAGGCGAAACAGTGTACTCGCTGAATCGCGCCCTGGCCGAGCAGCTTTACCCGCAGCGCACAGCGACCCGCTTGAAAGACGCAGCCTCATTACGTGCGCTGGTTAAGAACAAGCTCAACATTTCAGAGGTGCGGGGCGCGCCGCCCGTAGCCCATTTCGGCGAAATCGGGCGCGAGGGCTACCGGATCGAGAAAGTCACGCTTGAAACCGAGCCGGGCATCACGGTTCCAGCCTTGGTCTTTGTGCCCGCGGCAGGCCAACGGCCGCTGCCCGCTGTGATGTATGTGAGCTCAGCGGGCAAAGCGGCCGACGCCGGACGCGGCGGTGACATTGAAGAGATCGTACGAGCGGGGTACATGGTGCTGGCGCCGGATTTGCGCGGCTGGGGAGAAAGCAGCCCCGCGCGAGGCGCCGGCGGCTACAGCGGCCTGTGGCAGGTGACCATGCGCGCCGTGCTGGTGGGCAAGACGCTGATCGGCATGCAAGTTTACGATTTGCTGGCTGCCTTTGAGTACCTGGCCTCGCGGCCGGACGTGGAGGCCACGCGCATAAGCGTGCTGGGCAAGGCTAACGGCGGCCCGGTGGCTTTGATCGCCGCCGCGCTCGAGCCGCGCATCGCCGGCGTAGCTGCCGAGCAGGCCATCCCTTCCTACATGGACGTAGTGCGTGCCCCGCTGCATGAGAACACCACCGAGTTGATCGTGCCCGGCATCCTGCGGGAATTCGACTTGCCCGATCTGGCGGGACTTATTGCCCCTCGGCCGCTATGGTTAGTAAGCCCCCGCACTCCCACCGGCGGGCGTTTCGCGCTTACCGAAGCCGCTACAAGGTATCGCGGGGCGGGCGAAAGCCTGCACGTCGTTGAACGCCCGGAGGGGCGCGCCTGGCGCGCTGTTTATCGCGCCTGGCTTAAATAAGCGGCCGCGAGGCTCGCTTCAAGCCCTGCGATTCAGGCGTTCAGTTCGATCGGCGGCAAGTCCAAACGCCGGCGACACTCATCCAGAATGGCCTTCGTGCGGGTGGCGCCCACTCGCGTTGCGCCCAGTGCGCGCGCTCGAAGCAAGGCGTCCAAATCGCGGATGCCCCCGGCCGCCTTCACCTGCACGTGCGCCGGTGAGTGTTTGCGCATAAGCGCCAGATCCTCGAAAGTGGCCCCGCCCGGACCGTAGCCGGTGGAGGTCTTGACCCAGTCCACGCCAAGCTCGCCCGCAATCTCGCACAAGCGGATCTTCTGCGCATCGTTGAGGTAGCAGTTTTCGAAGATGACCTTCAACTTGCCGCCCGCCTGCCGAGTCACTTCGAGCACTGCTGCTACGTCCTGGCGGACGTAGTCCCAGCGGCCGCTGCGCACGGCGCTGATGTTGACCACCATGTCCAGTTCCTGGGCCCCGTCGGCCAGCGCCAGCCGCGCCTCGGCCACCTTCACCGCCGTGCAGTGCGCTCCGTGCGGGAAGCCGATGGTGGTGCTCGGCTTGACCTGGCTGCCCCGCAACAGCTCAACACAGCGCGGCAAATAGTAAGGCATGATGCAAATGGTGGCCACATCGTAAGCAAGCGCCAGCCGGATTCCCTGCTCCAGCTCGTCGGCGCTCAGAGAGGGATTGAGCAGGGAGTGATCTATCATCTTGGCGATGTCCTGGTAAGTGTAATCAGCGGTCAAGGCTCGTAAGCTCCTTCAGAATTGTAACTTCAAGCCAAACTGGATTACGCGGTTGGGCTCGCCGTTGGCAATGATGGTCGCCGAGCTGGGCAAAGCCGCCGTGACGCAGCAGGTTTGGCCGAACAATGAGCTGGTCACCGTAGGCGAGCCTGAAGTGGCGTTGCGAGGATTCTCGAAGTTAGGATGGTTCAGCACATTGAAGAATTCGGCGCGGAACTGGAGCCGTACTTCCTCGTGCACCCGAAAAGTCTTCAGCAAGCCGCCATCCAGGTTCCAGAAGCCGGGCCCGCGAATGATGTTGCGGCCGATGCCGATACCGCCGGGCGCGGGGATGCAAAAAGCGCTCTGGGTGCCGAGCACCTGTCGGCAGTTATCCGCGTCAATGTCGGCCACCCGGAAGACCACCGGCCCCTCAATGTTGGGTACGAACTGAAGTTTGGCTTCCGGCAGCGGCCCTTTCAAATCGGCGCGGGAAACCTTGTAGCCATTCTGAGTCCGAATGCCGCTGTTGATCGTAAAAGGTTCGCCGCTCTGGAAGGTATAGATGCCGGTGATGCTCCAGCCGCCCAGGATTTGATCGAGCCAGCCGGGCATCCGGCTACCCCAAGCCCGACCCCGACCAACGGGCAGCTCCCAGATCCCATTGGCCACGATAACGTGCGTGTTGTCGAAATCCGAAACGGCGCGATCCAGGCGGAAATTGCGCACGTCGGTGGGTGTGCGGGAATTGGTGGAGCTCAGACCGCCGCCTGAGGTGGCCGCTACCGGGTCCACCGACATATCATCAATGGACTTACTTAGCGTGTAAGCAGCGCCCAACTCAAGCCCCGCCGAAAAACGACGCCGCAGTTGCGCGATCATACCGTGGTAGCTTGAGCTACCGCCCGAATCAAAATAAAACAGCTCGCTGTACTGCGGGTTGGGTCGAAAGTAGTTGGCTGGAAAACCGCGGGAGACGATGTCGCGCTGGTCAATCCGGCGCGCCACCTCGCCCAGGCCGTTCTGGCGGAAATCCGAAGTCCAGCCGTTGAGCACCGAGGCTGGCACCAGGGCCAGCAGCAGGGTAGGCGGAGTGCCGGTAACCCCGGCCGGGCACCCTGTACCATCGAGCCGGCAACCGGCCGCCAGGTTGCGCTGGGCGATCAAGAAGGACTCCAGGAACCCGGGCTGGTCGGTGCGAAGCTGGTTCAAATCGTAGGCCCGGTACAAACGCATGCCTCGCTTGCCGATGTAGCCGACCTGCCCAATGAGGCCGCGCGGCAGCTCCCGCTGAATGGTAAACGACCACTCGTGCACGGTGGGAACCTTGAGATTGGGATCGAATGCTCCCACGTTGGGCGCTACGCCCAAAGGCCGCGGGGGAGGCGCAAGCTGGGTGCTGGGCCGGGCTGAAGGCGGCGGCAAGGCGAACGGCTTGAAAATCTGCAAGAGCTGGCTGAGGCGCACGTCGTTAGGCACGTCGCCGCAAGGAGCCGAGATTGCCGCGCTGTCCTGCACGTTCACCTGGCATTGCAAGAAGCTGCCCGGCACTTTGCCGCCGACAGCGGTGACCTGGAAGCTGGAGATGGTGTCGAAGGCCAAGCCGTAACCCAAGCGAAGAACCGTCTTGGACAGCGGAGACCAGGCCAACCCCACGCGCGGCGCCAGCGCCGTGGCGTTCTTGCGCTGGAACCAGCGCTTGGCGCGCACGAAAGTAACCAGGCCCTGGGAGCCGTCCACCGGCTTGTCCGGCACGTAGACGCGTTGCGCGCCATCAGAGGGAGGCAAATTCAGTTCCCAACGCAAGCCATAAGTCATGGTCAGGTTCTGGCGGATGCGCCACTCGTCTTGGAAATAGAAGTTGTACTGCTTGGTGCGGGTACCCAGGGTGAACAGATCGGGAATAAAGACGTCGTTCTTCAGGTCGGCCTGGTAACCCTGGTTGACTTGGCCTACAATGCCCACCAGCTCGACGATAGCCTGCTCCAGGTTGTTGCGGTCGCTGGCATTGATCATGTTGGTGGGGGGTAGCGTCCAAGGTGGATTCTCGTTCAAAGGCGAGCGACGCGTGCGGCTGAAGATAATGGTGGGGGAAAGATTAAAGCCGCCCGGCGCCCCGCGCTCGTCATTGTGCCGGTAAAAACGGAAGTTGATTCCCATGCGGAAGCTGTGTGGACCGCGCGTGTAGCCGAGATTGTCAATCAATTGGATGGTGCTCACGGCGCGCTGGGTGTGAGGCGTGTTGCAGTAAGGAGTATCAATCAAGCTGAATGAATCGGTTCCGAAACATTCCTGCGCGTAAGGCGGGATGGCGTCGGCATTGGGATTGGCCTCGCGCAGGTTGAAGCGAAAGTAAAAACGGCTGAAGCCGGCGGTTAACTCATTCACCACGGTGGGAGAAACCACGCGCCGGTAACTTGCGGCCAGGTTTTTGCTGATGCGGTTAACGGTGCCCATGGGCGGGAAGCCCGGGAAAAGGGAGGGCCGGGCGTTGAGCAGGTCACCCTCGGAGGTGTTCCACTCCGATCCCAAGTAGCGCACGAACATGTTGTTGTAATCGTTGAACTGGTGATCAATGCGGACCATATAGTGCGGCCCGGTGAAGCGCGAGGGCGGGTTCCAGGCGTAACCGCCGGTGTTCAGGCCGTCTCCCACCGAGTAAGTGTTGGGCAGAGGGAAGGTGTCAATGAGAGCCTTCACCGCCGGGTCAATGCCGATGCGCAGAGGATCGTTGGCCGGAATGCTGTAAGAGGCCACGCAGTTGCTGGTGATGTTGCCGCCGCAGAGAGGAACTTCCGGTCGCAGGGCGCCGGTTTTAGGGTCCACCAGGCGCGAGGAATTACGGGTAATGGGCACGCCGTCCAGCACCAGCGGGTTAGAGGGGTTGGGCACGAAATAGCGGAAGATACCGGCGCGCATGGTGGCGGTGTACACCCAGGGCACCCCGAAAGATTGCGAAATAGGCAGGGCCTGTTTGATGCGGTTGCCCTGGAAGCTGCCGAAGAAGAAGGTCTTGTTTTTCTTGATAGGCCCGCCGGCATCGAAGCCAAACTGGTTCAGCAGCAGCGTGGGCCGCTCGATACCCTCTGCGTTGTTGAACCATTCGTTGGCGTTGAGCACGGTGTTGCGGTGGAACCAGAACAGATCACCGTGAAATTCGTTGGTGCCCGAGCGCGTGGCTATGGCCACGTTGGCGCCGCTGTTCCGTCCGTACTCGGGCGTGGCATTATGCGTCACCACGCGGTACTCCTGCACGTTGTCGGGATTGAGCCGGTGAATGTTGGCCTGCGGGTTGGGCACCGAGGATTCGTTGGCCTCGATGCCGTCAATGGTCACGTTATGAGAGCGGTCGCGCGAGCCGAAGACGTGAGTGCCGGAGCCCGCTCCCATGGTGGTGCGCTGCACCAAGCCCGGCTGGAGTACGATCAACGCCAAGGGATTGCGCCCGTTCAAAGGCAGCTCGGTCACCCCGGTGCGCGTCACCACATCGCTCACCATGGCGTGCGTAGTTTCCAGCCGCGCCGCCGCTGCCTCAACTTGCACAACCTCGGTCATGGAGCCGACCTTCAAGGTGGCGTTGATCACCAAAGGCACACCCACCGAGAGCACGTTGCCCGTGGTGGTGAAAGTTTGAAAGCCCCTCTGGCTGATGGTTATCGAATAGGATCCCGGCGGCAGCGCGTCAATAGCGTAACTGCCGGCCGAGCTGGTGGTGGTCTCGTAGTTGACGCCGGTGGCTTCGTTCTTGGCCACCACCTTGGCCCCTGGAATCACGGCGCCGGTGGTGTCGGTGACCAGGCCCGTGATGCGCGAGGTGCCTATCTGCGCCCAAAGGCAGCCAGCGGCCATTAGCTGAGCCATTGCCAAGGCCGCAGCATAACGCATCGAAATCCGCATGTTGACTCCACCTCCCTGGATGCGGTCAATTATACAACGACACGTTCCGCGCGGGGAAGCCGCTCGGCTAAAATAAAACGCGTGAAAGTAAGCTGCCTGATGCTGCTGGCCGGCCTGCTTGCGGCTCAGGAGAGGCCAGGTTTGTTTTTCCGCGAGGATTTCAAGGAAACACCCCCTGAGACGCCCATCACACAGTCCCACATCGCCAATCCGGATCTGGTGCTCTCGCTGCACGGGCCGGGCGCCGCCCAGATCAAAAAGAGCCACCACGAAAAGCCAGCCGATGATCCCTACTACGTCTGGTCCGGGCAAGCCACCGGCAATTGGGCCGTGAGCCTACGGCACAAGAGCGCCATGGTGGATCTGACCGGGCTGGCCAAGATCCGCTGGCGCTCGAAGCAATCCGGCTTCCGGGAGGCCCGCATCGTCCTGAAGCTCGCCGACGGAACCTGGCTGGTGAGCGACCAATCCGATCCGGCATCCACCGACTGGCGCGAGCGCGAGTTCAATGTGGCCGACATTCGCTGGCGCCGCTTGGACATCAAGAACGTGGTCGAGGGAGACTGGGTCCGCAACCCGGACCTGAGCCGCGTGGACGAAGTTGGCTGGACGGACCTGATGGTGGGCGGCGGCTCGGCCGCCTGCACCCGCATAGACTGGATTGAGGTCTGGGGCCGGCCGGTAAAGCGAGGGCAGCCCTGAGGCGGCTAAAAGCTAAAGCCGACCCCCGCCGATAGCTCCATGCTGCGCAAAATGCCGCCGGCTTTGGTGGGATCCTCAAAACTCAAATCGTACGGCTTGCCTCCGAAGTGATCGCGAAAATCCAGGCGAATCACCGAATGGGGCAGCAAGTGCAGCTTCAGCCCCAGCCCGTAGTGCACCCCGTAGTTGCGCGTGGGGCCGGTATTGAACTGGGGGATTGCTTTGGGCGCGGCGTATTGGTGGGCTTGCAGTCCCACCGCAATGTAAGGCCGCCAGCGCTCACCCCGCGGCATGCAATACATGAGGAAGCTGTAAAAGGCCTCCTGCACCCACACCCGTTCCTCGGCCAGGTTGAAGGTCTTGGCGTCCGGCCGGATCTTGGTCTGGAAAGTGGCCCGCGCACGCGCATAGCCGATTTCGTGGCCGTAGTAACCGCGCGTGTTGTAGGTCAGGCGCAGGCCGTAACCCATTCCTCCTATCAGGCGGGTGTCGTCGTCTTTCTTGTTCTTCTCGTTCAGCGATCCCAGCGCCGCCGAACTGAAAGGCATCTTCAAGCGGGCAAAGTTGATTTCCCACTTCTGTGCTTGCAATAAGCGACCAGCGCACAACAAAATTGCTACCGTAGCCAGCCTGCGCATTTTCCGGATCTCGAGCGGTCCCGGCGCCGTGCGCGCCGGTCGAATCTTCAGTTTACCAACGCCCGCGCTTCCGCGACTTGCACTTGGACCAGGTGCTGGCCACGCGGCAGATGGAGGGCGAATCGGCCGCTCGCTTCCTCCACGCGCGCTTGGACAGCTTCACCGTCCACTTCAACACGCAGCGGCCTGCGATCCAGCAAGGCCAGCGCGCGGGCCTGGCTGCGGTAAGCGAACTCGACGCCGCCGGCCAACGCGGCTGCGCTTATCAGCTCGGCATTCAGGTCCAGCACGCGCACAGGCGGCTCCGGACCGCCTGCTTCCACGACCTGGAGGCCGGGAGGAAGCCAGAGGTACTCATCATCGCGCACGGGCCAGGGCCGGCCCCGCACCAGCGCGGGTCCACGCCAGCGCACCCCGACGCCATGCTCGGAATCCACGGCCAGCTTGCCGTCGCGCAGCTCGAAGCGCCGAGTGACGGCGGCCGCGGCCGGCAGCAAGGGCAAATCGGGGGGCAGAATCGAGTTTTCAAAATACAGGGCGACACGGGGGAAGGCGCCGGCGGCGGCACGCACCAGCTGAAACAATTCGATGCCAGTTTGTTGTTTGGTCGGATATACCGGCTGGTACCGCTCCACTATATTGATGTCTATCCCCAACCGCTCGCTGCGCGCCGTCAGCGGCCGGTAACGACGGGCAATCTCCACATAGCGCTGCGGCCCAAGGTGCCACACCGTGGCCGGGTCCTCGATCAGGAACGTAAAAGAGTGCTCGTTTAGCAGCGGCAACAGGGCGGCCGCATCCGCGCCTATGGCTTCGCGCATGCGCGTATCAAAACGGTCGTCCACATGCGTGAGCACCAGATCCAAGTGCGGCCGCGCGGCGCGCAGCTTCTCGATCTCGGCGATCCATTCCCGCTGAATGCGCCGGGCCAGCTCCGCCCGGTACTCCAGAAATCTTGCCAGCCCTGCGGGGTTGCGCGCGGCATGGCGCGGCGAATCGGGCTGGAACAGCTCCAGCGGGTCAAAACCCGCCTGCTCGCGGAACTCGCGCCGCACGTCCTCGTTCATGGGCGTGAAGCGGGATGGGTTCGCCGCTCCTTCCAGCGATTCAAAATAAAGCTCGGCCAGATTGACGCCGTCCCAGTCGAAGCGTTCCATCAGGGCGCGCACGCCCTCAGCCACTGCGCGAAAGCAATCCCGGTTGGCCAGATTCATGAGCCTGCGCCAGTCCAGATGGGCATCCTGCAACAGAGCCGTCTTCTCGCGCCATTGTGGGTGTTGCTGCCAGAAGTTTTCGCTGACATGCGGTAGCTCCAACCAGGCGTAAACCAGGATGCCGTGGCGGTGGCAGCTCTCGATTAAGCGGCGCAGGTAAGCGTCGCGCTCGGCTTCAGGCTCGAAGTAATGCCAGGCGGCCACATGCAGCCCGCTAAAGCCCGCCGCCCGCCAGCGACGAGCGAAGTATTCCAGATCCACGCGCAGTCGGTAGGAGGAATCGAAAAACGCCCAAAGGCGGCGGGAGGCCAGGGGCGGGCTGACACCCAGATCCCGCAAAGCTTGAGGAATATAAGGGAAGCGCTCGTAGGGTTTGGAGCCCGGCCCGCAGGCCAGCCAGAGCACGGCGCCGCGCCCCCGCCTTAAGGCAGCCATCAACGGAGCCCGCTCCCAGCGCTCCCAAGCCATCAGTTCGGCCTCGGCGGGCAACCGGAACACCGGCACTTCCGCAGCTCGCTCCCAGACGATGCGCAACGCAGGCCGGTGCACGTCCTGGACGCTGCGCACCGCCACCCTCCGGCTACTCGCCCGAATCCCAAACTGATCGGCCAGGGGAGATTCGCCTTCCAGGATCAGCACGGCACCCGCCTCCACGCGTGCCAGCCAGTCCGCTACCGGAGTTCCCGCTCGCAGTACGAAGACGTTCGCGGCCGAGCCGGGAACCAACCCAACCGAGGCAAGAATCTCGGGCCAGCTTCCCGCATCCTCACCCAAAACCTGGAAAAATCCGGCCGGCATATCAGCCAGCGCCGTCACGGCCAACAGAGCGAGCAAACTAATGCGAAACCGCATACCAGAATCCCGCTCGTAAGTCCCAGTAGTTCGGCCGCCGGGGATTGCCACGGTTGAAGCTGTAAACCCCGCGCAACAGATCTACCGAAAAGAGCAAGCCCGGCGGCATCCAATCCCAGCGCAAGCGCAAGCCGGGCCCGGACTCCAGAAAATTGGCCCAATACTGGCGGCGGAGGTCGGTTGCCGCGTTCCAGTTCCAGCACCACTGGGTGGCCAAGCCTGCCAGCCGCGGCGCCGTGTAGCCGCCGCGATTGCGCCAGTAAAGCAGCAAATCGTCGCCGAAACGGCTGATGAAAACTGCATCTGCGCCGGTTTCGAAAAACCCGCCCGCCGTCTCGCTTCCCAGCAACCGCCCGAAGCCGCGATTGTAGGCCAGCCCCAGGCGATAGTCGGAAACCAGGCGTCCGACATCGCGACGCTGGGAGAGATAGCTGATAGCCGTGCCCGCTTCACCCCAAAAAACCAGACCGTGCCAGCTCCGGCTCACCAGACCGACACCCAGGATGAACGAGCTTTCCGACAGGTACTGGGGCAACGCGCCCCCTGTGGTCCGCCGCGTGTCGCCGATGAAACGCACTGACAAATACGGACGCAAGGCAAGCCGGGGCCAGAGCTCGGTCTTCAGTTGCCCGTAGCTGAACACATCCCGCCAGCGAGACGAATAAAAGGGCAACACCCACACTGTGGTGCGCGTGCGCGCCAGCGCAGGGCGCAGATTGCGCCAGGCCCGATCGGCCTCCGCCGCGATGGCGGGATCGGGGCTCTTGCGCGCCATCTGAAACCAGCGGATAGCCTGGCTGTCCTGGCCCAATACGTTGTAAGTCCAGCCGAGCTTCAACATCACGGCGAAATCCGAGGGGTCGGTTTCGTGAGCGATCTGAAGATACTTGAGCGCGTCCTTCAGGTAGCCGGCTTGGTAGCTCCGCTCGCCCAGCACCTTCGCTTGCAATGTTGCTGTGCGGTGGGGCTCCTCCGGCCGGCGACGAAGCGTTTGGGGCAGACCCAGCAGGCGACGGACGCGTTCCCCCAACTCGCCTTCATCACCCTCAAGCACGCGCTTGAGCAGAGGCAGCGCTGCATCGTAGTCTTTCCGTTCCCAGTACAGGAAACCGAGCTGGGCGGAGGACAGCAGGTCGTTTGGGGCGGCTTCGACCAGCAAGCGGAATTGCTGCTCGGCTTCCGAGCGCCGGTCCATTTCCAGCAACAGGTAAGCCAGTTCGCGGCGCAGCTCGAGATTGGAGGGGTCCAGTTCGAGTGCTTTGCGGAACTCGTAAACATAGGGATAGCGCGGGGGCAAAAGCTCGCGGGCGCGTTCGGCGGCGTAAGGCTCCGCTCCGCGCGAAGCCGCCAGCAGGGCCGCATGCGCCTCCTCCAGCTTGCCTTGCGCCTTCCAGACCCGGCCCAAATCCACCAGCACCGACCGCTCGGTGGGCTTCAAGCGCCATGCCTTCGCGTAATGCTCGGCAGCCAGTTCCAGCTCGTCGCGTTCTTCGGCCAGCTTGGCCAGCTCCAAGTGCGTGCCGAAGTCGTTGGGATTCTTGGCCAGTGCTTCGCGCCAGCGCGCAATGCCCTCAGCCAGCGGGCGATCAACGTTCTGAAAAGCCTGTTCGGCGGTGGCTCGAGTGGCCGCATCCCCGCTCCGGCGCACCCGATCGAAAACGCGCCGCGCCTCGGCGCGCTCGCCTGTTTCATAACAAAGAAAGGCATACTCGAGCGCTACGTGGTAATCGTGGGGATCCAAGCGCATCGCTTCCGCGAACTGCTCCCGCGCCGCTTCGTTTTCGCCGATCTTCAGGTAGGTGTAAGCGAGATCTTTGCGAATCGAAGCTCGTGCCGGGGCCAGCTCGATAGCTTTGAGGAAGCCGGCCACGGCCAGCTCATAGTCCCCCTTGCGCAACGCCGCGTAAGCTTGCTCAAGGGGCGCATAGGCAGGGTCGGGCGCTTGTGCACCCAAGGTGGCCACCAGCACAGTCCACAGCCAGCCGCGCAACATCTAATAAATTAGTGGCCGCAGCCGGCAAACCTCGCAGCCGAATTGGCCTATTGAATCAGCACGTTGAAGACCAGCTTAAAGGTGGCGTCGGTTTGCGCGCGGTGCTGGGCCCGGAAACCGATCAGGATCACGCGTCCCTGCTTGAGGCGCGCCGCCACCATGGCCGGTTTGCCCGCCAGGGTTTGCTCACCAATGAGCCAGCCGCTGGCCAGCAAGTCGCGGTCGGCGTAGCGGACTACGGTCTGGTAGTCGTCATTGAAAGCCGAAGGCAGAATTTCGAAGACGGGATTGCCTCGCAGGTAAAGCACCAGCCCTTCGGCAGGCATGCCGTAGGCCAGCGGGTGGGTGTTCACAAACTTGGCCCGCAGCGTCGAGCCCGGACACCAGAACTCCTTGGTGCTGTTGCCCGCGGCCGCATTGCGCAATCTCAGGCCGAGCTTGTCTACGGCGAACATGGAGGCCTCGCCCAGCGCCAGCAAGGTGCCTCCTTTCTCCACGAATTCGCGCACGGCCTTGACGCCTTCATCGCCGATCCCGCTGCGGTATTCGGGCGGGTACTCTTCCTCGCGCGCGATATCCCTGTCCCGTCGCTCACCCGTGATGCGTTCTGTGGTGTCGTCGGGAAAGATTAGCACGTCGTAGCTTTGATTGAGACCCCCTTTCTTTATTTCGGCGTCCATTACGCTTCGGTAGGGGAAGCCATACTGCTCCAGCAGCAGCCGGGTCCAGCCTTCATCCATGTTGCCTCCCCAATAGCGCTGGTACATGGCCACTCGTGCCCGGCGCACCTCGTGCACTGCGTCTTTGGGATCTTTCTCGATTGCCAGGAAACTTACCCCGGTCTGCCGAGCGACGGCTTTGAGCGCTTCGGCCGCGCCGGCGACGAGGAAGTCTCCGGGACGCAGCCCTTCCCATGTCCGGTCCAATCGCCGAACGCTGAGGCCACGGTCGAGCAACAGATTTACTGCATAAAAGCTCGCGTTCAGGCGGCCGTCCAAAGCGTAAAGCCGGCCGCCTTCAGCGACGTTGCCTGCGGGGTGCAGCTCGTCTACAAGCTTTTCCAGATCCGCGCGGACGGGCTCGTCACAGGGATCCACGCGCACGCCCATGAACTCGAACATGGTGTCGGTCGCCAGATCATAGGGGGCCAGGGGCGAGCCATCGCGAGCCCGCGTCCACTCATTGTCCGGATAAAGCGTGCGCCCCAGCAGGTACCGGATCAGCCCCATTTTCGGCTGGACCAGTGAGACCACGAAGGTACCTGCCGGGTAACTCATGCCGTGACTCAGCGTGAAGCCCGCGCGTGCCCGCATGACCTCGATGCCTTGCGCCAGCAGCTTGTTGATCAGCTTGAGCGCCGTCAAGGGATCATGCTGCGCCGGCGGGATCAAGTAGCAGGCGGGCCGACCCTGTGCTCCGCGCTCGATCTGTCGTCTGGCTTTCAGGTAAGCGTTCCACAAGACCGTCTGGCGATTACGCGCCGCCAGATCCAGCACCGCCCAGGCCGAAACTTTCTGGCGTTCGACGATGTCACGCAAGCGCCACCAGCCTCCCGGCCAGGGGTTGGGGAAAGTAGTCTGCGGCTCGTAGGCCGGCAAACCGCGCGTGCCTCCCCGGAGCTGATCAGGATGAATATAGATAGGCGTGGCTAACCGGGCGCTGGCCGACTCGGTAAGCATGCCGGCGATGTTGTGAAACGGCGTGATCCAGTGGAAGCCGAAATGGCCCCAGCCGGAGAATTGCGCCATGTTGATGATGCCGGACAGCCCGGCCTCTTCTTCTTTGTAGGCGATGTGCGCGCCGTACCAGCTCATCTCCCGCCAGACCAAAGGATCTGCATGCGGGCGGATGGGCTCAGCGTAGGGCGGCACGTACAGGCGCGCGCCGTAGCTGCCCATGTGATGATGGTCCACGTAAGCCTGCGGGATCCAATCGCGGAAAAGGATCCGCGCGGCGTACTGCGATTCGACCAGGTTCAGTTGAAAAGCATCGCGATTGTTGTCGTGCCCGGCGTACTTGTGGTAAAGCCAGGGCAAGTTACAGCCTTCATATTCGGTGCCCAGCGTCTTTTCGTACCAGTCGGCTACCATAATGGCGCCGTCGGGATTGAAAGAGGGTATGAGCAGGAAGATAACGTTCTCCAGAATCCGGCGAGTCTCTTCATCCTGACGCGAAACCAGATCGTAAGCCAGCTCGGGGGCCATCTGCGTGCCGCCGATCTCGGTGGCGTGCAGGCTCATGGATTGGCATACCACCGCCCTGCCCTCCGCCGCCAGCTTGCGCGCTTCGGCTTCATCGAGCCCGCGCGGATCGCTCAGCCGGAGGTTCAACCGCCGCAAATGCTCCAGGCGAGCCATGTTCTCGGGGGCCGTAATGATGACGAGCAGGAAGGGGTTGCCCATCGTGGTGGGTCCCATCTCGATGGTTTTAAGTTTGCCGCCGCTTTGCTTTTCCAGCAGACGATAGTAAGCTACGATGCGATCCCAGCGGGCGATCTTGCGATCGCTACCCGGCCGGAAGCCGAAAAACTTCTCCGGCGACGTGACTGCTGCTGAAGGCTGGGCGAATGCGTGGAAGCACTCAAGCAGGCCGAGCAAGGCCAGAGCGCTCAATCCCCTCCCGCAGAACGTTAGAGTGCCTCGCATGTTGTGTCTCCCGTTCAATAGATCGGGCCGGCAATTCTACCACAAGCCGGCGCCCCTGCGCCGTGCGCCTGGCTGCGCGCGCTTCCATGCTAGCCTTCTTCGGGGGGCGGCGGCTGCTTGCCGTGCACCAGCGTCGTTTTGCGCAGCTTTTCGAACTGACGCCGGGCAATCGCCGCCCAGGGGCTGGACGGATCCAAGCGCAGGTACGTGCGCCAGTGGTGCGCAGCCTTCATGCTCTGGCCGGTGCTTTGGTAGAGCAAGGCCAAATTGTAGTGTGCATCGGCGTAGTCTGGCTTCAGGCGTATGGCCTGCTGGTAATGCTCGATGGCGCGGTCGGGCTCGTCCAGCTCGTCGTAAAGATTGCCCAGGTTGTAGTGGGCCAGAGCGTAGCCAGGTTCAGCTTCCAAGGCCCGGCGATACCAGTACTCGGCTTCCGCCCAGCGCCGGCGATGGTAATAGAGGGTGCCGAGATTAACCATGGCTCCGACCGATCGCGGGTCCAGCTCGATAGCCCGCTGGTAGGCCTCCACGATTTGCTCGGTGGGTGCCCCTTGCTGCTCCAGCGCCAGTCCGTCTTCGAACCACTGCTCCGCCTCCCGAGCGCGCGAATGCGATGCCGGGGATGGCAGCCTGGGGAAATCGAGCAGCCGGGCCAGCTCCTCGCCGCCAAAGTCCAGCAAGAGCTGGCCGGAAAGCGGTTCCATCTTCTGGCCGCCGATGACCACGGTGATCCGCCGGCCCTCGCGCAGGATACGCAGTTGCTTGAGCGGCTCTTCCAGCTCGCCTACCTTCTCCCGTACCGCCGCCAGCACGGCTTGTATCTGGGCCGCCGACAAACGGCTGCGGGAAAGCTTGTGAAGCGTTTTCAAAGCCAGCAAGTCGGAGAGATTGTAGTTCTGCTGCGCCGGGATGAGCCGCTTGTTTTCCCAACCGCGCAGTTGCGCCTCGCTGATACCCAGCAAGCGACGGGCCTGGGCGCGCGTGTAAGTGGTATCCGGACCCAGCACGGGCATAGCAGCGGCCTGCCAAGCCAGCGATTCTAGCACTGGAGAGGTGGTGACGGGCGGGCGCCGAGGCTATGCGGCCTTCATGCAACCCTGTTGCAACTGGGGCGAACGCTCGCGGCCGCCCTTGGCCCACCGCCCGCTTGACAAGTATCGGAAGCACCCGGCATAATAAAGTTTGCTGCAATCCGACTTCAATAAGCCTTACCCCAACCCGGAGCGCCCCGTGGCCCGCGCTGCTTGCCTGGCTGAGCTGGCCGATGGCCAGGAGGGCGTCATCGCGGAGCTTGATTTGCCTGGTTTAGCAGCTCACAGGCTCATGAGTATGGGGATCGTCCCCGGTTGCCGGATTACCGCCGTGCGCAGCGCTCCCGGGGGCGACCCGCGCGTTTACCGCGTGGACACCGCGGAAATCGCTTTGCGCAGGGAAACCGCCGCCCACATCAAACTGCTTCCGCCGCCGTGCGATGAAAGCGCGCAATGAAGGAATGCCCTACCTGCCAGGCGCTGGCGGCCTGCACGCCGGGGGCCGCCCGCGAAGCCATGCGGCCGGCGGTAATAGCCATCATCGGTCCCCCCAACTCCGGTAAGTCTACGCTCTTCAACCGGCTCACTGGCCTTCGCCAAAAGGTTGCCAACTACCCGGGAGTGACCGTCGAACAGAGGCTGGGTAAACTCCGCGTGGCCACAGATCGCGAGGTGACCCTCATTGACCTGCCTGGCATCTATAGCCTGACTCCTTGCTCTGATGATGAGCGCACGGCCCATGACGTGCTAAGGGGGCGGGTGCCGGGTGCGCCGCGTCCGGATGCGGTCCTCATCGTGCTGGACGCCAACAGCCTCAGCCGTCACCTGATGGTTGCCGCAGCCGTACTGGCCATGGGCCTGCCGGCCTTGGTGGTGCTCAACATGGCCGACGAGCTGCGCCAGCGCGGCGGCGAGGTGGATGTCAAGGCTCTCTCGGCACACCTGGGCGCGCCGGTGGTGCTGGCTAGCGCCGCGAACGGCGAAGGCCTGGATGAAATATACGAATTTTTGAGCGGACGCGCCGCCATGCGGGCGCCGCGCATTGATCGGGCCTTACTCAATGACGTTGCACGGTGCCGGCAGTGGGCGCTTCACTTGGGCGAAAGGGCATGGCAACCGCCTGAGCCGCCGCTTTGGACGCGCCGGTTGGATAGCGTTTTTTTGCATCCGGTGGCTGGCCCCCTGATCTTCGCAGCGGTGGTGGTGGCGGTTTTTCAAGTGATTTTTGTCGGCTCTCGGCCCTTCATGAACGGCCTTCATGCACTGATCAACGCGTCCGCGGGCTTGCTGGGGGAAGTACTTCCTGCCGGGATCTTGCGCTCACTGGTAATCGAAGGCATATGGCACGGCTTGGGCGCGGTGCTGGTCTTCCTGCCCCAGATCTTGCTACTGTTCCTGTTTTTGGGCATCTTGGAAGATTCCGGATATCTGGCCCGCGCCGCCCTGATCGCTGACCGCACCATGGCTCGGGTAGGCTTGCAAGGCAAGTCTTTCATCCCTTTGATTTCTGCTTACGCTTGCGCGGTGCCCGCCATCCTGGCCACGCGCACTATTGAAGACAGGCGCGATCGCATTGCCACCATTCTGATCGCTCCCTTGATGACCTGCCCGGCCCGTTTGCCCGTCTACACGTTGATCATCGCAGCTTTCCTGCCCGAGCAACCCCTGCTGGGCCCCTTGCTGGGCACGCGGGCTGCCGCCTTGTTGGGCCTGTATGCTCTGGGACTGCTGGCTGCCATCAGCACAGCGCTGCTGCTGAAATCCTCCATCCTGAAAAGCGAGCGGACTCCCTTTGTGCTGGAACTGCCCCCTTATCGCTGGCCGAACGCGGGCGCGCTCGCCATTCGGCTACTTGATCGCAGCAAGCTGTTTTTGCGCCGGGTGGGCACGGTGGTGCTGGGCGCAACCCTGGTGATCTGGGGTCTGGGCAGCCTGCCGCTGGAGCAAGGGCGGCGGCCACCCATCGCGCGCAGCTATGCGGGACGCTTGGGGCGCGCTATCGAGCCGATCCTGGCCCCTTTGGGGTTTAACTGGAAGATCGGCGTGGGCTTGATCGGCTCGGTTGCGGCTCGCGAGGTTCTGGTCAGCACGCTGGGAACCATCTACGGGCTGGAAGGCGATGCCGGCTCGGCCGACCTTCAGCAGGCGGTCCGGCAGGATTTGACGCCCGCAGCAGCCATAGCCTTGCTGGTGTTCTTCGCCTTCGCCATGCAGTGCGTGTCTACCATCGCTATGGTCTGGCGCGAGACGGGCGAATGGAAATGGCCCGCCATACAGTTTCTTTACTTAGGAACGCTGGCTTATGTTGGGGCCTTTGTAGCTCACCGCTTGGCGGGGGCGGTGCTTTAAGCGCCCGGCGCCCCGAGGCTAACTGCTACCATTTAGTAAAGGCAAGCCAGACATGCACAAGCTCATCATCGTCGGGTCCGGCTGCGCGGGTAACACGGCGGCCATTTACGCTGCGCGTGCCGGTCTGGAGCCGCTGGTTATCACTGGCCACGAACCAGGCGGCCAGCTTTCCCTCACCACCATGGTCGAAAACTACCCCGGTTTCCCGGAGGGCGTGCAAGGCCCGGAACTGGTGGCCAACATGCGAAAGCAAGCCGAGCGCTTCGGCGCCCAATACCTGGCCGGGGCAGTCAGCGAAGCCGACTTGTCGCGGCGCCCGTTTCGGATCAAGGTTGACGAGAGCTGGTATGAATGCCAGGCGCTGATCATCGCTTCCGGCGCCAAGGCTCGCTGGCTTGGGCTGCCTTCCGAGCAAAAACTGATAGGGCGCGGCGTCAGCTCCTGCGCCACTTGCGACGGTTTCTTTTTCCGCGACAAGCTGATCATGGTGGTGGGCGGGGGCGACTCGGCCATGGAGGAGGCAATCTTCTTAACCCGCTTCGGGCGCCAGGTCACCATCGTGCACCGTCGTGATCAGTTCCGCGCCTCGAAAATCATGCTCGAGCGCGCCCGCGCCAACCCCAAAATTCGCTGGATCACCAAAGCGGTGGTAGAGGAGGTTTATGATGTAGGCCGCGGTCTGGTGACTGGGGTGCGCCTGCGTAATGTGGAAACCGGTCAGAGCTGGGAGGAGCCTGTAGACGGACTGTTCGTTGCCATCGGCCACGTGCCCAACACCGCACCTTTCCGCGGCCAGATCGAACTGGATGCCGACGGCTACATCGTTTCCAAGGGCGGCGCGCGCACCAGTGTGGATGGTGTCTTTCATGCCGGTGACGTGCAAGATCGGGTGTACCGGCAGGCCATTACCGCGGCTGCCGCCGGCTGCATGGCCGCCATCGAAGCGGAACGTTTCCTGGCGGCGCTAGAGCCCTGAGGGCGCCGTCCTCAGCTCTGATTGCGGTACAACCCCTTTCGCTCGATGTAAGCCAGCACCTTGACAGGCAGCTCAGCCGGTCGCTCGCCGGCGGCCAGCCGGGCCCGCAGCTCGCTGGAGCAAATCGGCAAAGCCAGGGTCTGCAACCGGCACACACGCGCGCCCGGCGGCACCTCGTACGTGTGGCCCGGCCGGCTTACCACGATGAAACTGACCAGGCGAACTACATCCTGCCAGCGATACCAGCTCTGGATTTCGCGAAAAGCATCGGCGCCGATCAGGAAATACAACTCATCCTCCGGCCCCAGGCGCGCGCGAACTTTTTCGATAGTGTGGATCGAGTAACTGATGTCCTCACCTTCTTCAAGGCGCGAAACCTCAAACAGGGGTTCGCCCTCGCAAGCCAGCTCCAGCATGCGCACCCGGTCCTCGTAACTGGCCACCGCCGCGCCGCCCTTGTGGGGTGGATGGGAGGCGGGCACGAAAAGCACGCGGTCAAGCCGGCACTGCCGCGCCGCTTGCCGCGCCACCTCGAGGTGAGCCGCGTGGACGGGATCGAAGGTTCCGCCGAAAATCGCCACTCGCAAGTTTGGCTCCGTCCGCAAAGGTGTCAGATTATGATGGCAAACTTCACCGGCTCTGGGGTGAGAAGCCACCTTGGCGGGACGCTTCCCGACAGGCGGCCTGTGCAGCCAGCTCGTCTGCGCGCAAGTTGTCCGCGTGCTCGGCGTGGCCCCGTGTCCAGGTCCAGCGGGTGCGATGCCGGCTGGCCAATTCGTCCAGCTCGCGCCAGAGATCCTGATTGGCCACGGGCTTGTTGGCCGTGGTCTTCCAGCCGTTGCGCTTCCATTTGGGCAGCCACTCGACGATGCCCTTCTTCAGATATTCGGAATCGGTGACGATCTCGACCTCGCAAGGCTCCTTGAGCGCCCGCAAACCTTCGATGGCGGCCCGCAGCTCCATGCGGTTGTTCGTGGTGTGCGGCTCGCTGCCCGAAATCTCCTTGCGATGCCGGCCGTAGCGCAGGATGGCGGCCCAGCCGCCCGGACCTGGATTACCCCGGCACGCCCCGTCGGTGATAAGCTGGACCTTCTTCATGCCGGCAGCGCTTCCAGCTCGCGGGCGAAAAACGCATCTACCGCATCCAGGATCTGAGCCGCTTCGCGCGCCTGGTAAATGGCCGCTCGCAGCCGCGCCCCATTGCGCACTCCATGTGTGAAATGAGAGGCGAACTGTTTCATCTTGCCCACGGTCTCCGGATCCCGCTGCTCAATGAGCAAGCTGTAGTAACGCCGCATTAAACGGTAGCGATCGGCCTCGCTTGGTCGCTGGTAAGTCCCGGTGGCCACATACTCGGTGATCTGCCGGAAAATCCAAGGATTATGCGCCGCGGCCCGGGCAATCATGACGGCATCGCAGCCGGTCTGCTCTCTCATGCGCACGGCGTCCTCGGGCGTGAAAATGTCGCCGTTGCCAATCACCGGCATGCGCACGGCCGCCTTGACTTCTGCAATTAGCCGCCAGTCGGCACGCCCCGCAAAACCCTGCTCGCGAGTACGAGGATGCAGAGCGAACCCGTCCACGCCGCAATCCTCGCAGAGCTTGGCCAGCGTCACAGCCACTATCTCACGCTCGCTCCAACCCGAACGCGCCTTCACCGTGAGCGGGATCCGCACCGCTGCCCGCACCGCTCGCAGGATGCGCTCCAGCAGAGGCAAATCGCGCAGCAGCCCGGAGCCCCCGTTGGAGCGACAAACTTTGCCCGCCGGACACCCCAGATTGATGTCCACCGCATCAAATCCCATGGCCTCGCATTGCCGCGCCGCTTCTGCCATCACCTGCGGATCCGCCCCGAAAAGTTGGGCCGAAATGGGATGCTCATCCGGTGCGAAGGCCAGATAGCGCAGGGTTCGCCCGCGGCCGCCGGCGCGCATCGCGTTGACGATGCCGTGAGAACTGACGAATTCGGTCATCACCAGACCGCAACCACCCAGTTCACGAATCAGGCGGCGAAACAGAGCGTCAGTGACCCCCGCCATAGGCGCCAGTACGGTAGGCGGGGAGATCACCACCTCTCGTATGCGGCAGGCTGCGGGGAAATCAACCATCATTAGTCATTGTAACTTTGCCGGCGCCCTGAGCAGCCTGCGGGCGCGCGATGTTACCATAAGTTTACTCGGAGGAAAGCCATCGTTCGCCTCTGTGTGCTCGCCAGCGGCAGTTCCGGCAATTCAACTCTCATCGCCACCGAGCGCACGCGCTTGCTGGTGGATGCCGGCCTGAGCGCGCGTGAAATCGAGAGGCGCCTGGGAGCAGCGGGCGAAACCCTGGACCGGCTTGACGCCATAGTCGTCACCCACGAGCACGGCGATCATATCTCAGGCTTGCCCGTGCTGGCGCGCAGGTTGCGCCGTCCGGTGTTCTTGAGCGAGCTCACCGCTCCTACCATTGCTTGGAACGGCGAGCCGCCCCCTATCGAGCTGTTTCGCGCCGGTACGCGCTGGACGATCGGCGACATCGAAGTCTCAAGCTTCAGCGTCCCGCACGATGCCGCCGACCCGGTCGGATTCTGCTTCCAGGTGCAGGGCCTCAAGATCGCTCTAGTCACCGACTTGGGCTACATCCCGGACTCGATCCGGTTCCACATCCGGGGCGCCCACTGGCTGTTGCTGGAAGCCAACCACGACCTGGATATGTTGAAAGTGGGCCCTTACCCCTGGGCAGTCAAGCAGCGCGTTATGGGACGGCAGGGACACCTCTCCAACGAAGCCGTAGCCCGCTTCATAAGGCATCACTTGGATCCGGAAACCCGCATTCTGGTGCTCGGGCACTTGAGCGAGCACAACAACCATCCCGATTTGGTGCGTTTGGTCGCCCGCCAGGCACTGGACAGCCGCGGCCTTACCACGCGGCTGGTGGTGGCTGAGCACCGCCAGCAAACCGAGGTCTTTGAGCTATGATTCCCCGTTACACGCGGCCGGAAATGGGCCGCATTTGGAGCGAACAAAATAAGTTTCAAACTTGGCTCGAGGTGGAGCTGGCGGCAGCCGAGACGCTGGCCGAGCTGGGCCAGATCCCAGCCGAGGCGGCACGGCTGTTGCGGCAATACGCCGGTTTCACCATCGAACGCATACACGAGATAGAGCGCGAGGTCAAGCACGACGTAATCGCTTTTACTACCGCGGTCGCCGAGCATCTGGCCGCAACGGGCCATGCCGACGCTTCACGCTGGCTGCACTACGGCCTGACCTCGTACGATGTGGTGGACACCGCCCTGGCCTTGCAATTGAAGCAGGCTTGCGCGCTTATCCGCTCCGGGCTGCACGAGCTGTGCGAGGTCCTGAAGCGTCGCGCGTTGGAATTCAAGGACACGCCGCAGGTCGGGCGGACGCACGGGGTGCATGCGGAACCGGTTACCTTCGGGCTGAAATTCGCCCTTTGGTACGACGAAGCTGAGCGTAACCTGGCTCGCTTGGAGGCAGCAGCCGAGGAGGTGTGCGTCGGTAAGTTTTCCGGTGCGGTCGGGACTTATGCCCATTTGGGGCTGGAAGCCGAGGAGCGCATCTGCGCGCGCTTGGGTTTGAAGCCGGCTCGCATCTCCACCCAGGTCGTCTCCCGCGATCGTCACGCGTTCCTGTTGAGTGTGCTGGCGCTGATCGGAGCGTTGCTCGAAAAAATCGCCTTAGAGATCCGCCACCTCCAGCGGACCGAAGTGCTGGAGGCCGAAGAGCCCTTTACTGCGGGCCAGAAAGGCTCCTCGGCCATGCCGCACAAGCGCAACCCGGTGGCTTGCGAGCAGATTTGCGGTCTAGCCCGCTTGCTGCGAGCCAACGCAATGGCGGCCCTCGAGAACGTCGCTCTCTGGCACGAGCGCGATATCTCGCATTCTTCAGTGGAACGGATCATATTGCCGGACTCCGCCATCTTGACCGACTACCTGCTCGCACGCACCAGTCAAATCCTTCGCGATCTGCGGGTCTACCCGGAGCGCATGCGCCGTAATCTGGAGCTGACCCGGGGGCTGATCTACTCGGGCCAGCTTCTGCTCGATTTGGCCGCCGCAGGCATGCTGCGGGAGGAGGCGTATCGAATAGTGCAGGGGCACGCCATGCGCTGCTGGGAGCAAGGAGGCGACTTCCGCTCTGCCATTCAATCTGATCCAGCGATAGCCCGGTATTTGAGCGAAGCCGACCTGGAGCGTAGTTTCAGTCTGGAGCGGCAGCTCGAGCAGGTAGGGCGGGTATTCGAGCGGGTCTTTGGCACCCCCACCTAGGGGGAAGACCCGGCTCAGAAGGGGGGCGGTTTGCCGGAAGGGGGGTAGGTTAAGGCGGCGGAAGGTTAAGTTTCGTTCATCAAGCCAACTTTCCGCTGGGATTTCAACCCCCTTTTGCGCTACACTGTTATTGAAGCGCTTTAGAAAGGAAGCGGTTACAAGCATGAGCAAGGCCCTGCGAAGCCCGCATCGCAGCCTGGACTTGGCCCGCGTCTTGTTGGTGGACGATAACCTTACCTCTCGCCTCACCTTGCAGACGGTGCTGGAGGCGGGTGGCTACCAGGTGGACGCGGCCGCTTCCGCCGCCGAAGCCATCGAGAAGCTCGACAAGCACGAATACGAGCTGGTGCTTACGGATTTGCGCATGGAATCGCCCGAGGCGGGGCTAAAAGTACTAGCCCATGCTCGGATGATGGAGTACAAACCCGCCACGGCGCTCGTCACCACCTATCAAGATTCACGCGCGCGTGCCGGAAACAAGCGAGGCGATGGAACGGTTTTGATCAAGCCTGAAGACTTGCCAGAGCTGCTGACGCGGGTGGCGGATTTGATCAGCGAGCGAGCTACCCGGCGAGTAGAGCGTGAGCTGGTGGCTCGGCGTTAGGGCGTCCCAGGCGCGCCGAGTTCTCGACGCAGACTTCAAGCCGGGAGGAGGCGGCGCGCAAAGAGGCGGTGGAGGCGACTTTCCGCTTTTACGGTGAGCTAAACGACTTCCTGCCGCCCGAGCGCAAACAAGTCCCATTTACCTGCCGTTTCGATTTGAGCGCTCCCGTAAAGGACCTTATCGAGGGCTTTGGTGTTCCCCATACGGAAGTGGATCTGATCCTGGTTAACGGCGCCAGCGTGGACTTCGGCTACATGGTGCAGGACGGGGACCGGGTAAGCGTGTATCCGGTGTTTGAGTCTCTGGACATAACTCCGCTGGTCCGGGTGCGGCCTGCTCCCTTGCGCACACCGCGCTTCGTGCTGGATGCGCACTTGGGAAAGCTGGCCGCCTACTTGCGCATGCTGGGCTTCGATGCGCTATACCGGAACGATTACGACGACCACGAGCTGGCGGCCATAGCCGCGTCGCAGCGCCGTATCCTGCTTACGCGCGATACCGGCTTGCTCAAGCACGCCGTCGTGACCCACGGCTACTACGTGCGCGAGAGCCATCCGCGCCGCCAGCTTGTGGAGGTCATCAGGCGTTTTCATCTGGAAGGCTTGGTGGCGCCTTTTACGCGCTGTATGCGCTGCAACCAGCTTCTGGAGCGCGCCAGCCCGCAAGCAGCGGCCCGGGCGGTACCCGTAGCAGCCTGGCAGCGCCATGATGAGTTCTGGTGCTGCCCGGGCTGCGGCCGTTATTACTGGCAGGGGTCGCATTATGATCGCATGCAAGCTTGGATCCGCAGTTTGGGCCTGGGTTGAGCCCGCACTCGTTTTTTGGGTACTAATAAGAAGGCAGGCGATTCGGGCGAGCAAGCCCATTGGAGAGAGGCGATGCCGATCTACGAGTATCGTTGTGGAGGTTGCGGACGCAAGGTGAGTGTGCTGGTGCGGCGGATGGGAGAGGAAGCGGAGCAGTGCCCCCGCTGCGGGAGTCGCATGCTTACGCGTCTTTACTCGCGCTTCGCGCTTGCTCGCAGTGAGGAAGACCGACTGGAAAAGCTGGCCGACGAAGCGGAAATGGCCGGCATTGACGAGAACGATCCTAAAAGCGTAGCGCGCTGGGTCAAACGCCTCGGCCAGGAACTGGGCGAGGAAGGTAGCGAGGAGTTCGAGCAGGCGCTGGAAGAGATCGAGCGGGGCGAACTCGGCGAAGGCGAGGAAGAAGGCGCCGGCAAGGCCGAAGCTTCCGCCGACGAGCTTTAGCCTGGGGCCGACGGGCCGGGCATTGCAACTGGCCGCGGTTAACGCTTTAGCACGGCCTGCTCGGGATCCAGGACCACGCGCGTGGGTTTCTGCGGGACCTTTATTGGGATGCTTCGGTGGGCCATTCCGGTGTAGATCCAGCGTCTGATTGGCTTAAGCCTGGCGAACTGGATCTCTATAGGGACCTCCACCAGGAAGTCCTCACCCACGCCCGAGAGGATCAGCCGCACATGCAGCGTTAGCGCAGGCGCCTTGCCCGCCAGAGAATGCTCGAGTTTGAGCGAGGGAATGCCGGTTGAATAAACCCACTGGGCGAAAAAGTTCTCCATTTGAGGGTCGTGCGAGCCGGCGGGGAGGAATTCGGCCGCCAGTTGCCGAAACTGCTCGGTGGTAATTGCGCGATGCTGGTAGCGGCGTCGTAGCTGGCCGAGCATGGCCAGGAAACGCTCATCGCCCAGGCGGCGCCGCAGCATGTGCATGACCCACGTACCCTTGTCGTAGATGATGGTCTGCCATGCCCCGGGCGCCTGCGACACCCGCAAGCGCGCCCCCCAGCTCAGCGGCCCGATTGATTCAACTTCGCGACCATCTTCGGTCTTGGCCAACAAGCGCCGGCGATACTCGGCCAGCACCGCCTCCAAAGCTCGTGTCCCCTTGCGCTTTTCCAGAAACATCAGCGCCGAATAGTTGGCCAGTGCTTCCATCAGCCATTCGTCTTGATAATGCGCGGTGGTCACGATGTTGCCCCACCACTGATGAGCGACTTCGTGGGCATGCAGGATTTCGGAGAAAAACATTTGCTGGTACTGGTCGCGCACCGCCGCCGGCCGCTCCGCGGGATCCAGGTAGGCTAGCGTAGATAGATAAATCAGCCCGGGAAAGCCCTGCCCGAAAGTGCCCGGGATGGGCGAAACGACAAGCGTCTTAAGGGGAGGGGGACCGAAGTGACTGGCCATAAAGTCCATGCTGGCCGCGATCTCCGCGGCCACCTCCCTGAGCCGCGCGGTGGGATCGGGGCGGGGCGGATCTAAAGGCACCGCCACCACATTGGGTGGCTGGCGCGTGCGGCTCCAAGCGGGGTTGGGCGGCGGCATTATGAGCACGGGCTGCGGCCGCGGCTCCAAGGCACGCTCGAGTTGACGATTCGCGTAAACCGCTACGTTTAGCCCGCCGCGCGAAACGCGCTCCGATACGTAATCCCCCAAGTTAAAAGCAGCCAGGCGGACCGGGCTCTCGATCCGCCGCTCGCTGATGCGCCACGGTCCTTCCTCTATTTCGTCGACCACCTCGCCGTTGGCCACCAGGTTCAGTTCGCGCGGGTGCCGGAAGATGAGATCGTAGCGGGCGAAGTGCAAGCCGGCATTGGGATACCAGGAGCCCCGGGCGCCCACGAAGTACACGCGCCGGCCTGCCTCCGAGATGACCGCGCCTTCGTGCTGGAACTCGATTTCATAGTCGCGGCCGGCGGCTAATGGCTGCGCGGGCGCTACCAGGAAAGCGGCGTTGCCGTCGCCACGCAGCAGGTTAGCCCGCAAGGAGTCAGGCTGAAACACCTCGGCCGGTTCGCCGCCCACGCGGACTTGCTCGACGCGCATGCGGGGGGAAATCTGAAACAGCAAGACGCGCGTTCCCACACGGGCCGTCAAGCGCGCACGCGTCACCACGCGCAAACGCAGATCCGGCTCCAGAGTGGCCTGAATCCGGTAATGCGTGATATCGAAGTCCGGAGGCGGTTCCGGCGCCCCTCGCCGGCGAAAGGAACGCGCGGCGAAACTGGTCCAGTAGTCAAAGAAGGCACGATTGTCGCGAAAAACCACCTGCCCCACGGCTATTTGCTCGCGGGCGCGGGGATCGTAAACGCAATCGAAGTTACCTAACTTGTGGCCGGCCAGGGCCGCATAGAAGAAACCTTCGGCAGCGCTGCGCCGGCCCAGCAGATCGGCCAGTAATCGGACTGCGAAGCTCTCCAGGAAATTGCGCACCACCGGGTTCCATTGCTGGCTGAGCAGCAGCCCTATCTCAGGGTTGGGCTGGAGCTCGCCTCGCTCCCGCAATCGGCGAAGCAGGATTTCGCCGGTGTCATCGGAGAAAATCAGCACGGCGGAGCGAAAATGCTCGCTGAGATTGGGTGCGCCCGCGAAAAGGGCCAGCGAGCGGCGCTCCGAGACATTAGGCGGGAACAACAGCACCTCGCCGTCGCCCCCTTCGCTCTCAGCCGAGAAAACCGCGGCGGCCCGCCTGCCGGAGACCGGTTGACCGAAGATCAGGTATCCATCGGTGAAATAGAAACGCAGGTCTTCGCGGCTCAAATGAAGGTCGCGAACGCGGTAACATTGCTTGGGGTCAAGGCCGGCAGCCAGCGCGTCCCGCGCCGCGGCCACTGTGCAAGCCAGGGCCGGCACGCTTGCCGCCAGCGCCGCCAAGATTCCAATCGCCCCCACAATTTCAGTGTACCGGGATCTTTTGTGCTCCGCTCTGAGAAAGCCGGGGGCTATTGCTGGGGGAGGTTTCGAGGAGTACTCTGAAAACATGACGCCGGAGGAACTTGGCTTCCTGAAACAGTTCTTCCAAAATCTCAGGGAACAACCACTGGAGCCTGATGATCCTCGCTACGTTCATATTTACCGAGACCGCCGGCTGGCTCCCTCAGACCCGGTGGAATTGCTGGCCAGGGCGATCGAGTGGACTCCCGGCGAAAGCGTGCAGTTATTTTCCGGATTTCGCGGCGCGGGCAAAGCACCGAGCTGCGGCGGCTGCCAGCCAGCCGGTGCAGCATACGACAATTTGGCAGCCGTGTTGCTCGGGCTGTGCGGCTGCCCGTAAAATGAAAGAAGAGCCTGAGCCCGAGGACGTCAGTCATGGCTTCAGACGCCGTCCTGAGCCCACGCAGCGCGCAAATTCTGCACTCTGTGGTGGAGACTTATATCCAAACGGGCCAGCCCGTGGCGTCGCGAACCGTCTCCAAGCGCCTCAAGGCCGGTTTAAGCCCCGCCTCCATCCGTAACGTGATGGCGGATCTGTCCGAGGAAGGCTATCTGGAACAGCCCCATACCTCCGCCGGACGCATTCCAACTGAGAAGGCCTTCCGGGTTTACGTGCAATCGTTAGGCTTGCGGCGCTTAAAGCCGTGGGAATTGGAGCGGCTGCGAGCCGAGTTCCGCGGCATTGAAACCATCGAGGGGCGAGCCGAGCGTTCCTCGCACGTGCTCACGACGCTGACGGGCAACGTAGGCATAGCCGCCACCATCCCCGCGGCCAACCAGACGCTGCATCAAGTGGAGCTGCTATCGCTGGGCGACCGCCGGATCCTCATGATTGTGGTCACCCGGGACGGCATGGTGCGCGAGCGCGTCGTGACCCTGGACGAAGCGCTGACGCAAGTTGAGCTGGATTCCATTCGCAATTATCTGAACTGGAACTTCGGCGGGTGGGTGCTGGAGGAAGCGCGCCGGGAGCTCGCGCGACGGCTGGAGCAGGAAAGCGCCCTTTACGATGCGATCTTGCGACGCCTGGCGGTGTTGCGCGCCAAAGGCCTGTTGGAGTTCGAGCTGACGCCGGCCATGTACGTGGAAGGCGTGGCCAACCTGGTGGGATTGGATTTGCATTTGACGCGGCAGAAGATGCGCGAGCTGTTCCGTGCCTTGGAAGAAAAGAAGCGCGTGCTACAGCTTTTGGACCGCTTCTTGGAAAAGCCCTCGGGCGAGATCGAGGTGCGCGTGGGGCTGGGGGAAGCGCATCCCAGCATGAAAGCCCTGTCTTTGATCGGGCTTAAGGTGGCTTTGCCCGGCGGCTTGTCGGCCAAGATCGCCGTGCTGGGGCCGATGCGCATGAACTACGAAAGGGTCATCTCGGCGGTCATGCACGTGGGTGACGCCTTCAGCAGCCTGCCTGCTTGAAAGCTCCCCTGCGCCGGCCCTGTTTGGTTGCTAGGCTAGATTAATAGCGCGGGTATTTTGCCATGCCTGAGAACGACCGCACTCCGGAGTCCAACGCTGAAGCAACGGGCGCGGACGCTGCCTCGCTGGGGGTAGAAAACGCGCCGGAAGCCGTCCCGAGCGGCAGCGAAGCGCTCGCCGAGCAGGGCGGGGCCGACACTGTGGCGGTGACGGATCCGGCGGCCCTGGTGGCCAGCCTCTCGGCTGAGCGTGATGAGCTGGCCAGGCAACGCGATGAGTACTATGACTTGCTTCTGCGGCGCAGCGCCGAGTTCGAGAATTTCCGCCGCCGCGTGGAACGCGAGCGCCGGGAACTGCTGGAGTTTGCCGGCATGGAAGCGGTGGCCGAGCTGCTGCCCATAGTTGACGATTTCGAACGCGCTCTCAAAGTGGAGTGCGCCGATCGCGACTACGTCAAAGGCATCGAGCTTATTTATCAAAGGCTCCTGGAGGCCCTCAAGAAGATCGGCCTGGAGCCGATGGTGAGTGTGGGGGAGAAGTTCGACCCGCACCGCCACGAGGCGGTGGAAATGACCCCTAGCCAGGAGCACGAGGACCACACCGTCATAGAAGAATATCGCCGCGGATACAATTTTAGGGGGAGGTTGCTGCGGCCGGCGATGGTCAAGGTGGCCGTCAAGCCTGAAACGGATGGCAGTGGCCAAGCGTGACTATTACGAAATACTCGGCGTAGATCGCAACGCCACGCAGGAGGACCTCAAGCGCGCTTACCGCCAGGCAGCGCTGCGCTATCACCCCGACCGTAACCCGGGTGACAAGGAGGCCGAGGAGAAGTTCAAAGAGGCCGCCGAGGCTTATAGCGTGCTGAGCGATCCGCAAAAACGGGCGCTCTACGATCGCTACGGCCACGAGGGCCTCTCGGGGGCATACGCGCCGAGCTACGATCCCACCGTCTTTGCCGACTTCACCGACATTCTGGGCGACCTGTTTGGTTTCGGCGATCTGTTCGGCAGCCCGCGCCAGCGCCGGGCCCGCCCGCAGCGCGGCGAGGATTTGCGCTACGACCTCGAGATCAGCTTCGAAGACGCCATGCGCGGCATGACGATCGAGATTCAGGTGCCGCGTCAGCAGACTTGCCAGCGCTGCCATGGGCGGGGCGCCGAAGCGGGCGACATCGTCACCTGCCCGGTATGCCGCGGGCGCGGCCAACTGGTCTACCAGCAAGGTTTCCTCTCCATCCGACGGACTTGCACGCATTGCAACGGGGGTGGCCAGGTAGCACGCAAGGCGTGCAGCGCTTGTCAGGGTCGGGGCACCGTGCGCAGCGAGCGAAAGTTGAAGGTGAACATACCTGCCGGGGTGGACACGGGCACGCACTTGCGATTGCCTGAGGAAGGGCAGCCCGGAATCAACGGCGGGCCCCCGGGCGACCTCTACGTGGTCGTCACCGTCAAGGAGCACCCGTTCTTTGAGAGACGCCAGGACGATTTGCACTGCACGGTAGCGGTAAATGTGGCTCAGGCCGCTCTGGGCGGCGAAATCCAAGTGCCCACCTTAGAAGGCACCGAAACCATCCAGATTCCTGAGGGCACGCAAAGCGGGGCTACTTTCCGCCTGCGTGGCCGCGGGGCCCCCCGCCTTAACGGTCATGGGCGAGGGGATTTGTATGTTCAGGTGGAAGTGAAGGTCCCCACCCATCTGACCCGCGAGCAGCGCCAGCTCTTCGAGCGCTTGCGCGAAACTTTGCCGCCGGAAAATCAGCCCAAGCCCCGCGGGCTCTTCGACAAGGTCAAAGACTATTTCATGTAGCGGGCGTCATCTCAGCCGGCCGGCCGCCCACAGAATGGCGTTGGTCACCAATCGCTGAAGCCCGGGGTGCAGGTGCGCTTTGTGATCGTGCCCCAACTGGATGACCACCACACGCGCCTTCTCGTACGGACTGATCCAGGCTACGGGGCCGTCGCTGGCCGGGTGGTTGGTGCGCAACAAGACCGTGTTGGCCGGGGAGATCCACATGTTCTTGTAAACCTCATCCCAGATGTGCATCCGGGTGACCCCGCTGAGCACAGGATGCTTGGCCACCGGCTCGATTTCCAGTTCCACGTCGTGCTGGAAACTGGAAGCGGGGCGATCGCCCTCGGGCTTCAAAAGGTACTTGCCGCCCACCACCTCGTCGGTCCACCACTTCCAGCCCAGGTAATCCACCAGGGCGTGGTGCAGCACAACCAAGCCGCGCCCGCTTTCCACGAAATTACGCAAGTTGGTGCGCCCGGTCTCGCCGATGTGCTCTTCTTGGACCGAGTCGTACAGCACCAGCACATCCCAATTCTTTCTCAGATCGCGCTGGAAAGGAGTCGGGTGGGGGAAAATTACGGCGCGGATCTGCTGGTCGCCTTCGAAAAGCCGGTAAAAGGTGGGGTCGTAGCTGTGACCGCCGGTGACCACCAGCGTACGCACAGGCGGCGGGGCCTGCGCAGCCGTTTGTGCCGCCACCTCGCCCGTGGCAGCCCACTCTACCCCCCGGGCGAAGGTGATGCGGAAGCCCGGCTCGCGCATGGCGGCTACATCATGCCCCAAGGCAGTGTGAAAGACGCGGCCCTTGCCGTAGCTGACGGTCCACAGCACCGGTTCGTCCTTGCCGGTCCCGCCGTATTTGGCGTCGTCGAAAGCAGTAGCCAGGATACGCGCTTGAGGCTTCATGCGCATGTGATGGTAGAGCTCGTCGTTGGTGAGAAAGCTCTCCTCCAAGCCCCGCGCTATGGGATGTTGCCGGTCCACGAATTTCACGCGGAAAGTGTGGCGCTGGCCGTGCCCGGTGCGTGGGGGCTGGTCGGAGAACTGGCCGCCGATCATCTCGCCGTACTCGGGCCAGGGCGGTTCAAGGATTGAAGTGCGAACGTGGCGATCGCCGAGCACGGGCAGTCCGGCGAAAGCGTAACTGGCGGCATGCACAGCGACCAGCCCGCCGCCCGCCCGTACGAAAGCCTCGACGGCGCGCTCGGTGGTTTGGCCCCAGCGCGGGCCATTGTAGTCAAGAATCAAGACCTGATAGGCAGCCAGCGTTTCTGCGCTGACGCCGGCGGGCTCCTCGATGACGCGCACGTCGAAGCGGCCCGAGTCAAGCAGGATGCGGCGCAGCTCCGGGGTGGTGGTGCGCCAGTCGTGGTTGTTGCGACCGGAAAAAATCAGGGCCCGGATGGCGCCCGTCTGAAACAAAGGCAGCGTGGTTTGAGCGGCCAGCAAGCCGGCCGCGGCAAGCAAACAGGACAGAGTTCGCATGGCTATCTTCGCCAATAACAGAAGCTGAGCGGCCTTGTCAACTCCCCGCCGGCCGCTTCAAGGCAGATGCCGCGTGGCCTGGCTCATAAGCCGGCTTGGCGCCACAGCTCATCTACGCGGCGCCGCACTTCGGGGCTCATGCGGATAACGTCGGGCCAGGGCCTCAGGAAGCCTTCCTCGGGCCACTTGCGCGTGGCGTCCACGCCCATTTTGGAGCCGAAGTTGGGCAGCCGGCTGGCATGATCGAGCGAATCCACCGGCCCCAGCACGAACTCGATGTCACGCTGGGGGTCAATGTTATTGAGAACCTTCCAGGCCACCTCGCGCACGTCTTGCACGTTGACGTCCTCGTCCACCACCACGATGCACTTGCTAAACATGGCCTGGCCCATGCCCCATAAAGCGTGCATCACTTTGCGCGCGTGGCCGGGATAAGACTTGCGGATCGAGACCAGCAGCAGGTTGTGAAATACGCCTTCAGCGGGCATCGAAATGTCGCGCACTTCGGGCAATTGCAGGCGCAGCAAGGGCAGCAAGATGCGCTCCACGGCCTGACCCATGAAGTAGTCCTCCATAGGCGGCGGTCCCACTACGGTGGCGGCATAAATGGGCTTGTCGCGCTGCGTGATGGCGGTGACGTGAAACACGGGGTAGTCCTCGGGCAGCGAGTAAAAGCCGGTGTGATCGCCGAAAGGGCCTTCACGCCGGAGTTCGCCCAGCTCCACGTAACCCTCCAAGACGATTTCCGCGTTGGCTGGAACCTCCAGCTCGCAGGTCTCACAGCGCACCATCTCCACCGGCTCGCGCCGCAGAAAGCCGGCGAAAAGCATTTCGTCCACCTCGGCGGGCAAGGGCAGGATGGCGGAAAGGATGGTGGCCGGGTCCGCCCCGATGGCCACTGCGACCTGCATGCGCTGCCCTTTGCCGGCCGCCGCCCAGCGCCGGTAATGCTCCGCGCCGTGCTTGTGTATTTGCCAGTGCATGCCCGTGGTGCGCTCGTCGTAAACCTGCATGCGGTAAATGCCGCAATTGCGTTTGCCCGTTTCGGGATTCTTGGAAAAAACCAGGGGCAGCGTGATGAAGCGACCGCCGTCGTTGGGCCAGCAGTGCAGGATCGGATAATCAAACAAGGAGAAACCGCCGCGGCGGATGACTTGCTTGCAGGGGCCGCTGGAGACGCGTTTAGGCAGGTAGGAGCCCAGCTCCGCCAGCCTGGGCAACATCTTGAGCTTATCCAGCGTGCTCGTGGGGACGTCCATGCGGATCAGTTCTTCGATGCGGGCGGCAACTTCCTCGAGCGAGGCCACCTCCAAAGCCAGCTCCATGCGACGCCGGCTGCCGAAAGCGTTTATCAGGACCGGGATGTCGGATCCTTTGGGTTTCTCAAAAAGCAGTGCGGGGCCGCCCTGCTTGACGGCGCGCTCGGCGAAAGCAGTGATTTCCAGAACCGGATCCACCTCCAGAGCAATGCGCTTGAGTTCGCCCTGCGCCTCGAGCGTGCGAAGAAAATCGCGGAGGTCACGATATGCCATCGGGGTCGCCTTCTTTTTACTATGATTGAGAATTCGCGGGACGTACAGCGAGCATAGAATTCTGGAGCAGCCATGAGCAACCCAAGGACGGCCTTTGTGACTGGCGCCAGCCGGGGCATCGGGCGCGCCATCGCGCTGGAGTTGGCGCGGGCGGGCGCCAGGATCGTAGTAGCCTCCAACGAGCCGGAGGGTAACGAGCAAGTGGCGGCCGAGATCCGCAGCGCGGGAGCCGAAGCCTACCCGTTGTTCTTGGATCTCAGCTCGGCCGACTCGATCCGGGAAGCTTTCCGCCGAGCGGCCGGCGAGTTCGGCCGCACAGAGATTCTGGTCAACAACGCAGGCATCACTCGCGACGGCCTGGCCGTGCGCATGAAAAAAGAGGACTGGGACCTGGTGATGAAGGTCAACCTGGAGGGCGCTTTTCTGGCCATCCAGCAAGTGCTGCCGGACATGATGCGACAGCGCTGGGGCCGCATCATCAATATATCCTCGGTAGTTGGCCTGATGGGCAACGCGGGCCAGGTCAACTACGTCACTTCCAAGGCCGGCATCATCGGCCTGACTAAAGCCCTCGCTCACGAGCTGGCCAGCCGCAATATCACCGTCAACGCAGTAGCTCCGGGCTTCATTGAAACCGACATGACGGCTCGGTTGCCCGAGGAAGTCAAGCAGCGCATGCTGGGCATGATCGCCCTCAAGCGCTTCGGGCGTCCCGAGGATGTGGCCGCGGCGGTGCGTTTTCTGGCCAGCGAAGAAGCCGGTTACATCACGGGACACGTTTTGAACGTGAACGGCGGGATGTATATGTAAGTTTAGGCCGCAATGAGTTTCAGCAACCGGGAGGCAATTATGAGCACCAGTGAAGAAACCGTAACACGCAGGGACTTTCTGGCGCGCGAAACCGGCGCCGTAGCCGCCTTCGCTTGCGCCACCGGCGGGCGCGTGCTGGGCGCCAACGATCGCATCAACATCGCTTTCATCGGCTGCGGGATGCAGTTCCTGAGCCTGGTGGAAATGTTCAAGCGGCGGCGTGAGCAGCGCAACGACGTGCACATCAGCGCCGTTTGCGATGTCTGGCAGCCGCGCCTGGACAACGGCATGAAGCAATCCGGCGCCGAAAAGGCTTACCGGGATTATCGCGAAATCCTTCGCCGCAAAGATATTGACGGGGTGGTGCTGGCCGTGCCGGACCACTGGCACTACCGCATGGCCAGCGAGGCTCTGGAGGCGGGCAAGGACGTTTACCTGGAGAAGCCCATGACGCGCACCCTGGAGGAGGCTGCCCGCTTGCACGCCCTGGTGGAAAAGACCGGGCGTGTGCTGCAAGTGGGCGGCAGCGGGCCCGCCACGCGGCTGAATTGGAAGATAAACGAGTACATCAAGGCAGGCAAGATGGGCAAGATCCTCTGGGGCCTGATCAGCTACAACCGCAACACCCGCGAGGGCATGTGGGACTACCCGATTCCCGGCGTGGGCAGCGAGCATTGGCCGCACGCCAGCTACGGCCCCGACAACCTCGACTGGGAAATGTGGTTGGGCCCCGCTCCCAAGCGGCCCTTCAGCGCTGAGCGTTACTTTCGCTGGCGTAAGTTCTGGGACTATTCCACCGGCAACGCCGGCGATTTGCTTTACCACCGCCTGGGCACCATGTGCACCATGATCGGCTTTGATTTTCCCACGCGGGTGGTGGCGGTGGGCGGCATTTACGTGCAGAAAAACCGCGAAGTGCCCGATACGTACCTGACCCTGATTGAGTACCCCGGCGACTATTCGATCAACATGGTTTCCTGCATGGCCAACGCCACTTCCGTGCCCATCACCATTTACGGTAACTGGGCGACGCTGCAAGTGCTGGAGGGGCCGGCCGCTATGGACGCCATGGGCGATCAACGCAAAGCGCCGCCGGGCTCCCAGCGAGGACCGCGCGCCGTGGCGGTGGTGCGTGCGGAAAAGCAGTTCATCGAGGAATTCCGGGCGGCAAACGATGGCAAGACCGAAGTGACCATCGAACCGGAGCCGGGGCCAGGACTCACTGACGACTGGCTGGATTCGATGCGCAGCCGCAAGGCCCCGGTGTATAACTCCCTGCGAGGCTACCAGGTGATGGCAGCCATCGCTTTGGGAGTGGAATCATACCGGACGGGCAAAGTCATGGCCTTCGACCCCGTGCGCCGGCAAAGGCTGGAAACACCCCCGCCGCACCCGGAGTTTCCGCCGCGGGAAAGCTGACCCGGAAGCTGCTGAGGCCCGCCCCACCCCCTTGGCTGGCGTGCTGGGATCGTCTATGCTGGGGCTCGAGGGGGAACACATGGACGATCCCACGCGCCGGGAGTTTGCAGCCGTGTTGTTGCCGGGGGGTATCTTTACCCGGCCGCGCAAGCCGCTGCCCACCATGCTCCGCAAGGACTTCGAGCCGGCCTATTTGAAGCTGGAACGTACGGGCGAGCTGGCCGAGCGCGCCCGCGCACTCTGGGCCATTTACAAGAGCTGCCGGCTTTGCCCGCGGCAGTGCGGCGTCAATCGCCTCAAAGGTGAGAAAGGCTTCTGCGGCGCTACTTCCAGAGTGAAAGTAGCTTCGGCTCACGCTCACTTCGGCGAGGAACGCCCGCTGGTGGGCCGCTGGGGTTCGGGCACCATTTTCTTCAGCCATTGTAACTTGCTGTGTTGTTTCTGCCAGAACTGGGAAATTAATCATCGCGGCGACGGCAGTTACATGAGCGATGAAATGCTGGGTCGGCTGATGGTACAGGTGCAAGAGCTCCGCTGTCACAACATCAACCTGGTCACTCCCACTCACGTTGTGCCTAACATTGTGCAGGCCTTGCGCACCGCCATCCGCCTGGGCCTGAGAATCCCCCTGGTTTATAACTGCGGCGGATACGAGCCGGTGGAAATTATCAAGCTGCTGGACGGCATCGTGGATATTTACTTGCCGGACTTCAAGTACATGGACCCAGAGATGGCCGCCAAGTATTCCTCGGGGGCGAGCGATTACCCTGAGCGGGCAGCTGCCGCCATCGAAGAGATGCATCGGCAAGTGGGAGAGCTGGTAGTGGATGAAAACGGCGTTGCTTTGCGCGGACTGATCATCCGACACCTGGTGCTGCCTCACAACATAGCCGGAACGGACAAATTCGTGCGCTGGGTAGCCGAGAAGCTGGGCAAAGCGACTTACGTCAATATTATGGCCCAGTACCGCCCGGAGCACAAAGCGTTTCAATACCCGGAGCTATCGCGGAGGATCACCTGGGCCGAGTACCAGCAGGCGATTAAATGGGCGCGGGAGGCGGGCTTGACGCGCCTCGACTCGGACCAGGCGTAGGGCAACGGATTTAGTGCGCACTCAGAGCCTTCAGTAAGCCACCAAGCGAATAGGCCCCAGCAGGCCGCAGGGCAACGGTTGCAAGTTCTCGAGATCCTGCGGTTGGAAACGATCGCCGTAGCGAGCTTTTAACGCCGAGTAGTCGGGCAACGGCTCGCCCGCCATGCGGTTGATCATTAAGTTCGATACCACGATCTCCAACCGATTCTCACCCGGACGCAGCAGACCCGTCACATCCACTTCATAAGGCGGCCGCCAGACGCTTCCCGCGCGCCGGCCGTTCACGAACACTTCGGCTGCCTCGCGCACAGGCGCCTCCAGCCAAGCGCGGAAACCGCGTGCCGGTCCGGACTGCAAGGGCCGGCCCTGGCCGAAATCAAGTTTCACCCGCACGTTCTTGCTCAGAAACTCAGGGGGGAGGCTGAAGCTCCTGCGATAGGTAGCACGGCCGGAGTAATAACGCGTGGCGGGATCGTCAGTCCAGGAGCGTAATGCGTGCATTGTCGTTTTGCGCCCGTCCTCTTCGAAAGTCACTTCCCAGTCCGCACTCAGGTCCAGCTCCCTCAGCGGGGAAGTTGCGGGGCTAGGGGCCGGTTTGGCGCCCGCGGTGGGTGCAGTCGGAAACACTATCAGGCGAGACTCGTAAGGCGCCAGCGCCAGCTCCACTACGGTCTCCGTCTTGGTCGAGCGGTGGCCGACCACCTGCGTTATTTGCCCCGACGCGGGATCCCAAAATTCGGGCCGACGCCCGCTGAGGCGGAAACTGGCGCTGGCCGTGACTGGGCGGTTACCCGTGTTTACGACGAAATAAATTTCAGCCGCCGGGCTATGACGGTGGACGAAGCCGAGCTGTGGCGATGAGGGTGCGAATATCACGTCCGGGCGCCGACGCTGGACGAGGGCCTTGGCCAAACCGCTGTCCTCCTCAGCGAGGAACAGGCCCGGCGCGTCCGGAGCCTGGAACAACTCGCGAACGAGCTGGGCAATCTCCTGGGCCGGGCGGTCCTTGTCCAAGTAGCCGGGCGCCAGCGCCGGCAGCCTGCGTGTCGCCACCACTAGACCGCCGGCGCGCGCAAAGTCGCGCAGCCTGCGCAAGGTGGCGGCGGTGATCCTTTCTACGTTGGGGAGCACCACAATGGAATAAGCCTGCCGGGCCACAATCAACCGTCCTTTTTCGATGTGGGCCAAGTCGGTAATGACAGCATCGTCCACCAGATCGAAGTTGTAGCCTGCCTCCAGCAAGCGCGGGATTAACCGGGGCCCGATACGCTCGCCCACGGCCTGAAACAGCGAAATCCGGCCCATGGTGAAGGAAGCCCAAGCATCGTGTATAGGGGCGTACAAGGCGATGTCGTTGACCGGATCGCCCTGCCGGAGCATGAATGAGATTCGCGCCAGGTAGTTCATCAAGTCCGGCATTACGTGCCACCAGGGGTTGTGGTCGTTCATGACACCGGCGGCGTAAAATCGCCAGCCCGGCTTGCCCACCACCTCCGGCGAATAAGGCCAGCCATGCCCGACCAATTGCGTGACGCCTTGCAAGAAGTGCTGGTCGGCCTCAGCCTTAAAGTCAAGCGGGGTGGCGCGGAAAACCGGCGAGTGTATCCAAGTCCACGTCTCCGAGTGAGTGAGGGGGCGGCCCAACCAATGCGCTGCGGAGGAAGCCCAGCGGGTGGCGGTGAACGCGTTCCACTGGGCCCCTTCTCCCTCGGGCAAGTCAACGTAGCGGTAACTGGAAAGCCCTGCGGGCGGAATGCCATAGGCCTGCATGCGCAACTGCACCTTGTGGCGCTGGCACCAGTCCCGTAGCGGGACCATGAACTCTTCCTCGAACAACTCGGTAAGTGTCTGGCCGAAATCATGACGCACGGCGGCCGCATCGGTTGATTGCGAGCCGGGCAGCAAGACAGGTAGATGGGGCGTCAAATCATAGCCCCGGCGGCGGCGAAACTCCTGGGGCAACGTCGGCGTCCAGTCTGACCCGAAAACCTCCAGGCTGTCGCAAAACACAGCTCGAATCAGGCCACCTCCCGCCTCGAGAAGCTTCTCGCCGACTTCCTTCAAGTGAACGGCCAGGGCAGCGCGGTTGTAATGGTCATGCACAAGGCCCTCGGCGCCAAAGGCGGCCCGCTTGACTTGTTGCCCCGTATGGCTGGCGATGAATAGCAACACGCTGCGGGGCCCTGCGGAGGCCGGCAGCAAAAGTCGCGGGCCTCCGTCGTCCACCACGGCCAGGGGTGAAACCCGTTCGGGCAAAGGTGCCGAGGCTTCCGCCGGCGCCAGAAAGGCGGCCACTAGCCGCTCGCCGGGATTCAGGGCCGGCAGCGCGAGCGAGGTTGTAGAGCCTTGCACCGTGCGACGATCTACGCGCAACCTGCCCGCCGCCAACTCCACGGGAATATGCGGACCGCCGAACGGCCAGCCACTGCCCAACGTCATATCCATGCGCAAGCCTAGTCGGTGTGCGGTGTCCGCAGTGAAGCGCACCATTTCGAGGAATTCGGGCGATAGATAGCGGAGGTTCACCAGACCCCGCGCGGGATCATCGAGCGTGAGCGGGTAAACCGGCTGCACTTCGAAGCCTCCGAAGCCTCCCTGCTTCATCAGCTTGATTTCGCGCTCCAGGCCGGCCTTGGTCACCGCCGGCCCAAACCACCACCAACGCACCATCACCCTGGCTTCCTCGGGCGGATGGCGAAAGCTTTCCTGAAGCGGGGCAGCAAGTAACCTCTCAGCCCCCAGCGAGGCGACAAGCAGCAGTGCGGTTCGCATCCAGTACCTCCGCCGGCTTTCCAGCATAACCCGCGCTGCCTCGCGCGCGCAGCTCACCTCGGCGGCTCCTGGGCCTATGATAGAAGCTTATGGATCATCCAATGTACATCGGCGGAGAACGCGTCAGGACCGAGCAGCGCCGGCCGGTCCGCTTGCCGTACGACGGCTCCCTGGTGGGCGAGATTTATGTGGCCGGGCGTGAGCAAGTGGAGTCGGCGGTGGCGGCGGCGCGCCAGGCAACGGCTGTGATGCGCGAAATGAGCCTGGCCGAGCGCGCCGAAATCCTCCATAGGGTCTATCACCGTGTGCTCGAGCGGCGTGAGGAGCTGGCGCTGACCATCAGCTCGGAAAGCGGCAAGCCCATTCGGGAAGCGCGCCTGGAAGTGGAGCGTGGTTCGCAAACTTTGTTGTTTTCCGCCGAAGAGGCGCACCGGCTGCATGGCGAAGTAGTGCCCATGGAGGCGGCGCCCGCCGGCAAGGGCCATTGGGCCATCACCGTTCGCGAGCCGCTGGGGGTAATCGCGGCCATCACACCCTTTAATTTTCCTTTCAATCTCTCGTTGCACAAGATCGGACCGGCGCTGGCGGCCGGCAACGCAGTGGTGCACAAGCCCGCCTCGGCCACGCCCATCAGCGCTCTGCTGATCGCTGAGATTTTCGAAGAATGCGGGCTGCCCCCCGGCGCGCTGAACGTGATCACGGGGCCGGGCGGCGCCATAGGGGATCTGCTCAGCACGCATGAGCATGTGGCGATGGTCACCTTCACCGGCAGCCCGGAGGTGGGCTTGCGCATACGCAGTCTGGCGGGCATGAAGCGGGTCACGCTCGAGCTGGGCAATAACTCGGCCCTGGTGGTGGATGAGGATGCGCCGCTGGAAGAAGTGGTGGCGCGCGCCATTCCGGGCAGCTTCGCCAACTCGGGACAGGTGTGCATTTCCATCCAGCGCATCTACGTGCAGCGCCGCGTTTATGACAAGTTCCTGGAGGCTTTCCTGGAAGGAGTGCGGAGCCTGAAAATCGGGCACCCGCATGATCCCTCCACCGATATCAGTTCCTTGATCAGCGAGCAGGAAGCCCAGCGGGTGGAGGAGTGGATAGCTGAGGCGGTGCAAGCGGGAGCACGCCTGCTGGCGGGCGGCAAACGTCGCGGCGCCACTATTGAGCCCGCTGTGCTGGCCCAGGTGCCGCAGCACGTGAGGCTTTGCTGCCGCGAGGCCTTTGGCCCTGTGGTGGGAGTCAACCCCTTCGAGACGCTGGAGGAAGCCATCGAGCTGGTCAACCGCTCCGATTACGGCTTGCAGGCCGGCATTTATACCCGCGACATTCAGAAGGCCTTCGCCGCGGCGCGCAAGTTGAACGTGGGAGGCGTGATGATCAACGAGATCCCGCAGTACCGAGTGGATCACATGCCCTACGGAGGAGTCAAACTGAGCGGCTTCGGACGCGAGGGCCCCCGCTACGCCATCGAAGAGATGACCGAGTGCAAACTGATTTGCTGGAAGGTCTGATTTATTACACGCGGCTTGAGGCGCCCACCGGGGACCTGATTTGCGTCGCAGCCGATGAGGCTGCAATCGTGCGCATCGCCACGGGCCTCGGCGAGGAGCAATTGCGAGCGGAAGCGGCCGGTCGCTGGGGCGCTAAGTGCGTGCGGCGGCCCGCTCATGCACCTTTGCGGGAAGCCACCAGGCAGCTCGAGGAATACTTCGCGGGACGTCGCTTAGAATTCCAGCTTCCGCTGAAGCTGTGCGGCACGCCTTTTCAGCTTCGCGTATGGCAAGCGCTGGAGAGGATTCCGTACGGAACTACATGCAGCTACCAGCAACTAGCGCGCACCATCGGCCGGCCCAAGGCGGCGCGTGCCGTGGGCGCGGCCAACAGGGCAAACCCGGTGGCCATCGTCATCCCTTGCCACCGCGTGATTCAGGCCGATGGGAGACTGGGGGGCTACGGGGGTGGTCGCCGACTGAAACAGTTCCTGCTCGAGCTGGAGAAGCGAGTCAGCGCAGCACGCCCCCCTGGTCCCAGCGTGCGATGATGTCGCGTACCAACGCCACTAGCTTCTCCACAACCCCCTCAAAGTAAGCCTTAGCCTTGGCCTGGTCGAAACGCGGGTAACCCTCGCCCGGCTTGTAAAGAATGATGGTGGCGGGAAACGGGTAGGCTGACCAGCTTCCCTCTGCCGGGCGCGGCAAGGCCAGCCGTTGCGAGTACCTTTCCGGATGGACCAGCTTGGGGTCAATGGCTTGAATAAGAGCCGTCTCGTTCCAGCCCGCGTGGCCGCCGTCCTCGCCGAAAATCCGCAGGGTCACATCCGAGCAATACGTCCACCAGTTGACGACCAGCGTCCGCACGGCCTGTGCCCGCCCCACTTTCTCCGCTATTTCGTTCAGGATCGCCGTCTGTGGTCCTCCGTGCCCATTGATGACAACCACATTGCGAAAGCCGGTGCGGGCCAAGCCAGTGAGCACATCCGTGGCGTAAGCGCGGTAGGCCGCTTCGCTGACGGAAAAGCCGCCCGCATAAGCATCCAGGCTGCCTGTGACGCCGTAAGGAATCAAAGGCGCCACCAATGCATTCACCTGCGGCGCCATGGCGCGGGCCAGAGCTACCGGCGCCAGCATATCGGCGCCGTTGTTGATCACGCCGTGAGCCTCCAGCGTACCGGTGGGCAGCAGCACAGTTTGAATTTTCTGCGGCACCAGTTCCCGGAACTCCATCCAGTTCAGCTCCGCTAGCTCGCGCGTAGACTGGGCCGATGCCGCCAGGCTGAGCGCCAAAACTAGATTGATCGCCCGCATGGCCCATAGGTTAGCACGGGAGCAATACTTGGGCGTGGGGGGCGCCTGCCAGGCGCGTGTTAAGAACGTAAAGACCTTTTTGCCCATTCTTGACTAACCTTGAGCGACTAGAGGCGTCAATTCTTACGGAGACCGATCAAAGATGCGGTCCCAAAAGAAAACCAAAAGGAGTTAAATGACATGAAGACTCGGATGCTACTGTTATTGGCGCTGCCTGTGGGCCTGCTAGCGCAGGCGCCACCGCAACCCCCCATAGCCGACCTCAAGAGTTACCTTAACCTGCAAGACGCTCAGATCCAAGCCTTCCAGCAGCTCCGCCAGACCCAGATGCAGGCCACACAAGGCATCCACACCGAAATGGCCAGCAAACAGCAAGCGCTGCGCGAGCAGCTTGATCGCGGCTCAACTGACGCGGCCGCGCTGGGCAAGCTGCTGCTGGAGATCGAAGGCCTCCGCAAGCGCCTGTTGCAAGCAAGCGAGACCTATCGTGCGCAGGCAGTGAACATTCTGACCGCCGAGCAGAAAAGCAAGCTGGCAGCGCTCGAGCAAGCTCAGAAACTGGAACCCGCCGTCCGGCAGGCCCAGATGCTGGGTTTGCTGCTCCCGCCCGAACCCGGGCCTCAGCCCGCCCCAGGCATGCCGGGCTTGGGTCGGGGCTTCGGACGCTTCCCCGGCCAGTGGGCGCCCAACGTAGCGCCGTCCGACCGTGGCGCGATGCGAATGCGAGCCCCGCGCGTGTTCCCCCCTCTGCCCCGGTGAGGGCTAACGCGTGAGCGCCCGCGCCGCTGGAGCGCTGACCCCCCGAACGGCGGCCGGGCGCTCACGTGCCTGTTTCACCAGCCAGGCCGCTCAGGCCCCCATCACAGGGATCCACACTCTCATGGCCGTGACGCCGCGGTTGTGGAACGTGTAATAAGGGATCAAAGTTAACTCGGCCGTGCGCGTAGTACGCGCGGGTCCCGGCCAGGGGGCGTAAAGCGGTTCGTCTTTTAACGGCGTGCGCCAGGCGCGTCCCCGGTGCTTGAGTACGACTACGCCGCCCAGTAAGTCCGGCCTGAACTCCTCGCTGAAGCCGGCGCTGGGATCCAGCAGCAGATCAAATATTGAATCGTTGGGATGATCTACCTGCTCGAGGCAATAAACCAGCGGCCCGCGCTCCACGGCCACTTTGCCCACGTTTTCTGCTACCAGCGGGTTGGCGCGCACCAGCCGAGGCGTCATGGACAGTTTCAATTGCACGCGATCACCAGGCTGCCACTTGCGCCGCAAACGCGCGTACTCGCCTGCCCGCGCGGGTGTTGGCTGACCACGCACCGTGAGGCTAACTTCCCGGCACCAACCCGGAATGCGCACGAATAAAGTAAACTCCGCGGGACGCTCCGGTTCCACCACCAGCTCCACGTCGCCTTGCCAGGGATAGCCGGTGCGCTGGGTGATACGCACGCGCGAGCCATCCGCCAGCGACCAATCAAGTACCCCCGCATGATACAGATGCACCCAGAGACCTTCCTGGCTCGTGCTATAGAAATACCCTGGCAACGAGGCCAGGATGCGCTCCAGGTTGGGCGGGCAGCAGGTGGTGTCATACCAGGGATTGCGTATGCGATCCGCGGCATCGCCGGTGTGCTCAAGCGGATTGCGATAGCAATACAGATCGCCTGAGAGCGACATCCCCGAGTTAACCCCGTTATACAGCGCGCGCTCCAACACATCCGCGAAACGCGCCTCAGCTCGTGCGGCCAGCATGCGCCAATTCCACATCAAGTTCCCGATGGCGGCGCAGCTTTCTGTGTAAGCCAGGCGGTTAGGCAGTTCGTAAGGCTCGCCGAAGGCTTCGCCCTGCGCGCGCGAACCGACCCCGCCGGTTACGTACATCTTGTGACGCACCAGGTCCTGCCATAGCGTTTCTAGCGCATTGGCGTAAGCTGTCTCGCCGGTCTCCATGTAATAATCAGTGGCTCCGCAGCAGGCGTACATGGCTCGCACCGCGTGGCCTTCCAGCCGGGTGCGTGCGGTAAATGGCTTGCCGCTGAACAGGTAGACCATTTGCTGCGGCGTAAGTTTCAGACGTTCGCCCTCGCCCCGCAGCAGGTAACCGGCCAGCTCGAGGTGACGTTTGTCAGCCGTTATTCGGTAAAGCTCCACCAGGGCCATTTCCAGTTCCGGATGACCGGTAAGCAAAGGCTGTTTATTCGGTCCGAAGTTCTCGGCGAGATAGTTCACGAAGCGGATGCCGCCCTCCAGCAAGCGGCGCCCGCCTGTGGCGCGATAGTAGGCGATGGCGGCCTGGAGCAAGTGACCCAGACAATAAAGCTCGTGGCCGCGATGCATTTCCTGAAAGCGCAGTTTGCGGCGCTCCTCCACGTAATAGGTGTTCAGATAGCCGCTGGGCTCCTGCGCGGCAAGTATTTCCTCGGTCAGCTTATCGAAGGTGGCGCGCCACTGCGGTTCGTCCTGTGATTGGAGTACGAAGGCGACCGCTTCCATCCATTTGTAAATATCCGAGTCGGTGTAAAGAGGACCGCGACGCGGCGCCTGCTTGCGCCCGGTGAGCCTGCGGAAGTTATCTATGACACCGTGCTGCTCGAGCAGCTCGAGCAAGCTGGGGATGCTGCGTTCGAGGTTGGCCTTGCGGCGCGCGGTCCAAAAGCCGTCAGCGAGGCTAACCGCACGCACGGGAACATTTTTGAGCCGGGCGTAAGGCGAGCGCTCCAGATGGAGGATGCCCTGGGAGCGCCAGTCGGCGGCCGGAGCCTGGACCGCAGGAGCGGCCAGCAATGTGGTCATGAAGCTGCGACGCGTAGCCAGCATGAATATCTGCCTCCTCGGAGACAATCTACGCCCGCTCGAGGGTCTGCTGCACGGGTAGGGCGACAGCATTTTCTCATTAAAGGTGGACAACAAGGCGGCGAGTGTCCGAGGGGCTCGTTTCTCACTTTGGGTTAGATAAGTCTCTGCCCGGTCGTCGGAATTTTGAGCATGTGGAAAGCGCGTAGGGATTTGCGAGGGTCGTTGGAGTGGGGGCCAGCCGGGCGTGCTATAATCACTTACGAAGCCACCCTAGCTCAGTTGGTAGAGCGGCTGATTCGTAATCAGCAGGTCGCCGGTTCGATCCCGGCGGGTGGCTCCATCCAAAGCTCCTGCTTACCGGCTAGCCAAGGGGGTTAGCGGATACTTCAGGCAAGAGAAGGCGCTCGCTGGGCTGCCTGCGGTAGTCGGGCTCTTGTCCCCGTTGCGAAGTTCAGCTTCGTAGGCCAGCCGGGGAAGGGGAGCCTCGCCCTCCAGCGGCACTCGAGAGCGTCGCCATCGGGATCGGGATGCTCGGGGCGCGTGACGGGAACCGGCGCGGGGTGAAAGTTGAAGGCGGTGGCAACGCGCCGGCCGGTCTGCTGGACAATTTGATAATGGCCGAGTTCGACGCGGGCCAGCCACTGTGGCTCGGACCACGCCAGCCCGTCGCGGCTGGTCATCCAGTACAGGCTGCGTCCGCCCCGTTCGTAGCGGGTGTGAAGGAAAAGAAAGTCTTCGCCCGAAACCCACCGCGGATTGGCGTACGAGAAATTGCCTTCCCACACACGCTCGAACTCGTCGATGGAGTAAGGCGCGGTGGAGCGGAAGATATAAGACCGGCGAGCGCCGCCGTTCGCCGACCCGGATTCTGTAGTCTCGAGGGTCAGCCAGCGGATCAAGCCCGCCGCCGAGTTGTTCGATCCGCCCGGGCAGCAATACCCGAACAACACAGAGTAACCCTGTGGCCGTCCCCGGAGCGCCCCCCTATGCTATCATGTCGCCATGCTGCACAGCAAACCACACGCTCTTGCATCGTCTGCAACGTCATTGGTCGCCACCGCAAACAGGCGGAATCTCCGCGTCGTCGCGCTCGTGGGGCTTCTGGGCCTTTTCGGCGCTGCTTCGTTGGCGCAATACACCACGGCGAGCTTGGGCGGTACGGTCACCGATGCTTCGGGCGCGGCGGTGCCCGGGGCGCGTGTGGAGGTCCGGAACCTCGCCACCGGGTTGATCCAAACGACGACGACGGCCGAGCAGCGGGCCGGAGACTTTTCATCTTTGTCGCGTCAGTTAGTGGATCCGCTTTCACAGCAGCCCGTGCCAAACAATCGCATTCCGGCCAGCCGCATCAGTCCCGTCTCCCGCTTTTTCCTGAAGTGGTTCCCGTGCCCAACGGTCCGGCCGGGCAACTCACCTTCCAAGGCAGCCCCATCAAGCAAACCGAGAATCAGTTTATGATCAAATTCGATTACACACGGGGCCGCCATCAGATTGCTGGGCGTTACTACTTCACTGACTTTGACGGCCCGCCCGTGATTCCCAAAGACAACGTGCTGGCAGCGTCCAGCACTGGTAACGCTGTACGTCTTCAGAATATTTCCATCAACCACAACTTTGCGCTTAGTCCAGGCTTGCTGATCAATAGCACGTTCGGCCTGAATCGCCAGAGAGGCGGCTCGCTCTCGAGTGCGCCGTTCAGCTTTCGGGACGCTGGGGTAGCTATTGAGGGACCTGAGACCTCCAGCTTGAAAGCCCCACCCGAATTGGTCGTCTCCGTCACCGGCGGCTTCAGCATCAACACCAATGTGGCTAACACCCAGGCTCGGCGCATTTATCCGGTGTTCGGGCGTGTACTGCTCTATCAGTCCAGCGGCAACTCCAGGTATCAATCGGGAGAATCACGCAAGTGGTTGACGAATCCCAGCGCATTGTCCAACTGGGCTTGAAAATTGAGTTCTAATAGGGAGTTTTTGTCGAGACCCGCGGCGGCGGAATGGATCGCGGCGGCCTGCGCGGGAGGGCTGCAAGACAACCGGAGCCATTCACAGCCAGCCTCGCTGGCGCATTTCGGCTTCGAAGCGCGCCTGCCAGGTGGCTGCCTCCTGCGGATCCACGCTGCCGCCGATGGTGCCCTCGCCCACCACCCAAGCCCCCGGCCAGGGTGCGTTGGAGAGCACGTATCGGTAGCTACGCAACCTGGCTTCCAGTTGGCTCTGTTGCTGCCATGAGAGCCGAGGCGGCAACTCGAAAACATCATAGGGACGGCCATGTTTCACCGCCCAAACCTCCAGCCATTGCTGGAGCATCCAGTCCGCCGGGTTGCGAATCTTGCCTTCCCAGAGGCTGGAGGCGGCCCAGACGGTGTAGTGCCGCAGCACGGCCAGCTCTGCTTTGGGCTTCGGCGGCGGCGATTTCGCCAATCTCTTGTGGAACTCGGCGGCGCGCTGCCAACTGTCGGGTCGCGCCTTCGGGAAGGTGCTGCGCGGCTGCCCGTAACTCAGCCAGATGACTCCGTCAATCCCCTGTCGCCAATGCTGCTCGGCCATGCGCTCGATCAGCTCAGGCGTGGGATGGCGCCGCCCGACGGTCATGGTGTTCACGAAGGCCTGTAGCCAGGGAACCAGCGGACGATTGTAGCGGCGCGCCAGCCCGGCGTAATAGGACATGTCGCGGGGTATCAATGCCTCGTTGTAGCCCGTATCGCCAACAGGATAAGGATCCAGGTGCACCAAATCCAAGTTTTGCGTGAGCAGTTCAGGGCCGCTGCCGTCGAACTGGTTGGAGAAGCTAAAGACGCCCGCGCGCGTGGTGTTGCGGAATATGAGCAGCCCGGGCGCGTGCCGCGAGGCCTCTTGGCGGACGACGCCGGCCAGCCTGGCGGTCTGGCGGTGGAGGTTGTATAGCCAGAAGGCATAAGCGTCGAGGCCGTAGATTTCGGGGAACCCCCAAGTGCGTGGGTATTCGAGCTTGCCTGCCAGCTCGCGAAAGCTGCGGATGCCAGTCTCGCTGTAATCCCAAAGCGGATAGCTCACGGCCTCGGCCCTGAGATCCGAGGAACGGCTGGTCACATAGAAGCATTCATCCCCGTAGCGGGCTGCAATGACCACCTCGGAGGGAAAGACGCCGCCATTGGCTTGTTTCCACAGCTCGAAAATCTGGCGCACCGAGGCTCGCAGAGCCGATTCCGTGCTGAAGGCCGCCGCGCTGACAGCGCCCTCGTGGAACATCCAGTACCGCGATGAGCCGTAGTAGGGCCAGTAAACAGCCAGACCTACGTGATCGAGCATGGCGCCGTCCAGTCCCGTTAGGTCGAAGCGCATCCGGTAAAGCCGGCGTTGCCGTTTCTCGGAGGTCTCGGGCAACTCCTGTGGAAGGCTGTCTTTTTCGAGCCGTGCTCCCTCGCCGGCCGGCTCAATGCTCGCTGGAACGATGCGCAGATGCTGGCGCCCGTCGAAACGCGCCAGTGGCACTACTACCTCGGCGCGCACCGGCCCGGGCATGTCTAGAAAATAATGCGCGATCGGTTCGCCGCCAGGCTCGGTCCCGCCGCCACCGAGCCGATAGGCGTAGCGCGGACTGTAGACCGGGGGTTCGATGATAATCTCGTGCGGTCGCGCTTCAAAGTGGAACAGATGACGATCAATCGCCTTGCCCAAGTATGCCCCGCCGATCATGAGTGCGGGCACCGGCTGGTAGCCCATCTTTTTCACCAGGGGCAGGCTTTCCGTGATCTCGGGCAAGCTGATGTGGTACTTCATGCCCAAACGGCGAGCCACTTCCAAAGCGCGCCGGGCCGTTTGCGCGTCCTCTGCCCGCATGCTGACGCAGCCCACCCCGTGCGCTTTCAAATCGGCAAAATCCTTTTCCCAGGATTCCACCGGGGTGTAGCTCACCCAAGCCACAGGCCATTCCGGGTGTCCGGGACGGATAGGGGCACGAGAACGCTTCTGCGTCTCAATATGTATTCCGGCGCCCAACCACAAGCACGTCGGGATCACCAAGCTTCTCATGGGCTATATCCCTCCAAACGCCGCATGGCCCTGTCAGCGGGCCGCCGGCGCCCAATCGTCAAAAGTGCAATCGTCCGGTGAAACGAACGCTGCGCGGGTTGCCTCCGCTGCCGATCGTGCCAAAGGTCCGCGGATTAGAGATGCTGGTGCGCACGTCGCCCCATTGCGGGGTATTGGTAACGTTGTTCACCTCCGCCCTGAGTTCGAACTTGAAGCGCTCGGTGAGGGCGAAGGTTTTGAAGAGTACCGCGTCGTTGTCGGCATAGCCGGGGCCGCGCAGCCATGAGTAGCGCTCAGGCTCCGGCGTGATGTCGTATTTGCCAATGGCGACGATCTTATTGATGTCCAGGCACGGTGAGACGGGCAGGGCGCCCACCGGATCACCCAGGCATTCTCGCCAGCTCGCGCTGGTCCTGGGATTGGCGAGCGGGATGGGGCGCCCGTTGGGCCCGCTCAGCCCCAGCGCCTCCCCGCTGCTGAAGCGCGTCACCCAGGTAAGGGCCCAGCCGCCGAGGAATTGATCCAACCAGCGCGGCCAGTTAGCTCCCCATGTTCGGCGCCGCCCGAAGGGCAGATCGGCAGTGAAAAACAGCCGCGCGATGTGGGTACGGTCGTTGTCGGTGACGGACTTGTAAAAACGCGGATTCACCACACTCTGCGGGTCGAAGCTGATGTTCTTTGACCAGGTGTAATTGGCTACGAACTGCACCCCGTGGCTCATGCGCTTTTCCCAACGGCTTTGCAGGGCGTGGTAGCGTCCCCAGGGGCCATTGGCGTTGCGCTCAGTGACTGAAGTATAGTGCGGGAAGCGCGTCTTCAGTAGGTTGGCGGTGATGGTGCGCCCGGAGCCGCGCGGCGTGGTGGCTGGCAAGATGCCGAAGAAGGGGTTAGTGGTGGAGTAATCCTGAGTGCGGTAAGCGTCGGGCACTTCGTTCAGGTTGTAGGAGCGATAGAGGCTGTCGTAGCGCACGCCTACGTAGGCGACCTCGAGCACCGAGCTCCAAGGCAGCTCGCGCTGGAGGCTGACTTGCATTTGCTGGATGCTGGGGACCTTGCGATCTGGCTTCATGTAAGCCACCGAGGTGCCAAGCTGCGAGCGCAGGCCGAGCGAAGTTCCGGTGATCGGCTGCAACCCGTTAGGGAAGGGGTTCGACAAGCTCACGCCCGGCAACACGGTACGGTAACCATCACTCGATCCCTGATATGGCGTGTTAAAGGTGAAACTGGGCGGCGCCGAATCCGAGGGTACGCCTTCGCTGTTGGCCGTGCCTTGATAAAACAGAGCCCAGCCCGCGCGGAGCACCATCTTGCTCGTGATCGTATAAGCAGCGCTCAATCGGGGCCCGAAGTTGTTGCTATCGGTCCGGCCTTGCCTGCGCGGCAGCCCGTTCGTGTTGACGAAGCGGACACCGCCTTTGAGCGGCCCGATGCCGGGAACCGTAATACCCAGATCGGCGTCGGGCACGAAGTCATAGAAAAGGCGGTCATAGCGCTCCGTACTGGGCGTTTCGACTTCGTAGCGCAGCCCCAGGCCGAGTGTCAGGTTGCGCGTAATCCGGTAGTCGTCTTGCACGAACAGTGCGCCATAGTGAGACTGCATGGCCATGGCGGGATTCCTTTGGATGGACCCTCCCGTGGGTAAACCGAGTACCAAGGAAGCCATCCCGCTGCCGGAGGTGGTGTTGGCGGCCGCATCATCCCGAGCCCGGGTCAGATGCTTGTCGAACTGAAATAACCCATTTTGGGCGTTACCCGGGTTATCGTAGAACCAGCGCGTGTTCCGGTAATCCCCACCCCAGCGCAGGCTGTGACCACCCCAGAACTTGCTGAACGTGTTGGTGAAGCTGAGCACGTTGTTGACATCCACACGAAACCAAGGGCCGAGGTAGGCGACGTTGCCGTCCAGCACCTCAATGCGCGGCCAGCCCTTGCCGCTGCCGCGCCCGCTGTAGAGGTTGTTGCGGATGATGTCCGGCAGCTTGAGCGGGGTGGGGTCGAGGTTGTCGCCGGAAGAGGTGCCGGGCTGGATATAGCGATTAAAGCCGGCACGGAAGGAGGCCACCAGCGTGGGGTCGAAGGTAACCGTATCTTCGAGGACGATATTACTGGCCAGTCGGTCATCGGTGTTGATACCGCTGCTGGCCCAATAACCGGGGAACCCAGCAGGCCTCGGGAACTTGTTGATCAAACCCTTATTGCGCGCCACGCGGGCGTACAGGCGGTGTTTGGCGTTGAGCACATGATCAACGCGAGTCTGAATGTTTAAGTTAGTAGTGTCTCTGGGGGTCGAGGCCAGGTGGTTGATCTGGCTTAGCTGATTGGGCCGCTCGAAATAATTGGGCAGGGGAAAGACGTTGGCGATCGCTTCCCCCGTAGGGTTCAACCGGCTCGGCGGAATCTGGCCGTTGGGAAATGGTTGGCGCGACACGAAACGGCCGCCCGAGTCAAGCACGGTCGTAAGCGGGTCGTAAAGCTGCACGGGCTGCAACAATCCGTTGAGGGATTGGGAAAAATCGCCCTTGCGCTCCAGGGCGGTGGGTACCCGGAAAGAGAAGTTGGCGGTGGCAGCGTTTTTCATGTACTCGACGCCGGCGTTGAAAAAGGTGCGATCGCGGCGGATGGGACCCCCGAAGATGGCCCCGGTCGTGTAATAGTTCACCGTGGGGCGGCGCACGCCGCGGTAGTTGTTGGTCCAGGAGTTAGCGTTGAAACGCTCGTCGCGAATGTGGTAATAGAGGCTGCCGCGGTAGGAGTTGGTGCCGCCCTTCGTGGAGAGGAACATCGAGCCGCCTTTGGTGCGCCCATGAGCGGCATCGAACAGCGCCGTGACCACTTTAAGCTCCTCCACCATTTCAGCCATGGGGATGATGTGCGTGGTTCCCTGCTGGCGTGGAAGATCCACCGGAGCGCCGTCCACGGCGATCTGGTTGCCGGGACCCGGGCTGCCGTTGATCTGCACGTAAGAGGACTGGTAACTGGTGACTGTGTTATCCGGGTACATGGGAACCACTCCGGGCGGCATGTCGGCCAACCCCAGGGGCGTGGATCCCACTACCGGAAGGCGATTGACGAACGTGTTGGAAACCACCTGCCCGAAGTCGGCGCTGGCAGTTTGCAACAGCGGGCTTTCCGCCGTGACCGTGATGCTTTCCGAAAGCGCCCCGGGCTTGAGAACGAAATCCAGCGTCAACCGGTCCTGAGTCTGAAGCACCACCTTCTCGCGCACTACCTTGCTGAAGCCTTCCTTTTCCACCGCAACGACGTAATTACCCGGATCCAGAAACGGCGCTACGTAGCGTCCCTCGGTGTTGGTTGTAAGCTCAACCGGCACGTTGGTGTCGCGGTTGATGATGGTGACTTTTGCCCCCGGCACGGCCGCGCCGCTTTGGTCCGTAACCTGCCCCAAGATGGTGCCTCGAATCTCCTGACCGTGGGCGACGTTCAGCCACAGCCCGGTCAGCGACATTGCAATAACCGTTACCACTGAGCTTGGAAGCCTCATCTTCGCCTCCCCTGCCAAGAGAGTTTAGCCCAGCGCTTCGGCGCTTTGAGGCTCGCCGATTGCAAGGTCTTATTTCAGCCCGGATTTCCGATTTAAACGTTTCAGCGGGACTCTGTAATATTCCCTGAGCGTCTTTATTCATGCGGGTTCCAGAGCGAATCAACCCCTTCCGGAGGGTCAAACCCAATGGGTGAGTAACAGAATCAGCCGTTTCAGCTTTCTTTCAACGCTGCTGTGAAGATCGGCTCCTAAGGTTCGCGGGTCACCTGGGATGGTTGGCCTGATTCTGGTGCGGGAGCTGGAGGAACGGCTCGGCTTGGGAGATCCCATCGAACAGGATTTGCTCGACCCGCGCCAGGACAACAACGCCCAATTTAATCTGGCGATGCGGGGCTTGACACTCTGCGGGTGTTGATGTAAATTCGTTTTGTCGGTGAGTGCAAGAGGGAAATTCCCGTTGACCCCCGAGGCGGGGCAAGCGGTTTCCCTATATGCAGAGGAGGTGTCGCATGAAATCGTGCACACGCATAGCAGTCCTTATTGCCGGCTTACTGTCGGGACTCTTGCTGGCCCTCGCGCCCGCAACGGCCCAGGTGCTCTACGGCACGGTGGCCGGAACCGTGACTGACCCCACCGGAGCCGCCGTTCCCAAGGCCACAGTGAGCTTGGTGAATACAGCGACGGGACTGTCTCGTCAGGTTTCAACGGACGAGACCGGCTACTTTTCTGTCCCCAATCTATTGCAAGGCAGCTATGACATAACGGTGAACGCCAGCGGCTTCAAGCCCTTCACCCGCCGCGGCGTGAGCGTGCTCACCAATACCGTGACGCGCGTGGACGTGACCTTGGAAGTGGGCGCCATCACCGAATCCATCACGGTGGAGGCCACCGCCGCCCTGCTTCAGACGACCAAGACGGACGTCAGCGTCAACCTGGAGCCCAAGGCGCTGGTCAACCTGCCGCTTGCCGCGTACCGCAATTACCAGATGCTCATCAACCTGGTCCCCGGCGCCACGCCGGCCCGCTTCCAGAACGCGGTGATTGACACGCCCGGGCGGGCCTTGACCACCAACATCAACGGCCAGGAGCGCGGGGCCAACAACACCCGTTTGGACGGCGCGGCCAACATCCTGGTGACCATGCCTCACCACGTCGTCTACGTTCCGCCGGTGGAGAGCATTCAGGAGGTCAACATCTCCACCAACAGCTTCGAAGCGGAGCAGGGCATGACCGGCGGCGCGGCAGTGACCGTGGTCACCAAATCAGGGACCAACGAGCTCCACGGCAGCCTCTTCGGCATGCATCAGGACAACGCCATGCGCGCCTTCCTCTGGGACGAGAGGCGCGTGGGTGTGACCCGCAAGCCGAAGAACATCCGCAACATCCTGGGCGGCAGCCTCGGCGGCCCCATCAAGAAGAACCAGTGGTTCTTCTTCGGAGATTGGGAAGGTGTGTTCGAGCGCGTGGGCCGTTCGCTGCTGCTTTCCGTCTTCCCTGCCGATTACCGCCAGGGCGACTTCACCCGCAAGCTGGGCGCGCCGATTTTCGATGCTGCCGGTAGGGCGATCATGGTCCCCACCACCGAGGGTGGCTCGACCCAATTGCGCGACGGAATGATTTTCGATCCCTACACGGGCAATCCAGACGGCACTGGCCGGGCGGTCTTCTCCTACAACGGACGCATCAACGTAATCCCGCCGAACCGGTTGAACCCGGCGATGAAGAAGCTGCTCGACCTGGTGCCGATGCCCAACCAGCCGGGCGACCTCAATAATTTCTTCAATTCCGGCACCCAGGTGCTCAACCGCAACAACGGCGATGTCAAGATCAACTGGAACCGGCGTGACCGGCACCAGCTCTGGTACAAGTACAGCGTCATGAACGCGCTGGTGACGGCAGACGCGAGCCTGGGAAAGGCCGGCGGACCGCCGCTATCCGACGGCGGCCTGGGCAAGGGACACACGCTGGTGCAATTGGCGGCAATCGGTCAGACTTACACCATATCGCCCACGTTCCTGGTGGACGGCGTGTTGGGCTGGACGCGCTTCGGCCAGAACGTACAGCAGCCCGACCTGCAAACCAAATTCGGGTTAGATGTTCTTGGCATTCCCGGGACCAACGGCCCCGACTGGCGCGAGGGCGGCATGCCCAGGTTTGACATCTCGGGTTACACCAGCCTGGGCTATACGGAAACCTGGAACCCCTTGTTCCGCAACGACCAGTCGGTGACCTTCAACGGCAACGCCAACTGGATGAAGGGCGTGCACGAGGTCCGCTTCGGCGTGGATTACATGCACCACTTGATGAACCACTGGCAGCCCGAGCTGGGCGGCGGACCGCGCGGTGTGTTAGGTTTCGGTTCGGCCATCACCGCCCTGAACCCGTCTGCCTTACGCTCGACCGTGGGTTTCCAAGGCCCCACGCCGTCGTTCGAGCGGGAGTGGAATGCAGTGGCCGCGTTCCTGCTCGGCGTGCCCTCGTCCGCAGCCAAGAGCCCGCAGTACATCAAGATGACCAGCTTCGAGAACCAGTACGCGCTCTATGTGCGGGATCGCTGGCGGGTCACCCCCAAACTGACGCTCAACCTCGGACTGCGCTGGGAGCTGTATCCGACGCGCACTCGTGCCGCGGGCATGGGGATCGAATCCTATGATCCGGAGACCAACGAAGTCCTGATTGGCGGTCGGGGCGGCATCCCGCGGGATGTTGGTGTGGGCTACAGCAAGAAACTGTTCGCTCCGCGCGTGGGCTTCGCTTACCTGCTCACCAAATCCACGGTGATCCGCAGCGGTTACGGGATCACTTACGATCCCAAGCCGTGGGGTGCGCAGGCGCTGCGCGGCTGGTACCCGCTGAACATCGTCGCCACTTTTTCGGGCGTGAACGCTTACCAGCCGGTGACCACCGACCCCAGTTACGTCGCCGCGGGCATCCCGCACAAGCCTCTGGGGCCGCAAGTCGGTATCCTGGAGTTGCCCGGGCCCGACATCAGCAAGGGCCGCATTCCTCTGCCTCCCGCCGCAGAAATGGGTTATCCGGTGGCTTACAAGACGCTCACCCGCGGCTACATCCAGTCCTGGAATTTCATCATCCAGCGCGAGTTGCCGCGCCAGATCGTGGCCTCGATCGGCTACGTCGGTTCTGCGCAGGTGAACGGCTTCGCCTTCCTGGACATCAACGCCTCGCAAATTCCTGGGTCCGGCAACAACGGCCGACCTTTGTATCCGAAATTCAGGCGCACCGCGGCCACCCGCGAATTCGATGGGCGCACGCATAGCATCTACCACTCGCTGCAAGTGGCGCTCGACCGGCGCGTCGCGCGTGGATTGTTCCTAAAGGGCGCTTACACGTTCTCGAAAGCCATTGACATGGCCAACTACGGCGACTGGACCGGGTTCACCTGGAATGCAGCCATGGTTTTCAAACGCAACCGCGCCCTGGCCTCGCACGACATCCCTCACATCTTCCAGATCGGCTACGTCTATGAGCTGCCGTTCGGCGCCGAAGGCAAGTGGGCCACGACGGGCCTCGCCAAGACCCTGCTGGGCGGCTGGCAAATTAACGGCATCTTCAGCGCTTACCAGGGCAGGCCCTACACGTTGAGCGCCTCGGGAGCTTCCCTGAATATGCCGGGCAATGCCCAGACGCCAGATCAGGTGAAACCGAAAGTCGCCAAGTTGGGCAAGGTGGGCGATGACGGGACTTGGTTCGACATCACGGCATTCGCACCCGTCAGCGAGGTGCGCTTCGGCACCGTGGGCCGGAACACGATGCGCGGGCCTGGCGTGGTCAACGCGGACCTGAGCTTGTTCCGGACTTTCCGGCTGAAGGAAAACTGGAAGCTGGAGTTCCGGGCGGAATCCTTCAACGTGAGCAACACGCCTCACTTCGGCACCCCGACTACTAGCGTCAACAGCGCCACCTTCGGGCGGATCTACTCGACCCAGTCGGCCGACGTGATGGGACGCTCGCGCGAGTTCCGCCTCGGGCTGCGGATGAGCTTCTGAAGCTTAGGCTGGTCGAGCGGTTCAATCCGTGCGGCAGTCGGTGGCTTCGAGCACCCGACAGAAATGCGTCGGGTGCTCGGGCCAGCCGAGCAGGCGGATCAGCCGACGTTCCGGAAGAGAGTAAGGCCTGAAAAAAGGGCGGCGGAGCGCGCGCGGACGAAAAGCTCTTGCTCCTGGCGGTGATTGAGACCGCCGGGCGACGGGTCGTGGGTGTTTCGCACGTGCCAAACCTTGCCGTGCTTTGCTCGCCGTGTTTCGCCGACGATGCGATTCAGAGCGCCTTCATCGCCCATAAGGACCCAGGGCAAGGGAATTTTATTTCAGGTACTTGGGGTTGACTTTCCCGCGTTCGGCAAAACCGCCCAGTTGCGGGCGCATCTCGGAAAAGCGCGGGTAACTCTCCCAGATATCGCCCTTGTCCAGCAGTCTGGGGTCGCCGTGGTCCTTCAGCGCCTTTTCCAGAGCTGCGCGCATTGACTTCCGCACCGACTCGTAAGCTGCTTGTCCGGCCAGGTTTCTCAGACAGCCGGGATCCTTACGTACGTCAAACAGTTGCTGCTCGGGCCGCTTGCCGAAGCTGTGTTCGAACAGTGGAGCGACCTTGGGATCGTTGCGATGCTCGATCATCCACTGCTTGCTGGGCCCGTTGTCTATGTCGGCGTAGAGTTCGGGATCGCCCGCGGGCCAGCGTTCTGGCTTCATGTTCCAGACGTAGAGATAATTGCCCTCGCGCACGGCCCGAGCGGGGTAGCCGAGGTTGTCAAAGCGCGCGTGCGAGTGGCGCTCGCGGCCCGAGAACACGCGCCGGCGTGGGGGCTCGATTAGCCCGGACTTACCTGAGCGCAGCAGGCTGAGCAGGCTCTGCCCAACCATCTCACCGGGAACCGCGACACCCGCCGCTTCCAGGAAAGTGGGTGCGAAGTCAGCGAAGCTGATTAGGTCTTCGGAGACGCGTCCGCCCTTACACTCTGCGATCCACATCACCGCCAGCGGCACATGGATGCCATAGTCGTACATGGTGGCTTTAGCGCCGGGGAAGGACATGCCGTTGTCGGAAGTCACCAGCACAATGGTGTTTTCCAGTTCGCCGCGCTTGGCGAGCAGCTCCAACATGCGGGCGAGGTGCGAATCAAAGTACTCGATTTCGCGGTAGTAATCCAGAATGTCGCTGCGCACCTCCGGCGTGTCCGGCAGAAAGGGAGGAACCACCACGTCCTTCAGGCGCTTGCCTGACTTTGCCCCGGAGCCCTTTTCGTAACTGCGATGCGGCTCGGTGCCCCCGTACCAGAAACAAAATGGCTTGTCTTTGGGACGGGCATTGAGAAAATCCTCGAAGTTCCGCGCATAGTCGTTGGAGTTGATGCCCGGCAGCGGCTTGGCTAGCTTGTACTTGTCGAAGCTGGGGCCGGCGGGATTGCGCGGCCAGCCGGCGTCGGCGTAATTGCAAGGGCCCGCCCCCTTGCCGGTCAAGCCTACGAAGTAACCGTGCTGCTCCAGCAAATCGGGGAACACGGTGAACTTGCGAGGGAATAAGCTGGCGTGTGTGCCGGCTTCTTCGAGCTGCCAAGGGTAACGGCCGGTGAGCAACCCCGCCCGCGCTGGGGCGCAACCGGGAGATAAGCTATAGCAGTGGCGGAACAGCACGCCCTGTGCTGCCACCCTGTCGAAGCCCGGCGTCTTGACCACTTTGTCGCCCATGGCGCCGGTGTGTGGGTAGGACTGGTCGTCGGAAATCGCAATCAGGATATTAGGCCGGCGCGCTGCGGCGCAACGGATCAACGCAGGTGCTCCAGCGGCGGCCAGAAAGGCGCGGCGGCTAAGTCGTGAGTCGTCTCTCGTCATTTTGGCGCCCTTCATCAGAATACCGTCTTCAGGCCGAATTGCATGTTGCGGGGCCGGTCGGCGGAGCTGATCCGCCCGAAGGCCGGGTTGCCCACCCGGGCATTGGGGGCGCCGAAATTCGGGCTGTTGAAGGCATTGAATGCTTCCGCGCGGAATTCGAGCCGCACTCGCTCGCCCAGGCGAAAGCTCTTGTGCACGCCCAAATCAAACTGGTGTGTTCCGGGCGCCACCAGAATATTGCGACCGGCATTGCCGTAAGTGTAGAGCCGGTTTGCCAGGAAAGCGGCGGTGTTGAACCAGCGTTCGAGCGACCGCTGGCTTTCGGTGAGATGCCAGTCTCCGACCACGTCCGGGCGGTCGGGATTGCCGGTGTTGGAAGGGTTCCCCTGCACCGACAAATTCACTGGCTGTCCCGAAGCCAGCGTGGCTATGGCGGCTAAGGTCCAGCCGCCGAAAAGCGCCTCCGACCAGGCAGGCAACTTTGAGAGCCAAGTCCGGCCGCGCCCGAACGGCAGGTCAAGAATCGCGCTGACGACGAAGCGGTGGGGAGTATGTTCGTCGGCCACCGAAGGCGGTCGCGGAAACTTCCTGCTGTAGCTGCCCAGCCACCGGTTGGAAGATTATAGCGGCGGTGCGGACGCGCCGCGCAGGCGGCCGGAGTGCTAAATTATGTCGTTGCCCATGACCCGACGAACTGCTCTTCAGACCCTCGCCAGCCTGGCGGCTCCCGCGGTGTTACGCGGGGCGCGCAAGCCAGGGGATAAGCCCAATCTGCTGTTCATCTGGACTGATCAACAAAGGGCCGACACCATGGCTGCTTACGGCAACCACCGCTACCGCGTGCCGGCCTTGAACCGCTTGGCTGCTGAAAGCGTGGTCTTCCAGCGCTGCTACGTCACTCAGCCCGTCTGTACGCCCAGTCGCAGCTCGGTGATGACCGGCTGGTGGCCGCACCGCACTGGTTGCGTGCGCAACAATATCCCGCTGCCTGCCAGCATCAAAACCTTGCCCGAGCTGCTGGGCGATTCCGCCTACCGCACTGCCTACATGGGCAAGTGGCACTTGGGTGATGAGCATTTCGCCCAACACGGCTTCGAGCGTTGGGTCTCGATCGAGGACATTTACAACCAATACTTTTCTCCCGGCCGTGACCGTGCCTCCCGCAGCTCCTACCATCACTTCCTGCTCAAACTCGGCTACAAGCCGGACGGCAACAACCAGTTCAGCCGTCGCTTCGCCACCACTGTGCCGGTAGAGCACTCGAAACCTTCTTTTTTGGCCCAAGAGGCGGTCAAGTTCATTCTTGAGCACCGCCGCGAGCCGTGGATTCTCTACGTGAATACTTTGGAGCCGCACACTCCCTTTTCCAGCGCCTTGAACGACCTGCACAGCGAGGAAGAAGCGCCCCTACCCCCCAACTACCCGGGCATACCTGAGGGGCCTGAGCCGGCCTGGTACAAAGCGCGGCGCAAACAGTTCATCGAGCGCAAGACCGAGGGCTTCGACTTGCGCACTCCGGAAGGCTGGAAACGCATGCACCGCAATTACGCGGGCTTGTGCTCGCTGGTGGATCAGGCCTTCGCGCGCATCCTATGGGCCCTGGAGGTTTCCGGCCAGGCCGAAAACACCATCGTTGTTCACACCTCGGACCACGGCGAAATGATGGGAGCCCACAGCCTGATGGCCAAGAGCGTGATGTATGAAGAAGCCGTGCGGGTTCCCTTGCTCCTGCGGGCCCCCTTCCGCATTCCGCGGCCCCGCCAGGTTGCTTGCCCGGTCAGCCACATTGACTTGGTGCCGACCCTGCTGGAGCTGATGAACGTGCGCGATCCGGGCTTGGACGGGCAGAGTTTGCTCGGCTACCTCAGCGGCGATCGCATGCCGGGAGACGTTTTTATCGAGTGGACGGCAGACCCGAGCGAAGGCGGGCCCAACGGGCGCGCCGTCGTCACCCCCGACGGCTGGAAGCTGGTGCTGCATGATAACGACGTTTCCATGCTTTTTGATCGCAACCGTGATCCCCTGGAGATGCGCAACCTCTACGGCGCTCCGGAGACCAAGCAACTGCGCGCGAAGATCGAGGCCTGGCAGCGCAAGACCCAGGACAAGCTGGCCCTTCCCTCTTGAGCGGCAGCCCCGCATTGAGCCATGCAGGGCTGCCGCACCCGTTTACTTCTTCTTGGTGGCTTTCTTGGCCGCTTTCTTCGGGGTCTTGCAAGCCATCGCCGATCCTCCCATTGTGGATTCCGGCCCCGCCTGCTGAATGGGGCAGGCAAGCACCGCTTGGCTTAAGTTTAAGGGCTGCCGCGCGCAATGTCAACAATTTTTCGCTATCGTCTTCAGCGGCGGTGCCGAATCTGCGCAGCCAGCAGCACGGTGAGACTCAAAACAGCGCACAAGAGAACAAACCAGTCCCCGTAGCGCGTGTAGAAAGTGCGTTCAGTGAGGAAAGCAAATCCGACTCCCATGGCCACCTGCGAGTAGGTCGGCAGGCGCCGGCGCAGGCGGCCGGCCGGATCTATCACCGCCGTAATGCCGTCGTTGGTGGCACGCAGCAGCCATCGGCGGTTCTCCACCGCTCGCATGCGCGCGATCAGCAAGTGCTGCTGGCGCGCGGCGCTCCAACCGTACCAGCCGTCGTTGGATACGTTCACTAGCAGTTCGGCTCCTTGGCGGGCAAAGTTCCGCACCAATTCCGGGAAGGCGGATTCGTAGCACACGAAGGCTCCGATGCGCCGGCCGCCGGCATCGAGCACTGCCAGTTTGCGGCCAGGCACGAAATCCCCGGCCTCGCTGGTGATCTTGCGCAAGAAACCGAATGGCCGGGGCACGTACTCGCCGAAAGGAACCAGGCGCATCTTGTCGTAGCGCCCCGCCGGCTCGCCTGTCGGCGACACCAATAGCACAGAGTTAAGCGGCGAGCCTTCGTTATCGTGAGGCACCACGTTCACCAGCAACCAGGCTTGTGTGCGCCGCGCCAGCCCGTTTACCAGCTCGCGAAACTGCGCGTCTTCGTAGTAATAGGCCGGGGCGGGGATTTCGGGCCAGACGATCAGGCGCGGCGGCAGACCGGCGCGTGCCGTGTGCTCGGAAAGGAAAGCCAGGCGTTCGTGCTGGCGCCGGGTCCAGCTCGCACTCCAGTCGGCGTGCAGGGATATGCTGGGCTGCACCAGAACCGCCGTTTCATTGCCCGCCTCCGGCGCCGGCAGCGGCGGCAACAGGTAGAGCGTGCCGATCAACGCCGCTGGCCAAAGCTGCCACCGGGGACGCCGCAAAATAATCAAAGCCAGCGCGGTGCTCATGACGGCGAACACAAACGAGACGCCGTGGACGCCGGTGTAGGGGGCAGCGCGCAGCGGAATGTCCATGCCGATGGCAGCGTTGCCTAGGGCCAGCCAGGCAAAGCCGAGCGGTCCGTGCGTGCGCTCGATAGCCGTCCAGAGGGCGGGCGCGGCCAACACCGCCCAGCGGCTTCTGAGCATTGCGCTCCCCAGCCATCCGAAGGCGCCCAAATGCAGCCCTTTGATCAGCGCGAAGATCGCCACTGCCGCCCAAGCCAGCAGCTTGGAGATGCCGCCATAAAGCACCAGGGCCACGTGGATCCAGTAACAGGTTCCTGCCCAAAAGACGATGCCCGCCACGTAGCCCAGCCAGAAGCAGCGCCCGGGACGGCGCTCGCGTCCCAATGCCACCAGCAGCGGCGCCAGTGCTAGCGGCGCCAGCCAGGTTACCTCCCAACGGGGAAAGCTCAACACCAGGAGGAAACCGGTGGCCAAGGCCAGCAGCCAATTCAACTTTCAACTCCCATTGCCGCGCCGACCAATTTCAGCGTTTCTTCGGCCAGGTAGGAGCTCCGCACGAAGGGGCCGCTTAAAACGGCGCGGAAACCAAGCCGCAAGCCCAGCGTGCGATAGGCCTCGAATTGTTCCGGCCTTACATATTCCGCCACCGCCAGATTGGCTCGCGTGGGCTGGAGATACTGCCCGATCGTTACGATCTCGACCCCCACTTCGCGCAGATCCTTGAGCAATTGTTCCACCTCTTCGGGCCGCTCGCCCAGACCGACCATGAAACCCGACTTCAGCAGCGGGCGGGCGTCGTAGTCGCGCGCAAAAGCCAATACCCGGAGCGAGCGCTGGTAGTCGGCTTGCGGCCGCACTTGCGGATAAAGGCGGGCCACCGTTTCCAGGTTGTGGTTGAAGATGTCGGGCCGGGCCTCGAGCACGCAGGCTAGGGCCGAGAGGCTACCCCGAAAGTCAGGCGTCAGCACTTCGATGCGCGCCCCAGGCACCGCCTCCCTGAGAGCAGCGATGGTGGCTGCAAAATGGCCCGCACCGCCATCGGGCAAATCGTCGCGAGTCACGCTGGTCAGCACGACGTGACGCAGCCCCATTCTGGAGGCCATTTGCGCCACGCGGGCGGGTTCGCCGGAATCGAGCGGCGCACCTTGGCTGCCCTTGGGCACGGCGCAGAAACCGCAGCGGCGCGTGCAGCGGTTGCCCAGAATCAAGAAGGTCGCTGTGCCTCGCCCGAAACACTCGTGCAGGTTCGGGCACCGCGCGGATTCGCAGATTGTTTCAACGCCCAGCTTGCGCAACTCACGCTGGACGGCGTGCACCGCTGGATAAGCGGTTCGCGGTTTACGCAGCCATACGGGCAAGCGGGAAGGCACGGTCAGTACTTGCGCACGTAGGCCGAGTGGTAGCCTGCCTCTTCCAGCGCCTTGCGCGTCTGGGCGATCTCATCCGGGTCGTTGAGCGGGCCCACCAGCACGCGGAACACCGTTTCGCTGGGGCCGGGCGCAATGACGGCGGCGAAGCCTTTCTGCTTGAGAGTCGCGACGAGCCGCTCGGCGTCGCCCCGCCTTACGGCCGCTACCTGAAGAAAGGTCTGGCCGGGCCTTGGCTCTGAGTATGGGGCTGGCTGAGCTTCGGCGCCGATGGGCGGGCTGGCTTGCGCTGCGGGCGCCGCGGGCTTTGCTTCCGGAGCCGGAGGCGCCGGTGCGCTAGTTTCGGCAGTCGCGGTGGGAGCAGGCTCGCTGGGCGCAGGGCCTCCCACCGGCACCGTACCTGAGACTTTCGCCTCGGGCGTCCCCGGCCCACCGGCTTGCTCAACCGCAGGCGGCGGCCCCACCGGGACGGGACGCCGTTGGCCGGCAGCCGCAGCACTGCTTGCCTCCGTGCTGACCGCCGCGGGCTGCGGCGCTGTACTGCGCCCCATGAAATAGCCGATCGAGAACACAACCCCGAACAGGACCACGACCACAAAGATGATGCTGAGCAACTGCGGCGTGCCCAATACCAGTTCGTACTCGCCTTCCTCGTTGCGCGGCATACGACGTTTGCGAGCGATCCTAACTGCCCTTGCCTTGATCTGCCGCCCTGTCGAGCACGGCCTTCAGACCCTGCATGATGTCCACGGGCAGCGGGAAAACAATGGTGGTGTTCTTCTCGGTCCCAATTTCGACCAGGGTTTGCAGGTAGCGCAACTGGATAGCCACCGGCTGTCGCTGGATCATCTCGGCCGCCATGGTGAGCTTTTCCGCCGCCGTGTATTCGCCGTCGGCGTGGATGATCTTGGCGCGGCGTTCGCGCTCAGCTTCCGCCTGGCGGGCGATGGCGCGGATCATTTGCTCGGGCAGATCCACCTGCTTGATCTCGACCATGGTCACCTTGACGCCCCAGGGGCCGGTGTGTTGATCGAGCACGGTTTGCAAGCGCACGTTGAGTTTTTCGCGCTGGCTGAGCAGCTCATCCAGCTCGACCTCACCCAGCACGCTGCGCAAGGTGGTCTGCGCGAGCTGGGAGGTGGCATAGAGAAAGTCGGCCACCTCGATGACGGCCCGTATGGGATCAATCACCCGGAAGTAGACGACTGCGCTTACCTTCACGGTCACGTTGTCGCGCGTGACCAGATCCTGCGGCGGCACCTCCAAGGTTACGATGCGCAGCGAGATGCGCACCATGCGGTCTACGGGCGCGAAGACCAGAATGATGCCGGGGCCCTTGGGCTTGGCGAGCACCCGGCCCAACCGGAAGATCACGCCCCGTTCGTACTCGGCCAGAATCTTGATGGAGGAAAGCAGGTAGATGCCGAGGATGATCGCTGCCACCCACCAAATCGAGAATTCCATTTCAACCTCCTGTGTTCTGCCGGGCGGGTTCAACCTTCAAGCTGAGCCCGCGCACTTCCAAAATCCTCACTGGCGCGCCGGCTTCCACCGGTTCGGTGGAGACCGCGTCCCAATACTCCCCATGCACAAAGACCTTGCCCGCGGGGCTCAGCGCGGTGTAAGCCAGGCCGACTTCGCCGACCATGCCCGCCACACCCGTGGCCACCTTTTGCATCCGTGCCCGCACCACCAGGGTTACCAGAAAGGAAGTAATTATGGCGAAGGGCAAAGCCAGACCCACGGCCACAGGCAGGCGGATGCGCATCTCAGGCACCGGGCTTTCCACCAATAGCAGCGCTCCCAGCACCATGGCAATGGCGCCACCGGCTCCCAAAATGCCATGGGAGGCGAACTTGGCTTCCAGGATGAACAAAATCACGGCCAGCACCAGCAGGGCCACACCGACCCAGTTGATGGGCAGCACCGAAAGTGCAGACAGTCCCAGCAGTACCAGGATGCCACCGATTACCCCCGGCGCTATTAGGCCTGGCGAGCTGAACTCCACGTACACACCCAGCGCCCCCAGCACCAGCAGCACCAGCGCAATGTTGGGATCCGCGATGGCCGCTAGTATCTGCTCGCGCAGCGAGCGTTCGTAGTTGATGACCACGGGCCGGGCAAGGCTCAGCTTGAGCTTCCGCCCGTCGAAACGGCTGATCTCGCGCCCGTCAAGCTGCGCCAGCAGATCGGCTTCGTCGCGCACCACCAGATCTATCAGTTTGTTCTCCAAAGCTTCGCGATCGGTGAACGAGCGCGACTCTAAAACCGCTTTTTCGGCCAAGGCGGCATTGCGTCCCCGCTTGGCTACTATGCTGCGCATGAAAGCGGCGGCGTCGCTTTGCACCTTTTCGCGCATGACTTTGTCCATCTCGCCGCCCAACAGCACGGGGCTGGCGGCGCCGGTGTTGGTGCCGGCCGCCATAGCCGCCGCGTCTCCAGCCTGCAAGATAAAAAAGCCCGCTGAGGCGGCGCGACCGCCGCTAGGCGTCACGAAGGTGACCACCGGGACAGGCGAGGCGAGAATCTTTTCCACAATTTGCCGGGTAGCTTCGAAAAGCCCGCCCGGGGTATTCAGCCGCACCAGCAATATCTCCGCCCCTTCGCGCTGCGCCTGCTCGATGGCGTGCGAAAGGATATCCACCGTGATCGGGTGAATCACGCGATCCAGATCCACGGCCACCACTTTCGATACCGCGGCGGCCGCGGGCAGGGCCAGAGCCAGGGCTGTCAGCAGGAGACGTTTACGCAATGCACTCTCAATATAGCACTTGCCGGCAGGGGCCGCCTTCATTCATAGCGCAAGGCCTCGACCGGGTTCAGCCTGGCCGCTTTCACGGCCGGCCAGACGCCGAAGAACAACCCCACCGCCACCGAAACGCCAAAGCCTGCCAGCAGCGCCCACGCCGGCACCCGCGAGGGCAGCGAGGGCAGCAACGAGCCGATCAGCAGCGTAACCGCAACCGCAACCGCCAGACCGATAACCCCGCCGCTACCCGTCAAAGCTACCGCCTCCAGCAGAAACTGAGCCACGATGTCGCGCGGCCTGGCTCCGATCGCCTTGCGCACGCCGATTTCGCGCGTCCGCTCGGTGACCGACACCAGCATGATGTTCATCACGCCGATGCCGCCCACCAGCAAACCCAGTGAGGAGATGGCCAGCGAAGCCAGCACGATCAACCGGGTGATGCGGTCAAACAGGCGTACGATCTGCTCCGGGGTGGAGAGGGCAAAATCGTTTTCCTCGCCTGCCGGAACCCGCCGGAGCTTGCGCAGGGTCCCTTCGATTTCCTCAAAGGCCGCTTGCCGCAGGCCGCGGCGCGCTTTGGCTGTAATCAGGATGCGATCCGGCTGAGGGTAACGCAGTCGCGCAGTGGCGAAGGGAATGACGATTTCCTGGTCCTGTCGATTGCGCCCGAAAAAACCTCCCTTGGCTTTGGCGAACACGCCCAGCACCTCATACTCAGCGCCGTCCACGATTACCTTGCGACCCACGGCGTCGCCAGCCGGGAAAAGCACCTGCGCGATGTCGGCTCCCAGCAAAGCCACCCGCGCTGCGCGATGTTCTTCCTCCGGCGTAAACAGGCGCCCGGCGGCCAGCTCGCGCGGAGTGATCGCAAAATAATTGCCTGTGACGCCGGTCAAGTAAAGGCTCTCGGATTCGTATCCCGGCACCCGTGCCGTCAGGGGCCGCTGGTTGATGACGGGGGGCACGTAGAGGGTCACGCTGGCGTCCTCCACAGATGGGCAGAGGCGCCGCAACAGTTCGGCATACTCGGGTTGGAGGGGCTTGCGGCGTTGTTCCTTGGGGGGCGGAAAGGACTCCTGCGGATCACCGCTGGTTTTGTAGATAAAAATGTTGTCCGGTCCCTGCTCCTCGAACAAAGTCACAATTCCCTGGCGCAAGCCGGCCAGCAGAGATGCCACCGTGACCACCGTGGTGATGCCGATCACGATGCCAAGAATGGTGAGCAACGAGCGGAAGCGGTGAGACCAGACTGCGCGCAACGCCATAGTCAAGCTCTCGCCCCAGGTCACGCGCATGGCTCACTCCGCACGCAAGGCCACCACTGGATCCAGCCGCGCCGCCCTGACCGCCGGATACCAACCGGCGGCTACTCCTACCCCAACGGAGACCGCCAGCGAGAGCACCACGTAGGGCCATGTCACCGGCAAGGGCGTTTGGAATGCGGTGGCCAGCCCCGCCGCCGCGGCCGTCCCCAGCGCCAGACCGCCCAGGCCGCCGGTCAAGGTGAGCAGGACGGCTTCCAGCAAGAATTGTAAGCGTATATCGAAGCTGCGCGCGCCCACCGATTTGCGTATGCCGATTTCGTGCGTGCGCTCGGTCACGGCCACCAGCATGATGTTCATGATTACGATCCCGCCCACCACCAGCGACAGGCACGTCACCGGGATGGCTACCGAGGAGATCATGCCCAGTATGTTCTGCACCCAGCTTCGCACGGCCTCCGGCGTAAGCACTTCAAAACGATCCGGACGTCCAGGCTTTATCCGAAACCGTGCCCGCAGGGCAGCGCGCGCGATATCCAGCGCTTCTTCCAGGGCGATAGCCAGACCGGGGCGCGCGCGAGCAAACAGAGCAAGCGAGCCGGGCGTGCCGTAAAGTCGCCGGTAGGCTGTGGCGGGAATAAAGACTGCGTTGTCGCGCAGCGTGCCCATCACATTGCCCAGCTTTTCCTGCACCCCGACTACGGTGAAGTCCACGCCTTGGATCTTGACGCTGCGCCCCAAAGCGCTGTCTTGCCCAAACAAGGCGGTCCGCACCTCCTGCCCGATGACGGCCACGTACTGCCGGCGCCGCTCTTCCTCGGCGGTGAAAAAGCGGCCTTCCTCAACCGTCACATCGCGCAGCTCGGCCATGGTCCAGGAAACGCCCTGGATGAGGCCGTCATCGAAAGTGCGATTCTGGTGCTTGACTTCATCTGGCCGCGCCATGTAGGGGCTGTAAAGTATGCGATCGCCGGTGACCCCTTGCAAGTAGGCCAAGTCCTCCGGCCGGATTTGCTTGTTGCGCTTGAGCTTCTCGTAATAGTCGCGCCGCCCGACGGCCATCGCCACCTGTGCGATGAGGAACGTCTCGCTGCCGAAGGTCTTGGCCACACTCTGGCGCGCATAGACGCCGAGACCTTCAATGGCGGCGCCCACCAAAACCACGCTGGCCACGCCGATAATCACGCCCAGCAGGGTCAGGAAACTGCGGAGTTTGTGGGCCCGGATGGAGTCCAGCGCCAACCCCAAGGCGGTGCTCGCGATGTCCCTGGCGCGCACCAACTGCCCGGGCCGTTCGCCTCGGTCCATGGCTTTGCTAACGCCTATTATCTACAAAGACGCCCGCGCCGGCGTGCGGGACCGCAATAGCCGGAAGCCGACGCTCACTCTGCCAGCGCTCGGCGGGGTTGCATCAGGCCCACGTTCAGCCAGAAACCCAGTAGGCGCCAGTTCCTCCACTGCGTCCGCACCAGGGAAAGCAGTAGCATCAACAGAACCAGAGCCACGGCCACCATGGCGGTCTGGCCGATGGTCAGGTTCTCCTTCCAGAACCACAGCCACCGCCCGTAGACCAGCTCGATATGCACCCAGTAAACCAGCAGCGAGGTCAACCCAAACTGGCGCACCCAACTCCAGCGCCCGCGCACCACGTAAGTAGTCCACAAATAGGCGAAGGAAAGGATCAGCAGCAGCACGCCCAGCTTGATCAAAACTAGCCAGGGACTATCCAGCCAGAAATCCGAGCTGGGGTAGATCGAATAAGGAATGTTGGCAAAGTATTGCGCGGTGAGTATCAGCGCGAAACCCACCAGCGCCGCCCACTCCATCAAGCGTTCGATTGCCTCCGGTCGCACCAGCCGCAAGATGCTGCCCGCGCTCATGCCGAAAGCCACGAAACTGGCCCAGGGGAAGAAAGCGAAGTAGTAATAATCGGGCGCCAGATAGGCTTTCAGCAGCGGCGGCACCCCGGACCAATCCAGTTGCGAGACCAAGGGTGAAACGCCCGCGATGAGCAACCCCAGCACTGCGCACAAGCGCGCACGTTCGGCAGTCTGAAATAACGCCATAGGTGAGAGCACAGCCACTGCCAGGCCCATGGCGTTCAAAATGTCCACCTTTAGCAGGTCGGTCCACGGGCTGTGCGGCCAGGCGAACAACCAGAGCTGCAAGCGAAACAGGAAAGCCACTGCAAACAGGTAGCCGGCGCGCCGGAGACTGGCCAGCCAGCGGGCCGCCGGGGGCAAGCCTTTGCGCTCGCAACTATCCATGCGAAAAGCCAGCGTGACGCCCACCAGGAACAGGAACATGGCCGGCGGCATGCCGCCCACGAACTGTGAGATCACGTAAGGTCCGCTGGTGCGCAGCTCGGGCTTGGTGAAAGCATGGAAGGCGTGGCCTTGCAGCATGATGACGGCTGCCAACCCGCGCACCCAATCCAAATAAGCCAATCGGGGGGAAGAAGAACTTCGCGGGAATGTCATTTCGGAGTGCTATTTGTTATTTTAGCGCACGGCGTCTGCCGCAGCTACCTTTGCGGATACTCGCGCCGGACGTTGCGCGGCAAGTTCAGCCGGCAGGCCCGATCGCTTAGGCCGGTGTTCAGCTTTATCTCGTAGTAGCTGATGAGGTAATAATCCCCACCCGGTTGCAGGAAACGCTGGCGGATGGGATAGCCTTGTTCGGGCGCGATCCACAGGTCCACCTTTTCGACCTGCTCGAGCACCTTGGGCGACTTCGGTTTCAGCTCCAGATGCACCACCGGCCGCCCCTCTATGGTTTCTTCGCCCACCAATCGGATGGAGTAATTCCTGGCCAGGTCCCGGCGCGCGGTGCCGAAGCCGAGCAGCGAAAAATGTTCAATCAGGGTGCGATTCTTGCCCAGATCATAAATCTGCACGGTTTGCATCTTCGGGTAATAAATTTGCGCCGTGGTGCCTTCGAAAGCCACCGAACGCAAATCGGGCGCCTGGAACTCCACCTTCATCATGGCCCGACTGTCCGCCCGTTTCATCCAAATGGTTCCTTGCTCTTGATTGCTTTCTTTCAAAACGGCGGTGTAGGCGATCTTGGTCAGTCGGGCCGTCATGTCGCGGAAGGTGGCGGCTGCCTGGTCCATGCGGGTGAGCACGGCCTCCAGGTCCACGCTGGGAGGCTCGGCGGCTAATAGCCGGGTGCACAGGAGCAATGGCAACAGGTTCATCATGGAGCAGGATGTTCGCTTTTGTTCACCGGTGCGGCGAACGCGATGTACCCTTTAACCTCTTCCTCGGAATCCAGCACCGGCTCCAGACGCAGCAGCCGGTGTTTTTGGCCCGTTTGAAAGCGCAACAGTTCTTCGGCTTTGCGCAAACGCTGGTCTGCGGGCACGGCTTCTAGCAGCTCGGCCTCGAGCCAGAAAACGAGCGTGCCGCGCTCGGCGGGCAAAGCTGCGATGCGGCTGGCGCGGGGGATGCGCGGCTGGTCGCGGAAAAAGCCGCGCGGGGTGAGAAAGACAAAGCCCAGGATCAGTGCGACCATCACGTCGTACTGCCAGCTACCGCGCGCATACTCCCACAGGACGAAGCGCTTCAAGCTCTCCAGCGCCGCCGCGCGCATAAACCCTTTCAGTATAAGCCACCCGCCCGGCTTCAGGCCTCGCGGGCAACCGCTACCAGGTCGCTAAACAAGCCGTATGCCGTTTGCGCCAGGCCGGGCGATACGCTCAGGATGCCGATAGTTCCCATCAGGTCGGTCTCCAGGCAAAGCAGATTGGAAGTGCCCCGCGCCATGGCCAGCGGGTGCGTCCGCGCCAGCACCTCCGGGCGCACGCTGAGCCGCCAGCCGGCTTGCTGGCGCCGGGCTCGGCTCACCAGACGCACGGTCTTGCCCTGGGCTGCGAGCTTCTGCAATCGCTCCGGCTTCAATCCGGTGATACCTTTTCTGGCTACTTCAAGCGGGCTGAGGCCTGCCTGCATGAGCGCGTTAGCCAGCGCTGCGGTCTTGGCGGCTGCGTCCCAGCCTTCCAAATCCAGGGTCGGGTCCGCCTCCGTAATGCCCATTCGGCGCGCCCGCCGGACGGCCTTCTCCAACGTCAAGCCGCGCTCCATGGCTTCCAGCACTACCGTACTGGTGGAGTTCAGCACCCCGGAAAAGCCCGTTATCTCGACTCCGGGCAGGGTATAGCGCACCAGATTGAACACCGGCGCCCCGTCCATCACCGCCGCTTCGAAGCGGAACTGCACGCCGGCTTGCTCGGCTTGCTGGCGGAGCGCGGCGCAGGCGTGCGCCACAGGCCCCTTGTTGGCCGTGATGACGTGCATGCGGCGTGCGAATGCAGCCCGGATGTGCGAAATAGCGGGTTCACCCGTGGTTGGGTTAAGCGGCGTCAGCTCGATCATCACCTCTGCCTTGGCTCGCTCCAGGAATTCCTCGACCGAAGCAACCGGGGGCCCGAACTCCGGCTCCAGCGACAGCCCGCGCTCGTTCAAGGCGGTTCCGTGCCGCGCCGTGTGAATGCCCACGATGCGGAACGGGTAAGCGGCGCGCTTGGACTCCAATAGGCGGGCAAAGGCCCGGCCCACGCGCCCGTAGCCGATCAGCGCCAGTTTCAACGGCCGCCTCCCGCGCGCTCGCTTACTCGCCCATTACTTTGATGATGACGCGTTTGGGCCGCTGGCCATCAAACTCGGCGTAGTATATCTGCTGCCAGGGCCCCAGGTCCAGCCGGCCTTTGGTCACCGGCACCACAACCTGATGGTGGACCAGCAGGCTTTTCAGGTGTGCATCGCCGTTGGTCTCGCCGGTGCGGTGGTGTCGGTAGTCGCGCCGAAAAGGAGCCAGTTTCTCCAGCCATTCTTCGATATCGGCCAGCAGGCCGTCTTCGGCGTCGTTAACCCAAACCCCGGCCGTGATGTGCATGGCCGAGACCAGGATCATGCCTTCTTGAATGCCGCTGTTGCGCAAGGCGTTTTCCACTTGCGCGGTGATGTTGATGAACTCGCGATGTTGCCGCGTGTTGAAAGTCAGGTACTCGGTGTGGGATCGCATCAGCAGCGATGATACAGCAGGGCAAGCGCGGCTCGGGGGCGCGCGGCGCAACTTGGGGATGAGGCCGGGGTTCTAGTAAGATGGTTCGTCCCAGATGAATCGTCTCCGCTTTACTGCGTTTTTGGCTGTGGCTCTGCCCTTGTGCGCTCAGCAGATTGATGTGGGCACCGGCGCCCCTAATGAAGCCATCCGGCAGCGCTTTATCCAGGCCTTTTATCGCAATGCCTTTTATACCTTGGTTGCGCTGCCCCCCAAATCTCCCGTGCAAAGCTTTGGCGGCACCGGCCTGATCCAGTTGTTCCGCGGCGCTGCCGACCCCGAGGAAACCTACGCTATAGTGAAGTCCAACACCTCGACCGCTTATCCGACGCCGAGCCCGGGCCAGGAGGACTTGCCGATTGATACCTTCCAGGTTCTGGGGGCCATGTACGCTTATTACTCCAGCATGGGCGTGGGTACGGTGGGCTTTCCCACTACCGACACCCTCTCCTGCCCGCCCACCAGCGCGGGCGCCTGCCAGTACCAGCTCTTTGACAAGAAATACGCCTTGTTCGTTTACCAGGGCGTAGCTGGCCTCACTCAACGGCTTTCAGTGCGTGATCCCTTTTACAGCACTTGGACCGCGCTGGGGGGAATCTACGCGCTCGGCCCCGCCACTAGTGCCGAGACAACGGTTACTTCCTCCGGCGGCAGTTCCGGCGTCATCCAAACTTTCGCCAACGGAATGCTGGTGCGCATAACTTCCGGGACTTATAGCGGGCGGTCCTTCGCCATCCAACAGCCTGTTTGGGACCTATACCAGGCCAACAACGGTTATTCGGGGTTGCTCGGCTTTCCGATCTCGGACGAGCTGACCCTGGCCGACGGCCGGCGGCGACAAAATTTCGAGGGCGGCAGCGTGGAGTACATGCCCGGCTCGGCAGCTACGCTGCGCCTGCCGGTCCACAGTATCAACCTCCAACCCTCGGTTACCTCGCTGCGGTTGAATCTGGGAGAAGCCGTCACATTGCGCGCGGTGCTTTACGCCGCCAACGGCATCGAGCTGACTGACCGCGTGGTGAATTGGACTACCTCCAACGGGCGCGTCGTCAGCATCCAGGTTTCAGGATACAGCGCTACCTTGAAAGGGGTCGGCGGCGGTGTGGCCGTGGTGCGTGCTACTTGCGAGGGCAAGGAGAGCGCCGCGATCACAGTGGTGGTGAGCGCCCCTTGCTGCCAGGTGGGCGAGGGGGCGCCTACGGCCGCCATACAGCAAGCCTTCGAGGACGCCGTCACGCGTAACCGGCTATCTTTGCAACTGCCCACGCCTAATCCTGTGCGGCGCGTGGGCAACGGCTACTTGCAAGAGTTCACCGACTCGGCGGGCGCACGCTGGGTCATAGCCAAGCCCGATCGCTCGCCGGCGGCATATGTGCTCACGGGCGCCATTCTGCGCCGCTGGGAAGAGGTGGGCGGGGCCACCGGTAGCCTGGGGTATCCGAGCTCGGACCCCACGCCCGGCGGCAGGCAAATGTTTGAGAACAATGCCGCCCTGGCGGGCTCACCCGTGCGCGTTGTCAGCGGCACCATCCTCTACAAGTGGGGACTGCTGGGCTACGAGAACGGCGCTGCCGGACCGCCGGTGGCAGAGGCAGCGGATTTTCTTAGCTTCGCCGGTACGGCCGGCAGCGGCCAGGCCTTTCGCGATGGGGTGATCTACGCGGCGCGAACGGGCACGCGCGCCGGTCAAGCCTGGCTGGTGCGCGGGCTGCTGCTTGCGAAGTACCTGAGCATGAACGGCCCGGCTGGCGCCCTGGGGGCGCCTGTCGGCGATGACTTTCAAATCGAGGGCCGTACGCGCCAGCAATTCGAAGGCGGCGAGCTTGAATACGCTCCCGGGGACAGCGAGGCGCGCGCCAGCCTGAAGCCGCGGCAGCCGTTGGTCTCGGTAAGCCCGAGCGTGGTCACGCCTGGCGCTACCGTGCGTATAACTGTGGGCGGCTTTTCTCCCGGCGCCACCTTGCGTATCTCGGTGACGGGCCTGCCTGATTTCGAAGTGCACACGCCGACCGGCGCCTACACTTGGGAGCGCTACGTATCCCCCGCCACGCCCAGCGGGCGCGTAACCATCCGCGCCACAAGCGGCAGCGAGAGCGTGGAGGGCGCCTACCAAGTAAGAGCCGTGGCCGAGCAGCGCTTGCAGTTGACGAAAGTCGGCGGCGATGCGCAGACCGGCCTGCCGGGGGCCTTGCTGCCGCAGCCCTTACGCGTGCTTGTGCGCGACGAGGCAGGTAACCCGGTGGCGAACGTGACCGTGCGTTTCACAGCCTCCCCCGGCGCGCAGCTCACTACCGCTTCGGCAGTGACTGACGCCACCGGACAGGCTCAGACCCGCCTGCGCCTGCCCGCTTCTGAAGGCGTCGCGCTTGTGGCCGCAGAAGCTGTCGGCCAGGTAGTTACTTTCAGCGCCCGCGCTGCGGCCGGCTCGCTGGCCAATTTCCCCCGCATCCTTCAATCCGGCTCGGTGGCGCTGGGCCGTGGGCCGGCCACCATCGCAGAAAAAGGGGCGCTGCTGGTGGCGGTGGCTTCCATCATCCGTTATTACCAGGATCAGGGGGCCCTGCCGGCGGTGAACGGTTTGGCCGAGCCTTTGCTGTTAAACGATTACCTAAGCCGCTTCTGCACCATCGACGCGCAGGGCCTCGAGGTTTGCGACGGCTACTTGGAGGCGCCCGGCTCGGGCGATCCCACAGTGAATTTGTGGCGACTGGCGGGCTTTGTGGCCGGCAACCTGCAAATTTCGCCTGAGAAACCCGAGCCGCCTGCTGTCCGCGATCTGCTTGCGCAAGGCGCGCCGGTTTTATTGGCCCTGGCGTTAAACCTGGAGGGTCGCCCGGCGGGGGCGCATTTTGTAATCGCCACAGGCGTGCGGGCTGACGGGGCCATCTTGATACAAGACCCCAATCCGGCTTTTGGGCGCACGTTGCTTGAAGAGTACCTGAGCGGCTTTGCCTTGAGTGGGAAAACCTGGCAGGGGAGCCTCACTGCCGCTTTGCGTCTGATCCCGGCGACCGCCAGTCCCACGGGATTCTTGGTCGTGGGCGGCGAGGTCTCTTTTGAAGTGACCTCGGCGACGGGCAGGTGCGGTCAAACTCTGGAGTGGCCCGCGACCGTAGCCACGCCGCAAGCGCTGTCAGCGCCGCCGGGGCTGTTCCGCGCTCGTTACTGCGAGGGTAGCCAGCCGTTTTACCAGCTCGATGTCGCCGCGCAGGGCGCCTACCAGCTCACGGTAACGGATTTGGGCAATCTGGGCAGCCGCTTCCAGATTACCGGCGGCGGCGCCTCAGCTTATCGGTTGAACCGCCCGCTGGGAAGGTTGGCGGTGGCTCCCATGGAAGCCTTGATCGAAGCAAACGGTGTAGTGAACGCTGCCAGCTTCACGGCGGCTATAGCACCCGGGGGGTTGATGGCGATCTTCGGCAGCGGCTTGGCGCGGCAGGGAGCTCGGACGGAGGTTGAGATAGGGGGCTTGGCGGCGCCAGTGCTGGCGGCGACGCCATTCCAGCTCAACGTGGAAGTGCCTGCGGGACTGCCTGCGGGCACGCACAGCTTGCGTATCCGCTCACCCTATGGGTCTGTCGAGCAAACCGTCACGCTTCAGCCGGTGGCTCCCGCCATCTTCCAGCTCGAAGGAGGCTTGGGCGCCATCTTGAATCAGGACGGCAAATTGAACAGCCCGCGCAGCCCGGCCCGGCGCGGCCAGGCGGTAATCGTGTATTGCACGGGCTTGGGCGCCGTGTCGCGGGCGGGCTCGCTTTCGGTGACGGTGGAGCCCGTCAGCGTGCTGGTGGATGGGATTGAGTTGCCGGCGGCTTTCGCCGGCCTGGCGCCCGGATTCCGCGGTTTGTACCAGGTGAACGTGCTGCTGCCGCAGGGGATTCCGCCGCGGCTGGATGCCGCTTTGAGAATCAAGCAAGGCCAGGCGGTGAGCAATGAGGTCCCGCTGGCCATAGATTGAAGCGGGCACAAGAAAGTGGCTGATGATCGGCGCAGCAATTTCCCAAACTCCTTTGAGCCGCGGGCGTAAGTCGTAGTGTGCCCAGCCGGTCCGCCCGGCGGCAAGCTCGAGGGTCATTTTTGCAAATCTCAGCGAAGCCTAACGAGGGGCTTGATCTGACACTAGCTTGTGATCAGATAAAAGTATGGCCTACGACCCTGAACTCGAACTCCGCGGTCGGCTGGTGCGCGCCCTGCTCAGCCTGCGTGACATGCTGCCCGGCGCCTTCATCGAGCACCGCCGCGCTTGTGGCCGCAGTTAAGCAGCAAGCCTCCCTGCGCGCGGCGGGCAGGCATCCGTATGAAAGCAGGCAAAGGAAAGGCTGAGTACGTGCACACCTTGAACGGAAGCGGGTTGGCGGTAGGGCGGACGTGGGTAGCAGTAGTAGAAAACTATCAGCAGGCCGACGGGAGCGTAGTGATTCCAGAAGCGTTGCGTCCCTACCTGAACGCGGAACGCATAACAGCCAAGGGAGAGCTAAGCTAGCAACTGAGTAAGAAACTCGCTTACTAGGACTCACCAGCGCGCCGGGGATTGGCTCCCGTCGGAGAGCGAAGCCGCCTGCCCGTTGGGGGGATCGAGGGAGATGAGGTGTGCCCCCACTGGGCTAGCCGCCGGCCATGTGCAAGGTGCGTCGGGGTCTTGACACGGGCGTAAAGCAGGTCATATAATCAACGCCGGGGTCGAAACATTGCTCGTAGCCACCAATGTCGAGGAGGGTTAGGTTATGGCGCGCATCGTTCTCAAGCACGAAACGGGCTCGAAAGCCTTGCAGGAGGAACAGTTTGAACTCGAAGGCTCCAAGGAAATCACCATTGGGCGGGATCCTGCCTGTACCGTCCGCTACGATCCAGAGCGGGACGATCTGGTTAGCCGCAGACACGCCCGGATCACCTTGAAGAGTACCGAACCCTTGGAATTCGAAATCGAGGATTTGGGCAGCCGGAACGGGACTTTCGTGAATAATGAGCGCGTGTACGGCCGCAGGCGACTGAATCACGGGGACGTAGTGCGCTTCGCGCCCGCTGGCCCCAGTTTTCGTTTCGAAATAGAACCGCCGCCAGTGCGCCCTACGCGACCCATCGAGGTGGAGGAGGCTCGCCCAGCTCCCATCCCACCCACCCAGGAGGCCAGCGCCACCTGGCCTCCTCGTGAACTGGACCGCGCCGCAGCGCCTGCTACGCCAGCCCCGCCGGTTCGGGAGGGCCCGGTGGGCAGGAGAACGATCGAACAAATGTTAGGGGAGATCAGGCGCCAACTGCGCTTGGAATATCTTGTCGCAGCGGTGCTCTTGATCGTTATTCTGGCGCTCGCTGGCGTGTTTTTTTACCGGCGGTTCGCGCGCAAGCCTGCTGATCAGCCTCTCTCTGCCGAGGAGATCGCCCGACGCAACACGGACGCTGTAGTGCTGGTCCTTTCGAGTTGGAAGTTGGTGGACAACCGCACTGGTCGCCAGCTCTACCACGTCCACTTCTTGAATCAGATACAGGAAAGGGCCGGCGGCAGACCGGTGAAGGTGTTTGAACAGCTAGGTGAGCGGGTGCCATTGTTTGTCCAGACGGAGGGCAGGATCCAGCCTTTGCTGAGCTATTCGGACGGAGGTGGGCTGCACAAGCCCATCGGAGGCCAGGCCGTGGGATCGGGCTTTATCGTGCGCAGCGATGGCTTCCTGCTGACTAACCGGCACTTGGCTGCGGCTTGGGAGACTCCTTATAACTGGCCGGCAGAGAGCGGAGGGCTGTTGGTGGATGAGAGTGGCAAAATGGATGCCCGGCCTTTAACTTCGCAACAATTGCCCAGGGACTGGATCCCGGTGAAGCCAGGGCCCCAGCCGAGCAGTGCACCTTTAGGTACTTCGATTCTGTATAGGGCCCCGAAGCGTTTGGTGCCTGTGCTGGCCGCTACACCGGCCGCCTTGGAGGGCCGCTTGGATTATTTGGATGTGGTATTCGCGCGAACTACCTTGCGGACGAAGGCCAGGCTGATAAGATCGTCTGAGCGACACGATGTCGCCCTGGCAAAAATTGACTTGCCCCAGCCATTGAGGGCGGTGGAAATAAGTCCTGCCTACGGGTCAATCGCGCAGGGCACCAAGGTGGTCGTGCTGGCCTATCAAACCGATGCTGTATCTGCAACTGTCATGCGGCAAAGCAAAGAGGCCAAGCAGACCACCAGAGCGCTCCCGGATCCAGCGGTGGACGAAGGCTACGTGGTGAGCATCCATAAGGCTGGCCAACCGGTACCGGGACTGGAGGGACTGGTCGAGTCCGGAGATTCTTTCGAGCTCGGCTTGCGTACGGGGGCTGCCGTCAGCACAGGAGGGCCGGTTTTCGATGATCGCGGGCGAGTGATTGCAATGCTATACGCCAGCCGGACCGGCCGCGACGCGCCCGCCAGTTATGCGGTTCCCATCGGATACGGCATTGAGATAATGAACGTGGGCAGGGCCTCTCAGTAGCAGTCTGGCCTGCTAATGTGGAGCAGGCAAGAAGGCACGCCCGGGGGGAGGCAGAGTATGGGGAGAGAGAGTGCGAGCGTAGATTTACTAGGGTTCGTGCTAGGGGCCGTATTTGCTGTGATCGTTTTCCTGATCGTGGGCAGTCTGGACCGGGAAAGTTTCCTGCATTTGTTTTTCTTCCGCTCCTGGTATGTACAAGGCGTAACCACTTGGTTATTTGGGGCGGCGCTAGCTTTTGTCATCCTGCGGTTCCGGTGGCTCAAGCAGGAGAAAAGAGTTCTCGAGCGGAAAATCGCTCCCGAGCGACTGACCACAATCACTCCGGAAAGTGCCGCCGCGTTGCTGGAAGCCATTCCCAGCAAGTACCGGGACAGCATTAGCTTTCGCCGGATCGGAGAGTTGTTGCGGGGCTATCTGCATGGGGAGGAAGTTGTGCATCTTAATCAGCAAATCTCCAGTAGGGATGTTGAGCAAGTGGAAACCGGCCATTTGGTCTTGAACGCTCTCAGACAGCTCATTCCGATCTTAGGCTTTCTGGGCACGGTGGTGGGCCTTTCCCGCGGGATGATGCAGTTCCCGGACATCACGCGAACCGGCGCCAGCATCGATTCGTTGCGCGCCGTGCTGAGGGATTTTGCGGCCTCGCTAAGCGTCGCCTTTGACACCACCTTGCTGGCTCTGAGCTATTCGGTGGTTGTCGTCCTGCTGGCCACCATTCTCAGGCACAAGGAGGAGGCCTTTGTGGCCGAAATCGACCAGATAGCCCGGATATTAATCAGCAAGCTGAGCCCAACAACTCGCCAGCAAGTCAGCCAAGGTGAATCGCCCGCCCAATGGCAGCGGGAGGTGCTGTTGTTGCTGAGGCAGATTGCCGATGCCGTGCATCGAAACGGCCAGCGGTTGACAGAGAAGCTGGAAGAATTGCGGAACGCAGGTCGGGTGCTGCCCGGCTGATCTCGGTTAGAGAAGGCAAGATGGCGCGGGAAGGTAGCGGTCCCGAAATCCTGCTGGTGCTGTGTTGCCTGGTAGCAGTTTGTGTGTTCTTGTGCTTTTCCGCGGGCACGGTAAACCTGGCGGCTTCAGTGGGACTGGGACGCTCTGAGGAAACCGCGGCTTCCGCAATCAACGTTGCGCGGCTTGAGGAACGCAAGCGGGAGCTCGAGCGGGCAGTCGCCGAGCTAGACGCTGAGCTCGGGGCGCTTCAGCAAGAGCTAGCCACAAAGCAGCAGGAATGGTCCGCTAGGCGCAGCCTGGCTTCTTCCCCAAGCGATGTCGCACAAGAGCTTCAGCACCTTAAAAGAGCCGAGAAGCAGTTCCGGGAACTGTTGACGGGAATCGAACGCCTCAAAGTGGCGAAGGAACGCACCCGGCAGAAAGCGGCGGAGCGCGCGCGAGCGGAAAAAGTGGTCCAAGAGCTGGAGCAGAAACAAGCCCGGCTACGCGAACAACTTGAGCAGAAGCGCAAGACTCTGGCCGAAGTGAAGATACCGGCAGATCGCGCAGTCGACCAGGGACTTCGGCAGCTGCGACAGGAAATCTCGAACCTCGATGAGAAGATCGCAGCACTGAAAAATGCACTCAAAGGGGTGGAGTGTCCTACGAATGCTTTTTGCCTCAGCGATCTAAAGGGGCCCACAGCTTTGCGGCGCCCCCTGATTGTCGAGTGTACGCGCAACCGGCTGGAGATACATTCCGCGCCGAAGAAGAGAGTGGAAGTTTCCGAAGTTGAACGGAACAATCCCTTCGCCAGATTGCCCGAAGACACCGACGGCATCGTTTTCCTGATCCGGCCCGACGGGTTCGAGGCCTTCAGACGCGCCTTCGTACTGGCCCGAGAAACCCAACCCAAGCTGCGGTACTTTTACGAGGCCGTGGAAGCCGGGTTGCAAATTCGCTTCTAGCCGAGGGACTTCAGATGCGCGCTGAGCACTCCTCGTTGGTCGACATCTTTCAGGATCCTTTGCTGACCATACTCGCCCTGGTGTTGCTAGGGACCACATGGCTGATCCTGCCGGGCCGTCCCCGCCCAGCGGAACAAGAAGATGCTCGCAGCGCTGTCTTGCGGGATGAGATACAAACCCTGGAAGAGAAATCGCGGATACTGAGCGCCCAGTTACAGGCTGCTATGGAACAAAAAGACCGCCTGGAGCGCCTGCTGGCGGCCGAGGGTGGCACCTCTCGGCAGGAACCCGATCGGAATGCTCTCCGACAGCAGATTGCGCTACTGGAAAACCGAATCCAGGAAAAGCTGAAGGAACGCACGCAGCTCGAAGAAAGCCTCCGCAAGTCCGCTGCGGAAGTCGAGCCCCCCGGACAGCCGACCGCTGCTGATTTGCTTGGCCGTGCAAAACAGTTAAGGCAGCAGAACGCACAGCTGGAGCAGCAGCTTGCCCAAATGGACGCAGAAATCCTTGCGGCCCGACGAGCGCAAGGCATGCGCAGGGCTGAGGCGGAAAAGAGGAGCCAGGAAATAAAGCGCCTCCAAGCGGAGCGGCGCGCCAAAGAGGAAGTTCTCGCGGGCCTACGCGAGCGGCTGAAGTCCGGCCAGCACAAGGGCGGAATCCTGGTGCGGGAAGCGGTTGAGACTAGCAAGAGCAAAGAGGCATACATTATGTTAGCGGACAACCAGCTGCTACCGGTGGACACGGATCATTTCCAAGTGGTGGGCAGAACTGATGTCAGTCGGGGCGGCCGCGTATACAAAGCGGCGGTAATCACTCCCAAGCCGGGCGCGAAGGGCGACGACCTGAGCACGCTGGCCTCGCCCCACAGCAAGCTGGCCAGCTTCCTGGCCGAGCACAACCCGGAGGAGACCCGTATCGTGATGTATGTCGATCCCAAATCTTTCGAGATGCTGCGGAGGGCGCGAGAGATTATCGCCGAAAAGGGTTTCGAAGTGAGTTGGTGGCCTAAAGAAGATAAGTTTTTCTTGAGCGGCGAAATGCCGACGACGTTTCGGCCGCCTTCGCAACTTAGGGAGAAGAAGTAGACGCGAGGCAGCAAGCGAGAGAATGTTTCAAGCCTCGGCGTAAGCTGAAAGGGCTTATGTGAGGGCTAAGCCCGCATTTCCATTTTTGAGCACTTAGTCGTAACTTCGTGAGGGCTTCCGACGCCTTTATTCATGCGGGTTGCAACGCGATGAAGACACTCTGGAGGTCAACACCCAATGGGTGAGATAGGAAATCAGCCGTTTCAGCTCTCCTTCAACCCCTCTCTGAAGATCGATTTCCAAGGTTCACGAGTCACCTCCGATGGCGGCCTGATTGTGGTCCGCGAACTGGACGAGCGACTCGGCTTCGGGGAACTCATCGAACAGCACCTGAGCGACTCGCGCCGCGGCAAGAACACCCAGTTTCCGCTGGCCGATCTGTTTCGGCAGTCCGTCTACAGCCGGCTGGCCGGCTACGAAGACGTGAACGACGCCGAGCGGCCCTCGCAAGATCCGACCTTCCGGCTGATCGGCTCGGAGAAGATCTGGGAGCGCCGCGCCGCCCTGACTTCGCGGCTGCAATCGTTCGAGACCGAGATGCTGGCCGCGGAGGAGAACTTCACCGGGCTGGCGCGCATCAACCGCGAACTCATCGGCAGGGTAGAAGCCATGGATTCGCCTCAACGAGTCGTGCTGGACATGGATTCCACCGAGATCCCCGTTTACGGCCAGCAGGAGGAGAGCGCCTACAACGGGCACTTCGAGTCCACCTGCTATCATCCGCTTTTGCTGTTCAACGGTGAAGGGGACTGTCTGGCGGCCAAGCTGCGCCCCGGCAACGTGCATAGCGCAGAAGATTGGGAAGAAGTGCTGCTCCCGGAGATCGAACGCCAACAGAAGCAGGGCAAGGAGGTGGTCTTTCGCGCGGATGCCGCCTTCGCCAAGCCGGAGCTCTATGAGGCGCTCGAAGAGCGGGGCGTGAAGTACGCCATTCGGATCCCCGCCAACGAGAGCCTGGAGCGAGACGTCGCGGAGTTGCTGACGCGGCCCGTGGGCCGGCCCTCTCACAAGCCGGTGTTCCGGTACAAGAGCTTCCTCTACCAGGCGGAGAGTTGGAAGAAGGCGCGGCGGGTGGTGGCCAAGGTGGAGTTCCACGCCGGGGAGTTGTTTCCGCGAGTCGGGTTCATCGTGACCAGCCTGGACGCGGACAGCCGGGCGGTGGTGCGGTTCTACAACAAGCGGGGAACGGCGGAGCAGTGGATCAGGGAAGGTAAGCAAGCCGTGAAGATCACTCGGCTGTCTTGCCATCGGTTCCGGTCCAACGAGGTGCGGCTGTGGCTGAGCGTGATCGCCTACAACCTGGGGAACCTGTGGCGCCGGCTGGTGCTGCCCAGCAGGATCGAGAAGTGGTCGTTGAGCAGCTTGCAGCGACGGCTGGTGAAGACGGGCGGGCGGCTGATCAAGCATGCCCGCTATTACTGGCTGCTGCTGGCCGAGGGCCATCTGACGCGGCGGCTTTTCGGCGCGGTGGTGCGCCGAATCGCGGCGCTGCCCGTGCCAGCCGGATAGCCGAAGCTTGAACGGAGGCAAACTGGGTGAACGACGCGACCGAGGGCGGACAGGTGTATGAGAAGTGGCCTGCGGTAGGGGCAGTTTTCCGCAGTCAAGGCCCCGGCCGGCGTCAGGATGGACCCATGCGAGCAATGCGGAAGCCCTCCGGCGCCGAAAGCCATGCTGGGGGGTTGACACGGGGGGGTACGGTGTATGTTTGACTCGTGCGGGAGTTCAAAATGAGAATTCCTGCTAAGCTCTCTGAGCTATGGAGGGGGGAATGAAAATCCTGGTTGTAACCTGGATAGGTTGGCTGACAGCCATGGGTGCGCCTAACCCGGCTTTTGGTTCGCAAGCTGACCAATTTGCTCAGGTGCCGGCGGAGGCTGTTAAGGCGCTGCTGGCGGGGCAGTGGGAGCGGGCGGCAGCCGGGCTCGACGACGAGCTGTGCGCGCGGTCCCCGCTGGCGCGCTTGCTCAAGGCGCACGCCTACCTGGCTTTGAACAAGAACAATGACTCTCTCTGCCTGTTTCTTAGCGTGAGTTCACGCGGCGACCTGGATTCTTATCGGAGCTGGAGCGAGGCGCTGGCGCAACGCAGCCCTGATAATCCCATCGCCTGTTATCTGCGTGCCGACGCGCTGGCCCGGCTTGAAAAGTTTGACCAAGCCGTTGCGGTTCTTACGCACGGCGTAAAGGGTGGGGAAGCCCCAGGGCTGTTGTTAAACGCCCGCGGGGTGGCATATGCGAAGCAGGGCCGGCTTGATGAGGCGCGCAAAGACTTCGAGGCAGCCATACGTGTATCCCCGACTTTGGCTGACGCATACTCCAACTTAGGTCATTATTGGATCCAAAGAAAGGAGGGTGCCCAAGGCGCGGTGAAGGCCTTCGACAAGGCTCTGGCGCTGGTTCCTGATTTTGCGCTGGCCAAGTTTGGGAAGGCGTGCGTCGAGATAGCTCTGAAGCGCGAGACAGCCGAGAAGCATATTGAGGAGGCCGTAGCCAGTCTGTCCTGCCCCGCCGCCCGGGCGCTGCTAGAGGAGTCCGTTTTGAGGATGCTGGCGGCCGCGAGCGGCGCTGATCCGGAGGAGCTGATAGCTGAAGCCCGTGAGCCGGGGACCACGTTGCGCAGGGAGTATCAATCAGGTAGCCGGGCCGCCTTGGAGGCATCGGCAAATCGCTGGTCCAACGCTACGGCAAGACTGGGTTTGCCCTCAGACGGTCTCTTTGAACGCTTGGCTTTGAATAGGGCGGCAGAATGGGTACGCCAACTCGGGGAAACTTGGGGACCTCAAGCGGTGACGCAGTGGGCGGCGCGGAACCCCCGTGTGGCCGAGCGGGTCCTGCGGCACTACAACGCGCAGATTGTACCCACGAACGAGGCGGCGCGGCAAACAGGTGCAGGCGGAGGCGTCGCGGTGTCGTTGCTCTCCTTCCCGCTTCGGGTATCAAGCGAGCGCTGGCTGGCGGCACGGCAGTGGCTCCCTGATGCCATCAATCGGGGCTTGCAACAACCGCAGAAAGAAGCTTCGCCTGGCGGTGTGGACGTCAACGTGGCACAAATCTCCTGGGACGAGGGTAAGTGGCCCTTTGATCCCGTCTACGGTCTTTGCTACGGAACTATAACTCGTGTTCAGCAGCCGCCGAAGGCGGATACACAGCCTCAGCCCGGCGATGGCAAGTAGTTTTTGGTTAGTCAACTGCCTGTTCTGGTTTTTGGGCGGTGGTGTGTCGCCCCAAGCGGGCAGTCCCCGCTACGTGGCCTTTTCGTTGGGTGTGGCGCAGCAAGAGCTGAAGAATGCAGGGGCGGCCAGAAGTCAAATCCGTTACCTGGGCGCCATACGCAGACCCGTGGGCATCGTCTACGACGAGCGGAACAACGACCTGATTGTGGTTGGCGAGAGCGGACCGCAAGGGGAGCCGATAGAGCTTGACGATCTGGTGGTAGCGCTGCGCAGCATTCTCAAGCATGGCCGGACGCCTTTGGTAAGCATGGATCCACCTCCCGGCGGTGGGGACGCGACCGAGACTTCCGAACTGCGGCGGCTAATGGTTAGGTTCGAAGGGGGAATCCAGAACACCAAGTTTGGTCAGAGCCTGCTCGAGGCGGACGTGGTCTTGAAGAAGCTCGGACTGGGGATGCTTTCCGCCGAGATTTGGGGTGTGCGTTCCTATTTTGCCATGTCTGCTGACCAGTGGCGGAAGACCGGGCGCGGACAATCTGTCGAAAGCCGATTCTGGTTCAGACCACGGGGAGATAGGTCCTTCGTAGCCACACGCAGGGCGGTGGCAATAGTTAGAGAGCTGGCCATTGACGTGAGGACGGAGGTCCTAGGCTCAGCCGTGAGGGCGGAGGGCGGGAGTGAGACCCAGCTCCGGGACGCCATCGGCGAAGAATTCGCATCTGCGCTAGCCGCGCACTTTCCGGAAATAGCGGCAGCTTTCCCGGAACTGCGGAAGCTGGACCCTCTTTTCCGCCTGACTGCTTTGGCCGAAGCCATACGGCGGTGGGAGGCTGAAGAGGGGTTGCGCCTGAAGGGCATGGATTACTGGCTGTACGCCTACCCAGTATCCCGCGTTGCTACCCCGGAGACTTTTTCGGAGCTCTCAAATCAAGCCACCCGCGATGCTGGCGGCGAAACCCTGAGGATGACCGTCAGCGGCGGCGTCGAGTTGAGCGCTTTGGTCAAGGACGTCAGAAACGGCGTGATCACGGCTTTCAGAGAGCTTGTTATCAAGTCGCGCCCCCGGCCTGACGCTCTACTGTGGGAAGTGCCGTTGGGCGACGCATTGCGGTCATGGAGCTCTGGCGAAGAACCCGAGGGCGTGCCTGAGTCGCAGGAGCTGGTTGGCCCCGCCACACCCGGGATGACCTTGCGGACGACTTATCAGGCGCCGGGCGCGCAGCCAGTGAACTGGCGGTGGGAACCCGCCAAGACGAGCGCGCGTGCTCCTTCGGAAGGGCGGGGAACATTCACCTTTGAGAGTCAGGTCGTGCCGCGAAGGGATTCTACCGGCGTGGGCGGGGTGATGTTGTCCGGCATGGCCAGCATAGCAGGCGGTGAAGTCAGGCCTGCCTTAACGGATGGCGGTTTTGCGCTGGTAGTGGACGGTGACAATGCCAGGCTGGAGCCGCGCGTTTTCCGCAAGTTTGTCACCGCACTTTGGGCGGTGTACTTCAGCCGGCAGGATCCCGGCATTTCGATCGACCCGATTTACGTGGATCCTGAGACTGGGAGTTTCAGCGACAAACACATCGTACGCTACATCGGCCGAGTGGTTAATACCGATTTGGGGCGCGTCATGCGCGAGGCCGACTACCAGATGAAGAAGTGGTCAGTGGGAACGGAAAGAGCCGACGTGCCAGGCTTCAAGAGTCCTGAGGAAATCGCGGGCAGGTCGCCTGTGCGGTACCTCAACCCGAGCAGATTCTGGCTGGTGCCGGAGGACATGCGCTTCAAAAGGGTCGGCAACATGCTACTGTTCGAGGGCGGGCGCATGAGGGTCAACACGGAGGTGCTCGGCAGTTCCCTCGGGGAAACGCTGGCCGAGCCTCACAACGAAGCATTTGCCCGTTTCTTCACCGAGCGCTACGAGGAAATCGCCCGCAAGCATCCTATCTATCAAGAGTTGTTCGAATACGCCAAACTGGTGGCGTTAGCCAAGTATCTTAAAGAGAGCCGGGTTCCGCTGCTGTGGTTCTTGCTGGCTAATCGGGACTTAGTTTTGACTGAGGATTCGCCGGGCACCGTCGATAACTTGATCAAAGGTTCGGCTTACTGGCAGGGTTTGACGATTCAGGGGGGAGTGGATCTTGCCGCCAAGGGGCAGTACGTTTACGATGCCGCGGCGGTGAAAGCTATCAACGAAGCTATACAAAGAGCCAAGGGGCAACTGGCTTACACCAGTCTTGGCGAGTTGAAGTACCAAGTCCCTGCTGTTCCTTTTTCCTTTGGGTTCGGCAAGCAGAGTTACTCGGTTGTCCCGCAGCACTACTTGAGCGCAGGCAAGGACCGTTACGGCAATCTTTACCAAACTGACCTGGCATTGCAAGCCGAGGGGTTCCTGGTCACCGACAGCCTGCTGGCCGCGCTTCGTGCTGAGCTGATCCGCCAGCACGCCAGGCGCGTGCTAGGGCCTTTGATTCGGAACTCTTCTGGTCCAGAGTTCACGGCCGGGGTGCCGGAGCTCGTTAGGAAGGCGCTTGAGAAGGCCGTCCGGGCGGTGGAGCCGTTGCTTAGGCGCCTGGAGAGCCTGCGAAACCGCGAATTCAAGACAGAGGAGGACTGCGGGCGAGCTTGGGACGAGGTGGCCGGCTCTGAGGCCGCTGAATGGAAAGCGTTCTTTGTGCAGCAAGCGCATTATGTTTGCCGTCTTGAGCTGGTTCGGTACTTCAATCCCGCGCGCCGAACCGGCGGTGAATTTGGGGCGGGCTGGCGATTGCTCATTCCCTTCCGGATCAAGCCTGCTGACAAGGGGACCCTTAATTTCTTGAATGTTCTCCTGCCCAGAGAAATGGAGGTCGAAAACCTGCTTTCCGGGCGAAGCGAAAGATTGATTTTTAGCCCGGATCGCTACGCGCTGGCCGGCTATGTGCCAGAGAGGCCTGAATCCAGCCTGTGGCTGGGACTTTTCCTGCTCACGGATGCCTCTTTTAGACTGGTGGACAAGATTGGCAATGAATTCCATTTCGATCCGCAAGGGTACTTGACGGACTTATGGCTTTCCGAAGATTACAGGATGCACATCGAGTACACGTCTGAGCTAAGTCAGGCTTTCGAGCAAAAGCCGTACTCGCTGGAGGTGGCGGGTCCGGAACGTCTGGCCTTCCTGAACGTTTTGGTGCCCAAAAGCATGGTTGTGTTGGATCGGATCCACAACCAGAAAGAAGTGCTGAACTTCAGTGCCGAGGGGGAGATTGCGGGGTACGTGCCCGCACGCCGTGAGCGCAGTAAGTACCGCATTCTGGCGTTGCTTTCGGATGGGTCATTTGAACTGGTGGATAACAGCGGCAATCTGATCAGCTTCACCCCATCAGGCGAATTCGAACGCTTGCAGCGCCAGCCGGCCGAGCGGGTTCCCGCGTCAATTAGCGTGGGACCTTACAGAATAGATTTCCTTTACACAACGGATCGGCAGGGACAACCCTTGATCGCCGGTGCGCAACTGCGACCGGAGCACAAGGGCGGTTTGCCCATTTACGATGTCAGGTACGAGTACGATGAGGAGGGGCGGTTAAGCCGGGCCGAAAGGCGTGCCGCACAGGAGGCTGCCATCGGGCGCCGGCTGTCGCCGGAAATTGCGGGGCGGGCCGTTGGTGGTAGCAGCTTGAGGAGATGAGGAGGGAGGCTACGGGTGATGTCATGGCTCGGAGAGGGCTTACGCTTGTGGAGAAAATGGCGAGAAGGGGGTAAACGCAGGGCTTCTTCCAAACCTACGCTCGCTGATAGTGTAAGGTCAGCGTTGCCTCCCACGGAGGAGCTGTCCGTGTACCCAGGCGATATCCAGCTGGAGGCGGCGCTGGAGAGCGATGTGGGCTGCGAACGAGAAGTTAACGAAGACAGTGGGCAGGTGGTTCGGCCGGATGCGCCCGAATTGTGGAGCCAAAAAGGATTGTTAGTTATCGTGGCGGACGGTGTGGGCGGCGCCGCAGCTGGTGAAGTGGCCAGCCGTATTGCGACGGAACAGATTGCGCGTGTTTACTACGAGAGCGCCCAGCCCCCACTGCAAGCGCTGAAGGAGGCCATTCACACGGCCAACAGGAAAATATATGAGGCGGCGCGGAGAAATCGGGCTTTAGAAGGAATGGGGACTACCTGCGTGGTTCTGGCCATTAAAGGAAGCCAGGCATATGCGGCCTACGTGGGGGATAGCCGCCTTTATTTGGTCCGGGAAGGGCAGATCTATTTGCTGACCGAGGACCATTCCTTCGTCAACGAGATGGTTCGCAGGGGGCTGCTCACGCGTGAACAAGCGCGGCAACACGAGGATCGGAACCTTATCCTACGGGCCCTAGGCTTGCAGCGGGAGCTGGAGTTGACTGCCTGGGAAAGGCCGCTGGGCGTGCGCGTCGGGGACCGTTATGTGTTGTGCTCCGACGGGCTGTACGATTTGGTAGAGGACGAGCTTATCAAGGAGGCGGTGCTGGCCTGGCCGCCAAAGGAGGCTTGCCGCCAGCTGGTGGCGCGGGCCAGGGAACGCGGCGGTTATGATAACATCACGGTGGCCATTGTAGAGGTACGGTCGAACCAGGAAGCGGGCAGGGCTGCTACTGGCGGGACGAGCCAAGGAGAGGCGGCGCCATGAACGTTGGGCGTTACCAGTTGGTCGAAGAGTTGGGTAAGGGCGGCATGGGACAGGTGTACCGCGCACATGATCCCACTCTGAATCGTGACGTAGCGCTCAAGGTGCTCTGGCCGCATCTGGCTGCGAACAGCGACGTAGTAAGGCGTTTTCAACACGAGGCGCAAACCGGCGCGCGCCTGAGCCATCCCAATATTGCCATTGTTTACGAGTTCGTGCCCGATGGACCCGCCATCGCCATGGAATTTGTAAGTGGCGAAACGCTGGCGGCCATAATCAAACGAGAGGGGCGCTTGCGCTGGGACCCTGAAGGCATGGCATTGTTCGCTCAAATACTCGACGGAATTGAGCACGCTCACACGGGCGGCGTGATTCACCGGGACATCAAGCCGGCCAACATCATGGTGACTGCGCAGGGGCGGGTCAAGATCACGGATTTCGGCATTGCCCAAGTGCGCCGGCAGCCCGGATTAACCCCCACGGGGCGGCTAGTATGCACCATTGAGTACGTGGCTCCTGAGCGCACCTTGGGTGAAAAGGCGGATGAGCGCAGCGATATTTACTCGCTGGGCGTCGTGCTGTACGAAATGCTGACCGGACGGCTGCCCTTTAACAGCACAGATGACTTCGCCCTGATAAGAATGCACCAAGAGGAGAAACCTACTCCGCCTCGCCAAATATGCCCCGAGATCCCGGAGTACGTTGAGCGGGCGATTTTGAAAGCCTTGGAAAAGAAGCCTGGCCGCCGCTTTCAGCGCATAGCAGAGTTCCGGCAGGCCCTGCTGCTTGAGGCCCCGGTGGTTTGGGTTCCTAGAACCAGGCCCATGCCAGCTTATGCCCGGCCGCGCGCACAATTCTCGCGATACTTGATAGCTGGTGCGGTATTGGCCGTCCTAACGTTTGCCGTTTTGCTGGTCCTGGCGGTGTTTGGCAGCCGGCAACAGCCGTCGCAGGTAGAAGCCGCGCCCGCTCCCTGGCTAGTCCAAGCGCCTCCGGCTTCCTTGCCGGTGCAGCCGTCCTTGCCAGAACCCCAGCCTTCAACCCCCACCATGCCTCCCACTGAACCGGCGATTCAATCGCCGCCAGCGGATTCTCCGCCGCCTTTTGTTGCAACGCCGCGACCTCGTCAGCGGGATGATGAAGAGGCCAAACGCATTGCCGAAGAATTCGGAAGGGCTCCCAGGCAGGACTGATTAAGGAGCCTGTGGATGGTTCGAGCAGACGTGGGTCGGCATGCTAGCTACGGCACGGCGGCGCTCCTGATCGCTTTTATGGCGTTGTCGGGCCCGGCGACGGCCACGCAAGCGGAGGAGTTGCCTTACAGCAAGCAGCAGTTGCTCGACCTTCTCAAGCGTTATTGCGGCTCCAGGCCGCGATCTTTTGTGGAGAAGGTTCAGGACTACAGTCTGCCTCATTTGGCAAGGCGCGGCGTGGACTTCCGCCTTACGCTACAAGACGAGGCGGAATTTCGTGCCGCCTGCGCTACCGAGAAGTTTCTGGCCGCAATCCGCAGCAACAATCGCTGCCCGCCGCAGCCTCTCAGGCTCGGTGAAACTGCGCAAGGTCAGCTTAGCAAAATGTGCCCGGTTCGAGAATATCGGGTCGAGGTACCGTGTGGCGGGCTGGTTCTGGCGGGAGATAGGAATGCGGAATCAAAGCTCGTCCTCGAGCTAATTAACGCAGCAGGCGAAATCCTGGCGGAGGGCTGCCCCCTGAAACAGGAAGTGAGCCCCGGTACTTACTACCTGCGCGTGCGAGCGGGGGAGGCAAGCGGTGACGTCAGGTTTGAGTTGCCGACCGCATTTGGCTGTCCCACCCGGCAGCTCACACTGTCAGGGGATTTGGTAGACACAATCGCTGAAAGCGATTGCACACCGGCAGTATGCCGAATAAAGGGTTTTCCGGCTGAGCTCCGGGCGTTGGCGGACAATTACCTGCACAATTACGAGCTGGTGCTGGATCAGCGGGGCAGTCTGGTGGTTGACTTTGTCTCCTCGGAGTTTGACCCATACTTGGTGCTGCTGGATTACGAGGGGGGCTTGGTAGGTCGGGATGATAATGGGGGAGGCGGCACCAGCGCTCGATTGATAACCCAGCCCTTGAGGGCGGGCACTTACACGCTTCTAGCAATTGCGCAAGGCCGAAAGACCGGCCAGTATCGCCTGAGAACCGCATTTAAAGCGCGGAGCTGCTTTGTCGGCACTCTTCCTCTGGGAGGGAATGTAACCGGAAGGATTTCCGAAGATGACTGCCATCCCTCTGAACTGTTAGCGGGGTCCTCGGACGAGAAGTCCTACGCACATCAGTACGGCTTGCAGATAGAAAGGCCCGAATCCGTGATGCTTGAGCTGAAAGTCGAGGACTGGGATGCACGCCTTGAGCTACTGGATGCCGGCGGCAAGCTTATCGCCTCCGATGGCAGTGGCCCCGCAAAACGGACGCTGCGGGTAAGCCGCACTCTCACGCCTGGTAATTACCGCGTGATAGTTTTGGCTCATGGCGCAGGAGGAGGGTACAGCCTCGCGAGCTCGCGAGGTTGTATGGTCCGCCGCCTTCCCCTTAACGGGCTGATCGCAGACAAGCTTTCCGAGTATGATTGCGAAGTGAACGGCAGGTTCGTGGACTTCTTCAGGCTTACAGCCCGCTCAGATGTTAGCTTGAGCGTGGAAGTAAGTGCATCCGGTTTTTCTCCCTGGCTCGTGTTATACCGAAGTGATGGCAAGCAACTGGCGAGCCAACAGTCCAGTCGGCTCGTGCAGTCGCTCGGGCCCGGCTCCTACCTGCTGTTGGTAGGTCAGCTTGGGCGCGGCAGTGGAGCCTATGAACTGAGAACAAGCACTAGGTCCTCACCATGCTCGCTGAAGGAAATCGGCCTGGAGGCAACCGAATCAGGAAAACTTTCCAGCGAGGACTGTCGCCGGGAGGAAGTTATGATCGAGACCGCCGGTCGGCAGTTTGTCGATCTTTACCGTTTCCGAGTGCCGTATCACGGTGACCTGACTGTGGGTCTGTCGTCGCCGGATTTCGATCCGCAAGCTATTTTGATCAATCCCGAATATGAAGAGGTACGGCCGAGCAACTCTTGGGCGTGGGCGGGGGGAGAAAGAAAGGTATGGACACTGGAGCCCGGCGATTACTGGCTTGGTGTGAGCTCGCGCGGAATTAGTAGCGGCCAGTATACGGTCCGCACTAACTTCACTCCCAAACCAAAGTAAGTTTCGGGTATAAGCAGGGGAGGTGTAGGATGTTGGCGAAGCGTTTTAGGGGCCGGCGGCTGGCCGCCTGGACTCTCCAGAGCGTACTCCTGGCTAGCCTGCTTGGTGTGCCGCTGGCAGCGCAGGAGCCGGTACAACCTCATTTGGTGGTTGATGCGGAGGTGGGTAACGGTGTCAAGCATCGCATAGGGCATCCGATACCCACACCCCTCAGGGTTGCGGTGCGGGACGAAAATGGCTCGCCGGTGGCCGGAGCCGTGGTGGTTTTCGAACTACCGGAAAACGACAAGAGCCCCGGCGGTATCTTCGCGGGCGGCGGGCGGAGCATGACGCTGACCACGGACAGCAATGGCGTCGCGACAGTGACGCCGGGCGTCGTGGGCAACAACATTCCGGGCGAGTTCACGATTCGCGTGACGGCCACCAGCCGGGACAGCAAGGGCGTAGAGAGGAGTGGAAGGGCCGCGTTTATCCAGAGCAACATCCTCTCCATGACCAGCTTGAACTTGAAGGTGCTCCAAGGCCAGGGAGCCAGGAGCAACGTAAAATCGGGCCGGGCGGTCGAGCCTGAGGTGGTGGTTCAGGACGAACAAGGGGAGCCTGTGGTGGGAGCCGAAGTTACTTTCACCGTCATGCCTTTCGGTGCCGGCGGCTCATTCCAGCCCGGCGGAAGAGCGCTCACGGTGAGCTCGGGCGAAGATGGCAAAGCGGTTGCCAAGGGATTGCGGGTACAGAGGCCTTGTGGCAAGTTGAGCATCGAGGTGGGAGCTTCGCTAGCCGGTCTCAAGTCCAGTTCGGTTTTGATCGCGCAGGAGGTGCAGGGCTGCGGTAGCCCGAAGGCAGCTATTGCGGGAGTGGCGAGCGTCGGAGTGGGCGCTGCGGTTGCGGCGATTGCGCTGAAGGGCCCTAAGCGCATTGAGGTCAATGACGGACCTCCCCCGCCCCCCGGCACGAATGTTATCATCTCGCCAGGGCCGCCTATCTTCACCGTGCCCGGGAGGTGAGTGGAGATGCGTACGTTGAAGGTGTTGGTGATTGTGGGCTGGTCCGGCCTGTTCGGTGTGGCTGGGGTGGCGCGAGCCGAGCAAGACCTTGCTAGCCTGTTCGGTCCCCTCTTGGGCTACGTATACGATCCGGCTTGGCAGGGGATCAGAGCGATTCGCGGAATTCCGGGGGCCGCGGTGTTGGATCGTCCGGCTGACCTCGGCCTAGCGCTTCGTGCAGCCGTAATCGCTCCTTCGCATGAGTACGCGCTGGTTATCACCGCTGATGCAGATCGGCTTGGGATTGTAGATCTGCGCGAGCAGCCGCGCCTGACGAGGATAATGGAAGGGCAATGGTCGGGTCCTATCCGCATGGCTATCAGCCCAGCGGGTACCGCCGCCGCACTCCACAGTCCTGCGGAGGCTGGGGTCTGGATCATAAACGGACTGCCGGATCATCCCTGGTGGGCTGGCCGCCTGGAACTGGCTCGCGAACAGGTCCTGGGTGATTTTGCCGTTAGCGATGATGGCACGGTTGTGCTGGCGGCGGTCGCCTCTAGCAGCCAGGGCGGAGTGCTTGTGCTGGCGCCGCAGGGACCAACCAGAGTGTTGTTCCCCAGCCTGAGAGCGTCCGCGGTTGCATTCCTCAAGCACAGTCTGGATGCCGTCATCGCCGAGGGCGAACGCAATGAGGTTTATTGCCTCAGAGACGTGAAAGGTGCAGCCGAGTTGATGCGGCTGGCAAGCGTCGCCGACGGCATTTCGGGCCCAACGTCCCTGGCCGTTTCCGGCGACGGTTCTTTGCTCTGGGTAGGAAATGCGCAGACCAACACGGTGGCTACGGTGCCGCTTGAGGGAGGCCCGGTACGGCTTATCAGTTGCCCGCGTGCCGCTAGCGAGCTCCAGCCGTTGCGCGGCAACGCTGTGGTTAGGGTGGGCCCCGGCACGAGCCCGCCGCTTTGGATCCTGCAAACCGGCCCAGACGAATCGAAGTTACTTTTTGTTCCCGAAATACAAAGTAGCGCGGACGAGCCGCAGAACGAGCTCGAAGGAGGTGGCCGGTGAGGGTTTGGCGTCATTTGCTGGCGGCCGTAGTGGTCGCATTTGGCTTGGGGCCGACCTTGGCCTCCGCAGGGATCAGCATTGTTACCAAATCCGCTTTGCGGAGCATGGCCGGTAGGTTCCACCGCGTGGAGCTGGAGGTCGAAGGCGGCACGCCGCCTTACCGCTGGTCCTTGCTGGGCACGCTTCCGCTTGGGTTGACGCTGGATACGATCCAAGGAGTATTGAGCGGCACCCCTACCATGCCGGGAAGTTATAACTTCCGCCTGTCAGTAATTGACGCGTACGGAAATCTTGCCGACAAAGATTTCTTATATCTGGTGACTGCTCCGTTGCTAATTACTTCGCCCTCAACGCTGCCGGCCGGCTCTGTTGGCCGCCCTTATAGTTACACAATGGCGGCCACGGGGGGCATGCTGCCCTATGAGTGGTTCTTGGTGAGCTGGCCCGGGGTGCAGGGCCTTTCTTTAGGACGGGATGGCACTCTGAAAGGCACGCCGCAAACGGCTGGTACCTACAATATTGCTATCAAGGTTCAGGATGCCGACGGCTACGAGACTACGGGCAATTTCGAGTTGACAATTGCTCCGGCGCCGCTGGTAATCACAACTTCTTCATTGCCGTCGGGCATGGTCGGTGAGTATTACTCGGTGATTGTGGGTGCGAGCGGAGGGAAGGAACCCTACAATTGGTCGGTACAATCGGGGAGTTTCCCGCCCGGCCTGCAATTAGTCAGTGCGACCGGCGAAATTAGGGGCACACCGGGCGCCGCGCGGACGTACAATTTTACCCTTTCGGTGCGGGACGCTTTGGGCACGCAGGTCAGCCGCGACTTTAGCCTTTCGATCGCCGAGGTGCTCGCCATTACCAGCGCCTGCCCGCTTCCCGCGGCGACCGTCAATAGTGCTTACTCGGTCAGGTTGCAGGCCTCCGGAGGTGCGCCGGGCTATAGCTGGTCGTTGGAAAGCGGTAAGTTGCCTTCTGGCCTATCGTTGGCGGCGTCTACAGGCACGATTAGTGGTACCCCGACCGCGGCGGGTCTTTCGAGTTTTACCCTGGCGGTCACGGACAGCCGCGCCAGGCGGGCAACCAAGCAATGCTCGCTGGAGGTGGCCTTACTTATCACACCCTCCTCGCTGCCAGACGCCACTCTGGGCAGAGCGTACGGCCCGCAGAGACTGCAAGCCGCCGGAGGATCGGGGGAGTATACCTGGTCGGTCAGCAACGGCAGCTTGCCCCCAGGGATGGACTTGGATTCGCAAACCGGCATCATCGGCGGCACACCCACTGCTGGCGGAACCTATCAGTTCGCCGCCCGCGCCAGCGACCGGCGCCTGGCGGCAACGGGCGAGCGCACTTTTGCACTGAAGGTCAACTTCCCGCCCATGCCGTCGGTCAACATTTCCGGTCTACCCAATCCGGTGGGGCCGTTGCAACAACCTCGGATATCTCTTAGTTTGGCGCAGCCTTACCCGGCCGAGATCACTGGACAGCTCAGCGTGCAGTTTTCCTCTGAGGCCGTTACGCCGGGCGAAGATCCTGGCCTGCTGTTCGAAAACGGCAAGCGGTGGGTCGGCTTTAGCATTCCCGCCGGCAGCACTAAGGCTGCTTTCGAGACCGGCAGGCAGGAGGTGGGCTTGCAGGTGGGGACCGTCGCCGGGACGGTTTCCGTGGCGGCTGCTTTATACGTGCAGGGCGTTAACCTGACTCCTGCTCCGGCGCCATCCCAGTCGGGAAGGATCACCCCGCAGGCGCCCGCTATCACCGAGGATCTGACCATCGAGCGCACACCGGAAGGGTTCAAGATCCGGATTACCGGTTATTCCACGACGCGCGATCTGCTCGACGCTACATTTAGTTTTTCGGCTGCTGCCGGTTACAATCTTATGACTCCAAACCACACCGTGAGCACCGCTGACGCGGCGAACACTTACTTTGCCAGTTACCGGGGCGGGGCCTTCGTTTACGAGCAACCTTTCCGAGTTGACAATTACGCCGGCCTGCGGACGGTCACGGTTACTCTCCGCAACACCAGAGGCAGCTCGCAACCCAGGAGCAAGAGTTTCTGATTCCTCGCCCATCGGCGAGGTGACGGCCGGTGCTGCCTTAACAGTGCCAGCGCCCCTGCTCCAGAGGGCGGCCTTGGTCGCTACACTGAATGAATAAGAACTTCCATGGATCCTCAAGGACACACTAGCGCTTATTACGAGGTTGTTGAGGCCGAAGGGCACCTCATAGACTCGCACATCATGGAGCGAATCTTCGACACGGTAGTCCAGTACCAGGGGCAGTTCGAAGTCGAAGAGTTCCGCATCGGCCGCACCAATGAGGAGCCGTCGCACTTGCGTTTGCGCGTTCAGGTTCCCACGCGGGCGCTGTTGGCTCAACTCCTCCAGGCCTTGCACGGCTTGGGGTGCGCTATAGCCGATGCGGGGGAGGCGGAGCTGGCTTTGGTGGAGCGCGATCGCTGTGCTCCCGAAGACTTTTACTCGACTACCAACCACCGCACTTTGCTGCGGCGCGGCGGACAGTGGATCGAAGTTGAAGATCAGCGCATGGACGCGCTCATTGTAGTCGAAGGCGACCGCGCTCGTTGCTGTCGCCTGCGGGATATCAAAGCCGGAGATCAGGTGGTAGTGGGTCTGCGCGGCATACGCGTTCTGCCCGAGGCCAAGGAGCGAGATCGGCTGGCCTTCGCTTTCATGACCAATGGCGTATCCTCGGAACGGCAAGTGGAAGCTGCGGTGAGCCAGACGGCGGCCTTGATCCGGCACACGCTGGCGCAAGGCAAGAAAGTGGCAGCGGTGGCGGGCCCCGTGGTGGTGCATACCGGCGGCGCTCCCGGGCTGGCCTGTCTGATTCGCCACGGCTTTGTGCAGTGCGTGCTCAGCGGTAACGCGCTGGCGGTGCACGACATTGAGGCGGCTCTGTATGGCACTTCCTTGGGCGTGCGCCTTTGCGATGGCCGGCAGGAGGAGCACGGGCACCGCAATCACATCCGCGCCATCAACGCCATCTACCGCGCCGGCGGCATAAGGCAAGCGGTAGAAAGCGGCTTGCTCGCCAGCGGAATCTTTTACGAGTGCGTGCAGGCTGGCGTGGAGTTCGTCCTGGCAGGCAGCTTGCGCGACGACGGCCCGTTGCCGGAGACCATCACGGATATGAACCAAGCTCAGGACGCCTATGCGCGGGCTCTGAAGGGCGTGGGTTTGGTGCTTTGCCTTGGTACCATGCTCCACTCCATCGCCGTGGGCAACATGCTGCCGAGCTGGGTAAAACTCATCTGTGTGGATATCAATCCCGCGGTCGTGACCAAAGTAAGCGATCGTGGCACCGGCCAGGCGGTCGGCGTCGTCACCGACGTGGGCCTTTTCTTGCACCTGCTCGCCAGGACCCTGACGGAGGACGCATGAAAAAGCCGGTTTACACTGAGGAGCACGCCCGCGCTGGGCTGGACGCGGCCTTGCCTGAAATCGAGACCTTCCCCAACCAATTCCCCGGTTACGAGATCGAAATCGCCATTCCCGAGTTCACCTCGGTCTGCCCAAGGACCGGGCTGCCTGACTTCGGCACCATTACCATCCGCTACGTGCCCGACAAGAGCTGCATCGAGCTGAAGTCCCTCAAAATGTATATGCTCGCCTACCGGAACCTGGGAATTTTTTACGAGAACGCGGTCAACCGGATCCTCCGTGACGTAGTCAAAGCCGCTCGGCCTGTCCGGGCGAGCGTGGTGGGAGAATTCAGGCCGCGCGGGGGGATCTCGGCCAAGGTCACGGCAAGCTGGCCATTGCCCCGCTCAGGAGGGAAGCGCCGTGCCGGATGAAGTAGCGGCGGATGCGAAAGCTGAAGAATTGGCCGCCATCGTCCGCGAAATCCGCGAACGGGTTCGGGAGCGTTACCCTGCGGCCGGCGCTGCGGGTAAGGTGCGCCTTCCCTTGGTGGATTTGATGCCGGTGCTGCACGCGCGCGATGCCGCCGAAGGCAAGGTGGCTGCCATCGGTACGGTAAACCCGCGTCCGCCCGGCTTGCTCAATGATGTTATCCAGTTTTTCAAGCGGCTGGTGGCGCGCCTGCTCGAATGGCACGTCCGCGAGCAAGTGGAGTTCAATCGCGCCGTCTTAGCTGGGCTGGACGCGATCCTCGAGGCCCTCAACGAGTACAACCGGAGCCTGGCGCGCGTAGCTGCCGTGCTGGATGGCTTCCAGTGGCTCGAGGACGCGCGCTCGCAGTGGAACGCCTGGCGAGCGGAGTTCGAGCGCAAGTTGGCCGCCAACGAACTCCAGCTTTTGCGCGCCGTAGCCGAGCTGCAAGGCGCCTTTCAGCACCGCACCACGTTGATGGAGACTAACTTCCGCGATCTGGTGCGCGGCCAGCACAAGGAGTTTGTAGCCGAGCTGGAGCGCTCCACCCTGGAGGTGCAAAAGCGGCTGTGGTCGGACCTTGAGAAGGTTCGTCTGGAGTTCGAACGCCTGATCCATGCCGAACTACGGCTAATTCGCCAGCGCACACTGGTCGCACCGCGCCCGGAGGCCGCAGCCGAGCTGCGCCCGACGCCGCCGGCTGACTTTGGCCTTGATTGGCTGAAGTTCTCGCAGCGCTTTCGTGGCGACGAGGATTTCGTCAGGCATCAACAGCGTTTCTACGTGCAGTATTTCCAGGGCTGCCAGGCAGTAGCTGACTTGGGCTGTGGGCGCGGAGAGTTTCTTGAGCTGCTGGCTGAAGCAGGTATTCCGGCGCGCGGGGTGGACTCAAACGCGGAAGCTGTGGCCATCTGCCGTAGCAAAGGACTACAAGCTGAAGCCGCCGACCTGTTTGAATGGCTCCGGGTTCAGCCGGATTCCGCTTTCGACGGCATCTTTTGCGCGCAGGTGATCGAACATCTTCCCCCGGAGCGCGTGCCGGAGCTGCTCCGCCTGGCGGCGAGCAAGCTCGCAAGGGGCGGCAGGCTGGTGATAGAGACGCCCAATCCGGAATGCCTGGCTATCTTCGCCAGCCACTACTATCTCGACCCCGGGCACCGGCACCCCATCCCGCCGGCGCTGCTGGTCTTTTACTTTGAGGAGGCAGGTTTTGGAGACCTCAGAGTAGAACGGCGCTCCCCGGCCTGGGAGCAAATTCCGGCGCTGGCCTCCTTGCCCGAGGATTTTCGCCAGGCCTTGTTCGGCGGCATGGATTATGCTGTGATCGGCCGCAGGCTCGGCTGACTTTGCACGGGCTGACTGGATTAGACTGGTCGTGTGAGGCCTCTACCGGCATCGGCTCGCCCGGGTCTGTTCGGCGGTGATTGACTACCCCCCTGCGGTGCTGTTCCTGATTCAGGGGAAATTGCGCGAAAAAGGAGGAGAGCATCGTGCAGGATGCGGTGGGAATTAACCTTGGCGAGCTGCCACGCATCGTCACCGAGCTGCCTGGGCCACGGGCTCGCGTGGTCATCGAGCGCGATCACGGCGTGCTATCGCCTTCCTATACCAGGCCGTACCCGCTGGTGGTTGAACGCGCTGCGGGAGCGGTGGTGGAAGACGTGGACGGGAACCGCTTCCTGGATTTCAACGCCGGCATCGCGGTAGTGGCTACCGGGCACTGCCATCCCCGCGTGGTGCAGGCCGTCCGAGAGCAGGCTGGGCGACTAATTCACATGGCGGCCGCCGATTTTTATTACCCCAACGTAGTCGAGCTGGGCGAACGGCTGGCTCGCAGCGCGCCCGGTGGCGGCGAGCGCCGTGTCTTTTTCGGCAATTCTGGGGCAGAAGCTATTGAAGCAGCGCTCAAGCTGGCCCGCTATCACTCCGGACGTTCTCAGTTTCTGGCCTTTCTGGGATGCTTTCACGGCCGCACGCTGGGGGCTTTATCTTTGACTTCCAGCCGAGCAGTGCAACGGCGTGGTTTCAGCCCCTTGTTAGCCGGCGTTCACCACGTGCCCTACCCGGATTGCTATCACTGCCCTTATGGCCGCCAGGAGCCGGATTGCCGGCTCGAATGCGTGCAGGCAATTGAGGATCGTTTCCGCACGGTCTTGCCTCCCGAGGAGCTGGCGGCTATAGTTATCGAGCCCGTGCTGGGCGAGGGGGGCTACGTGGTGCCGCCGGTGAAATTTTTCGAAGGGCTGGGCCGGCTGGCGCGCCAGCACGGCGTGTATTTGATTGTGGATGAAGTGCAGTCGGGCATGGGCCGCACGGGCAAGATGTGGGCCTCGGAACACTTCGGCTTGGTTCCCGACCTGTTGGCCGTGGCCAAGGGCATTGCGAGCGGCCTGCCGCTGGGAGCGTTGGTGGCGCGCGCCGAGATGATGGATTGGCCGCCGGGCGCCCACGCTTCCACCTTCGGTGGCAACCCTGTGGCGGTGGCGGCAGCTTTGGCGACGCTGGATTTGCTGGAATCCGGACTGGTGGAAAATGCGGCCCGCATGGGTGCGCGAATCATGGAGCGCATGCAGGACTGGCCCCGGCGCTTCGCCTGTGTGGGCCAGGTGCGCGGGCTCGGCCTGATGATCGGCATTGAATTGGTGCGCGATCAATCTAGCCGCGAGCGAGCCCCTGAGCTGAGGGATCGGCTGGTCAGGATGGCTTTTGAGCGGGGCTTGCTGGTGCTTGGGGCCGGCATCAACACCGTGCGCTTGAGCCCTCCCTTGACCATCACTGCCCAACAGGCGGATTTCGCGCTAGATACTCTGGAAGAGTGCCTTCGGCTGCTGGTGCGATAAGGCTAAGGACGCTGGACGTCGGCTGCGGGCTGCAAAAGCTGCCGGGCGCCGTCGGCATAGACCGCAATCCCTCCAGCCGTGCCGATGTCATCTGCGATCTAGATCGGTTTCCCTATCCGTTTCGCGATGCCTGCTTTGACTTCGTCCGGGCGGTGCACGTCATCGAGCATGTGGCCGATGTGCTGCGCACCATGGAGGAATTCCACCGACTGCTCAGGCCGGGCGGACGCCTCTTGATCGTCACGCCGCATTACAGCGACTTCAGTTCTTACTGTGACCCCACCCATCGCTGGCACTTGAGCAGCTATTCTTTTCGCTACTTCGGCGAAGACCACGCCGGATTTGGCTATTATTCGCAGGCGCGCTTTCGAGAGATTTCCGTGCGCCTGCGCTTACTAGCCTTGTGGAGGTGGCTGGGCTTGGAATGGTTGCTTAACCGCTGGCCGCGGGCACGGCTTTTCTGGGAGCATTACCTGTGTTTCCTGATCCGCGGCAAGGTGGTGGAACTGGAACTGGAAAAAGTCTGAGGGACCCGTGAGGTGGCTTTGGAATCTAACCGACCGGCTTCGTGACGCCGCACGCCGCCGGCGCTGCTCGCCTGAGCAAGCTCTGGGCAAGCGCGGCGAGGATCTGGCGCACCGGTATCTGGAGGAGCGAGGCATGCTGGTGGTGGCGCGCAACTACCGGACGCCTTCTGCGGATGCGGAAATTGACTTGATCGCCCGCGATGGCAGCGGCGCTTTGGTAATGGTCGAGGTCAAGTGCCGATCCAGCCAGCAGGCCGCCCCGCCCGAGCGCAACGTGGACGCGGAAAAATACCGACACATGGTGCGTGCCGCGCGCGATTACGCTCGGCGAGCCGGCGTGAGCTGGGATCGGGTACGCTTCGACGTGGTCAGCGTGGTAATGAGCGAGCCACCCCAGATCCGCCACCTGCGCGATGTGTGGCGGCTGAAGACGCTATAATGTTGCGTTCCCCCGGGGCGCCGGCGGCCGCTGGCCGAGCCCGGCGATCCCGCTCCGACTGGGAGACCGGAATTGCCCGAGTTCCGCAAGGATCCGATAACTGGGCGGTGGGTGATCGTGGCCACGGATCGCCCACGCCGGCCGAGTGACTTTGCGCGCGAGCAGGTAGCCGTGCGGGGTAGCCGTAACTGCCCTTTCTGTCCCGGGCAGGAGCAAAAGACTCCGCCGGAGATCCTGGCTTATCGCCAGGGTGGCGGGCCCAACCAGCCCGGCTGGACGCTGCGCGTGATCCCCAACAAGTTTCCGGTCTTGCGCGTAGAAGGCGACTTCAACCGGCAGGGCGAAGGCGTTTATGATCGCATGAACGGTATCGGCGCACACGAGGTAATCATCGAGAGCCCGGAACACAGCGCCACGCTGGCTGAGCTGCCGGAAAAGCGCGTGGAGGACGTCTTCTGGGCCTTCCGCGATCGCATCGTGGACCTGAAAAAAGACCGCCGCATGCAATACCTGCTCATTTTCAAGAACCACGGAGAATCAGCAGGAGCCAGTCTCGAGCATCCTCACTCCCAGCTAATTGCCCTGCCCGTGGTGCCGCGGAGGGTGCAGGAGGAGCTGGAGGGTTCCAAGCGGTACTTCGAGTTCAAGGACCGCTGCGTTTACTGCGACATAATCCGGCAAGAGAGCGAAACCGCCGGCCGGGTGGTGCTGGAGACCCAGGCCATGATCGCCATTTGCCCCTTCGCCGCACGCTTTCCTTTTGAAATCTGGATCCTGCCTCGCCGGCATCAATCGCACTTCGAGGAGACCGACCCGGCGGCTATGGCGAACCTGGCTTGGGTAGTGCGCGTCGTGCTGCGCAAGTTGGATCGCGTGCTGGAGCGCCCTGCGTACAATTTCATCATCCACACTGCGCCCGTGCAAGAGCCGCCCATGGAGCATTATCACTGGCACATCGAGCTGGCGCCCAGGCTGACTCGGATTGCGGGCTTCGAATGGGGTACGGGCTTTTACGTCAACCCCACCCCGCCCGAGGAATCAGCGCGGTTCTTGCGCGAGGCGGGTCTGGGCTGACTGGCGACAACGGGGCTTCCAACCGCCAACGGGTTGCATGGTTGAGACCCTCAATGCGGACCAGCCCCCGCGTACGCGAAATACGCCAGGCGGCTAGTGCTTCCCGCTCAGCCAGCAAGCGATCCAAGGGCCAGTCCGAGGTGGTGCTGATGAAAAGCCCGCCGTCTTCGCCCATTATCAGCGTGAACTCAGCGTCGCCCGTTCCGGCTTGCGCCGTCGCCAGCAACTGGCTGGTCCGTTCCAGCAACAACGCTTGCCGTACTTTGCTCGCCGCACGCTCTATCCAGAGGCTCATACTCAGCTTATCGCCCGTGCTTTGCTAGTCTTGATTCGATGGGCCTGCGCATTGTGATGGCCCCCAATGAAGACGGGCTGGGAACTTCGGCTTGGGTGGTCCGAATCGTCAAGGCGCTGTGGGAGCAGGCGAGCGCGAGCATCGGCGAGATTCGCGTGGTGGTTACCTCCCAGCGCCTGGCGGACTTCCACGCCACCAAGTACGGCAGCGCCCCGGTCAACATCACGCGGCTGGGAGGCGTGACTAACGCCATCGAACTGAAAAAGAAGCCCACCGGCGTGGTGGATGTAGCCGCGACTCTACAAGAGGCTGTCGAGCACTATCTGGCGTACCGGCGCACTTACGCCGAGGCCCTGGAACGTTCCCGCGTATTGCAAGGCGCTGACCTGATTATTGATCTCGGCGTTCCCCCGCTGATCCGCGCGATTGCGGCGCAAGCAGGCGAGAAAGGCCGGCGCCGACCGGCCCACCTGACTGTTTGCGATCACGCCTGGGGACATACCCTTGCCCAAATGGCCGCCCAGCAGGGCTTGCGTAATCCGCAGACCGCGGAGGCCCTGGATTGTATCCGGCGCGATGAGTCTTTGGCCCACGAGGTGACGGCTTTTCCCGCGCCTGTCACACCCCCACAGTTATACAGCTACTGGGCTGAGGTGCTGCGAATCCCTCGCGTGAACGTACTTCCCGGCTTGCTGGGAGGCCCCCGCTGGTCCGAACGCTGGGCCGGCAGGCCGGCGCGGGATGCCGTGCGCCGGCTGCTGGGTATCGAGGACGAGCTGCCTGTGCTGCATGTTAGCGGCGGCGGCACGCCCGTTTGGGACGAAACGCTCGGCGAACTGATCGCGGACTACATCCGAAGGCCACCCCTCTATCATGTGGTCGTATTCAATCCGGCGGAGGCGCGCAAAGCCGGGGCTAAAATGACAGTGCGCCGCACTGCGGGGGGCGCCATCGAGCTCGGGCCTCATCCTCGCTGCGAGCGGTTGAAGTTTCTGGGGTCCATAATCGGGGAAACATACCATGTGCTGTTTGCGGGCTTCGATGTGGTCCTGACACGGGCAGGCGGGGGCACTGTCAATGACGCTATCGCTATGCGGGTTCCCATGGTGCTGGTCGAGGAAAGAAACCACTGGCAGGTGGAGCGCATTCGCGAGGAGTGCTTAAGGATGGGCCTGGCGCGCGCCGCATCGCTCGAGGAGTTCAGCCGCCGCGCACGCGCTTTAGTGGAGACCGCGCAAGGGGAGCTGATCATGCACGCCGCTGCTCGCGCCAGCATGGAACGGATCGCGCGCGAAGCCGAGCAGTGGCTGGTTAGGCATTTGCTGGAGGTGGCAGCAAGGCAAAGACAATGAGACCCCACACAGTGATGCTGGTTTTTCTGCCCGCGAAGTGGGCCCCGGCGACAGGTGCGCCTGGAGATCGCGCGGGTAAGCGACTGACTTGCTACCAGATGTAGTGTGCAGCTTCTTTGCGTCGCTCGTAGCTATCGAGTACGTGCACCACACGTATCTTCTTGAGTTTGTCGGGAGGTAACTGCCCGATCGGAATGTAGAGTATCGTCCGGCCCAGCCGATAGGCGATCTGGCGAAAGATAGAGCGTGGCGGCCGGGGACCCACATACACCACATAACGGTGGATCGAATAATCCAGGCCGGCCAGCAACAGCCGCTCCGGTTTGGTCTCCGCGAAATCGTAGTCGGGATCGCTCCAGACGTCAATCATGCGGCGGGGCGGCAGGCTCATCAGGAATCCCCCGTATTCGGCGCGGCCGATGCCGGGCCCCACCAGGTGCTCGAAGGGGTTGGTCGAGTAAAAGGCCATGTCGGATTCGTTCTGGTGTTCTCCGTACCAGGTGGTGAGCCAGTTATAGCGGTTCTCGCGGTCCTCGTCGAAGATGACGATCAAGGAGCCGACCTCGCCCGCGATCTTATGAAACTGCCGCACATAGATCTTGCCCTCGTACCAGTGGCGAATGGTCTCGCGCAGGTCAATGCCGTCGAGCAGCGAGGTGGTAAAGGGCTCGGTGCGCGAACGCTCTTCGGAAAGAATGCTGCGTGCTTTTTGCTTAATGCGCCGGCCGTAATCCTCGATGACAATGTCTTCTGGGGGATAGGAACAGATGGCCTCCCCGCGCAGTTGACGTGCCCACTCGCCCGCCTGCTTTTCTTTCGGGTGCGGTTTCAAGCCGAGCGGGCGGACCTGTTGCTTGGGTCGCGGCAGCCTGCGCCGGAGGCGGATCTTGCGTGTGTCGCGCCAGACCAGGTCGGCCGACAGGCGTACCGTTTCCAGCTCGCTGTCTTCCTTTTGGGCGGGATAGCGGTTGGCGGTTTCCCAGACTTCCCAGGCGTAGTTATCGTCTACAATCGAGCGCGCCGCTACCGCCAGATCGTAAAGGCCAGCGGTGAGGTCGCCGGAGGCTAGGGCGAGGTTGCGCGTGTAACGGGCCATCAGCCTGCGCTGCCAATGTTGTATCTTCTCGCCCGTGTTTTTTTCGTAGGCCAGTTCGGCTTCGCGCAAGAGGGCTAGCTGGACGCGCGGCCGGTCAATCAGTCCCTCGGGGCTCAGGCTCGCGCGGTACTGCTCGTAGCGATGCTGCAAGTAGGGATACTCGCTGGTAATCTCGGCCAGGCACTCCGGGTGCGGGTTCAACAGCTCCACACTGCGGCGCAGGGGGCGCCGGCGCGGCTCCTCTTGCGGGATCTCCATGGCGTCCAGGACCGGATCCAGCAAATTCAGCGAAAGCACCACCGCTACGCGCGCCAGCGGATCGGCGCCTTGCAGCTTCCAGGCCATGCCGGCGGCATGCTCGAGTACGTCCTGGGTGCGCGGCTGCGGCCACAGGCGGTAAGCTTCGATGTACTTTTCCAACCCGATGCGAGGCACAGCGTAAGGATCCGGATAGCGACCGGGCACGTGTGGCCGATCACTCAGGTCCGGGTCGGCGAACAGGATTTCACTTCCGATCTCGAGCCCGGTGCGAACGGCTTCCGTAAACGGGTCAGCAGGCTCCACCGGAACGTAAATGGCGCTGTCTTCTTCCTCCGGATCCGGGTACAGGAGGACCGTGATTTCGGGCAGGCGGCGCACTGCTTCCCGATACGCCTCGGCCAGCGATTGGGGCAGCTCGACGGCCACAACCTCCGGCCGCTCGCGCAGCAGGCGCCGCCGCACCTCCGCGGCGAACTCCATGCGCCCTGGCGCGACCGGCAAGTAAAGGAAGCGCCCGCGGCGCAGGTTGGCCGGATCGAAGTGCTCAAGCAGTGGATCGGACGCGCGGGACATAACGCAGCGCTTCTTCGCCCAGGATTTCGAAAATGGCCATTTCGAGCGCGCGCTCGTGCTGCCAGATCTCAGTTGCCGTGCTTTGCAGCTTCATGGCGTAACGCGCGATGTTGATGCCGTCCCGCACCGTGTAACGCTCGTCGGCGGCGTGCGCCTGCTGGAGAAAGTCGGTGACGTATTGCAGGATTCGTTCCTCTCCGAAGGGCAAGTTTTCCTTGAGTATCAGGTACTCCTCGTCGCGCTCGGGGAAATCAATCAGGATTTGCGGCTGCAAACGGGAATGAATGTATTCGGGCAGATCGAAGGTCGAAGCGTCGTCGTTCATCGTGGTGACCAGGCGGAAGTCCGGGTGGGCCTTGATCTTTATGCCCGCCACCACAGATTCCACATAGCGCCGGCTATCGAGCAGGGGGGCCAGCGAAGCCCAGCTTTTCTCGCTCATCCGGTTGCCCTCGTCCAGGATGGCCACCCCACCGCGAATCATCGCCGTCACCAGGGGCGAAGCTACATAGCGGAGCTTGGACTCGCCTTCGATGACCGGTTGCACAATCAGGTCCTCGGGCCGTGTATCAACGGTGGCTTGCATGATGTAGACTTCTCGCCCCAGGCGCTTGGCGGCTGCATATGCCAGAGTGGTCTTGCCCACGCCGGGCTTGCCGATCAAGCGGGGATTCATAGGCAGGTCACCCGGCCCGATCACCATCCAGGCGGCCAGCAATTGCCGCATGACCTCTTCCTGGCCCACCCAACGCACCGGAATTTCGTCGGGGTGCGCCAGATGCAGCGGCACGCCGTCAATTTCGACCACCATACATCTACGATTGTAGACCCGTCTGCGCGCGCAGGGACTTTCGCGCTAGCCTGGAAGACTTCCCCGAGGATGCCTATGCAATATATCCTGGCTCTGGATGAAGGCACCAGCAGCGCGCGGGCCGCGCTTTATGACGCCAAGGGGCGCTGCGTCGGCATACAGTCCTGCCCGGTTGAAGCCCGTTATCCCCAACCCGGATGGGTTGAGCAGGATCCCGATGAGATCTGGGCGGCGCAACTGATTGCCGGGCGCCGCGTTCTTGAAGCTTGCCGAGTGAGCGCTGCCCAGGTTGCCGCCATCGGCATCACCAATCAGCGGGAGACCACGATTGTCTGGGAGCGGGCTAGCGGGCGGCCGGTCGCGCCCGCTATCATGTGGCAGTGCCGTCGCACGGCGGAATTCTGTGCCGAGCTGGCGGGCTCACCGCATGCCGCCGAAGTCACCCGCAGGACGGGCTTGATCGTGGACCCGTATTTTTCAGCCAGCAAGATCCGCTGGATTCTGGACCGCGTGCCCGGCGCCCGGCCTCACGCCCAGGCAGGTGATCTGCTGTTCGGTACGGTGGATAGCTGGCTGATTTGGAAGCTGACGGGCGGGCAGGTGCACGCCACCGATCCTTCCAATGCTTCCCGGACCATGCTCATGAATCTGGCCCTCGGCGCCTGGGATGACACGCTGCTTGGGTTGTTTGACATTCCCCGCGCCATGATGCCGCGCATCGCGCCCTCCAGCTCGGTGGTGGGCATGGCTTCGGCGGAGGTCTTCGGCGCCGAGATCCCCATCGGCGGGGTGGCGGGGGACCAGCAAGCCGCCTTGTTCGGGCAGGCCTGCTTCCGGGCCGGGCTGGCGAAAAACACTTACGGCACAGGATGTTTCGCTCTCCTGCACACCGCTCACCGCCTGCCTGCATCCGGTAACCGCTTGCTGGCTACCCGCGCTGCTTCCATCAGCCCAGAGCCGCAATTCGCCATCGAGGGCAGCGTATTCATCGCCGGCGCCGCCGTGCAGTGGCTGCGGGACCAGCTCGGGCTGATAGCTACCGCTGCGGAGTCCGAAGCCCTGGCCGCCTCCGTGCCCGACACCGCAGGGGTTTACCTCGTTCCCGCCTTTGTAGGCCTGGGTGCGCCCCACTGGGATCCTGCCGCGCGCGGTGTGTTAACCGGCCTGACCCGAGCGACGGGCCGGGCTCACATCGTGCGCGCCGCCCTGGAGAGCATCGCTTACCAGACGCGCGATCTGATTGTGGCCATGGAGTCCGACGCCGGCGAGCCGCTGCAAGAGCTGCGCGTGGACGGCGGCGCCGCGGCCAACGATTTTCTCATGCAGTTCCAGGCCGATATTCTGGACCGTCCCATTGTGCGTCCCGCCGATACGGAGACGACCGCTTTGGGTGCAGCTTGGCTGGCCGGGCTGGCAGTGGGATTCTGGAAAAGCATCCGCGAGCTGGAAAGCTTTTGGCGCATTGAGCGCGTTTTTGAACCCAAGATGGCTGCCTCACGACGCGAGCAACTGCTCGAGGGCTGGCGCGAAGCGGTAGCCCGCTGTCGCCTCAAGTTGTAGTGAACCCCCCTCCCCACTGGAGCCTGACTCCACGTCCTACTCCTTGAGCTCTACGATGGTTGCGCCGGAGCCTCCTTCTTGGGGAGGCGCGGGGTAGAAGCGTTCCACGTGCTGGTGTTGGGCCAGCAATTCGGCGATCGCGCGCCGCAATACGCCCATGCCGTGGCCGTGCACGATGCGCACGCGCCCCAGCGACGCCAGTACAGCGCTATCCAGAAACTTGTCCACCGCTTGCACGGCATCCTCGGCGCGCTGGCCGATTACATTGATCTCGCGTACCGCCTCCGCCCTCTTGGTGGGGGCCTCGAAAGAAACCCCAGGCGGCAGGCGACGCGGAGTCGCTTCCGGAGGCAGCACTTCCAGCACATCCTCGCGCGAAACCTGCATGCGCACCAGGCCTGCTTCCACCTCCAATTTGTCTTCCCCCATCAGGCGGCGCACGCGGGCGGGCTCGCGCACATCCTTGAGCCGCACGCGCACCCCTTCGCGAATCTCGAGCGACTCCCGCTGGTGCTGGCTTGCGTGCTCAGGCCCTGCCCCCAGCACAGCCTGGATTTCCTCCCGCAGCTCGCGCTGCAAGCGTGCGGCCCGTTGTCGCGCCTTCTTTTCCGGTGTCCCTGCACGGCGCATCTCCTCCAGGGCCTGTTCGGCTTGTTGCTGGAAACGGTTCAGCGCCTCCTCCACGCGCTGCTCGATCTCCCGCAGGCGGGCCTTGCTGCGCCTTTCCCATTCCGCCGCCAGGGCACGTTCGCGCGCGGCCAATCGCTCGCTTTCGACGCGCAGGCTTTCCTGCAAGCGCTGGAGCTCGTCCAAGCGTTCGTGAAGCTGGTGGATGAACCGCGCCAGGTCCTGCTCCCGGGCGCCCAGAGCGGCCCGGGCGCGCTCCAGCAGCGATGCAGGCAAACCCAGCCGCGCTGCCACATCGAGCCCCGCGGACTTCCCCGGCGCACCCACGCGCAGCAGGAAAGTGGGCGCCAGCGTGGCCTCGTCAAAGCCCAGCGAAGCGTTCAACACGCCGGCCGTGGTGGCCCCGTATACCTTCAGCGCCGCCAAATGTGTTGAAGCCAGCGTGAAAGCGCCACACTGGCGCAAGTGGTCGAGGATGGCCACCCCCAGCGCGCCGCCCTCGTCCGGATCCGTAGCTCGTCCCAGTTCATCCAGCACCACCAGCGAATCCGCGCTGGCTTCCTCCAAGATGCTGCGCACCCGGCAGATGTGGGCTGAAAACGTGGAGAGGCTTTCCTGGATGGACTGAGCGTCGCCGAAATCCGCCAGCACCTGATCAAAGAACGGCAGCTCAGCTTCCGCGCAAGTGACCGGCAAGGCTGCGTGGGCCATCAGGGCCAGCAGGCCCACCGTCTTCAGGGTCACCGTCTTGCCGCCGCTGTTGGGGCCGCTGATTAGTAACACCCGGTGGACAGCGTCCAGGTCCAGCGAGAAAGGAACCGCGTGCCGGCGCTGCTTGCGCAAGAGGTCCTCCAGCAGCGGATGGCGTGCCTCGCGCAGGTGCAGGCGGCGTTGCCCCGCAGGACTGAAGCGCGGAATTACCGCGTCGAACTCGCGAGCGAAGCTGGCCTTGGCGAAGAGCCACTCCAGCTCGCCCAGCATCTTCGCCGTGCGCGCAATCGGCTCCAGATAGGCACGCAAGCGATCGGAAAGATCCAGCAAAATGCGGTGTACCTCGCGTGCTTCTTCTTCCACCAGCCGCACCAGGTCGTTGTTCAGCTCGATGGTTTCCAGAGGTTCTATGAAAAGCGTGTGTCCGGTGCCGCTTGCGCCATGCACCACGCCTTCCACGCGCCATTTCTGTCCCGCCACTACAGGCACTACGAAGCGGTCGTTGCGGATGGTTACCAGTTCCTCCTGCAACAAGCCATCCTCGTGGTGGGCGCGCAGAAAGCGTTCCAGTGACTCCTGGATCAGCCGTTTCTGCCGCTCGATATCCCGGCGCAGACGAGCCAGTTCGGGGCTGGCGTGATCGGCCACCGTGCCGTCGGGCAAGATCTTGCCCGCCAAGTCCTTCAAAAGGGAACGGAACTCACACATGGCTGCGGCGCGCGCCCCTAGCTTGGGAAACCGTGGCGCGACGGCCAGCAGAATGGCTCGTATATCGCTGGCCCTGTCCAGCAGCTCGCACAGCTCGAGGATTTCCTTGGCCTCCAGAGCGGCGCCTTCGATGCGCAACTTGCGTACGGACTCGCCCGGGTCAGGCAGCCCATCGAAGCGAAAGCGGACCGCCGCTCCGCGCACCGCGGCCTGTGGCTTGGAAGCGGCCTCCAGGTAGGCGATCGCTTCAGCCGTTTCCGCCAGCTCGTTTTCCACTGCGGCCTGATCGTCGCCGGGCTGTAGTTTTTCCAACTCTGCGCGGCCCAGCGGGCTGGCTACGTATCGGCCCAGCAGGGCGCGCAGGGCGTCGAACTCAAGCAGCGTGGCGCTGGTATTCTTCATGGCTTGCCGCTCGCCAGAACCTGTTCGAGAAACTCGCGCGTTCCGCTGGTGAGCGGGTAGGCGGGCAATCGCTCTAATCTCACCCACTCTGCTGCGGTTACATCGGAAGCCGCTCGGAGCACGCCGCCCGCCAGGCGACAGAAATAGTCCACCAAAACGTAGTGGTACTCGGTGCGGCCTTCCGCATCGCGCACAATGCGCTCGAACACGCCAGCCAGCGAAAGTACTTCCACTTCCAATCCCGTTTCTTCGCGCACCTCGCGTTTTACGGCCTCTTCCAGCTTTTCACCGATCTCCAGCAACCCTCCTGGCAGAGACCACTCGCCTTGCTGCGGAGGCTGCCCGCGTCGGACTAACAGCAAGCCTCCGTCGTGCACGATCACCGCACCCACCCCAACCAGCGGGCGCTTGGGATAACGGCGCTCCATCTGCTTTCAGTATTGCACTGCTCCCCTGACGTCCAGCCGCACCCGATACACCGAGCTGCGCGCGGTGATGTACAGCGAGCCAAAATCGGGATCCCCAAAGGCGCAGTTGGAGGGCGTCTCCGGCAGCTCGATGGTGGTGAGCAACTTGCCCTGCGGGCTGTAAACCGCAATGCCGCGTGCGGCCACATACAGATTGCCTTTTTCGTCCAGCTTTATGCCGTCCGGCACGCCCTCGATCCCCGTGATCACCACGCGTTCGTTGGAGGCGCGACCCTGACGGTCAAGATCGTAGGCGCGCACGTTGCGCTCGTCCGAGTAGGCCACATAGAGGAGTTTGCCGTCAGCGGAGAGGGCGATGCCGTTGGGCCGGCCCTTGGACCGCGCTATGAGCTCCAGCTCGCCCTTGGGCGTGATGTGGTAGACGCCGTAAAAGTCCAGTTCGCGAGCATCGTCCTGGGCACCGAAAGCAGGGTCGGTAAAGTAGACGTGCCCGTCCCGGCGGACGACAATGTCGTTGGGCGCGTTCAGGCGCTTGCCTTGGTAACGTTCGGCCAGCACCTCGAGGCCGCCTTTGCGATCCGTGCGCACTACGCGGCGGGTCCGACTTTCGCAACTGTACAGCCGCCCCTGGGCGTCGAAAGTGTTGCCGTTGGCGCCGTTGGATTGCTCGCGGAAGCGGGAGACACCCTGCCCCGGCGTCCACTTCAGGATCAGGTTCTGGGGTATGTCGCTGAACAGCAAGTAGCCGTCCCGGGACCACACGGGGCCCTCGGTGAACTTGTAACCAAGGGCAACGCGCTCGATACGCAGCTCCTTGAAGGGCTGCGCGTGCCCGGCAACAGCCATGCTTAGCGCAACTAGGGCTAACCTCATGTTGTGATCTCCTTGAGGGCTACGGCCCGGGCCTGGCTTGCGCTCCGGTAGGCCGCCTCGACCGCCGCGAATGTTTTCAAGTATTGGCGCGCCTCGCTTTCCGAAGGCTCGCCGGTGAGCAAGCAGTGGATGAAGTGCTGCTGGGCAGCGCCCACACTGTCGCCCCGGTAGCCCTCTCGGATGCGATTTTCCCAGATGCAGCGTCCGCCCAGCCAGAGATCTCCTGAAGGGGAAACGCGCAACGCGCCTTCATCGCCCTCGAAAAAGGCCTCGCCCATCAGCGGCGATTCCGGGGCTAGATCCAGGAAGCGATGCCCGTCAATGAGGCCCTGCAAACCGTTCTCGTGCCTCACGACAATGGTGGCCTGGTCCTCGCCCGCGATCACCGGATTCAAGCGCCGCGTCTGTGCAAACACGGCCTCGATTTCCCCGAAGATGAATCGCGCGGTGTCAAGGTGGTGCACTAGGTTCTCAAAGATGAGCAAGCGCGGCATGACGCGGAAGTAGGGCTGCGCCGGGTAGGCGGCCGGCCCCCGACCGTCACCGCGGCGCACGCGGAAGAAGTAGCTTACGGGCCGGCCAATGTCGCCGGCGAGGATCCGCTCGCGCGCGGCTCGAAACCACGGCTGCCATCTCCAGTTCTCGTGGATGATCAAGCGAATGCCGGCGGCCTCGGCAGCCTGTACCATCGCCACGGCCTCCGACCAACTGGGAGCCATAGGCTTCTGGCAGATAACGGGGCGGCGGTAGCGAGCCGCCAAACACACCAGTTCCAGGTGTGACTCCGGCCGCGTCGCTATGTCCAGAAAGTCCAGCTCTTCGTTGGCCAGCATCTGCTCGGCGGAGCTATAGGCGCGGGGCGCTACGGCGCGAGCGCGCTCCAGGTCCCAGTCGCAGGCGGCAACTATTTCTGCTTGCGGGATCCTGCGCCAGGCTTCGGCTTGTATCTGACCGAAAAATCCGCAGCCGACCAGACCCCCTCTCAGGCGCTGCTTTGCCATCGGCGCTTATTTTAGCTGGTCGCTTGGCCCGCCTGTCCTTGGCGGCGGCACTACAATGTACTCATGCGACGGCGAGATCTGTTAGGCACACCGCTGGCCGGAGCGGGGCTGGCAGCGTTTGCTGCGCCGAAGCTCTCAACCTATGCAGCCGAGCAGGGTGTGGTGGACAGCGTTGAGGTGGTGCGGCTGGCCGATCATGCTCAGCAGGTGGAAGTGCTGATTGCGCCCGGGCTGGGCAACAACGCCTACCAGATGAAGGTGCGGGGCCGGAATATTCTTTGGGCCCCGTACGCTTCCCCCGCGGAGCTGAAAGCCAAGCCTGCGCAGGGAGGCAATCCCCTGCTGGCGCCCTGGGCCAATCGGATTGATCAGGATGCCTTCTTTGCCAACGGCAAGAAGTACCTGCTCAACCCCGAACTGCGCAATTTTCGACGGGACCAGAACGGCAAGCCGATTCACGGGCTGTTGCTGTACAGCTCGGCCTGGGAGCTGATGCAAGTCAGAGCGGATGAGCAGGGAGCTGAGTGCGCCAGCCGGCTGGAATTCTTCCGTTATCCGGATTTGATGGCGCAGTTTCCCTTTGCGCACACCTTGTGGGTGAGCTACCGGCTTTCGGGCGGAGTGCTTGAGGTCCGCACCCGCATCGAGAATCACGCCCGCGAGCCAATGCCGCTCTCACTCGGCTATCACACCTATTACCAGGTGCCGGATGTCCCGCGTGATGAGTGGAAGGTGCATGTGGGCGCGCGGGGACACGTGGTGCTGTCGCGCGAGCTGATCCCGACCGGGGAAACCAGGCCGGTGAGTCTGCCTGACCCGGTGCCTCTGGGTGCTGTGCAACTGGACGATGTTTTCACTGAGCTGGTGCGTGACAGTGCGGGGCGGGCGGAGTTGTG